>Ga0209166_10003682_pt1 | contig 10961 bp, 10 predicted proteins | sample Coa_R1_3_FD_187151 | JGI IMG/M metagenome (GOLD analysis project Ga0209166, IMG submission 187151) | Surface soil microbial communities from Centralia Pennsylvania, which are recovering from an underground coalmine fire - Coalmine... | ecosystem: Environmental > Terrestrial > Soil >... | reverse complement strand
CATTCCTCTGTGTCTCTCTGTGTCCTCTGTGGTGAGGTTTTTAGTTCTTTGCGCGTCGCCCCTTGGCTTTTATCTCCCGTAACCGATGGCTGGCGCTTGAATCCAGATCGAGTTCGTAGAATTTCTTTAACTCGCGAATCTTTTCCAGAGACGCTGGGCTGAACGGAGTCTTCCCATCAAAGGCGTGCAACACAATGCCCTCCAGCACGTCGCCCAGAGTCATGTCGTGGTACTCCGCGAATGCCTTCAGCACTTTCAGAATGCGTTTTTCGATCCGTACCCCGGTCTGCACCCGCTCGATCTCGAGTTTGGGATCATCTGCCATGTGTGTACCAATGTACTAAGGTACCTAGGTAATTACAAGCGCCGTCTCGCCGGCTGTCGCGCGGGCATCTTGCCCGCGAATCGTACAGCGGTAAGCCGGCAAAATGCTTCAGTAAGTCCTTATTCCTGAAGATTTTGCCTGTAAGTCCAATAGCCTCAAGATTTTGCGAGTACAAAGGGCATTCCTCCCCGCGTAAATCCTTTATTAACAAGATTTTGCGAGTTTTCGATTCAAAAATTATTTTGTCGTCTGCGCAGGGATCTTGCGTTCTTCCAGTTCGAGAGCAATCCTATCGCCCACACCTCGCGACAGAACCCGCAGACCGGTTGTTTATAATCTCCGTTCCACTCCGTAAGAAAAGGACTCCGTGGCACTCGACGATAAAATCTACCAACTGCGGCAAGAGAAGCTGAAGCAGATCGAAGCTCTCGGCCAGCCCACCTACCGCAGCAAATACGAATTCACTCACACCGCGCCGCAGATCCTGGCCGACTACTCCGCTAAGACTGCCGAGGAACTCGAGAAGGACCGCGTCAACGTGCGCGTCGCCGGACGCATCATGGCCATCCGCCTGATGGGCAAAGCGGGATTCGCCCACATCCAGCAGGGAGGCCGGAAGTTGCAGATTTACGTCAAGAAAGACGCTGTCGGCGACAAGGGATTCGAACTCTACAAACTCCTCGACCTCGGCGACCACATCGGCGTCAGCGGATATCTGTTCCGCACACGCACAGGCGAACTCACCGTCCACGTCGAAGAAATCACTTTCTTGAGCAAAGATCTATTGCCCCTGCCCGAAAAATGGCACGGCCTCACCGACGTCGAGTTGCGCTACCGCCAGCGTTACGTCGACCTGGTCATGAATCCCGAAGTGCGCGAGGTATTTCTCAAGCGCACAAAGATGATGCAATCCATGCGCCGCACCTTCGACTCGCATGGATTCGTCGAAGTCGAGACCCCGATGATGCAGCCCATCGCCGGCGGCGCCGTGGCGCGTCCCTTTGTGACCCATCACAACACGCTCGATATGGATCTCTACCTCCGCATCGCGCCCGAGCTTTATTTGAAGCGGCTGGTCGTCGGCGGGCTCGATCGCGTCTACGAGATCAACCGCAACTTCCGCAACGAAGGCTTGGGCTGGCGCTGGAATCCCGAGTTCACCATGCTTGAGGCCTATCAGGCCTACACCAATTACGAAGGCATCATGAACCTCACCCAGGAGTCGATCACTGAAGCCGCGAAGGCCGTCAATGGCAGCCCAAAATCAAAGTGGACACGATTGGAAGGCGGGAAGGAAGTCGTCGATGAGCTCGATTGGTCGAACTGGCAGCGCATGACCATGCGCGAAGCCATCATCAAATTCTGGCCCGAGAAGGCGGGCGCGAAGCCGGAAATGAGCGATTTCGCCGGCAGCGACGGCGTGAAGAAACTTGTCGATCGCTTCAACGCCGGACACTCTCACACGGCATACGACCCGAATGCACCGGCAGGGAAGAATATTGCTGCGTTGTTCGAGGCGGCCGCCGAAGAGCATCTCATGCAGCCGACGATCATCTACGAGTTCCCGACAGCCGTCTCGCCGCTCTCCAAGCAGAAGCCGGACGAGCCCGACTGGACCGAGCGCTTCGAAATTTTCGCCGGGCAGATGGAAATCTCCAATGGCTTCAGCGAGCTCAACGATCCCGAGGATCAGCGCCGCCGCTTCGAAGCGCAGTTGAAAGAGCGCGAGCGCGGCGACGAAGAAGCCCACCAGATGGACGAGGACTACATTCGCGCCCTCTCTTACGGCATGCCTCCGGCCGGAGGCGTGGGCATCGGCATGGATCGCCTCTGCATGCTGCTAACCGACTCGCACACCATCCGCGATGTGATCCTGTTCCCGCTGTTGCGTCCAGAGACCAAAACCGAAGCCGAAGGCGCGGAGAAAACGAACGAGACCTAGAACGAGAGCACGGCTCATGAGCTGTGCCCACCGCCTCAACAAATATTCCGGCAGAGCCGTGGAAGAGCGGCCCTTCAGGGCCGCGTTAGGCGCACCAAATTTACGGGCTTTAGCCCCCGAGGGCGTCGAACCAGCCAATGCACTCCCGGAAGTGCATCCCGACCTTTATATTTCCGTTATCAGTTCGGGCTATGCATTGGCGGCGCTGCCGTAATGTCCGCTGAACCTCGCGGGACACTGGGTCGGTGGCGCTTTGCCCTTTCAGAACGCCAGTTGCAATCGGCTGATCAGCACGTTCTCATCGTGCAGTGGAGTCACGCCGCTCGTCGCCATCCGGAAGCTGGTGTGCTCATAGTCGGTTGCCAGTTTCAAGTATTGGTTCAACGACCAGTTCAGCCCCACGCCCACTTCTTTGGCCTGTTGCGCCGCTGTCGTCGATTTGGCGAATCCCGCAAAGGCATCGCCGTCGATGCTCAGCTGGCTATAGCGCAGCGCGAGTTCGACCGCGCCCAGATGACGGAATCCGCGATTCGGCTCAAACGAATTCCGCGGACGGATCGTTCCATAGCTATTCTTCTCTCCCGTCAGCATCACCGAACCGGCTACCTGCCAGGCTTGGTTACTCATTCTTCCCATCAAGCCGTTGTTCAGCACCTGCTGCGAGGAGATCACGTACTCACCGAGCACGCCAAAGGGTCCGGCATAGTAGTAGGCCTGAGGCGACAGGCGAATGTGCTGCCCATCCGCGATGGTGGTCGACGAGTATTTGAAAAAGGTCGTCTGCGCCATCGTCTTCAGGCCCGGGATGCTGCCGTGCTGGCTTCCGGCCGAGCCGGCCAGGCCGAATCCGAACTGTTTCAGCGCGCCGAGGCCGCTTGTGGCAAACGGTTGCAAGAACACCCGCGCCGCTGCTTCGTTCGCATGGGCCCACTGGGTGAAAACGCCGTTTGATCCGTCGCTCGATCCGTTGAAATATCCCGCGGCGTAATCGATCGAATTCGAAAACAGCGAACCCGAGAGTTGCGATCCGATGTAGCGCAACGGGAGCAGGTCGGAAGCCAGCGAGCGCTCCTCGTAACTGAGATCGCGGTCCTGCCGCAGCACTTCCAGTCCGATGGGCTCTTTGAATTTGCCCACGCGCAGTTTGGCGTAAGGCACGGTTTTCAATTCAAGATACGCTTCCTGGATCTGCGGATTGTACTGTCCGAAGTCGGGCATGAAACGGAAGTCGACCGCGTTGAACAGCGTGCCTTCGAACAAAGGACGAATCTTCCGGAACAGGAAAGTGTCGAGTTGCTCACCGCGAGTGTTGGACGAGAACATTCGGTCGTCGGCCTGCAAATATCCATGGACCTGCAGATGCGTGCTCCCATCCTCAGTGGAGAACCAGAGTCCGCTGCGCCGGAATGAGATCGGGCCGGTGTGTTTGACGGCGGCGGAAGCGGGCTGCACCGCGGCCTCGTCCTCATTGGTCGCACTGGGGTTTGTCGGTGCGACGCTGAGATTCGCGTTGGAGTTCTGTGCGTAGCTCTGCGCAACGCTGCCGGTCGTGAAGACGGCCGGTATTAAAATTGCGACGATCAAAATCGCTTTCATGTGCGTGGCTGACCTTCCCCCTTCTGCGGTTCGACGATTTCTAGGTTGCAGGCGTCAATCCCCACTTGTTGTGGAGGTGACGCTCCATGCCTTTGAAGACGACGCCATCGACGACATAGCCAATCGCGATGATCAAAATCATCACGGCGATCACGGCGCTCATGTCGTTCAGGTCGCGCCCCATCATCAGCACCTGGCCGAGGCCGAGACTCAGGTAGAGCATCTCGGCAGTGATCAGCGAGCGCCACGCGAATGCCCATCCTTGCTTCAGGCCCGAGACAATAAATGGCAGGCTCGCGGGCAACAGGACATACCAGAAGAGCTTGAATCCCGTGGCACCGAGGTTCCGCCCGGCCTGGCCGAAAATTTTGGGCATCTGCTTGCGGCCATCTTCCATCGCCAACGTCACAGACAAAAGTGATCCCATGATCACGACGAAGAGGATCGCGTTCTGATTGAGTCCGAACCAGAGCAGGGCCAGCGGCCACCAGCAGATGCTGGGGAGGCTCTGCAGGCTGACCAGCAGACCGCCCATGGTTTCTTCCAGGAACTTGTTGCTGGGCGACGCCGAGGCAAGAATCATGCCAAGCACCACGGAGATGCCGTAGCCGATCAGCACGCGCGCCATGCTGACGCGGATCGCGATCCAGTAGGTGTGATCCGCGAAACCCGCGTACAGAGCCTCTCCGACGCCCCAAGGCGTTGGGAAAAGATACGGCGGCCAGATTTTCAGTTCGGCGAGCAGCGTCCAAAGGCCCAACAGTGCGGCGTAGAAAATGATGTAACGGGCAGCGCGTTTCATGCGGACACTCCCGGCTCAATGCGCGGCTTTATACCGGCCTGGTATTCAGCTTCGAGCGAGCGATTAATTTCTTCGCGGAGTTCGTCGAGAATTTCGCGTGCGGTGCGTGCGACGTCGAAATCTTCCAGGTGTCGCGGGCGCGGCAGGTCGATGGGAAATTCGTTCTTCACGCGTCCCGGGCGGAAGGTGAGAAGCACGACGCGATCGCCGAGGCGAACCGCCTCGCGAACGTTGTGCGTCACGAAGATGACGGTGCGCCCGCTGTCGTTCCAGATGCGCTCGAGTTCGTCATGCAGCAGGTCGCGAGTCTGGGCGTCGAGGGCGGCGAAAGGTTCGTCCATCAAGAGGACGTCGGGTTCAGTGGCGAGGGCGCGGGCAATCGCGACCCGCTGCCGCATGCCACCCGAAAGCTGGTGGATGTAGCTGTGTTCGAATTTCACTAGATGAACGAGGCGAAGATAATGCTGCGTCTTCTCGTGGCGCTCGGCCTTTGCGATGCCTTTCATCTTCATGCCAAACTCGACGTTCTGCCCGACTGTCAGCCAGGGGAACAGGCCATGGTCCTGGAAAATCATGATGCGATCCGTGCCCGTGCCCTCGATTGGCTTGCCATCCACGAGGATTTGCCCGGAAGTTGGCGAATGAAGTCCGGCAATCAAGTGAAGCAGCGTGGATTTGCCACAGCCGGAAGGGCCCACGACGCAGACGAATTCTCCGGCGCGGACTTCGAGGTTGATGTGGTCGAGAGCAAGCAGGCGTTCGCCTGATTGCACTCGATAACTCAGGCAGATTTCGCTGAGACCAACCTTCGGAATCTCCAGTGAAGGAGTGCGATGTGGCTGGCCCACCGCGACGGGGCCATGCTTGGCACCGGCATGCGCGGCAAGATCGAGGGAAACAGGGAATTGGCGAGGAACGGTCTGCGTGCTCATTGAACGGCCTTTCGGTTCTTTTCCGCAAGTACTTGATTGAGGAGCGTGAGATCGTAAAGGCCGGAAAGGTCTGGCATTTGCCGCCCCAGAAATCCGGCATAGAACGCTTGCTGCGCGGCGGTGTTGAGCGCGCCATGCAGCGGGTCGTAAGTGACTTGCATGCGCGAGAAGGCTTCCTCAAGAACCAGTGTGGGCAACGCCTTGCCGGTCTCGCGCCGGATTTGTTCGTTCAGAAGTTTCTTCGCTTCGGTTGGGTGAGAATTGATCCAGTCGGTGAGTTCGATGTTGGCGCGAATCCACTTCTTCACCAGATCGGGATGAGCTTTGAGAAATTTCGTATTCACCACAAGCAGGCCGATGACGAACTGCCCGTTCGGCCACAGCGTGCGCTCATCCACAAAGAGACGGCCATTGCCTTCATGGATGAGACGCGTCGCCCAGGGTTCAGGCGCCCAGGCGGCATCGAGGTCTTTCTTCAGAAACAGCGTTAACTGGTCGGGATTGGCCATGGGGACGATCTGCACGTCGCCGCCCTTGTCGGTGGTTTTCATGCCGTGCTGCTTGAGCCAGTTGCGCAGGGCGACATCCTGCGTGTTGCCGAACTGCGGCGACGCGACCCGCTTGCTGTGAAAATCTTCGGGACGGTTGATGCCGGCGTCGTTGCGCACTACCAGCGATGCCCCGCCGCTGGCCGCTCCGGCGACCACGCGAAGCGCTTCGCCGTTTGAGCGGACGTAGCCATTGATAGCAGGATTGGGGCCGACATACGTCATGTCGATCGCTCCCGCAAACAATGCTTCGATGGCGGAGGGACCGGCGTTGAAGCTGGTCCATTGAATCTTGACCTGCGGTCCCATGGCCTTGTCGAACCAGCCATTGGCCTTGCCCACCATCGCCTGCGCGTGGGTGATATTTGGGAACGCGCCGACACGGATGACGGTCGCATTTTCCTGCGACCATGCAGGAAATTGCAGCACGAGTACCGATAATCCCGCGATAAGAAAATATCGGAATATGTATTTAAAGTCCATAGAATTAATAGACATTATTAACATAGATGACATAGCAACCGAGGGGCCAGATTTACACCGAAGGTAACGAGAATTTTCCCTTTGAAATGAGGCCCTTGGCGGCGATCCGGCACGATGTGGAAAAGGGGATGTGCAGCAGATTGCACTTTCGCTCAAGGGAAGGTCACACCGAGGCTAACGCCGCCTATTTCCGCTCGCAGACGCGGCCCTCAAACACCGCTCTTCCACGTTATCCGCTTCTTCCGCTTTATACGGAGCGTTAGCGGCCGGAGATGCGCAGCAACTGCACGGTGATGTTATCTGGCCCGCCGCGAGCCAGCGCCATCTTGACCAGTTTTTGGCAAGCCTGTGCAGGCGCGTTCGATTGTGCGATGTGAGAGAGATCCTGATCGGGCACCTGGCCCCAAAGGCCATCGGTGCAGAGCAGCAGCAGGTCGCCCTCTTCCAGCGCAATGGGATTCTCGGGAACATGCGGCGTGACCTCGGCTCCCGATCCCAGTGCGGCGGTAAGGATATGGCGCTGGGGATGCGACTCGGCATCTTCGGAACGGACAATTCCGCTTTCGACAAGCCGGCCGACGTACGAATGATCGCGCGTGAGACGCGAGATAGCGCCGCCCCGAATCAGGTAAAGCCGGCTGTCGCCCACGTGGGCGAAATAGAGTTGGCGGTCGACAATCGAAAGCGCGGTACAGGTCGTGCCCATGCCGTGAAATTCCGGATGTTCGAGGGCGTAGCGCTGAATCGTGTCATGTGCGCTGCGGAAAGCGGAGACCAGGACCTCTTGCGGGTGGCCGTTGAAATCGCGATCGTAGACATAACGAACCGTCTCGATCGCCAGGCGGCTGGCCTCCTGGCCGCCTTCGTATCCCCCCATGCCATCGGCCACGGCGGCGAGGCGGCCCTTGCGCTGGAACTCGTCATCCGAATCGGGCTCCCAATAGATGTAGGAGTCCTCGTTATTCGTGCGCTGCAGGCCAACGTCCGTCCGGCAGGCCGCTTCGATTCCAGGCTTAGGCTGTTTGCAATCCACTGGCATAGTCAGATGCGAACCGTCTAACGAGAACTTGGAGAATCAGGGATGTAACGGTCGGGGAGAGTGTCCGTTCAGATCCCGGTCATTATAAGGGAAGCTTACCGTTTGCGGCAGCCCCACGCTCATTTCTTTCCCGTTTGCAAGGCGAGAATTGTGTAGCCTACCATTTCCCGCGCAATTTGGACACGAACTTTGTGTTTTGTCCGGAAAAGAAAAAAGCCGCGAATGCGGCTCTCTCTTTTACCTGTCCAGAACGCTGGGAGAATGTACTACTTAGAGTTCTTATCTTTTGCGATGCGCTTGCTCATGTGGTTAGCTTCACGGTTAAGCTGGCGCTGATCTTTCTTGGTGAGATGGCCGTTGTCTTTGGCCATATCTTTCTTTTCGTTGTTCTGCAGGCGCTGTTCACCCTTTTCGAGGCGTGCGGTCTGCTTGGGCGTCAGCTTCCCGCTCTTTGCGCCATTCGCAATGCGGGTTTGCTGACGGGTTTCGCGGCGGTTGACCTGGTTGACCCGCGGATGTCCGGGATCGACCTGGCCCGCGCCGGCGCCGGAAGTTTTCTGGGTTTGAGCAGAGGCCGATCCGATTGACATCAGACCACCCACTGCCAGGATGAGCAGAGACTGCGTGATTTTGTTGGTCATTGGAGAGTGAACCCCTTTCGGGGAGTCTAGTTCTGAAAGCCGCAGTTGGAGGTGTTACGAAGGGGAACTCCGGCCAAGGCTCTCGGGCAATGGCCCTGCGCGTGACCATGGGATGGTTACCACCCAATTTCGCCGGATGACAAAGCCTTTGGGTCGAGGCCGGATTTGGCAAGGGTTCGCGCTACGCGGTATATTCGTCCACTTCCGAGGACCTTTCATGAAAATGATGCGCGTCGTGTGTTGGCTGGTGGTGTGTCTGACGATTTCAGGATTTGGATTAGCGCAGGAGGCAACTCCGGCCGCAAAGCTGCCGAGCGAGATGCCGGAGAAGTTCACGGCGGTGACTGACAGCTTCGACTATGTGAAGGGCGCGGTGATGATCCCGATGCGCGACGGCGTGAAACTGCACACGGTGATTGCGGTTCCGAAAGGCACCAAGAGTGCTCCCATCCTGCTGACGCGGACGCCCTACAACGCTAGCTCTCAACTCAGCCACGCGCCGAGTTCGCATTTGGGATCGATTTTGTATGGCTACGACAATGCCACCGACGTGATTCTGAAGGGAGGATACATTCGCGTGGTGCAGGATGTGCGCGGCAAGTACGGCTCGGAAGGCGACTATGTGATGACGCGTCCGCTGCACGGGCCGTTGAATCCGACGCCAGTCGACCATTCCACCGATACCTATGACACCATCGACTGGCTGGTTAAGAATATTAAGGTAACCAACGGGAAGGTGGGGATTTTGGGGATTTCGTATGACGGATTCCTGCCGCTGATGGCATTGGTGAATCCGCATCCGGCGCTGAAGGTCGTGGTGCCGATGAATCCCATGGTGGACGGCTGGATGGGGGACGACTGGTTTCACAATGGCGCCTTCCGCGAGCAGAACATGCCCTACATCTACGAACAGGAGGCGACTCGCTCTAACGCGGAGTCGTGGTGGACCGATCACTTCGACGATTACGATTTTTATATGGCCGCGGGATCGGCGGGCGAGTTGGGACGGCGGCATGGGCTGGAGCAGGTCGGGTTCTGGCGCAAGTTGCTGGAGCATCCCAGCTATGACACCTGGTGGCAGGATCAGGCGATGGACAAAATTCTGGCCGCTCAGCCGCTGAAGGTTCCAGTCATGCTGGTCGATAGTTTGTGGGATCAAGAAGATATTTATGGGGCGCCCGCGCTGTACAAGGCGATCAAGCCTAAAGATACTGGCAACGACAAAGTGTTTCTGGTGATGGGGCCGTGGTATCACGGGGAGGAAATCTCTGACGGGAGTTCACTCGGGGCGCTGAAGTTCAACAGCGATACCGGCCTGTATTTTCGAGAGAACATCCTGCTGCCGTTTCTCAATCAATATCTAAAGGACGGTGCGCCCAAGGCGGATGTGGCGCCGGTCACGGCGTTTGAGACGGGAACCAATACCTGGCGCCGGCTGCCTTCGTGGCCCGCAGGATGCGCGAGCGGGTGCACGATTCATCCCTCGAAGCTGTATCTGGAAGCGGGGCTGAGGGCGGCCTTTGATGCGCCCAAATCGGGCGACACAGCCTTTGACGAATATGTGTCCGATCCCGCGAAGCCCGTGCCGTACCGCACGCGGCCCGTTCAACCCGTGGGCTACGGCGACGGGTCCACCTGGTCGCAGTGGCTGGTGGACGATCAGCGCGAGCCCTCGGGCCGCACGGACGTGCTGGCGTTTGCATCGGATGTGCTCAAGGATCCGGTGAAGATCAGCGGCCAGCCTGTGGTCAATCTGATTGCCTCAACCAGCGGAACCGATTCGGACTGGGTGATCAAGGTGATTGACGTTTATCCCGACGAGGTCGCAGGCGACGCCAAAATGGGCGGATATCAGCTGATGATTTCCGCGGATATCTTCCGCGGGCGCTATCGCGAAAGTTTGGAAAATCCGAAGGCGATCACGCCCGACAAGCCGCTGCTTTACCACTGGATTCTCCCTACTGCGAATCACGTTTTCTTACCCGGACACCGGATCATGGTGCAGGTGCAGTCCAGTTGGTTTCCGCTCTACGACCGCAATCCGCAGACGTTCGTACCGAATATTTTCTGGGCCAAGCCGGGCGACTACAAAAAAGCGGTGCAGCGGGTTTACCATTCACCCGAGGAAGCGAGTTTCATCGAATTGCCGGTCGTCGAGACGAAGTGATTCTCGCCCGCGACCTACAAGACTGTAACCACAGAGGACACAGAGGAGCACAGGGTTAAACCGCTTTTGCTCCGTGAGACTCCGTGACCTCTGTGGTTGGAATTTTTCATGCCCAAAGCCTCGCCCCTGATTGCATACCTTTTGCTGCTGACGGCGCCGCTCTGCGCGCAAGAGAAGCGGCTTTGGGTGCTCCGCGCGCCGGGAGAGATGGTCGAGTACGATCTGCAGACGTTCGCCGTGAAGCAGACGGTGAAGGTTCCACCGGAAGCGCTGAAGAATCCGGCGGCAATTGAGGTGAACCATCTCGGCCAGGTTCTGTTCGCGGCTCCCGTATCGTTGCCGCTGGCGACGGAGGACGCGAAATCGCCGCACCAGGTGTGGTTCTGGAATGGACATGCGGCGAGCACGATCGATCAGGGCGTGAAGCGTGAAGTGGGCGCCACCGGGTCGAATCAGGCGATCACGGAATCTGCACCGAATCCATAT
>Ga0209166_10003681_pt1 | contig 10962 bp, 9 predicted proteins | sample Coa_R1_3_FD_187151 | JGI IMG/M metagenome (GOLD analysis project Ga0209166, IMG submission 187151) | Surface soil microbial communities from Centralia Pennsylvania, which are recovering from an underground coalmine fire - Coalmine... | ecosystem: Environmental > Terrestrial > Soil > Unclassified... | reverse complement strand
GCGCTTTCAAGTGGAAAAGGCGCTGGACATGGCCATCGGCGACGTCAACGTGCACGTGCAGGGCCTGCGCGTCAGCGACAGCGCCGACTAGGCGGCGCACCAGGCCGACACTTGAACCGAAAAAGTATCTCCATGGCTGTCAACGAAGCAGACCTGACCCGGGTGGAGCGCCAAATTCGACTGGCGGTGGCGCTGCCGCATTGCGACGGCTTTGGCCTGCGCCGCCTGACGCGCTCGGCCATGCATTGGCTGGACGCCAACCACGAGCTGGTCAACGCGCTGAACGTGTTTCCAGTGCCGGATGGCGACACCGGCACCAACATGCTGCTGACCATGCAGGCGGCGTATAAGGAGATTGAGAACAGCAGCGAGGCCAATGTCAGTGAGGTGGCGCGCGCAGTGGCCCAGGGGGCGCTGATGGGCGCGCGCGGCAACTCTGGCGTCATCCTGTCGCAAATCTGGCGCGGGTTCGCCCGCGGGCTGGAGGGGGCCGAGGCCTTTGATAGTGGTCTGGTCGTCCAGGCGCTCCAGGGCGCCCGCGACACGGCCTATCGTGGCGTGGTCAGGCCGGTCGAGGGCACCATCCTGACCGTGATCAAGGATGCCGCCGCCGGCGCCGAGGCCGCCTACAACGACAGCGGCCACACCGCCGATCTGCGCACATTGCTCGAAGCGGTGGTGGACGCGGCCCAGGACTCAGTGGCGCGCACGCCCGAACTGCTGCCGCTGTTGAAGCAGGCCGGCGTGGTCGACTCGGGCGGCAAGGGCCTGGCCCTCATCTTCGAGGGCATGCTGCGCTACCTGAAGGGCCAGCCGCTCGACCGCGGCCCGCACGAGGCGGTGGGGCCGCTCAACATCGCCGAAGTGGGCAAGGCCATGGCCTCGGTTGAGCCCGGCCAGGAGTGGGAGGTGGTGGTGGATTTTCGCCCACGCACCACCATCAACCTGGCTAGCCTGTATGCGCGGCTGGGCGCCATCGGCACCTCCATCCAGGTGGGCGAGGGCGACGGCCTGTTTCGCGTCCACATTCATTTGCGCAAGGTGCGCCGGCTGGAGCCCATCGAGCTGTCGGAAGAGCTGGGCACGGTCGTCAACGTGCACATGGAAAACCTGCTGGACCAGGTGAAGAACGTGCCAGGCGCCGAGGCCCAGGCCGAGCCCCTGCCGCTGGCGGCGGTGCAGCCCGGCCAGCTTGCGGTGGTGGCGGTCTCGCCGGGCGAGGGCCTGTCGCGCCTGATGGCCTCGCTGGGGGCGGCGGCCATCGTCGGCGGGGGCCACACCAAGAACCCGTCCACTGAAGAATTCTTACAGGCCATCGACGGCCTGCCGACTGACAAGATCGTTGTGCTGCCCAACAACAAGAACATTATCCTGGCCGCCCAGCAGGCGGCCAGCCTCAGCCCCAAACAGGTGCGCGTGCTGCCCTCCAAGACAGTCCCGCAGGGGATCGCCGCGCTGTTGGCCCTGGTGGCCGACGGCGACCTCGACACGGTGAGCGCGGCGATGGACCGAGCCATGGGCGCCGTAGAGACGGGCGAGGTGACGACCGCTGTCCGCAACGTGGAGATCAACGGCGTGGCGGTGGCGGAGGGCGACAAGATTGGCCTGCGCAACGGGGTGCTGGCGGTCAGCGGCCAATCGGTGACGGAGGTGGTGCTGCGGCTGCTGGAGACGATGTCGGCAGGCGAGCACGAGCTGATCACCCTGTACTCGGGCGCCGACCTGAGCCCCGCCGCGGACGAACAGACCGCCGCCGCCGTGCGCCAGGCCTATCCGAACCTGAGCGTTGAGACCCACCCCGGCCGGCAGCCGCACTATGACTACATCCTATCGGTCGAATAGCTGAGCATTCACAACCCATTCCTCATAACTATGTCCAAGGTTCGTATCGTTACCGACAGCAGCGCGCATTTCCTCGATGCCGCGTTTCCGGGCAAGCAGCTGGTGACCGTCGTGCCGCTGACGATCCGCTTCGGCGATCACAGTTACCAGGACGGCGTCGACATGGACAACGAGCGGTTTTTCCGCGAGCTGTCATCCGGCGCGCCCATCCCGACCGCCGCCGCGCCCAGCGCCCGGCAATTCGCGGCGGCCTACGAGGAGATCTGCCAGCAGAACAGCAGCATCGTCTCCATCCATGTCTCCAGCCGGCTCAGCCGCACCTATGCCAACGCGCGCGCCGGCGCCGACGAGGTGCTCGGCCGGTGCAAGATTGCCATCATCGATTCACTGTCCACCTCCATTGGCTTGGGCCTGCTGGTGGAGGCGGCGGCCAAGGCCGCCGAGGCCGGCGCCACGCAGGAAGACATCGTCCGCATTGTGCGCGGGATGATCCCGCGGCTATACGCGGTGTTCTTCATCGAAACGATGGAGTTCCTGGCCAAGGCCGAGCGCATCGGCAAGGCGCAGGCCGTGCTGGGGGCCATGCTCGGCATCAAGCCCTTCCTCACGCTGGAAGACGGCGACCTGGTGCCGATGGAGAAGGTGCGCACGCGCCCGCAGGCCATCGAGAAGCTGGTGGAGTTTGTCGTCGAGTTCTCCAATATCGAGCACCTGGCGATTTTGCAGAGCACGGCCGTGCCCAGCGACGACACCCGGCTGCTGCTGGAGCGGCTGGCGATGGAGATGCCCGGCCGCAGCTGGCCGGTGCTGGCCTATCGGCCGTCGCTGGCCACCTTCGTCGGCCCCAACGCCATGGGGGTGGTGGTCTTTGAGGGGGAAGGCGAGCCTGAGGGGCCGCACGTGGCCCAAAGCGGCCGGCTGCGCGACGAAGAGCCACGTCCGCGCAAGGCCAAGGGCTAGCTGCCCAGAAAGCCAAGCATGCCCGTTCGCGTGGTCACGGACTCCAATGGCGATATCCCGCCGGAAGAGGCGGCGCGCCTGAATATCGTCGTCGTCCGGTCCATTCTCAATATCGAGGGCAAGTCCTACGTCGACGGCATCGACATCACCCGCAACGAGTTCTACCGGCGCCTGCCAACGCTCAATCCGCCGCCCACCACCGCCGCGCCCTCCACCGCGGACTTTGAGGCCGCCTACCGCTCGTGCGGCTCGGCCGATATTGTCGCCATCCACCTGGCCTCCACCCTCAGCGGCATCTTCGCGGCGGCGCGGCTGGGCGCGGAGCCGCTGGGCGAGCAGGTGACCGTGGTCGACTCGGAGCAGGCCTCCATGGGCATGGGCTGGCAGGCAGTGGCCGCGGCCGAGGCGGCGGCGGCCGGCGCCTCGCGCGATGAGGTGTTGCGCCTGGTGCGCTCCGTGCAAGAGCGTGTCCGGCTGTTCGCCTCGCTCGACACCATCGAATACCTGCGGCGCGGCGGCCGCGCCAGCCTGCTCTCGGCCCGGCTGGGCGAGCTACTGCAGATCAAGCCGCTGATTGAAGTGCGGGCGGGCGCCGTCAGCGCGCTGGCCCGCGTGCGCACGCGCCAGAAAGCCCGCGAAGAGCTGGCGGCGCGGGTGGAGGCGCTGGGCCCACTGGAGCGGCTGGCCATCTTGCACACGGACTGCCTGGCCGACGCGCAGGCCATGGCCAGCCGCCTGGCGCCGCTCTCGGCCTCGGCGCCCTGGGTGGTGGAGGCGACGGCGGTCATTGGGACGCACGTCGGCCCAGGCGTCATTGGCGCGGCGGCCGTCATGGCGTCCAAGCCCGCTTAGCCGGATGGTTGTTTGCTCAGCCGCCCGTTCTGAGCCACCCATCTGCCCCAGTCTTTCAACCTGGCGCCATGTCAGGTAAAATCGAACATATGAACGCTGCCCTGGATCAACTGCAGAAAATTCTTGCGCTGGAACAGAAGGACGGCTACCCCAATCGGGCCGTAATCGGCGGCCTGCCGAAAATGTTGGTGTTTTGGGAGCCCAACGCGCGGCGCGCTGGGCTGGACCAGTCCTTTATCGATGGCGTCGCCGAAAAGCTGCGCCAGTATCCCAATCAATCGCCTGAAGATCGCGCCGCCACGGCCCAGTCCATTGGCGACATGGTGCGGACCGTGGCCGCGGCGCCGCCCGCCGTGCCGCCCGCGGCGCCCCTGGCCCGCCCCGCCCCAGCGGCGGCCGCGCCAGCGCCGCGCCGGGTGGAACCGCTGCCGCGCCGGGCCGAAGAGGCGCCAGTACCTGCCCGACCGCCATTCAAACCAACTCCTCGGCCGGCCGCCTCTGCACCCGCGCCGGCGCCAGTGAAACGCGCTGAGCCCCCGCCCCCTGCCCCAACCCTGGCCGTCGAGCCAGCCTCAGCCAACACTGCGCCGGCTGCGCCCAGCGCAGCCATGGACGCGCCAGCGCCGTCGCTGAACGCGCCTGAGCCGCCAGCGCCCGCGCGCGTTCAGCCGGCCCGTACGGCGCCGCCTAAGCCGCCGCGGCCCCCTAAGCCGGCCCGGCCGCCGCAGCCGCCGCAGCACACGCATGCCCGGCGCGGCGAGGCCTCGGATTACGGCGAAGAGCCGCTGGACCCGCGCCCGCGCCGATCCACCGCGCCTAAGCCGCTGCGGGCGGCCGAACCGCTGAACACTGCGGCCGGCATCGACGCTCCGCTGACCGTGCTGCACGGAGTCGGCCCGGAAACGGCCGCCGACTATGCCCGGCTGGGCATCAACACCCTGCACGATCTGCTGTTGCACTTCCCGCGGCGCTACGACGACTACTCGCGGCTGAAGACCATCAACCGGCTGGAGTTTGGCGAGGAGTGCAGCGTCATCGCCACCGTCTGGGAGGCCCACCTGCGGCCATTCCGCGGCGGCCATAGCAAGATGCTCAAGGTGATCCTGTCGGACACCACCGGCACGCTGGAGGTCACCTTCTTCAACCAGGAATGGCTGGCCAAGCAGTTCACGCCGGGGCGGCAGATCGTCATCTCCGGCCGCATCAGCGAATACCTGGGCCGCCTGACCATCGTCCCGGACGAGTGGGAGGACCTTGATCGCGAGCTGCTGAGCACCAGCCGCATCGTGCCGGTCTATCCGGCCAATGCCGACCTGCGGCAAAAGAGCATCCGCAAGCTCACCGCCCAGGTGGTGCAGTATTGGGCGCCGCGCCAGCCCGACCCGCTGCCGAGCGACATCGTGGCCGCGGCCGGGCTGATGAGCTACGGCGAGGCGCTGGCACAAATCCACTTCCCCGACGACCAGGCCAGGCTGGAAGCGGCCCGGCACCGGCTGGCGTTCGACGAGCTGCTGCTGCTGCAGTTGGGCACCCAGCGCCAGCGCCGCGAGTGGCAATCGCATGCCGGCCCGCCGCTGGCGGCCAGCGACGAGTGGCTGCAAACGTTTCAGGCCAGCCTGCCCTACACACTGACGGGCGCCCAGCAGCGAGCCGTGGCCGACATCCGCGCCGACCTGGCACGCGATGTGCCGATGAACCGGCTGCTGCAAGGCGATGTGGGCTCGGGCAAGACAGCCGTGGCGGCTGTGGCGATGGCGATCGCGATCCAGGCTGGGGCCCAGGCGGCGATCATGGCGCCGACCAGCATCCTGGCCGAACAGCACTACCTGACGCTGCAAAAGCTGCTGGCGCCGGTGGCCGGCGCGCCGGGCGCGGTGCGGCTGCTGCAAGGATCGACCTCGGCCGCCGACAAGGATGAGATCTACGCCGGCCTGCAATCGGGCGAGGTGAAGGCCGTGGTCGGCACGCACGCGCTCATCGAGGCGCCGGTGGAGTTCGCCAACCTGGGGTTGGTGATCGTGGACGAGCAGCACCGCTTTGGCGTGGCACAGCGGGCGGCCCTGCGCAGCAAAGGCGCCAACCCGCACCTGATGGTGATGACGGCCACGCCCATCCCGCGCTCGCTGGCGCTCACCGTCTACGGCGACCTGGACCTGACCCTGCTGGACGAGATGCCGCCGGGCCGGCAGCCGATTACGACGAAGTTGATTAAGGCCCAGGAGCGTGAGCGCGGCTACGCCTACATCCGCAGCCAGCTGGCGGCGGGCCGCCAGGCGTTCATCATCTTTCCGTTGGTTGAAGAATCGGAAAAGATCGAGGCCAAAGCCGCGGTGGCCGAGCACGAGCGGCTGCAGCGCGAAGTGTTCCCCGATTTCAAGCTGGGCCTGCTCCACGGACGCTTGAAGCCGGATGAGAAAGAGTTCGTGATGACGCGCTTTCGCAGCGGCGACTATGACGTGCTTGTCAGCACCTCGGTGGTGGAGGTGGGCGTGGACGTGCCCAACGCCACGGTCATGCTGATCGAAGGCGCCAACCGTTTCGGGCTGGCACAGCTTCACCAGTTTCGCGGCCGGGTGGGTCGCGGCGAGCATGCCTCGGTCTGCCTGCTGGTGCCAGACAATCCTGGCCAGGCGGCACGCACGGACGAGCGGCTGCAGGCCATGGAGCAGTCGCAAGACGGTTTTTTCCTGGCGGAAAAGGACCTGGAGCTGCGCGGACCGGGCGATTTCCTGGGCACACGCCAATCGGGCTACGCGGTGCTGCGCATGGCCCGCCTGAGCGACGTGGCGACGATCGACAAGGCGCGGCGCGCGGCGCACCAGATATTTGAGCGCGACCCGGAGCTGCAGGCGCCGGAGCACCAGAAGCTGGCCGGGCTGTTCCAGGAATTCTGGACACCGGGCGCCGGCGATAAGAGCTAAGGCGCCGGACCTTCTGGCGCGGGAGAATCGGCTTGAAAATCAAGGCAGTCTATCCTGGCACGTTCGACCCGATCCACTTCGGCCACGAAGATATCATCCGGCGAGCCGCCTCGCTCTTTGACGAGCTGCTGGTGGCCGTCTACGACAAGCCGCTCAAGTCGCTGCTGTTCAGCCCGGATGACCGGCTGTCGCTGGTGCGAGCGTCGGTGACGCAGATGAGCCTGCCCAACGTCTCGGTCACCGGCTACAGCGGCCTGACGGTCGGCTTTTGCCAGTCAGTGGGCGCCAAGGTCATGGTGCGCGGCCTGCGGGTGTTTTCAGACTTCGAGCACGAATTCCGCATCGCCCTGGCCAATCACCGGCTGGCGCCGGGCATCGAGACGGTTTCGCTGATCACCAGCGAGCAGCACACTTTTCTCAGCTCCACCTCGGTCCGCGAGATTGCTTCGTTGGGCGGCAACGTGAGCACCATGGTGTCAGCCCCGGTGGCAGCGGCCCTGCAGCGGCGTTTTCTGGAGCTGGGAGAAGACGGCGGCAAGCTGGTGACGATGACGTCGCTGCGAGACTGAGCTGCGCGCGGGCGGCATGGAATGTGCAGCCCTTTGGGCATCGAATTGCATTACTTTCACAATCGGTGTATGTTAAGCGGACATAATTGATCGTCCCCGGTGGGGGAGGATGTCATGGACATACTGCACTTAGTTGACCGGCTGGAAGAAGTCTTCAACTCAGGGACGGCGATACCGCTCAGCCACAAGCTGATGGTCGACGAGGACCGTGTATTGGAGATCATCGACCAGATGCGGGTTTCCATTCCGGACGAGGTCAAGAAGGCCCAGCAGGTGCTGGCGCAAAGAGACCGCATTATGGCGCAGGCGCAGGAAGAGGCCGCGCGCACGGTCCAGATCGCCAAGGAAAAGGGCGAGTCGCTGGTCAGCCGCGAGAGCCTGGTGCAGTCGGCGCAAACCAAGGCGGAGCAGATCTTGCAGGCCGCCCGCGGCGACGCCGAGCAGATTCGGGCTGAGGCCGATGACTACACGCTGGAGGTGCTGACCAAGCTCGAAGCGGAGCTGGTGAAGTCGCTGACTCAGGCGCGCAACGGCATCGCCAAGATCCGGGCCGATCGGGCGATACCGGTCAACGGGGGAAGCGCCAACCAGTCACCTTGACAGTCCCGCGCCCGCGGACTATAATCTCCGCCGTTGCCTGCCTTCCCGGCAGGCATTATTTTGCATGATGCCCGCTGAATTCAGCGCAAAAGGAACGAAGCTATGCCGCCCCATCCGAAACGTAAACACTCCAGTGGCCGTCGCGACCGCCGCCGCTCACACGACGCGCTGACCGGCCCCAGCCTGGTCGCCTGCACCAATTGCGGTGAGATGCGCCCCATGCACACCGTCTGTCCCAACTGCGGACATTACGAGGGCAAGGAAGTCATCGCGATCAAGAAAGAAGAGAAGGGCTAGAGCCGTGTGGGGGTTTGGGCGTTTGAGGGTGTGGGGGTAAGCCCCAAAATACCCATCGCCCGCCATGGTGAAGAATTAAGGCCGCCTGTCGCGGCCTTTTTGTTAGGTAGGCCTGGTTCTTTTTTCTCCCCCACGCGCCCATACACCCACATTCCCACACAACGCAGGAGATGCTAATGCTGGATTTCCAGACCACCGCCTTTGTCTTCCCTGGCCAGGGCTCACAGTTCGTCGGCATGGGGCGCGAGCTGGCCGAGGCCTCACCGGCGGCCCGCCACACCTTCGCCGAGGCGGATGAGTACCTCGGGTTCAAGCTCTCGCAGCTCTGCTGGGAGGGGCCGGAGGCCGAGCTGACCGACACGGTGAATGCGCAGCCCGCCCTGCTGGCCTGCTCGGTGGCCGCGCTGCGCGCGCTGCACGAGCGCCTGGGCGAACACGCGCCCGCGCTGATGGCCGGCCATTCGCTGGGTGAAATCTCGGCGCTGGTGGCCGCGGGCTCGCTGGAGTTTGAAGATGGCATTGCCCTGGTGCGGCGCCGCGGCGAGGTGATGAAGGCCGCCGGCGCGCGGTCGCCGGGCGGCATGGCGGCCATCTTAGGCCTGGACGCGCCGGTCATGGCCGAGGTCTGCGCCGAGGCCGCCGCCCAAACCGGCGGCGTGGTGCAGGTGGCCAACGACAATTGCCCCGGGCAGGTGGTCATCTCCGGCGTTCTGGCCGCGCTGGAAAAAGCGATGGAGCTGGCCAAGGCGCGCGGCGGCAAGCGGGCCATCAAGCTGCCGGTGTCCATTGCCGCGCACTCGCCGCTGATGCAGTCGGCGGTGGAAGACTTTCGCCGCACGGTGGATGGGATGCCGTTTATCGCGCCGGTGCCGGCCATCGTGGGCAACGTCCAGGCGGCGCCGCTCAACGATCCGAATGAGATTCGGGTGGAACTGCCCGCGCAGCTCACCTCGCCGGTGCGCTGGACCGATTCCATCCGCTATCTGCTGGCGCACGGCGTGACCACGTTTGTCGAGCTGGGCTCGAAGGACGTGCTGACCGGCCTGCTCAAGCGGATTGACGGCAGCGCCCGCGGCCTGGCGGTGGGCACACCGCAGGGGCTGGCCGCGTTGGAAGGCTGATTGAGTTTAGTGATGGTGAGGACCGAAACACGCCGGCTCGTCCGCCCCGGGCCGACACGTAGGTCGGCCCCTACAGGACGATATAGTGTGTTTATAGATGTAGGGGCGGACCTATGTGTCCGCCCCGGGCCAATAGACACGAACCTGCCGGTGATGCAGATGTAGGTCGGGCCTACGAGGCGGACCCGCGTGCCCACCCAGGGCCGAAACACGCCTGCGTGTGGACCCTGGGCCGACACATAGGTCGGCCCCTACGGGAGTCGTCATATGGTAGGGGCCGACACACCGATGCGCCAACGAATTGCAAACGGCGCAGCTTATGACGTGTAGGGGCCGAAACACGCCTATGTGTCCGCCCCGGGCCAATAGACACGAACCTGCTGGTGATGCAGATGTAGGTCGGGCCTACGGGCGGACCCGCGTGCCCACCCTGGGCCGACACACAGGTCGGCCCCTACAGGACGAACTCACGTGTCCACCCTGGGGCCGACACGTAGGTCGGCCCCTACGGGACGATATAGTGTGTCTATAGATGTAGGGGCGGACCTATGTGTCCGCCCCGGGCCAATAGACACGCACGTGGCGGTGGTTATTGGTCGGCCTCTATGGGATGCTGTAGCTTAAAGCGGAAACCGTGCTATTGGAGCCGGCCGAGCAGGAACAACGCGACGGCCCCGACCAACATCCCGAGCACATACGGCAAAGGCGACGTTCCGCCGGGGCTGGCGAAAGCCACCACCATGAACCCAATGAAGGCGCCGGCCAGCGAGCGGCCCCACCAGCTGTGTATGAACTTGTCCCAGGTGAATTTCCGCATCGGTCTTTCTCATAGGGCCCGGCCGCGGACCGAACGACGTCGTTCGAGCAGGCACAGGCGGTGGTGCGCTAGCAGCGACGGCATCATTCTAGCATGGACAAATATGGCTGGGGCGCGCTGGAATAAGGTATGATGCGGCCAGATTTGCCGTGCGCGCGGGTGCGAAGGAAACCATGAACCAAAATCGCTGTCTTGTGTTCGTCGGCGCCCATCCTGACGACGAATCCTTTGGCCCGGGCGGCACCCTGGCCCATTATGCCCAGCAGGGCGTCAAAGTCTACTACGCCTGCGCCACGCGCGGTGAAGTTGGCGAAGCCTCGCCCGAGCACCTGGCCGGTCACGGCAGCACCGGCGATATGCGCTGGTCCGAGCTCACCTGCGCCGCCCAGGCGCTGGGGCTGGCCGGTGTCATCCACCTGGGCTACCGCGACTCGGGCATGCCCGGCTCGCCCGATAACACGGCGCCCGGCGCGCTGGCTGCCGCCCCGCTGGACGAGGTAACCGGCAAGGTGGTGAAGCTGCTGCGCGATTTGCAGCCGCAGGTGGTAATCACCTTTGACCCCATTGGCGGCTACCGGCACCCGGACCACATCGCCATTCACAACGCCACGGTCAAAGCCTTCCAGGCCTGCGCGGACCCGGCCCAGTTCCCTGAGTGCGGCCCGGCCTACCAGCCGCAGAAGCTGTATTACGAAACATTCCCGCGCACCCTGCTGCGGCTGGGCGTACGCCTGCTGCCCCTGCTGGGCCAGGACCCGCGCCACTTCGGCACCAATCACGACGTCGATCTGGCCAGCCTGGCCGAGGTCGACTTCCCGATCCATGCCCGCATCACCATCGACGGCGCGGCGGCGCGCGCCAAGTCGGCGGCCTCCGCCTGCCACCGCAGCCAGCTCGGCGGCATGCCGGCGGACAACGGGCTGACCGGGATCGTCATGCGCCTGATGCAGCGGCAGGAGATCTTTATCCGCGCCCAGCCGCCG
>Ga0209166_10003680_pt1 | contig 10963 bp, 7 predicted proteins | sample Coa_R1_3_FD_187151 | JGI IMG/M metagenome (GOLD analysis project Ga0209166, IMG submission 187151) | Surface soil microbial communities from Centralia Pennsylvania, which are recovering from an underground coalmine fire - Coalmine... | ecosystem: Environmental > Terrestrial > Soil > Unclassified... | reverse complement strand
CTTCTTGCCAAAGATGGTGATGTCAACCAGCTTTTCGTAAGGACGGAAGGGCTCCGACATTGATGGTTCCTGTTCTCCGTGGGACCTACCAGGTCGTCAAGATGGACCGGCGGGTCCTCTAGAGTAGACCGGGGGCCACAAGCTCTTTCTAACTGCGACGGGCCGGGGCGAGTGCACCAAAAAGAGTAGAACGCGAGGTGGCAAGGTACAACGCTGCTGGTCGCGGGAGTTTCCAATTTGCTACGGGGTCAAAAAGCGAAGTTTTTTTGCAGGAGCGGTGTAGGGACCGCCTTCCGAGACGATCCGGTCGCCACGCGCAGAAAGAATTGGAATCTCCAGCAGAAGGCTAGCTACCCGGCCAAATCGAAGAATTGTCCCATCTTGCGGAATTTTTCGTAGCGGGAATTCACTAAATCGCGGATTGGTTGATTCACTAAAGTTATGAGCTGCCGCTCCAGAACGTCGTCGAGAATGCGCGCGGTTGCTTCGTGATCGGTGTGCGCGCCGCCGTCCGGCTCTGAAATGATTTCATCCACAATTCCCAGCTCGCGCAGGTCTTTCGCGGTAATCTTCATGGCAGCGGCCGCAGTTTCCGCCTTTGCCGCGTCGCGCCAGATAATCGAAGCGCATCCTTCGGGTGAAATCACCGAGTAAAAGCTGTTCTCAAGGATGTTCACCTTATCGCCGACGGCGATGGCCAGGGCTCCGCCGGAGCCGCCTTCACCTGTCACGGTAACGATGATCGGAACGGGCAGTCGCGCCATTTCGCGAAGATTCCTCGCGATAGCTTCGCCCTGGCCGCGCTCTTCCGCGTCAATGCCGGGGTACGCGCCCGGCGTGTCGACAAAACAAAGAACCGGCCGGCTGAACTTCGCCGCGAGTTGCATCACGCGCAGAGCTTTGCGGTAGCCTTCCGGCTTCGGTTGCCCGAAATTGCGCACGAGCCTTTGTTTCGTGTCTCGCCCTTTTTGGTGTCCGACAATCGCGACGGGCCGCCCATGGTATTTCGCAAGGCCTGCAACAATGGCCTTGTCGTCGGCGTAGCCGCGGTCACCGTGCAGTTCCATGAAATCCGTGAATAGCAGATTCACGTAGTCCAGCGTGTAGGGCCGCTGCTGATGCCGCGCAATCTGCGCGCGCTGCCAAGCGCCCATGTGCGAATAGAACTCGCGCCGCAACTCCGCGACTTCCTGCCGGATGCGCTCCAGTTCCATGTCGGCCTGGCCATCGCCGTCACCGGATAAGCGCCGCAATTCCTCGACGTCTTTCTCAAGATGCTCAATGACTTTCTGGCGCTCGCTCTGCTGTTTCTCGAGCTTGTCCACCTTGTCTTTTTCCTTCGTTCTCATACGCCCACCGACGCTACCGTATGATCACCGCAGACTTGCTGAATGGCTTCCACCAATTCCGACGAAGGGTTCACACGTTGTTGCGCGCGCATCACCGCCATGGAACCGTCTGGACGGCACAACTCGAACACCACGGGACAGTTTCCCGGCGAATGTTCCAACAATCCCGTAAGAAGTTCCATCGCTTGTTCGTCCAGTCTTCTCAAGTCCAGGCGCACACGAAACTCGCTGCTCGCCGGACGGTCGGCAATATCCTGAAGAAGCCGAGCTTCGTGCAGCGAAAGTCGAGTTCCGGCTTCTTCCACCTGAACGCGGACTTTCATCAGCAACGGCTTGCCGGGCTTCAACATTTGCTCCAAGCGCGCAAAACTTTCGGGAAACGCCAGCAGTTCCTGGATTCCCGTCATGTCCTGAATCGTGAAGATGGCCCAGCGCGCGCCCTTCTTCGAGCGCATGGGCCGGCTGCTGACAATCAGCGCTGCAATGGCGATCTCTTTTCCGTTGCGCTGCCCCTCGATCTGATCGAGAGATACTACTTTGAGATCGGCCATCCGCGATGCGTATTTTGCCAGCGGATGCCCCGAAACGTAAAACCCCAGCATGGCATATTCGCTTGCCAGGCGCTCTTCTTCGCTCCAGGGCTCGGCTTCGTGCAGCTCAAAGGGTATGGGGGCTGGAGCCGCTGCGGCTGAGCCCATGAACAATCCGTGCTGCCCCGACTCGCGCATCCTAGAAGCGCGCTGCAACGTGGCAAGGGCATCGTCCACCGAGGTGAGCAACGACTCGCGCGGCCCGAGCGAGTCCAGCGCGCCGGACTTGATGAGGCTCTCAAAAACGCGCTTGTTTAGAAAACGCGACTCGATGCGCTCGCAGAAATCGTAAAGCGACCTAAACTCGCCCTGCGCGAGGCGCGATTCGCGGATGGCTTTGGCCGTGTTTTCGCCAACGTTTTTGATGGCGGCGAGTCCAAAGCGGATGGCTTCGCCTACTGGCGTGAAGTACAAGTCGCTTTCATTCACGTCGGGCGGAAGAATAGAGATGCTCATTCCGCGCGCTTCGTTGATGTACTTCACCACTTTGTCGGTGTTGCCCGCTTCGGAAGTGAGCAGCGCAGCCATGAATTCCACGGGGTAATGCGTTTTTAGGTAGGCGGTCTGATAAGCGAGCAGCGCATACGCACAGGAATGCGATTTGTTGAAGCCGTAGCCGGCGAACTCCTCCATCAGGTTGAAGATCTTTTCGGCTTTTTTCTCTGGAATCTTGTTTATTGCGCAGCCGGCCATGAATTTCGCGCGTTGCGCCGCCATCTCTTCTTTCTTTTTCTTGCCCATCGCGCGGCGTAGAATGTCCGCTTCGCCGAGAGAAAAACTTGCCAGGCGGTTGGCAATTTGCATCACCTGTTCCTGGTACAGGATGACGCCATAGGTTTCTTCGAGAATGTCTTTTAGCTGCGGCAGTTCGTAGGCGACTTTGGTTTTCCCGTGCTTGCGGTTGATGAAATCGTCGATCATGCCGCCTTGGATGGGCCCGGGACGGTAGAGAGCGTTGAGCGCCGTCAGGTCTTCGATGCGCGTTGGCTGATAGCGGCGGAGGATGTCGCGCATGCCGTGCGACTCAAACTGAAAAATGGCCGTGGTATCGCCGCGCGCGAAAAGTCTATACGTTTCCTCGTCCTCCAACGACAGGTTATCAATGTCAATTTTCACGCCGCGATTCTGCTGGACCATGCGCACGGTGTCGTGCAGCACCGTGAGCGTCGTCAAGCCCAGAAAATCCATTTTCAGCAGGCCGACGCGCTCCAGCGCATTCATGTCATATTGCGTCGTGATTTCATCTTTGTTTGATTTGTAGAGCGGTACGATTTCGGTGAGCGGCCGCGGTGAAATGACCACTCCTGCGGCGTGCGTGGACGCGTGGCGAGACAATCCCTCCAGGCGCAGCGCGACGGCCATCAACTCCTTCAAGTTGTCATCGGCGTTGACCGCAGCCTTAAGTTGCGGAGCTTCTTCAAGCGCATCTTTCAATTCGATGCCCAGCGTGTTGGGGATCAGTTTGGCGAGCCGGTCCACCTCCCCGTAGGGGATGTTCATCGCACGGCCGACATCTTTGACCGCCGCCTTCGCCGCCATCGTCCCGAAGGTAATGATCTGCGCTACGTTTTCGCGGCCGTATTTTTGCGTCACGTAGTCGATTAGCTCGCCGCGCCTCCGCATGCAAAAATCAATGTCAATATCGGGCATGGACACGCGCTCGGGATTCAAAAAGCGCTCGAAGAGAAGGTTGTACTGCAGTGGGTCCACATCGGTGATCCGCAGCGCATAGCTGGCCAGGCTTCCTGCGGCCGATCCTCGCCCAGGGCCGACGGGAACTCCCTGCGCGCGGGCATAATGAATGAAATCCCAGACGATCAGGAAGTAGCCTTCGTACCGCATCTTCTTGATCATTTCGATTTCGGAGGTCAGGCGGCATTCGTACTCGGCAAGCGAATTGCGCAGAAAACCTTCTTTCGCCAGCCGCTCGAGATGGGGGACGCGCGTCGCAAAACCCTCGCGGACCACTTTTTCAAAATAGCTCGCAGAGTCATAACCGCTCGGAACTTTGAATTCCGGGAACGGATTCAGGATCCGCTCGATTTTGACGTTGCAACGCGCGGCGATGTCCACGGTGCGGCTCAGCGCGTCGGGAATTTCGCCAAAAATCCTGGCCATCTCTGCGGCGGTCTTGAAATAAAACTGGTCGGTGGCAAACTTCATGCGGTTCGTATCGCCCATCGTTTTTCCGGTCTGGATGCACAGCAGGACCTCCTGGGCATGGGCGTCTTCGTGGTGCAGGTAGTGGCAATCGTTTGTCGCGACCAACGGGATGCCCGTTTCTTTGGAGAGGCGAACAATATCCGGGTTTACGCGCTGCTCGATTTCCAAGCCTTGATCCTGAATTTCAAGAAAGAAATTCCCTTTTCCAAAGATATCGCGCAGCCGGTAGGCGTTCTCACGTGCTTGCTCGTATTTCTGCTCCATCACCGCTTCGGTGACCACGCCGCGGAGGCAAGCGGAAAGCGCAATCAACCCCTTGCTATGTTTGGCGAGCAGGTCGTAGTCAATACGCGGCTTGTAGTAGAAGCCTTCCAGAAAACCAGCAGAGACCAGTTTGATTAGGTTGTGATAGCCCTCTGGTGATTCGCAGAGCAGCACCAAATGATTGGTGCCGCGCATCCCGGGCTCCGCTTCGGTCTTGTCCTGACCACTATTGCCGTTGGTCTTTTCGCCGCGGTCGTGCCTGCTGCCCTTTGCGACATAAACTTCGCATCCAATGATGGGCTTCACGTCGCGCTTGCTGGCTTCGTTGAAGAAATTGGCGGCCGCGAAAAGGTTGCCGTGGTCGGTGATGGCCACGGCTGGCATCTTCTGGCGGGAGGCTTCGTCCAGCAACTCAGAAGTCTCGCAAGCCCCGTCGAGCAGGCTAAAATCCGTGTGGACGTGCAGATGTACAAACTGCGGTTGCCCCATAAGCTCGATTCTAAAGCTCTCTCAAGAGATTTGCATTACGCAAATCTGAGTTTCCCACAGGCTCGCATTTGAACCTGAAAGCGTTTCTACCGGTGATGCTTCTTCTTCGCGCCGCCGGCGTGACCGGCATGAGTCTTCGGCGCTGCAGCCCTGCTTGCGGTTCTTGCCGGCGCTGCTTTTGCTTTTGCGGCATGATGCGCGTCCGCTTTCGCAGCTGCGTGCTTGTGAATGGAGGCCGCCGCGTGCGCCTTCGCTGCAGCTTTGGCGGGCTTTTTCTCTTTTTCCTTCTTTTTCGGCTGCTCTTTGATCCCGCTCAGCTTGCGCAGGATTTTCTCGCGTTCTTCGGGAGTTTTTCCCCGGCCGGTCAGCTGCATACCAAAAACCTGCTCGACGATCTGGTCGAACTTCGCGCCTCGAGCCATCCCAAGGGCTTCCAGCTCATTTGCAACTTGCGGCAGTCCATTGCGAATCGGCCGCCACTTGTGCAAATAGGCGCGAATCTTGGAAAGTGCGCCGCTGTTGTTTGACTCCGCAAGCAAGTAAGCCATCTGCTCGAGTGGAAGCTTTTCCAAAAAGCGATAAGCGTCCACTGGAGCCTGCATCTTTTTTCCGACCAGTTCCTTTTGCGTCGCGAGAGTTTTTTCTTCGAAGGTTGAAACGACTTCTATTTCGGCGGCGCGGAATCCCGCTTTGGAGAGCACGTTGTACAACTCGCGATCCTTCAAGCGCCCCAAAATGGCCAAGAGCATGGGCGTCGCGAGCCGCGGACGAAATCCTGCGGTGAACAAATCCTCGCGAACCTTCATCAAGCGGTTGATCGCTTCATAGTCGGGATGTTTCTTGGCCAGAACCTGGTTGACCACCTCCAGCAACTTAGCTTCTTCCCAAGCTTTGAGCACAACAGTGGGACGTTCCTCGCGTGCCAAGGCTTGGAGCTCGGTGCCGGCGTCCTCCGGCTCAACGGAGTGATGTAGATTGCGCTCGATCGCCAGGTCAAACCACTCCTGTGTGCGCTGCTCCACCTTGAACCCCATGCGTGCCGCAAATCGCAGCAAGCGCAACAGGCGCACCGGCTGATTCGTGAAGCTGTGGATGCTGAGCGCCCGCACTTCACCGTGCTCGATATCGGAGAGGCCGTTGGTGGGGTCCAGCAACAATCCGCGCGAAGCGGGATTCAGGGAAATAGCGATGGCATTCAACGAAAAATCGCGCCGCCGCAAATCTTCCATGATGGTGGACCAGCGGATTTCCGGTCGCGTTCCGGGCCGCACGTAATAATCGTCGCGCGCCGCGGAAATGCTTCCTTCGCAGTCGCCCGCAAACAGGACTTCAACGTGGCGGTATTTCTCATCTTCAACAGGAACTTTTGCGCCGCCTTTTTCGAGTTCGCGCGCGATGCGGGACGGGTTGCCCTCCACCGTGAAATCCAGATCGCGCAGCGACGCCCCAGTGATCAGGTCGCGCACCGTTCCGCCCGTCAAATACACGTTGAACCCCAGCGCGGCGGATAGCTCCTGCACGCGCATCATGGCGGCGCGCTGCTCGGGTGACAGCCGGCTTTCCAGCAAAAACATGTAATCTGGCATTGCGCTCCTTTTGCTTCAGGGTGTCCGCGTTCGACTTCGCGGAGCCACCCGCAATGAGCCCCTCGACCTAGCCGCGTTATGCACGCGGGTGATGCGCCTTGTAAATCTGCTTCAACCGCTCCTCCACGACGTGGGTATAGATTTGCGTCGTGGAAATGTCCGCATGGCCCAGCATCAATTGCACTGAGCGCAAATCCGCGCCGCGCTCGAGCAAGTGCGTGGCAAAACTGTGCCGCAGCATGTGCGGCGTGAGCGCCACGCGCAGCCCGGCGCGCCGCCCGTATGCGGACAAAATCTTCCATACCCCGACGCGGCTAAGCGGCTTGCCCCGGCGATTCACAAACAGCGTCGGACTGGCCGCAGACTTGCCAAGCATCTTCGGCCTGGCGTCGCGCAAATACCGTTCCACCATGCCAAGCGCTTTCTTTCCAATGGGGACAATTCGCTCCTTATCGCCTTTGCCGATGCAGCGCACGCAGCCCACCTTGATGTCCAAATCGGTTACGCGCAGGCCGACAAGCTCGGAAACGCGCAAGCCTGCGGAGTACAGAACTTCCAGCATCGCGCGGTCGCGCAGGCCCAAGGGAGTCTTCGCGTCCGGCTGCGCCAGCAGTTTTTCGACTTCTTCCAGCCGCAAATATCCCGGAAGTGACCGGCGAATCTTCGGCGATTCGAGATTAATCGTGGGATCGGCGGCGATAAGTTCCTGGATCTGGGCAAAGCGGAAAAAATTACGCAGGGAAACCAAGTGCCGCGCCACGCTTTTGCTCTCCAGGTGTTGTCTATACAGGCCCGCAAGAAAATCCACGAGGTCGTCGCGGCTAACCGCCTCCAGCGTAAGCTTGCGCTTCTGCGCGAACTCGCAGAATTTCATCAAATCCCTGCGGTATGCAGAGACGGTGTTGGGCGACAATCCTTTCTCCACTTTTGCGTGGGTCAGAAAAGACGAGATGGCAGCGACAATTTCCATCACAACTCCGCGTATCCTCCTTCGCCGGCGCCAGTTCGGCGGCGGACGGCAATTCCATACACTTCCTGGATCTCGTGGCAGCGGAAAACCCACGCCAGCGCGAGGTAAAGCACCGTTGCTCCAACGATCAGCCCGGTAAACACACTGACTTGAACCAGGAATCGGGAGTGTGCTGTGAACGACGTATAGTAGTTCCCCACCCAACAGGCCGCAGCCATGATGCCGGAACACAAAGAAATCTTGGCGAAAGACCGCATCGTTTCCATGATGCCCATGGAACCATAGCGTAGACGGAAAATGATGAGCAGCGCAAAGAAGTCAAAGAACGTTGCCAGTGCGGTAGCCAGCGCCGGCCCACCGTTTTGCACGCGGCTAAAGAATACTTGCAGGAAAAGAATGTTCAGCACGATGTTGATGACCAGGGAGATCGAGGCCACGATTACGGGAGTCTTCGTGTCTCGCGTCGAATAAAACGCCGGCACTACCAGTTTAACGGTGGCCAGGGCCGGCAGGCCAATCGCATAGTAAAGCAGCGCGCGCGCCGTCAAACGCGTGGATGCCGCGACGAACTGACCGTGCTGGAACAGCACGCGAATGATCGGTTCGCGCAGCACCATCAATCCGAGCGCAGCCGGAATCGTGATAAACGCCACGATTCGCACCGAAAACGAAAGCGTCTTCTTCAGCGAATCGTAATCCTTCGTGGCCGCCTGATGAGACATCATGGGCAGAATCGCTGTCGCAACCGCAATCGCGTAGCCACCCAGCACCAATTCCATCACGCGGTCGGCAACGTAGAGCGCCGCCAAGCTGCCCGCAGGCATTCTCGCGGCCGTCGCGAACTTTGTATCAATCAGAAGGTTGATTTGGCCAATGCCAATGCCAAACAAGCGAGGTAGCATCAGGCGCGCCACTTCCTGAATCGCAGGATGCTTGAAAGAAATCCCAAAACTGAACTTCATTCCCTTCTGGACGAGGGTCGGAACTTGAATCAGGAATTGAAGAACCCCTCCGACGAGAACCCCGACCGCCAAAGAGGTCGCCGGATTTCTGAAGTGGCGCCACACAATACCGATGGAAAAGAGAATGGTGGCAATATTCAAAACCACCGGAGTAGCCGCAGGCAATCCAAAAATATGGAAACAATTGAGGATGCCCATGGCCAGCGCGGCCAAGGCAATAAAAAACAAGTACGGAAAGATAATCCGGTTCAGATCTACGGCCATGTCTCGGGCCACGTTCGGGCCAGAAAACAGCTGCACCACCGCCGGTGAGAACACCATTCCCAAAACAGTAATCACCGCCGCCACCAAAGCAAGCGTCCAAAACAGCCGGTTGGCAAAGTCCCAGACTTCTTCCCTCCGTTTTTCCTGCATGTAGCTCGAAAAGACCGGGATGAACGAGGCGGTCATCGAGCCTTCAGCGACCAATCTGCGAAACAGGTTGGGAATGCGGTAGGCTAAGACGTAGGCGTCCGCGGAAAGGGTGGTTCCCAGGAGCAAAGTGATTCGCTGGTCACGCACGTAGCCGAGCACTCGGCTGACAATAGTGACCAAGGAGATGATCGAGGCCGATTTTAGGATATGCTTCTTATCGGTCAAACGGCGCCGCTCCGACGACCCCTAACCCTAATGAAAACAACAACTTGACAGGAAAAGCGTGCTTAACATAACATACATTCGCCTGATTGGCAAATTTGTGACTTTCCAACCTTGGGTTTGCCGGTCTTGAAAACAAGAGCCCCAGCCTCGACGCACAAAAAGGTCGTTCTTGTGCTCGCTGACAGGAAATCCCTGCGCGGATATCTCAACCCTGCTGGCCTCGGCCAACTGGATCCCGTCGACCTGCTCACTCCCGACGGCGAGCATGTCCAATTCCCCGTTGCAAAGGTCCGAGGCATTTACTTTGTCCGTGAGTTTTCGGATGAGTTCGAGCCGCAACGCAAAGCGTTCCTAAGCCGGCCCAAGCTCGATGGCTTGTGGGTGAAGCTGCGCTTCCACGATGGAGACACGCTGGAAGGAGTGATTCCGAACGACCTTCTGTCCTTGCTCGATAACGGCTTGCAAATCACCCCGCCTGACCTAAATTCTTCCACGGATCGCATCTTCGTACCGCGCGCCGCGCTTGCCGAAGTTACGGTTCTTGGAGTTGTCGGCATTGCCCGGCGAAAACCCGCGGCCGCTGCTGCTGCATCGCAGCCTCGACTTTTTAACGAATGAGTTCTGTGTGTTGCCTGAAAGAGTTGTTCTTTTGCTGCTGAGCACCGGACTCCCAGTCTCCTAACTCTTCTCCCCCGTTCCCTTTGCGCCCTCCGCGCCTCTGCGTTATGTTTGTTCTTTCTTTTCCCTTAAACTCTTGAACCGTAAACTTTTAGACTACTTTTGTGCCTTTGAGGAGTCTTCTCCATGAAACTCTCTGAACTTGCTCAAAAACTGAGCTGCCGTCTCGAAGGCCCGCCCGATCTTGAAATCTCTGGGGTTGCGGGCATTGAGCACGCTGGTCCTGGCCAGGTGACTTTTTTGGCGAACCGCAAGTACTTCTCACTACTAAAGACCACGCGCGCTTCCGCGGTGCTGATTGAGGAGAACGTGGCCATAGAACGCGACGCCTCGCAGCCCGCTCTCGCTGGTTTGCGTTCCCCCAATCCCTACCTGGCTTTTGCGCATGCGCTCGAACTGTTTTACCAAGCACCGAAGTATGCTCCGGGAATTCATCCGACCGCCATTATTGCGAAAAGCGCCAAAATTGGTGAAGGAACGCACGTTGGCCCGTACTGCTACGTGGACGAAGACGCGGAAATCGGGCGTAACGCCATCTTGCACAGTCTCGTCACGATTTATCGCGGTGCCAAAATCGGTGATGATTTCGTCGCTCACGCCCACTCCGTTGTGCGCGAACACTGCCGCATCGGCAACCGCGTCATTTTGCAAAACGGCGCCATCATTGGCGGGGACGGGTTTGGTTTTGCCAAGCGGCAGGACGGTACCTGGTACAAAATGGTTCAGTCCGGCCCCGCCGTGCTCGAAGACGATGTGGAAGTGCAATCGAACGCCTGCGTGGACCGTGCCACCGTGGGGGAAACGCGCATCGCGCGCGGGGCGAAGCTCGACGATCTGGTGCTGGTCGGTCACGCTTCGCAAGTCGGTGCCGATACCCTGCTATGCGGGCAGGTCGGCCTCGCGGGCTCAACAAAGATTGGCGACGCGTGCATTCTGGCGGGGCAAGTGGGAACCGCCGGCCACCTCACCGTAGGCGATGGCACCGTTATTACCGCGCAGAGCGGCGTTCCCAATGATGTTCCCCCGCACGGCTTCTACTCCGGCTATCCCGCAGTCGAGAACCGCCAATGGCTCAAGATGATGGCGGCGCTGCAGCAGCTCCCCGAATTGCAAAAGCGCGTCCGCGAGCTGGAATCTCGACTGGAAGGAAGGAAAACTTAATACCGCCAGAAAGGGTCTTTTGCCGGCACAAATTCGACGGGAACTTCGCTCACCAATGTCTTTAGCCAGCGCGTGCATTCTTCCATGCCAGCCTGTTCGGAAGGAATGTGGC
>Ga0209166_10003677_pt1 | contig 10964 bp, 9 predicted proteins | sample Coa_R1_3_FD_187151 | JGI IMG/M metagenome (GOLD analysis project Ga0209166, IMG submission 187151) | Surface soil microbial communities from Centralia Pennsylvania, which are recovering from an underground coalmine fire - Coalmine... | ecosystem: Environmental > Terrestrial > Soil > Unclassified... | reverse complement strand
AAAGAAAGATCCCGAACAACTTTTTCTTGGCTTCTGTCAACCGCTGGTAAGGTGTCCGCCGAAAGCGCCCCGGAGAGAGAAAAACTCTCACGCCAAGCGAAAACGGATTAGCTACACAACAGCGCCCTGCGAAACCTTCTAGCAATTCCCAAATTGAACAAACTTCACCCCACTTCTGCCGAGCTGTGAGAAATGAGGGTTAGGCCGTAAGGGCAGTCTCCAGAAAGCAAAAACGCCAGCGGAGATGCTGGCGCTACGGAATTCATGGGCAGTATTACCTAAAAGGTATGATACGCAAGCACTGACTGTTAGTCAAGGGGAAAGATTAACTGAAATGGGCCATAGAATCGCTTGGACATATCTGCATGAGAGTTGATGAAATTGACAGATTGGAAGGTGTTGGCGGTATTGGTCCGGTTTTGTGGGACTGTGGAAATGAATAGAAAAGTCAAAAACCCCAGGTGAGAATCGGCATCTGAGGTGCCCCGCGGGGATTTTCGATAGTTCTAATTTAGACTACGAGGAATTGTGACAAGTGTGAGAGTGGAAATGGTGTTGTGAGAGAACCTCAAAACTTCAATCGTGTATCGAGGAGGGGAGTGGGAGCGACCCCGGTCTTTCTCCACTGATGGGATCGATCATCGTAGGACCAGCCGAGGCGAACCATTATCTCCCCAAATTCGGTGCGGTCGATATCCAGTGAGGCAAGCCCGCCAGATCTCCATGCCTCGATTACAATGCAATTTAAGAGGTATTCGCCGTAAAGGGATCCATTTGTAGTGCTATCGAGGATTCGGGCAATAGCCGCTTCGACATCCAAAGGTTTTGTCGCGTCAATTGCCCGACGTTTACCGGTTTTCAAGAACGTTAAAATCAGTTCTCCCGCTAGCACAGACTGTTTACCCTTCTTCTTGTGCATTGACCAGATTGGGTCACCGATTTGGGAGATGGCGGCGCGCAAATCGCCCCCAGCTTCGCCCGCCGCGGTTAGGATGGCGTCGAAATATGTCGGCGACCAATGTTGAAAAACGATAGACAACCAGCGCTCGTGCTTTAGCAACTCGAAGCAGGAACGAATGCTGTCATGAAGTCGTCTAACGTAGACGTCTTCCGAGAGATTAAGATCCCCGCCCACAATAAGTTCACGCCTTCGATCCTCCAGTGAAGGGATGGAGTTGTTCCAGACGTTCCAAAGGGTGGAAAGATCAAGGTAAGAGATGTGGCCGCCGTAAGGCGGATCTGTAAAGATGTAGTCCACTGGTTTGATTTCGCTTGGGAGATCTGTAATATCAGCGTGGTGGACCTCGAACTTTCCCGAAAAGCCTTTGGTCCTTTCGCGATAATCTATCTCACGGTCGATCTCATTTTTTGCGGCTAGCACGTTCTGCGCGCGTTCCCAAAATGTTGCCCAGGCGGGTAACTCCACCGGCTTTGCCGCGATCTTGTATCGATAGATGCTGAAGATGCTCGATCCACCCCTTGATTCAGCACGCCCTTCGGCTGAAAGGAATGTGCGATTGATCTTTGCCAGAGTTGCAGACCAGGCCAAGCGAAGTGCATCCCTTGCAAACTGATTCGGAGTCTTTTCAACAGCCTCTCTGAGAATTGTCAGGGCCGCGAGTTGTCGCGGCAAGAAAAGTTCTCTATAGTTGCGCACGTCGGCGTTATCCGGCAAGCGAACATTCTCAGGCAATGGCAATTGTTCAAGTGCTTTAGCAATCTCGGCATCGTTCGCATGGTCTAGTGCAAGGACGCGTTTCTCACACTGATCGCGGACCTCATCGAGCGCTACGGAGTAGTCCGCGATATTGCCCTTGGAAAGATCAGCTATCCCCTTCGCAATGAAATTGGCAAGCGGATTGATGTCATTTTGGATTCCAACGCGATTCGACAAGAAAGCTTCGATAGCTGTTACGCCGGAGCCTCCAAAGGGGTCCAGTACACGGTCTCCCTCTCGGCTATAGTGCTGGATATATCGCGAGACGACATTGAACGGGCGTCGAGTGAAGTATGGGTGAACGCCATAATGTCGCTTGGCCCCTTGTCTGTCGGCGGGGATTGGGGCATCAATGGCTTTAATTTGTTTGTAAATCTTCATCCGGCCTTAAGCCTGTCTCGGTAGTGGCAGAGCGCGTCAAGTTCGATGATATCTATGTTCACTGGGACTTGTTTGTGCCCGTGTGTTGCGCACAACACGACGGCGCGGGATAGTTCGTCTTTACCGTACTTACGCTGCTGGTATTTAAATCCCGTGCTATCCCGTTTAAGTTCGACGGGAACGTCGTAGGGCGGCAACTTATTGAATTCGAACCGACTAAAGCAATCGTAGCCCTTTCCGACAAAACCACCAAGGGTCACACCCAAATGGCGCAACGGTCCGGAGGCACGCAAGATATCGGTTTCTTGAATGTGTGCCAACCTCGTACTTGGCCGGTGGTCCTTGACGACTCGACATATTTCTTCGAGTGACCAAAGCGCTAATTTCCTATCCACGGAATCGATTTGTTTGCGCCAAAAGGGACTTTGGTAGTCAAGTGTGAAAGTCAAAGGGCGCTCGACAACTGGCAACTCGATCGTTCGGGACTGCGATGCGTATTTACAGCTGAGGGGGCGCACGTAAAAGATGTCCTCGACGATCTGCACGTCCACATCGATTCGCTCGAAGTTCCCGGTGCTAAGCAAATACCAATCACGTATCGCTTCGCCGATGCTTTCAGTAGCATTGCCTTGCTGGATTCGGTCGTGACCAACTTTGCCTGTTGTGACTTTTCCGTCGTCCGACAGAAGCTTGTGGTCTTTCCCTACGGCGAAGAAGTCTGACTTGGTCGCTCCGTACGGAGTAACAAGAGCAACTCGGACGGCACCTTGTGCCCGGAGATAGGTTGACACAGGATCACTGAGGTCGTGAAAGTAATACTGCGGTCCGCCCGATGCAATGCTGCCCCGCTTTGTTTGTTGAAGATGCATAGCCTGAGTCGAGAATGAACTGACGAACCGCATTATTGCATGAAGAGTGCAATTTAGGTTTCAAAACCTCACAAAGTCAGTACTTGCTTGGAAATAAGAAGCCTCGAACTCCGGGGGCGCGGAGTGCGAGGCGGGGCGTTGCTTGCGCGTTCTGTCTAGTTGTGCAGAGGGAAGGAAAGGGGGAATTCGAAGATTTGGTCGCCGACGAAGATGCGCAAGTTGAGTTCTTGGGCGTTTTTGTCGCGCTGAAACCACACGACGCCGGAGGTTTTGTCTTTCGGCGCGAGGGTCGCTGCCTGGAGCACTGAAGCTTGGAGCTGTTGTGCTTCCTGGGCGAAATAGTTCGGCGTGGCGGGGACGTTCTCCGGCGTTTTGTAGGCGGCGTTCCTGTAAGTTGCCGAAGCGGGAGCGGTGGCGCTCGAATTCGTCCAATAAACCTGGTGAGTTAACGCCTTGGCGAGTTCTTTGGGATTCTGAACGGCGAGGGAGCGAAGTCTGGGCTTCAACTCGTCGAGCGTGAACCCTGCGGGGTTGAAGTGGAGTGGCTCGGCGCTGCCGTTGACGATTGCAACGCTGGCACGCAGTTTCCAGCCGGTGTCTTGCAACGAGACCTGGACGGTAATCCCGTTCGCGGTGAGCGATTCAACGAGCGAATCGCCGCTGAAGAATTTGTCGCTGCCAGGGGCGCCAGACTGCCAGCGCGCGATGCCGTTATCAACGACAGCTTCGTCCAAGTGGTGATCATTTACCGAGTTTGCCGGGGCTTTCGATAGGTACATGCGCGCAACATAGCCACTTTTGCCGTCGGCGGTGCGGATTTGCACGGTGTAACCTTGGGAGTCGGAGAGAATTGCAACTTCCTGGCCGCAGGCTAACTGGGTGACGACCTGCAAGGGAAGAACTTGTGCGGCGTCCGCAGTGAGGGGAACGTTTTGAAGTCCACTGCAGATCACCGTACCGCGACGCGCGGCAGGAATCATGGCAACACTGGAGCCGGAGTTCTCCGCGGCCAAAAGAGGCAGAGAGACTGCCAAACTCGCGAAAGCGCCCAGAATCAAGAGCTTATGTCTCATGTTTTCTACTCATCCCTCAGTGATGAGAGTCCGCAGAAAGCCTTGTGCGTCAGCGTCGATTGGCATCTTCGGGTTACCAAGGGACTAGGTCCATAGCGCGTTCGTACCAGAGGACAGGTTACGAGCGGGATACAGAGAGCGGAGCTTGAAATGTGCGTGAGAAGGGTTAGATGCCGAAAGTCACTGCGCGAGAGGTCCGAGAACTTGGGCAACGGGCGAGTAACTTGACCATGGGGCAGGGGTGGGTTAGGGTGGAAGCAGTTTCTTCCTGAGTTGACCGCGGCACGGTCACCGATCGCGAGGAGGAATCCCATCGGCCACCCGGCTTCCTTAGCAGGCAGACCTTCCACTTGGATGAGACGTACCGTTCACATATCCGGAAAAATTGAACCGTTCTTCGGCACGCTCGATGAGAATGTGCGTTTGCTGGAGGACTCGCTGCACGTGCGCACGCATTTGCACGACACGCGCCTGACGATTGAAGGCGAGCAAGAGAGCGTGGATCAGGCCGTGAAAATCGTCGAGGAGTACAACCACTTGACGAGGCACGGGCGGGCGCTATCGAGCACGGAAGTTAAATCGCTGATGCGCGTGGCGACGGAAGAGCCGCACGAATCGCCGCGAGGGATGTTCGAGCCGGCGCGGACGCGGTCGTTCGGGAAGAAGCAGGTCACGCCGAAAAACGCGAGCCAGCGCCGGTACATGGAGGAGATCGAGAAGCACGACATGATGTTCGGGATAGGGCCGGGAGGAACGGGGAAGACGTACATCGCGGTGGCGATGGCGGTGAGCGCGCTGCTGACGAAGCAGGTGAACCGCATTATTTTGGCGCGGCCCGCGGTGGAAGCGGGCGAGCGGCTGGGATTTTTGCCGGGCACGCTGCAGCAGAAGATCGATCCGTACATGCGGCCGCTTTACGACGCGCTCTACGACATGCTGGACGCGGACAAGCTGGAGAGATTTCTCGAGAAGGGGATTATTGAGGTTGCACCGCTGGCGTTCATGCGCGGGCGGACGCTGAACGATTCGTTCGTGATTCTGGACGAAGCGCAGAATACGACCAGCGAGCAGATGAAGATGTTCTTGACGCGGCTGGGATTCAACTCGAAAGCGGTGATTACGGGAGACACGACGCAGATCGATCTGCCGCAGGGGAAAAAGTCGGGTTTGATCGAGGCGCTGGAGGTTTGCGGTAAGATCGAGGGAATTGGCGTGGTGCAGTTCGGCGAAAAGGACGTGGTGCGGCACAATTTAGTGCAGCAGATTATTCGCGCTTATGAGGACTATGACGTGGCGCATCCCCAGCGCGGAGTGAATGCAGTGGCTGGAGCCGGGAACGGCAAGGCGGGAACGGCGGCCGAGGGAAGCGGGAAAGAACCGGGTAAAGAAAATCAGCAAGCATGATCGTGAACCAGCAGCGAAACGTGCGATTTGCGCGGAAGCCCCTTGAGACGTTTTTACAACGCGTGAAAAAAGAGTTAGGCGTGCGAGAGTTCGCAGTTACGGTTTGTTTTGTCAGCGATGTCGAAATCGCGGGGATGAATGAGCGGTTTCGGAAGAAGACGGGGCCCACGGACGTGCTGTCGTTTCCAGTGGAAAAGCGGCGCGGGGTTTTGGCGGGCGGAAGAAAAAGAATTAACGCAGAGGGCACGGAGAAGGGCCTAGAAGGACGGGGTTCGCGGGCGACCGGGACGTACCTAGGTGATATTGCGATTGCGCCCCAGACGGCACGGCGTTATGCAAAAAAAAATGGGCGCAGTTTGAGGAATGAATTGCGCGTGCTTATTTTGCACGGTGTGCTTCACTTGATGGGCTACGACCACGAAACCGACCGCGGCGAGATGAATCGCATCGAGCAGAAGATGCGGCGCAGATTCAGGCTGTCATGACTACGTATAGATGGGTTTACGCTCTAGGGGTGGTCCTTCTCGGCTTTGGGCTCCCCATTTTTTCCTACCTGGCGCTGATCTATCGCGAGCTCGGCCGCATAAATACCGGGCGCGTTCACGAGCATCTGGAAATTTTTGAAGCGGAAATCGAGCCCCGGCTGCGAATCAAGCGGCGCAGCGGCGGGCGGACTTTTCGCATTCTGGGCCACTTCTGGCTGGCGTTCCTGGTCCTGGAAACAACGCGCGGAGTTGTGTACTTCGTGCCGGGCACGTGGGAATCGCTGCTTGAATTTGTCGTGTTCCTGACGCTGGAAGTGGTGATCGCGATGCACTTCATCCCGGACATGCTGCTTTATCGCACGACGGGGCGCTGGCTGCTCCCTTTATTGCCGTTGATCCGGGCGGCAATATGGCTGGTTTGGCCAGTGAGAGTATTCCTTGAGGGAGCTGAGTCTTTGGCGCGAATCTCCGAACATGAGCCGGACATGACTCAGGAACAACGGACCGAGGAGAGGATCGAAGCGCTGGTGGATGCGGCGGAGGAAGAAGGCATCATCGCCGCGGACCAGGCGGACCTCATCGAACAAGTCGTGGAATTCAGCGATAAGCGGGTTCGCGAGGTGATGACGCCGCGGCCGGACATTGTGGCGATCGCAGCGGAGGCCACGCTCGAGGAACTGCACGCAAAATTCGTCGAGAAAAAATTCTCGAAGATGCCGGTGTACGAGAAATCGCTGGACGATATTTTCGGAGTGGTACACGCACAGGACTTGCTGCACATCGCCGACCAGGATTTGCCGAAGCGAAAGGTGCGGGAGCTGGTGCGGCCGGTGCTTTTTATGCCGGAGACGAAGGCGGGTTCGGAACTTCTGCGCGAAATGCGGCATAAGGGACAGCCGCTCGCCGTGATCATCGATGAGCATGGATCGGTGGCGGGAATCGCGACGGTGGAAGACCTCGTGGAAGAGATTGTGGGCGAGAGATGGAACGGAGGGAAAGCGCCCGCGCCCGACGTGGTGCGCGAGAGCGATGGCGGGCTGGTCATGCGCGGCAGCATGGCCATTCGCGACGTTGAGGAATTATTGAACGTGAACTTCGGCAAAGACGCGGATGAGACGGTCACAACCATCGCGGGATTGCTGAGCCATGCTTCAGGCAAGGTGCCCGCGCCCGGAGACAAAGTCGATTTGGAAGGGTACCGGTTCGAAGTGCTGGAAGCGAACCAGAGGAAAGTGCTCCGGCTCAGGATTCGAAAAGGAATTGCGGCCGCACCGGCAAAAGCACATCTGTAAGCTTCAAAACGACATTTCCTCGTCGAGACTCTCCCGGCGTGGTGTAGGAATTCCTTCACCAACGCGATACCATGCGTGTGCCCGGAAGGAACTGCCAGGGCTCCGGCGGAGGCAGGTTAATGAGGATTAACTGGATTGCGGGACGAGTGATTTTGCTTGCGGCGGTTTGTGTTTGCGCACGGCCCGCGCGAAGTATGGCGCAAGAGGCCGTGGCGAATGCGGCGGCAACGCCGGACATGCGGTGGGCGGTGAAGATCCCCATGCGCGACGGCGTTTTGCTGAACGCGACGGTATTTCAGCCACACGCGCAGAAGGAGTCCCTGCCCGTCATTTTCACACTGACGCCCTACATCAGCGATAGCTATACGGATCGGGCGATGTATTTTGCGCAGCATGGGTACGTTTATGCGTTGGTGGATGTGCGTGGGCGCGGCAATTCCGGTGGAGTGTTCGAGCCGTTTGCGAATGATGCGAAAGACGGCTACGACATTGTCGAGTGGTTCGCGAAGCAGCCTTATTGCAATGGAAAAGTGACGATGTGGGGCGGCTCCTACGCGGGATTTGATCAATGGGCGACGCTCAAGGAGTTTCCACCGCACCTGGCCACCATCGTTCCTGCTGCTGCGGCACATCCGGGTGTGGATTTTCCATATGAATTCAACATATTCGTACCGTACGACGAGCAGTGGCTCACGTTTACAAGCGGAGTCACGGGGAATGAGAAACTTTTCGAGGATTCGTCCTTTTGGTTCGCGAAAGCGCGCGAATACTACGACGGGCATTTGGCGTTTAAGGAATTTGATCGCGTCGCGGGAAATCCGTCGGCGGTTTTTCAGAAATGGGTGCAACACCCGATACCAGATGCTTATTACGACGCCATGGTGCCCAGCCCGGAGCAATACAAGCGCATACAGTTTCCGATCCTGACCATTACGGGCGACTACGATGGCGACCAACCCGGAGCCTTCACATATTACAAACGGCACATGGAGTACGGAACGCCAGAGGCGAAGCAGAATCATTTTCTGATTATTGGTCCGTGGGACCACGCGGGGACACGGACGCCGCGCAGAGAAGTCGGCGGACTGAAGTTTGGCGAAGCGAGCGTTTTGGATCTGAACCAGCTTCATACGGAATGGTACGACTGGGTGATGAAGAGCGGAAAGAGGCCCGAGTTTTTGAAGAAGCGCGTGGCCTATTATGTTGTGGGAGCGGGGGCGGAGAATTGGAAGTACGCGGACACCTCGGAAGGCATTTCGACTGAGAAGCGCACTCTCTATTTGGAATCGAGCGGAAAAGCAGACAGCGTCTTTCATTCTGGGATGCTTTCGGACAAGCCCATGGCAGGGTCGTCCGGCGACAAATGGACGTACGATCCGCTCGATACGCGGCCTGGGGACGCGGAACTCACGGATGACGAAGGATGGCAAGGGGGGAGCTTGACCTCGCAGCAGGCGGTTATGAACACGTACGGGAACGGTGCGATCTATCACAGCGAACCCTTTGGCGAACCCACGGAGGTGAGCGGTTTCTTGAAATTAAGCGTGTGGCTGGCGATGGACGTTCCTGACACGGACCTCGAGGCGGTGGTATACGAGATATTGCCAGGCGGAAAGTCCGTTGCGTTGACTGGAGCGACGATGCGTGCGAGGTATCGCGAGTCGTTGCGTCAGGAAAAACTGGTCACTCCAGGAAAAACAGAAAAATACGTGTTCGATAACTTCACGTTTTTTTCGAGGCGGATCGCGAAAGGAAGCCGTTTGCGGCTGTTCGTGCATTGCCTGAATACGACCAGCACCGAGAAAAATTATAACAGCGGCGGAGTCGTGGCGCTGGAAACGGCGAAGGACGCGAGGACGGCGCACGTCACGCTGGTGCATGATGGAGAGCATCAGAGCACCCTGGATCTGCCGGTGGTGAAATAACGCGGCGGAAAGGGAAAAAGGAATTAACACAGAGGACTCAGAGATTACGTAGAGCAGGGAGAAGAGCGTAAGAGTGGAGAAAACGGAGACGAAGGAAAAGCGAGCGTTTCGGTCAGGGTTTGTGGCAATTGTAGGGCGGCCGAATGCGGGAAAGTCGACGCTGTTGAACCGCTTGGTCGGGCAGAAGGTCGCAATAGTCACCTCGAAGCCGCAGACGACGCGTAACCGTATTCAGGGGATCGTAACGCGGCCCGAAGGACAAATTGTTTTCATCGATACGCCCGGGCTGCACTCGCCGGACTCCGCGCTGGGGCGGCAGATGATGCACGAAGTGGCTGCCGCATTGGAAGGTATCGACGTGCTGCTGCTGATGGTGGATGCAAGCCGGACGCTGCCTCATGCGGACGATTTGCTTCTCGACAGGGCCAAGCGGTTTCGCGGGAAAACGATTCTGGCCTTGAACAAGATCGACGGCCTCCCGAAGTCCAAGTTGTTGCCGCTGATCGAGGCATTTCATAAGGCCTTCGAATTCGCGGCGATTGTTCCGATTTCCGCGCTGAAGGGCAACGGCTGCGACGACTTACTAAGCGAGATTCTGCGGTTGCTGCCTGAAGGGGAGCCTTACTTTCCCGAGGATCAGGTAACGGATCAACCGGAACGCTTTCTGGCCGCGGAAATCGTACGGGAGAAAGCGATCCAGGCGATGTATCACGAAGTTCCGTACGCGCTGGCGGTGAGGGTTGAAAAGTTTGAAGAGTTGCCCAAGCTGCTTCGCATTGAAGCGACCATGAACGTGGAGCGAGACTCGCAAAAAAAGATTCTCATCGGACACAAAGGCGAGATGCTCAAGAAAATCGGCACGCAAGCGCGCAAGGAACTGGAAGAGTTGTTCGGCACGAAGATCTACCTGGGATTGTTTGTGAAGGTTGTGGCCGGCTGGCGGGACAATCCGCAACAGGTTCGAGAGTTAGATTGGCATGCGCAGCTCGAAGCGCTTGGCGAAGACAAAGAACGCTAGCCGCAGGATTCCCGCACTTCGAGAGCAGCGGGTAGCGCCCGCCTGAAGGCGTGCAATACCTCAGTAAGGCGTGCTGGAGTGTCCGTACCCGCCGAAATTCCAGCGTACACCAACGGTTGTATATAAGCCGTAGGGGCCGTTCGTCCGTAGGTCGGCGGGACCCAGGGTGTTGGAATACCGCCCCAGATAATCGACCTGGTGCTGGGTGATCCGCAGATTGAGATTTTTTGGCAGCTCGATGGCAACGCCAACGGAGCGGTCGAATGCGATGGGTTCCATCGAACCAAGGTAGCTGACCTGTGGGATATTTCTTCCGAACGAAAATTTGGGCTCGAAGAAAAGGAAGATGTGCTTGGCAAACGTGCGATTGAGAGGCTGGAATTCAATGTAGCCGCTGAACAGATAGCGGGCGTAGGCGGTGCATGCAGAAGCAGTTCCGCCAGAGGTTGCGGGTTGGGGAAACGCGCATCGCCCCAAGTCCGGCTCATTGTGGGATGGCGCCACTTCAAAATCTGTGTAGCCGCGTATCCAGTTGTGCGGAAACCAGGCAGCGGACGACGGCCGCTCGTACCAGGGGTGAGCTGGTTGGATTTTCGCGCGCTCCGGGACTGGGGAACTCACAGCCGTAGTCAGTTTTGAGGTTTGCGCGAACAAACTGGGAGCTGCCGCACATAGAATGCCTGTCAATAGTAAGGCGAGTTTTCGCACGACGGTTCTCCTTCAGACTTGCTTGCCTGGGCTTGCGAGTCGAAGCGCTCTTCGGATTGGAGAGAACCCGCGTGAGCTTGCCGCGGGGAGCT
>Ga0209166_10003676_pt1 | contig 10965 bp, 9 predicted proteins | sample Coa_R1_3_FD_187151 | JGI IMG/M metagenome (GOLD analysis project Ga0209166, IMG submission 187151) | Surface soil microbial communities from Centralia Pennsylvania, which are recovering from an underground coalmine fire - Coalmine... | ecosystem: Environmental > Terrestrial > Soil > Unclassified... | reverse complement strand
CGTGTCATCCTTGAAATTTTCCAGAGCCAGCACGATGCTCCCGCGTACCCACGGCTCTTTCGCGGAATTCAGCGCGTCGAGTAATTGCTTCGATGACGCAGCGCCGCCGAGTTCACCCAGCGAAGTTGCCGCCGTCCTGCGCACGCCGCTGCTTTTGTCGCTGCGCAATGCTTCGCCCAACGCGGCGGCCGCTTCGTCGTCGCCCTTGAGTTTCGCAAGCGCTTCGGCGGCATCGGCGCGGTCCGCCACTTCGCCGGCGTTCTTCAGCTGATAGAGCAGTTCTTTCTTCTCTTTCTTGAATTGCGCGGATTTCAGGATTTGCGTTCCCTTGTCGAAAAGCACCATCAGCGGCGCGGAATCGGCGGGGAACGTGAACACTTCTGACTCCTGCGTCACATGAATGGGATAAAGCTTCGGACCGGTCGCTGTGGTAACCTCCACGTCCACCGGCACAGTAAACAAACCGACGTGCCCTTCGCGCTTCTGGGTCTGTTTTACCGTCAGCGCGACCTGCTTCTTCGTTTCATCGTAGGCAGAGCTCAGCTCAAATTTCGGCGCGCCCGCTCCGTAAATCCACTGCTCGAAGAACGCGTCCACGTTCGTGTGTGTCGCTTCTTCGATGGCTTTCGTCAGGTCCGAAGTCATCACGTTCTTCCCTCGATTTGCTTCCAGGTAATGCTTCAGCCCCGCGTAAAACGCATCCTCGCCAAGCTGCCTGCGCAGCATGTACAGCACCCAGCCGCCCTTGCCGTACGCGTTGCCGTCAAACTCCTCGGACTCCTCGAAGTTGTAGCGCACGATCGGCTTGTCGTACAGCGAGCGAATCGCAAACCATTGCCGCGCCCCCTCCCAGCGGTCGTAGTCCGCGGTGTCTTTACCGAAATGCGATTCCGCCCACACAGTTTCCATGAATGTGGCAAAGCCTTCGTTCAGCCAGATGTCACCCCAATCCTTGGTGGTCACCAGATCGCCGAACCATTGATGCCCCAGTTCGTGGGAAATTAGCGGATCCTGGTTTTGCTCGTATTCCGGAACCAGCTTCGGATTGCGCAGTGAATCCGCGGTGTTGGTCGTGGCGCTGGAATTTTCCATGCCGCCGGCGACAAATTCGTCCACCATCGCCTGCGAATATTTTTCCCAGGGATAGTCCACGCCCAGCTTTTTGCTGAACAGCTCGATCATCGCCGGCGTCCGGCTGTAGCTCGGGTTCAGGCGATCGCCGCGATCCTTGGGCGCGTAATAGGTCACCGGGATATTTCGCCAGGAGTCCTTCACCTCCACAAATTCGCCGGCCACGACGGTGATTAGATACGTTGAACTTGGTTGCGACTCGCGCCAGGTCCAGGTCTTCCTGCCGTCGCTCGCGTCGGTGACACCGATCAGCTTGCCGTTCGAAATGGTCTGCCAGCTTGCGGGAACGGTCAGGATCGTCTCGGTCGTCAGGCGATCGTTCGGGTAGTCATACGTCGGCAGGTAATAGCGGGTGTCCTCAGATTCTCCTTGCGTCCAGATCTGCAGCGGCCGGTGGGGATAATCCTTATCGGGCAGCACGAAATAGAGGCCCTTGCTCGGCGTGCCCTGGTATTTGATCTCAACGTCATATTTCGCGCCGGCCTTCGCGCCCTTCGGCAGCGCGACGACCAGCTTGTTTTCGGTGGTGGAAAATTTCGCGGCACTCTTGTTGATGCGCACACTTTCGATTTGCAGCCCAACCGAATCGAACGAAATGTTTTCCAGGCCGTCGCGTAACAGGGCCAACGAGTGGGTCACTTCGCCGATCACCATTTTCTGTTCCGGCTGAAACCGCAGCGCGATTTTCGAATGCTGCAGATCGTAGTCCCTGCTACGGGCAAACGGCTCATCCGCGCGCAGCAATCCTGCGCCGCTCAACAGCCACATAGCGCAGAGAATTGCGCCCGCAATAGAGACTCGTTGCCGATTTCCAAAGTTCCGCCTGATCATTCCGCTCGCTCCTTGGGATTTTTATGAATTCAGCAATTCCAGATGAAGAATCCGATGACCTGCATGCTCTAACGTTTCCACGACGACAGGGATTTCCTCGTGCTGCACCAGCAGATAGTCCGTGTCGAACGTCGAAATCACAAAAATTCCCACGCCCACGCGCGCCAACGGATTCGCCAGCGCCGCAACCACGCCGATTTCGGCGAACGCGAACGGCCCGTGTACCTTGAACATCCGCCACCCGCGCGAGGCATCGAGTTCGGCCGGAACGCCCGCCTCCGTAGTCACCACCGAAAGCTCGTCTAGCGTGCGCGTCGCCGAGAAAAATCCAGAGCCGTTCGCCCAGGCAGGAATCTCCGCGTCACGGGGAAATTTCACGATCGCGTAACGTCCTTCCATCACAGAAAGTGTCAGTGTGCGATTTACGGGTGGCATGCGGCGCTAGAGCAGGCTCCTGGTCGTGCCGCCGTCAATGGCCAGCGACACGCCGTTTATGTAGGCCGCTTTTTCCGAAGCCAGAAACGCCACCACCGACGCGAACTCTTCCGGCGTGCCCAGGCGTCCCGCGGGGATGAGTTTCTTCCACCCGGCGAACACCTCTTCGGGCGTGGCTCCGGTGCGCGCAGCCATCATTCCCGCCAGATCGTCCAGGCGGTCGGTTCGCGTATAGCCGGGGCAGACGTTGTTCACCGTAATTCCATGCGCGCCGTATTCATTGGCAAGAGTTCGCACCAGGCCGGTTACTCCTGCGCGCAATGAGTTCGAAAGCAACAGCCCTTCGACCGGTTGCTTCACGGAATAGGAGGTGATGGTCAAAAATCGGCCCCACTTATTCTTCTGCATCCGCGGCAGCGTCTCCTGGGCAAAATACACTGTGCTCATCAGTAGTTGGTCGGTCCAGACGCGCCAGTCTTCTACGGTCGTGGCGCTGAACAGTTTAGACGGAGGGCCGCCCGTATTGGTGACACAAATATCCACCCGCCCAAAGCGCTTTTCGACGTCCGCCACAAACCGCGCGACTTCCCCCGCCTTGCCGACATCCACCGCTTGCCAGAAGACCTCGTGCCCGGCCGCCGCCTGAATCTGCTCCGCGGCCGCCTTCAGGTCCGCCGCCGTGCGCGCGCAAATGGCAACTTCCGCGCCTTCGCGGGCTAACTCCGCCGCCACCGCCCGCCCCAGCCCCTTGCTCGCCGCAGCCACAACCGCCACGCGCCCGCGCAACCCCAGGTCCATCCCGGCCTCCAAGCCCAATCTCCGATGTTCTCCCGAACAGCGGAGAGCCGTCAAATCGGGCATTAGGCACTTAGGGGGCCGTGGAAAGAGGAAGATTGTGGAATAATGCCACGCTGCAGCCCAGCAGATTCTGCCTGAGGCAAAAATGAAAGCATCTGACTTTCGCAGGATTGCCCTCAGCCTCCCTGATGCTGAGGAAAGCTCGCACATGGGGCAGCCGGACTTTCGCGTGGACGGCAGAATCTTCGCGACGCTGGCTTCGGCAAGGCAGGGTTACGGCAACCTGCTGCTCACGCTCGAGCAACAGTCCGCTTTCGTCGAGGAAATGCCCGAAGTCTTTCTCCCCATCCCCGGCGGCTGGGGGCGAATGGGCATGACGCATGTTCGTCTCGCCGAAGCGAGCGAGGATGTGCTTTACGGCGCTCTCCACACTGCTTGGAACTTGCGCGTCGAAAAAAACGCCAAGGCCGGCAAAAAGAAACGCCTGCCGAAAGATGGCGCCGCGACGCTGAAGCGGAAAAGCAAAAGAAGGTGAGGCGCGAACCTTGCGATGAGAGTGCGGCAGTCTTGAGAATTTGCGCTGCGGGGCCGCAGGGCACTAAGATGCGGGGTAAAGCAAGGGTCGCTCCTCAATTGTTTCCACGGGAGGTACGTATGCTTCGCAATCGAATCATGAGCGTTCTGTTCCTCGCGGCATTTTTCGCAGCCGTGCCGCTGCGCGCGCAGATCGGCAAAGTCGTTATCGTTTCGGCCGGGTCGGAAGTGGATCACCAACTGAACGACATCAACGCCGCAAGCGATCCCGCGGTTAAACTCAAATTGATCGACGCATTCGCCGCCGCTCACGCCGAAGGCGACCTGCAAATTCTCGCCGACGAGCAGTATGTGAACTACTACCTCAGCGCCAAGCAGTACGACAAAGTGTTCGAATTTGGCGACAAACTTTTTGCGCTCGACCCCGACAGCTTTTCCAACGCCGTCAACATGGTCCGCGCCGCCAATGAAAAGGGCGACACCGACCGCCTCTTCGCCGCGGGAGAAAAAGCCTCGGGAATGCTGCAACGGTTCAAGGCGCAGCCTCCGCCGGCCGGCACCAGCCCCGAGGTGTGGAAAGCGGATCAGCAGCAGAAGCTTGAATCCGCGAAGGATGATCGGAACTATATCGAACAGTCTTTGATGAACGCGGCGTATCAGCAAAAGGACGCGGCGAAGAAGGCCGCGCTTCTGGTGCGTTTTGCGAACCTGTTTCCCGATTCGCCGAATGCCGGGCAGGCGCTCAGCGCGGCGGCCGTCACCTATCAGCAGGCTCAGAATCGCGCAAAAATGATCGAAACCGCGAACAGCGCGCTCGAGAAAGACCCGGACAATCTCGGCATATTGCTGCTGCTCGCCGATGACTACAGCGAGAAAGGCGAACAGCTGGACAAAGCCGAGGCCTACGCCAAGAAAGCCACGAAGCTTTGCGACACCGCAAAGAAACCGGAGGGCGTGAGCGACGCCGATTGGCAGAAACAGATTAATTTACAGAAGGGACTCGCGTTCAGTGCGATCGGGCAGATTGATCTGCAGAAAAAACTGAATTCCGCAGCCGTCGACAGCCTGACCAAGGCCGCTCCGCTCCTCAAATCGAACGCAGCGGTCTACGCGCGGAATCAGTACCGCCTGGGTTTCGCCTATCTCAATCTGAAGAAAACAGCGGAGGCCAAGCACGCCTTTAGCGACGCGGCTTCAGTGGACAGCCCATATAAAGGGCCGGCGCAGGACAAACTCAAGGGCATCGCGGCCGCAAGAGCTCCGGCCAAAAAGGCCTCATAAAGCCTGAAGAATCATGACGAAGGGTGGATGAACCGCCGAAACCTTTGGCCGCAGCTATACTCTAACGTGTAGGTAAAGAGCCATCGCAAGGCAGCCGCCTGATCTCAGCTGCGCCGCAAGCCGGCAGCATTCATTTATTTCGGGCTGGAGCAGGCAAGGGGGAATCACATGCAGGAAATCGCTACATTTGGCGCGGGATGCTTCTGGGGCATTGAAGCCGCGTTTCGCCGCGTTCCGGGCGTATTGGACGCTGCGGTCGGCTACAGCGGCGGTCGCACGCAAAATCCCAGCTATCAGGAAGTTTGCACGGACACGACCGGCCATGCCGAGGTCGTGCAGGTCACGTTTGATCCCGAAAAGCTCAGCTACGATCAGCTGCTCGACGTCTTTTGGAGCATCCACGACCCGACGCAGGTGAATCGCCAGGGCCCCGATTCCGGCAAGCAATACCGCACCGCGATCTTTTTCCATTCGCCCGAGCAGGAAGCCGCGGCGAAAAAATCGAAGCAGGCTCTCGAAGCCAGCGGCAAGCTACGCCGGCCCGTGGCCACGGAAATCACCCCGGCCGGCCCGTTTTGGCGCGCCGAGGAATACCATCAGCGCTACCTCGAAAAGCGCGGCGCCGCCAGCTGCCACATTTAATCGGCGGCCGCGTTAGTTGCCTTCGCTTAGAATCTTTTGGTACGCGGGCACAGTCAGGAATTCCACAAATTGCGGCGAGCGAATCAAATCGCGCATCAGCTGCGCCGACTTTTCGTAAGCCGCATACCGCGCCGCGTCACCGGCCTGTTTCGCTTTGGCGAGTTCCTCGTCAATCATGCGGTCGCAGAGCGCGACATCAATCTTTCGGCCGTCCTGCAAATGGGTGTTCTGGTGAATCCACTGCCAGATTTGCGCGCGGCTGATTTCCGCCGTCGCCGCGTCCTCCATCAAGTTAAATAGCGGAACGCAACCGGTGCCGCGCAGCCACGCTTCCAGATATCCGAGGCCGACCGCAATGTTCTGCCGCAGCCCGGGTTCTGTAATCTGCCCCTTGGGCACTTCCAGCAAATCCGCGGCGGTGGCGGTGAAATCCGCAAGCTTCTTGTCTATCTGGTTCGGGCCCGGCATCAGGCGGTCAAAAATCTCATTTGCAACACCGACCAAGCCGGGATGCGCCACCCAGGTGCCGTCGTTCCCGTCCCCGGCTTCGCGTTCCTTGTCGGCACGCACCTGTGCGATGGCTTTTTCATTGGCCACCGGATCGTTCTTGATCGGGATAAATGCCGCCATCCCGCCCATGGCGTGAATGTTCCGCCGGTGGCAGATCTTAATCAGCAATTTGCTGTACGAGCGCAGGAAATGCGTGGTCATGGTGACCTGCCCGCGGTCCGGCAGCACAGTCTTTGGGTCGTGGGAGAATTTCTTGATGAAGCTGAAGATGTAATCCCAGCGGCCGCAGTTCAATCCTGAGGAATGCTCGCGCAGTTCGTAAAGAATCTCGTCCATTTCGAAAGCTGCCAAAATGGTTTCAATCAACACGGTGGCGCGAATGCTGCCGCGCTTGATGCCCAGCGTGTCCTGGGAATGCAGGAAAATATCGTTCCACAAGCGCGCTTCCAGGTGGCTTTCGATTTTCGGCAAGTAGAAATACGGCCCGCTGCCGGATGCCAGCAGTTCCTTGGCGTTGTGAAAAAAGTACAAGCCAAAATCAAAAAGGGCGCCGGACATCGGCGTGCCGTCCACCAGGATGTGGCGCTCCTCCAGGTGCCAACCGCGCGGACGCACCAGCAGCACCGCGGTGCGCTCATTCAACTTGTAGTTTTTCCCGGAGGCCGGGTCAGTGTAAGTAATCTTTCGCCGCACCGCGTCCATCAGATTGGCTTGCCCTTCGATCTGGTTGGACCAGGTGGGCGTGTTCGAATCCTCAAAGTCCGCCATGAACACTTTCGCGCCGGAGTTCAGCGCGTTGATGATCATCTTGCGGTCCACGGGGCCGGTAATTTCCACGCGGCGGTCTTGTAGATCGGCGGGGATTGGCGCCACGGTCCATTCGGACTCGCGAATGGATTTTGTCCCCGGCAAAAAATCGGGCTTCTCGCCCGCGTCCAGGCGCTTCTGCCGTTCCGCGCGCGCCGCCAGCAGTTCTACGCGCCGGGGATTAAATCTTCGCTGCAACTCAACGATAAATTCCATCGCGGCCGGAGCAAGCACGCGCTCCTGCGCCGGATGCGCCGGAGCCAGAATCTGCACGCCTCGAATCGAAGCCGAAGAAGTAGTCATGGTTGGTCACCCATTGAAGTAGCACGCACCCCAAGATAATACCGCAAGCAAATTGGCAGCATCTACGGCATTCCCGCAAACTACGCCGTCCACAGTATCCGATGCAAGTGACATCTCATTGGAATGCGCGCGGGAAACAAATGGACCCCTGTCATGACACGACCCTCCGTCGCAACAGAGGGTCGTGAGTCATTTTGACTAAGGGTCGGCGGCCCACCGGCCGATTTCAAGTCTCCGTCCGGATTTTGCGCTAGTCCAGCAGGAATCCACCGACTTTCTTGCCGTCGCTGCGAATCTGGACGCCCAGGTCGCAGCCACCGGTGGCCGCGGCACAGGTGGCGCCTGCTGGAATGACGGGCGGGGGCAACAGCGGGACGTGCTGCCTGGTCACCACCGTCCGGATTTCGCGCCCGTAATTTGCCAGCACGAAAGCCACGTCAATCTCCGTGGTATCCGGGAAAATGATTGTAAACGTGCCTGTGCAGTCTGACTTCACCGAATAGGTTCCTGTCTCACCTGAACGGAATCCATTTCCCGTCACTGGGGTCGTCGGAGTCGCCGCTGACGTCCCGTTGCGCATCACGAAATCCACCTGCGTCAGAACTCCATTTCCATTAAAGTGTGTGATGGCCACCCCGTCAGCCGGCAGCGGGCTGGCGAACGGCAGAAGCTTGGCCGGTCCGGTCGTCTGGGGCACCAGGACACCCAGCGACTCGCCGTGGAGTGTAAATGCGTAGTCGCCGTGGAGCGTCGCATTGGAGCATCCGTCATTATCACCGTCTTGCGCCCTGGCCGAACCGCACAGGACCATGGAAAAAATTGCGGCCGCGAGCATTCCCTTGCAGATCAGAGTTTTCATGTTGTCTCCCTTTTTGAGCGCATAATAGCGCCGGTTGAGCGCGCAGTTTCGCCGTGGCGGAGCGGATAGGCAATACAGAGCGGATGAAGAAAACATGAAGTTTCTGTCTTTCACGCAAGCTGCTGAAACAGTGGCATCTAGGTTGGATCGTCAATTACGGGTACAATGGCGCGGACCCCGCAAGGCGACGCCAAATGCCTGGTGAACTCTTCCGATTCAGAGAATTTGAACTCGACCGGGGCGCTTTTGAACTCCGCCGCGATGGCCAGCGTGTGCACCTGGAGCGCATCCCTTTCGAAATGCTTTCGCTTCTTGTCGAGCGGGGCGGTCAGTTGGTGACGCGGGAAGAAATCATCTCGAATATATGGGGCAAGGACCTCCACCTCGACACAGAGCACGCAATTAATACAGCCATCCGTAAAATCCGGCAGGCGCTGAAGGACGATCCCGATGCGCCGCGTTTCGTCCTGACGGTACCGGCTAAGGGCTATCGTTTCGTTGCCACCATCCACCAACCTGAGCAGGCTCGCTCCGATGGTGTGGCGGACAGCCGCCAAACGGCCAACTGGGTTAGCCCACCTACGGCATCGCGTGCGCATTCGAGTAGAGGCTGGACCCTTTTACTTCTCTTTGCCATTTTTTTTGTCGCGATCAGCGTAATCACCTTCTTGCGATTTCATCGAGTCCAGGCCCTCACCGAAAAAGACACGATCGTCCTGGCGGATTTCTCCAACTCCACCGGCGACCCCGTCTTCGATGGAGCACTCAAGCAGGGCCTGGAAATGGATCTGAGCCAATCGCCGGTCTTGAACATCCTATCGCAACAGAAGGTTCGCGCTACCCTGCGCGAGATGACGCGCTCGCCCGACGAACTCCTCACCAAGACTACGGCTCGCGAGGTTTGCGAGCGGACCGGAAGCAAAGCGTACATTGCGGGCTCGGTTGCGAATCTGGGCGGGCAGTATGTAATCGGGCTAAACGCCATCAATTGCGCCACGGGAGATACTCTGGCCCGGGAGCAGACCCAAGCGGTGGGTAAGCAGCAGGTTTTGGCGGCACTCGACACAGCGGCGGAGAAACTGCGTAGCGAACTTGGGGAGTCTCTTAGCTCGATTCAAAGATTTAACGTGCCCCTGACTCAGGCGACAACCTCTTCCCTGGAAGCCCTAAAGGCCTATAGTTTCGGCCTCGCCAAGTACGGCCGGGGCGACCAGACGGGTTCCATCCCGCTGTTTCAGCAAGCGATCGAGCAGGATCCGGATTTCGCCATGGCCTATGCCAACTTGGGCCGCGCCTATCAAGTTCTAGGCCAGGCCGCGCTCTGTGACAAGGCGATTCGCAAGGCTTTCGCGCTGCGGAATCGGGTGAACGAACGGGAAAGATTTGACATCTCCGCCGCTTACTACCAATTCGAGACCTTGCAGACAGACCGGGCTATCCAGAACTGTGAACTTTGGGCGCAGACCTATCCTCGTGACTTCACACCACACCGCATCCTGGGATTTGAAAACGCGGTCCTAGGAAAGTATGAGCAGTCCGCGGAAGAATTCGGCAAGGCCATGGAATTGGATCCCAGCCAGGCCTTGCCATACGCCGGCCTCATCTTTGTCTATATGGATTTGAATCGCCTGGCCGAAGCCCACACCGTGTACCGGAAGGCGCAGGAACGCAAACTTGATTTCGGCGAACCCCAACGCGCACGCTACTTCCTCGCCTTTCTAGAGGATGACAAGGAGATGATGGCGAAGACCGCCGCTTCGCTCGCCAGCCAGGCGGGCCTCGAAAACAAAGCGCTTTCCGACCAATCGAAAACAGCGGCATATCTGGGCCAATTCAACGCGGCCAGGGAATTGTCCAGACGAATCAAAGACAAGGCTTTACGAGAGGGAGACACGGCAACTGCGGCTGACACGGAATCCGACGAAGCTTTGCAAGCGGCACTGTGTGACAATTGGGACGGCGCGCGCAGCCACGCCGCTGCGGCGCTCAAGCTCGGAGGAAAACCGGCGATGGCCCTCGCACTTGCCGGCGACTCACTTTCGGCCACGCAAACAGGGGACCGTCTCGCAACCCAGGCACCACCTGGCAGTTTCGGCAGCAGGGTGTGGATGCCGGAGATTCAAGCCACAATCGAGCTCAAGCGAGGCAATCCTGTGCGGGCGGTGGAGCTCCTCGCATTGGCAACCCCCTACGAGTCCGGTTGGTCTGACGCCTTTCTGGCAGCTTACCTGCGGGGCCAAGCCTACCTTGCCGCCCATCGCAGCCAGGAAGCGGCAGCGGAATTCCAGAAGATCCTCGACCATCGCAACGTTGTCCTGAATTCCTTAATCGGCGCGTTGGCGCGTCTCCAGATCGGCCGCGCGTACGCGCTACAAGGAGAGACCGCGAAGGCCCGCGCCGCCTATCAGGATTTCTTCACGCTGTGGAAAGACGCCGACCCCGACATCCCCGTGCTCATTTCTGCAAAGGCGGAGTACGCCAAGCTGCGTTAGCCCTAAGCCAGCCTGAAGAAGTGGAAGGCCTCACGATGGACAGCACCTCCAAATGCCCGGTAAGCGGCAAGCGCAAATACGCCACCGAAGGCGCCGCCCTGGCCACAGGCAAACACCAGATGGCTACAGCCGATGCCCCGATCGAACTCCGAGCCTACCGCTGCAACTGGTGCCACACCTGGCACCTCACGAAAAAGACAGAAAAACCCGATAGGAGTCTGCTATAACCCGCGGTGTTCGGAGAAGTGCCCTGGCAGGTAGTATGTTGAATGTTCTTCACGGGAGCAGAGTCACAGTCGCGGGGTGCAGCTCCCAAATGGTTGCCACCTGTGCGGAGCCGCG
>Ga0209166_10003675_pt1 | contig 10967 bp, 9 predicted proteins | sample Coa_R1_3_FD_187151 | JGI IMG/M metagenome (GOLD analysis project Ga0209166, IMG submission 187151) | Surface soil microbial communities from Centralia Pennsylvania, which are recovering from an underground coalmine fire - Coalmine... | ecosystem: Environmental > Terrestrial > Soil > Unclassified... | reverse complement strand
GCAGTGGAATGAGGGTTCCGGAAAATCCTTCCCTACAGTCAACCCCGCCACGGGTGAAACGCTGACGCAGATCGCGAATGCCAGCACCCACGATGTGGACCAGGCGGTCGCTGCCGCCCGCAAAGCTTTCGACGATGTGAACGGGCCATGGCGCAAGCTTTCGGCCAGTGAGCGCGGCAAAATCCTTTGGCGTATTGCCGATCTGCTGGAAAAAAACATCGATGAACTGGCTGAGCTGGAAACCCTGGACAACGGCAAACCCATCTTCGAGTCGCGCTATGTGGACATGCCCATGGTAGCGGATGTTTTCCGCTACTATGCCGGGTGGGCCACCAAGATTCACGGTGAGACCGTCAACACTTTCAACAACGCATTCACCTACACCCTGCGCGAACCGATTGGCGTGGTCGGTGCGATTGTTGCCTGGAACTTCCCTCTTCTGCTGGCGAGCTGGAAACTGGGGCCGGCCCTGGCGTGCGGAAACACAGTGGTGCTCAAACCAGCGGAACAGACTCCGCTCACCGCGCTGCGCTTTGGTGAGCTGGCGCTGGAAGCGGGCTTGCCTCCCGGAGTGCTCAACATCATCACGGGCGGGCCGGAAACGGGCGCGGCTTTGGTCGGCCATCCGGGTGTAGACAAAGTTGCCTTTACCGGGTCAACCTCCGTCGGCAAGGAAATCATGAAGAGCGCGGCGGATTCACTCAAGCGCATCACGCTGGAGCTGGGCGGCAAATCACCCAACATTGTGTTTGCCGATTCCGCTCTGGACTCAGCGGTGAAAGGCGCACTGAACGGCATTTTCTACGGCAAAGGCGAGGTGTGCTGCGCCGGATCGCGGCTCTTCATCGAGAAAAAGGCCGAAGACGAATTCCTCACCAAGCTGGTCGAAGGCAGCAAAAAAATCAAGCTGGGTGATCCGCTCGATCCCAAAACCCGGCTGGGCGCAATTGTGAGTGAAAAACAGATGCAGACCGTGCTGGGCTACATTGAAGCCGGCAAGAACGAAGGCGCAAAGCTTTTGGCGGGCGGAAAGCGCGTCTCGGTCAACGGCGATCACGGCTACTTCATTGAACCTACCATCTTCGGCGGCGTAAAGAACGACATGAAAATTGCCCAGGAGGAAATCTTTGGCCCTGTCCTGGCGACTCTCACCTTTGACGACATTGAAGAAGTGGCCGAACAGGCCAATAAAAATATCTATGGCCTGGCCGCGGCCATCTGGACCAATGACATTAAAAAAGCGCACCAGCTTTCGCGGCGGCTCCGCGCCGGCACGGTGTGGATCAACACCTATGGAGTAATGGACGCCGCTCTGCCCTTTGGCGGATATAAACAATCCGGCTTTGGCCGGGAGCTGGGAATGCACGCGATTGAGCACTACACGGAACTGAAAACCGTGTGGATGAATTTGTGATCTAAACAAGATTTGTCGAGGAGCATTATGCCGGGAAAAGTAATGAAGATCGGAACATTCAGTGACTGGGTGGGCCTGTTCAAGGAATGGCGCGAAGAGATTGGCGTCAATAATGACGATATCAAGGCCTTCAAATTCGAGACGCTCTACGGAGCGATTGAGACGGAAGAAATCTCCTTCGGCTATTACAAGGGCCGTCCCAAGTGGGAGAACCTGCGCCAGATTCCCACGCAGAACATGCGTGACGCGCTGCTGAACCTGATCGTCTATCAGGGCGATACCGAGTTTGCCAGCGTGGAGCAGCAGCGCTATCTGTTTGAGACCGCACCCACCGACTGGGACCGCCAGGCCCTGACGCGTGTGATGATCGAAGAGATGCGGCATGGATGGCAGATGTGCGCCCTGTTGATCGAGCACTTCGGCGCCACCGGCAAAGTGGAAGCGCAAAAAATGCTGGAGCGCAAGGCATACGAAAATAAGCGCCTGCTCGGCTCCTTCAACGAGGAATGCGACAACTGGCTCGACTTTTTCGCCTTCACCGACTTCGTGGACCGCGACGGCAAATTCCAGCTCCAGATGCTCAAGTATTCGGCCTTCGCCCCGCTGGGCCGCTCCATGAGTTACATGCTCAAGGAAGAGGCCTTCCACATGGGCACCGGCAATACCGGGCTGGCGCGCATTGCCGAGGCAGGCGTGGTCCCCGGCTGGCTGATGCAGAAATATCTCAACAAATGGATTTCCAGCGCCTATGACCTGTTCGGCACAGACAATTCATCGTCGGCGCACTGGGCTTACGTTTGGGGGATCAAAGGCCGCTATGACGAGTTGAAGAATACGACCGAGCCGGCACTCGATAATCTCAACGATTACAATCGCCATCTCTATCGCGATGAATGCGCGCAGCTGGTGCGGCGTATCAGCATCGCCCAAAAGCCCGGGAACGAAGAGCTCTATTGCCCTGATATTAAATTCAATCGCATGATTGGCCGCTGGAAGGGCCAGTACTTCCATCCGAAAACCGGCCAGATGATGGAAGAAAAAGAATACAAACAGATGTTTGACATCTGGATGCCCACTGCGGCAGACAAAAAGTTGCTCATGGACATTGTGCGCTCCGAGAAGAAATGGATCGCATCGCGCGCCGGGGCCAAAGATCCTCTGCTCACCATTGGCGAAGTCAGAAAAAATGCGCTGAACGCGAGCGTGCAGTAGCTTCTTATGTCCCTCTCCTGCCATGCGGGAGAGGGAGTTTTATATCATAGGTAGTCCTCACCGTTTCTCGGGACCGGGAATTCACAAACAATGTCCTATACCCTCAATGAACTCATGGTCGTAGCGGCAGCGCGGGAAATCCAGGACAATGAAGTTGTTTTTGTCGGGATGCGGCTTCCGCTGATTGCGTTTGTCGTCGCCAAAAAGACCCATGCTCCCAATGCGACTGGCCTGTTTGAAAATGGCGTGGTGCGCTCCACGCCGTCGCCTGAACTGATCTACACTATGGCCGACCCGCCCAACATCAAAGGCGCCACACAGTGCCTGGACATGATGGCCGTGATGGGCCTGCTGCAGTCCGGACGCGTTCATCTGGGCTTTCTCGGGGCGGCCGAGGTGGACCGATTCGGCAACCTCAATTCCACTCAGGTGCAGGGCAAAAACGGCCTGATTCGCCTGCCTGGCTCTGGCGGCGCCTGTGACATTGCCAGCATGGCCCACCGCTTTGTGGCGCTGCTGGACCATGCAAAGCATCGCCTTCCCGAGCGAGTAAGCTACATTACCAGCCCCGGCAATGGCGAGGGTGCAGGATGGCGAAAGCGCGCCGGACTGCCCCGGGGCGGACCTTCCGCAGTGATCACCAGCAAGTGCGTGCTGCGCTTTGGCGACGACGGCGAGGCCCGACTGACCAGCATTCATCCCGGCGTAACCGTGGATGACGTACTCGCGAACACCGGCTGGAAGCTGAAAGTCGCGGACGATGTAAAGCCCACGCCGGAGCCGAACCAGGCGGAACTAAAGTCCATCCGCGACTATGATAGAGACGGCTTCTGGACCAGCTGAAGGATTCCGCCGCCATGAACGCGAATCAGCAGGAATTCGGAAAAAGCCGGCAATGTCTCTTGTTTGAGGCCTCTGGCCCGGTCGCGCGCATTACGCTGCATCATCCGCCGCTCAACGTGATCGGCTTTCAGATGATGGACGAACTCTCCGCAGTGCTGACTCTGCTGGAACAAAACACCCACGTTTCCGCCGTGATTCTCAGCGGAGGCGAGCGGGGGTTTTCCGCCGGCGTTGACGTTGCCATCCACACACCGGACAAAATTCCGGCCATGTTGCAGAAATTTCACGCAGTCATCAACGCGCTGACCAGGTGCTCAAAGATCACCATTGCCGAGGTGCATGGCGTCTGCCTGGGAGGAGGTGCTGAGCTGGCCATGGTCTGTGACATGGTGTTCACCACCGAGCGGGCAAAGTGGGGATTCCCTGAAATCACACTGGGTTGTTATCCCCCAGTGGCATGCGCAGCGCTGGCGGCCCTGGTGGGCCAGAAGCGCGCCGCGGACCTCATCTTCACTGGCCGAACCTTCAGCGGTGAAGAAGCAGCGCAATGGGGGCTGGCCAGTGAGGCGCATCCGGAAGGCGAACTCAGAGAAGCTTTGCAGGGCGCGCTCGACCATCTGCTTAAACTCAGTCCGGCCTCCCTCGCCATAGCCAAGAAAGCCTTTTATGCCTGGGACTCCGTTCATCTGGATAAAGGTTTGGCACGGGCCGAGAAAATTTATATCGAAGACCTGATGAAAACCGAAGACGCGCGTGAGGGCATTCAGGCCTGGCTCGAAAAGCGCAAGCCGGAGTGGAAGGACCGCTAAAACCTTTACCGCAGATGAACACGGATCAACGCAGATCAAAAAAGTAAAATCTACCGCTCTGGCAATGCCTGCAGGATAACCCGCACCGCGTTCTCTCCCATGATTTTCCGGATTTCCTGTTCAGAGAACCCCTGGGTCAGAAGCGCCTCCGTGAGTAGCGCCCATCCACTGGCATCGATCGGAGTGGTTACTGCCCCATCGAAATCGGAGCCGAGGGCAACATGTTCAATTCCTGCTACGGTCACGGCATGGCGTATGGCGCGGGCCGTGGCCTGGGCATTCGTGCCGCAACTGGCCGTATCCCAGAGGCCAATACCGATTACGCCGCCGGTTTGGGCTACGGCGCGCAACTCATCGTCAGAAAGATTGCGAGGGTTATTGCAGGTACCCTTCACTCCCGTGTGCGAGACGATCACCGGGCGTTTGGTCATGGCAGTAACGTCGCGCAGAGTTGCGGATGAAGCATGGGCCAGATCAATCAGCATGCTTTTGGCCTCCATGCGGCGCACCCACTCGCGGCCCAGCTGAGTCAGTCCGCCTTTGGTCATTCCCGCGGACGAGCCTCCAACCGCAGTGTCAGTAAAATGCGACGGAGACATCATGCGGAAGCCTGCATCGTAGAGTTCATCGAGGTTTTTGATCCTTCCTTCCAGCGGCTGCGCCCCCTCGGCTCCGAGGAACCCAGCCACCTGGCCTGGAGTGCGTGCGGCAAGATATTTTTGCAGGTCTTCCCGCGACCTGATAATCGCCAGTTTGCCCTGCGATTCCTGCGCGAATTGCTGCAGCCTGGCCGCCTGATACAGCGCCCGCTCTTTGGGACTGTTCCATGTGCGTGGTGGCCATCCCTGAACCATAGCTAGCCACATAATCTGGTCGGTCTTATCGGAATTTCGATAGATATTCAGTTTGCGCGGGCTGGTGGTGACAACGGTAAACGCCTGCAGCGCTACATTGCCTGCTGCCAGTCGCGGAACATCTGCCTAGCCACGGGTACCGTGCTCCAGCAGATTTCGCTTCCATAACAAACTGTCGGCGTGAAGGTCGGCAACTACCAATTTATTGTGCAGCTCCGTTGCCGCCGCTGATACAGTGTAAGGCGGATGATGACGAACATGATTATTTCTGTTCTCGATCATGCCCGGCAGAAAAAACCAGGCTGCAACCAGCAATCCAGCAATGAAAAGCGCAAACCAGCGAAGGATTTTCACGGGCAGAAGTTTACCATTGAGAATACTTTGCCGCGTGAGGCCCACGTTCTAAACTACTCTGGCCAATGAAAAAACTATTCACTCTTCACGAAGCAATTGCGGAGCTTGTCCCGGATGGCGCGAGTGTTGCCCTGGGGCTGCAACTGGAGCAGATGATTCCCTTTGCCGCCGGACACGAGATCATCCGCCAGGGCAAACGTAACCTGCGGCTGATCGGGCCGATTTCCGACATTCTGTTTGACCAGCTCATCGGCGCCGGCTGCGTGAAAGATGTGGTGGCGGCATGGGTCGGCAATGTGATGATGGGCTCGGCTTACAATTTCCGCCGTGCCACCGAGCAGGAAAATCCTGGCGCTCCAGGCGCGAAGCTTGAAGTCTTCAACATGACGAATTTTTCCATGGCCCTGGCGCTGCAGGCCGGAGCCATGGGCGTGCCGTTTCTGCCTACGCGCACGGCCATGGGCAGTGACGTCTCCCAGGACAGTCCCTGGTTCTGCCAGATCCATTCGCCATTCGAGCCCAAAGAGTCTTTGCTGGCGGTGCGCGCCCTTCAGCCGGACGTGGCGATCGTGCACGTGCAGCGGGCCGATAAAAACGGTAATGCGCACTGCTGGGGCAATTATGGCGTGATGCTGGAGGCGGTCCGGGCGGCAAAAAAGGTGATCGTCTGCGCCGAAGAGATTGTTTCGGAAGAAACCATTGCCAGCGATCCCAATCGGACTGTGATTCCGGGTTTTCTGGTCTCGGCCGTGGTGGAGTGCCGTTTGGGCGCGCATCCTTCCCCGGTTCAGGGCTACTATAGAAGAGATGACGCCTTCTTCCAGCAATACCATCAACAAACGAAGACCCAGGCTGAGTTCAATGCCTGGTCGGAACGTTGGATAAAGGGCGTGGCTGATCGCGACGAGTATATAAAATTGCTGGGCGAGAGCCAAGCTGCGGAACTGGGTGTACAACAACATGCGTATGCGGCCCAGACGGATTACGGCTATTAGAATCTTTGCAACACCTTTGAAACACAGAGGAAAGGAGTAAACAGAGTACAACAAAGAAGCAGAGCAAAATATTCAGATGATGAATTGGCAATTGACACACGGGTAATTTAGCGTGGCAATTAAAAAACCTCTGTTCACCCCTTTCCTCTGTGTTTCAAATGGTTTAGTTACGTCATGAAAAAAGAGCTTATTGAACTCCGGGTGAACGGGCGCAGCCATGAACTGGCGGTGGAGCCGAACGCTCTGCTGCTGGATGTTCTGCGGCAGGAGTTGCAGCTTACCGGCTCCAAACGCGGATGCGATGATTCTTCCTGCGGCGCCTGCACCGTGCTGGTGGATGGAATCCCGTCTTTGAGTTGTACCGTGCTGGCCCTGAGTTGCGCCGGAAGCGGAGATAATTCGAGTGGGCAGGAGATTACTACAGTGGAGGGCATTGCCGATCACGGTGCTCTCTCGGCAATCCAAAAAGCGTATGGCGAGTGGGGAGGAGCGCAGTGCGGATTCTGCACTCCGGGATTCATGGTCACGGTAAAAGCGCTGCTCGATGGCAATCCCGATCCCACGGAAGAAGATATCCGCCGTGCGCTGAGCGGCAATCTCTGCCGTTGCACGGGATATACGCAGATGTATCAGGCGATCAAGGCGGCCATTGCGGCGGAACTTGCGGCCCAGTCGGGAACGAAGTGAGGATTTACCGCACATGACAAAGGCGTAAGGAATTGAGAGCAGTAAAACGAGGCAAACTGCTTTTACGAAAAGCTAAAGGCTAAAGGCCAAAAGCGAAGAGTGAAATAAGCCGGCAGTTTCGTCACAGAAGAAAAACATGTCCAGCTTTTCCATTATCGGCAAACCGGTAGCGCTGGTTGATTCAGCCGGCAAGACCACCGGACAGGGCAAGTATGCGGACGATCTTTCTCTTCCGGGAATGCTGACCGGCAAGATTCTGCATTCGCCATACCCCCATGCGCTGATTAAGAAGATTGATGCTTCCCGCGCCGAAGCTGTCGACGGTGTAGTGTGCGTTGTCACCGGTCCGGACGCGCCGAATAAATACGGCATTCTTCCCGTAGGGCACGATGAGACCGCGCTGGCGGTGGAGAAAGTCCGTTATGTGGGGGACAATGTCGCCTGCGTGGTGGCAACCTCCGAATCCATCGCCGAACAGGCCCTGGAACTGATTGATGTTGAGTATGAGCCGCTGCCGGCGTGGTTTGATCCGGAAGACTCGATGAAAGCGGAGAAGGACTGGATCCATCCGCAGCGTCCGCACAACATTGAGAAGGACTACCACCACGTATTCGGCGATCCGGAAAAAGGCTTTTCCGCAGCCGACTGCATTGTTGAGAACCGCTATCTGGCCAACGAGGTCACACACGCGGCCATGGAGCCGCACTCTACTCTTGCGGCCTTTGAAATTGATCCGCAAACCGGGCAGCCAGGCAGGCTGACGGTATGGTCGTCCACGCAGGTGCCGTATTACCTCCAGCACAAACTCTCAATCGTGCTGGAGATGCCCATGTCGCAAATTCGCGTAATCAAACCATTGGTGGGCGGCGGCTTCGGCGGCAAGAGTGAAGTGATTCCGCTGGAAATCATGGCGGCGGTGGCGGCGCGCAAAGCCAAAGCGCCGGTAAAAATCACGTACACACGCGAGGAAGTCTTTTGGGCGCATCGCGGACGCCCGCGCACCATCATCGATCTGAAGACCGGCGTAAAGAAAGATGGCCGCATTACTTCGGTGGCGGCACGCGTGGTCCAGGATGGCGGGGCGTACTGCTCTTACGGCGTGGTGACGATCCTTTATTCCGGCGCGCTGCTCGGCGCTCTGTATGACATTCCCAATATCCGCTATGACGGCTATCGCGTGCTGACCAACAAGCCGGCCTGCGGCGCCATGCGCGGGCACGGCACGGTCAACGTCCGCTTTGCCTTTGAGTCGCAACTGGATGAGGTTGCGCACGCGCTGGACATGGATCCTGTGGAGATTCGCCGCCGCAACCTGCTCAAACCGCCGTGCGTTACGGTGAACAATCTCCGTGTACAAAGCTACGGACTGCCGGAGTGCATCGAGCAGGTGGCCACGCGCTCGAAATGGCGGGAGCGCAAAGGAAAAACCGGAGCCGGGCGCGGCCTGGGCATTGCCTGCAGCCACTATGTAAGCGGAGCGGCCAACAGCATTATCCGCTCGGACATGCCGCACTCCACCGTAAACATCAGAATTGATCGCGACGGCGGCGTGGTGGTGTACACCGGGGCGTCGGACATCGGCCAGGGATCGGACACCATGGTGACGCAGATCGTGGCGGAAGCTCTGGGCATCAGCCTGCGCCGGGTAAAAGTGGTTACTGCCGATACCGATCTCACTCCGGTGGATATTGGCTCTTACTCCAGCCGCGTGACCTTCATGAACGGCAATGCATCCCTGCGGGCTGCTGAGGACGTGAAGAAAAAAATCGTGGCCGCGGCTGCCCGCAGAATGAGTTGCGCACCGGAAGACGTAGTTATGCGCGACGATATGGTCTGGAAGCGCGGAGCATCAGCCGAAGCCGCGCAGGAGAATGCCGCAAATGAAGTCAGTGGGCGGGTTGAAGGCCAGACTCTCCGCGGCTCACTCCAGCAAAAACGGAAGGAAGAAGGCCCCAAAGACCAGATGAGCTTTGAGGAAGCCGTTGTCTCCGCCATCGACTTCAGCGGCACTTTAACGGGTACCGGCTCCTACGCTCCTCCCAAAGAAGCGCGGGGTGGCACATTCAAAGGCGCAGGCGTTGGTCCTTCACCCGCCTATTCCTATGCCGCACAGGTTGCAGATGTAAGCGTGGATGAAGAAACCGGCGTGGTTACCGTAAACAAAATCTGGGCCGCGCATGATTGCGGACGCGCTTTGAACCCGGTCTCGGTAGAGGGCCAGGTGATTGGCTCCGTGTGGATGGGCCTGGGGCAGGCTTTGCAGGAAGAGATGATCTGGAAAGACGGCCTGCTGATGAATCCCGGCCTGCTTGAATATCGCTCGCCTTCCGCGGTGGAATCGCCCGAGGTCGAAGCCGTGATTGTGGAGAGCGTTGATCCTGAAGGTCCATTTGGCGCTAAAGAAGCCAGCGAAGGCTCTCTTGCGGCAACCATTCCTGCCATTGCCAACGCCATTTATGACGCGGTTGGCGTGCGCCTGCGTGAAGCGCCCTTTACTCCCGAGCGGGTTCTGGCTGCGCTGAAGCAAAAGAACTGGGAAGCCAAAGCTCTGGAAGTAACACGCGGATCCGATCCCTCAATGCCAACAACTTTCCGCGAGCACGGCGGCTTGCTGTGTTTTAAGGACAAAGGCCCCATGCGGCATCCGGAAGATCCGGCGAGACGCCCAGGTCAGCATCCGGCTGAACCTCAGCCTTCGACGGAACCAGCGGCAGGTGACGATTGAGCCTTCCCGCATTCAAGCTCCTGCGTCCCCGCAACATTGTTGACGCGGTCAATTATCTTGCGAAATACGGCAAGGATATTCAGATTCTTTCCGGCGGGACCGATCTTCTGCCCTCCATGAAGCAGCGGCTTTTTACGCCGCCGTATCTCATGGATATCCGCGGCATCGACGAAATACAGGGCATCCGCGTGGTGCCGGGCGCGGGCGTGGAAATTGGCGCGCTCACCACGCTCTCCGCCATTGAGGACTCTTCGTATATTCGCAGCAACTATCGCGTGCTGCATGAAGCGGCGATCACGGTGGCCTCGCCTATTCTGCGCAACATGGGCACGATCGGTGGCAATATCTGCCTCGACACGCGCTGTGCCTGGTACAACCAGTCTCTGCAATGGCGGCGCTCCTGCGGTTTTTGCATTAAGAAAGACGGCGACCTCTGCCACGTGGCGCCGGGAGGAAAGTTCTGCTGGGCGGTATTCTCCGGCGACACGCCGCCGGCCCTGCTCTGCCTGGGCGCGGAAGTGGAGATCGCCGGCCCCTCAGGCATTCGCTGTGTTCAGCTCAGAGATTTCTATACCAACACCGGCGATGCGCGCATGAAAATGGGAGCAGACGAGATGCTTACCCGCATCTTTTTGCCGGAAGGGTTCGCCGGATGGAGGGGCAGTTACCAAAAGCTGCGCGTCCGTGGCTCCATTGATTATCCTTTGGCGGGCGTGGCTGTAGCCCTTAAAAAAGGCGCTGGCCCGGTCGAGGAGGCGCGTGTCGCCATCACTGCGGTGAATCCCGCGCCGTTGCTGGTTCCGGGAGCCGAACATGCTCTGGCTGGCAAACGAGTGGACGAGCACGTGGCAACGGTAGTCGGCGAACTGGCGGCCAAAATCGCCAAACCGCTCACAACCTCCGCCCTGACTCCGGAGTACCGCCGGGAGATGATAAAAGTATTTGCCAGGCGGGCCGTGCTGGCGGCGGCTTTGTAAACTCCCCAAGCCTGCAAAATGAGGACTTTGCGCCCGCTGCCGATGAAACCATTTATGCTACCCCTTGGTTTTCGAAGCTGGCAGCGTTTCCCTCGCT
>Ga0209166_10003674_pt1 | contig 10970 bp, 13 predicted proteins | sample Coa_R1_3_FD_187151 | JGI IMG/M metagenome (GOLD analysis project Ga0209166, IMG submission 187151) | Surface soil microbial communities from Centralia Pennsylvania, which are recovering from an underground coalmine fire - Coalmine... | ecosystem: Environmental > Terrestrial > Soil >... | reverse complement strand
ATCGATGAGTTGGCCGCGGCGGCACGCCGGTTCTTCACCGAGCTAGCCCCACATCCAGTGAAGGTGCCAACCGCCGCATAATTCTCGTGCCTTTCTTTTGATCATATGCTTAGAGATTGCTGGTGGTAGCTATTGGGCCGTATCAGTTCCGCGCAAGCCAAGCGTATCTGCGCTGGCTTCCATAGCGTGGATGACAAACGTGATATGCTCGCTCAGGTCCACGCCCAGGCCCTCCGCACCTTTGATGATCTCCTCACGGTTCACCCCACGCGCAAAGGCTTTATCCTTCATCTTCTTCTTAACTGAACTTGCCTCCAGTCCCAGAATGCTCTTATTGGGCCGCACCAGCGCGGTGGCCGTAATCAAGCCAGTGAGTTCATCGCAGGCAAAAACGGTCTTGGACAGCAAATCGTTGCGTGGTAGTCCATGATAATCGTTGTGCGCCTGCACCGCATAGATCACATCCTCAGGATACCCGTGCTGGCGCAGCAGCTCGGCTCCCACCTTGCCATGCTCCTCAACACTGGGGTGCCGCTCATAATCAATATCATGCAGCATTCCCGTAATACCCCACTTCTCTTCATCCTCACCAAACTTGCGCGCATAAGCGCGCACCGCCGCCTCAACCGCCAGCCCGTGCTTCACCAGCCCCTCATTCTGGTTCCATTCGGTAAAGAGCCGATATGCCTCATCTCGATTCAATGCCATCAAATCCTCCTAGCGATTACCTGATCAGCATAGCCCAAAGGGCTACCAGACCCGACGTGTTTCTTCATATTGTATCAGAGCTTCGATTTTGTACTCCAGGGACTCTTCGATGACGCTCCCCTGAAGCAGCCCGCTTCTACACGCCATTTGCAGCGATCATGGCAGGCGTCATGCTATAATCAGCCCGGAAGACCCCGCAGTTGTAAGGGCGCCTCAAGCGACAATGAGCTACTGGATAGCAAGGAGATAGATTCCCGTGACAGACTATGTAAAAGTTGCCAGTGTAAACGATTTGGCGCCGGGGCACATGACCCTGGTGGAAGTAGCAGGGGAACTCATCTGCCTGGCAAATGTCGATGGAGTCTTCTACGCCATCAGCGATGAGTGTTCCCATATTGGGGGCGCTTTGAGCGATGGAGAGCTGGAGGGATACACCGTCACCTGCCCAATGCACTTCGGTCAGTTTGATATTCGCAGCGGCAAAGTACTCCAACGCCCCCCACGCGAGGATGTCGCTACCTTCGAGGTCAAAGTCGAAGGCCAGGACGTCCTGATCGTCAGGCCCAAATAAGCAAAAAAATTAAAAATCAGAAAGAAGTAATAGCAATGGAAGTGCGTGAGATTACTGACCGCGCGCAATGGGATGACTTTGTGTCTCAGGCGCAGACCGGCCATCTGATGCAATCATATCAGTGGGGCGAGTTGATACAGCGCGACGGACGACGCATCCTGCGATTGGGGGTGCTGGACGAAGGCAAGCTTGTCGCCGCCGCACTCATTCAGTTTGCCAGCTTACCCTATGTTGGCGCGCCCTGGCTCTACGTTTTACGCGGGCCGGTCATTGATGACCCAACAGCACCCGCCCTGTCCCTCATCATCAATGAAGTGCATCAGATCGCCCGACGCGAGCGCGCCGTTATGCTCAAAATTGAGCCGAATGCGGAAGAAGGCACGCCAGGCTGGCAAGAGGCTCTGCGGAAGCTTGGCTTACGTCCCAATCCTATCCCCACCCATGTGCGCCGAAGCTGGCTGCTAGATATACGCGCGCCCGAACCAAAACTGCTGGCTGGGATGAAGCGATCCTGGCGCTATAACATTAAGGTGGCCGAGCGAAGCGGCATTCAGGCCCGATCCAGCAGCGCGCCCGAAGACCTGGAGGCGTTCTATCGCATTTATCAACAGACCAGCCAGCGAGATGATTTCACCATCCTCCCCCTGAAACACTATGCCGATATTCTGGAACTCTTCGGTGACGATGCACGTCTCTTCCTGGCAGAGTACCAGGGCGAGATGCTGGTCGGGCATCTGCTCATTCGCTATGCCAACTGGTGTTGGGATATGTTTGGCGCTACCGCCGAGGCGCATCGCAACCTCAAACCCGGCTATTTGCTGCACTGGAAAACCTTTCTCTGGGCTAAAGAGCGCGGCTGCGCGATCTATGATTTTCGGGGCATCCCCGAAACCCTGGAACCGGGCGAAGAGATGTGGAATGTCTATGAATACAAGCGCGGCTTTGGGGGCTTTTCGCGCCTGAGCCTGGCGACCCATGATTATGTCTACCGCCCGCTGCTCTACTGGCCGGTCACGCTAGCCTCGCGGGCGCGTGTCAAGATGCGCCGTCGCCAGCGCCGCCGGTGGGAACTCCAACGGACGCAGCGCGGCGAGGGCAGCAAGCAGGAGAGCGTGAAATCCGACGACAAGGAGCAGGTAGCTGTCGATCCTCAAGGAGAAGCGGCACAGCAGAGATAGCCTGGCTGATGCGTCTGGCGCTGGTACAAAACTTGCACAGGTCTTATAGCAGAGCGCTTGGGCCAATAGAGAGGAGACTCCCAATGCAGCCAGCGCCAGACGCAAATCAGATGTTTGATCCGCAAGCCTCGCTGCCAACAACGCCCCTGGTATCCCAGCAGCAAGGGGTCGCCGGTGGCCGAGGGCTGTTACCCATCCAATCCACCCTCCCTCCCGATCCCTACCAACCTCTGCCCTTGCCCATGAAGCAGGGGCCGGTAAATCCTGTGGCCGAGCCACAAGAAGTCGTAGAGAGCCAGGAGACCACCGAGGTTGAAACCTTTTACGCCACTGAAGTAGACGCGCCGCCTACGCCCAGACAGCGCATGCGACGGACGAGCAAAACCATCCGCTTCATCTTCATGGTAATCGAAATCCTGTTGGCACTGCGCTTCTTCCTCAAGTTCGTCGGCGCTAACCCATCAAGCCCCTTTGGCATCTTCCTCTATGGCTTAACCGATCCACTGGCGGCTCCCTTTGAGTCCTTGCTCGTCAATCCGACGGTGGGCAGTGGTGAGATTGAATTCACCACCCTTCTGGCCCTCATCATTTATCCTGTCTTCGGCTGGATAGTGATACGCAGCGTCCAGTTGATGTTCTATCGTGAGCAAGGTGGTCAGCAAGTGGTCCGCCAGAAGCGGCGCACCGACCGTGAAAGCTTCTAGCGTGGCGCCCAATGACGACCTCTCTTCAACGCCCCTTAGCGCTCCCGTCCCTCAAGCATCTGGCGCAAAAACGCCAGGAGCGCATGAAACTGCTCATCGCTTAATTGACCAAGCAACGGAGCCGATTGCTCACTGCGATTCGCCCCTAGCGCTTCCATATCCGGGCGGGCCGGGCCGCGAGTTGCCGCCGCTCGGCAGAGTGTCTCAATATTCATATCCAGGGCCGCAGCAATGGCCGCCAGTGTCTCCACCGTTGGTGAACGACGACGATCAGGCCGAGATGTGATATAGCGACTGAGCGCCTCGCGGGAAACCCCCGATCTGCGCTCCAGTTCGGAATAAGACCGGCAGGGAGAACTTGGCTCGGCAAAGCGATGCTCAATCAGTTGCCCCAGAGGATTGCGCGTAGATTCCGCAGAGCGCCGTCCTGACCCCCCCCCTCCGCCTGCCGGACTGGTATCAGGTCCCGTATTTCGGCTATACGAACTCTCGGAGGGGATAGAACGACCAGGCAACCCAGTGTTATACATGCTTTGGATACTCCTCTAGCCCATTGGAAGAAAGCGCCTGCCAGGAGCAGGCAGAGGTGAGAATGGGGAAAAGTGAACAGACGAGAATGCGTCTCGCAGTGTAGCAGAGATGGCTATCAGATACAAGCGCCTCAGTCACTTTTTGGTCACGCTTTCTGTAGCTCTTTAGACAAAACAACATCCTACTCCAATCTTCATGGCCTCTATTCATCACTTCTCGATTACTCAAGCGTTCCCAAGGCAACTTGACTGATTTTCTCCTGAAGCCCTATAATGGAGGGACACGAACGCCATACCCAGTAAAGAATGGCAGATGCCCGATACCATGTCCTCATCAGAAAGTGTGCCACCTGACGGGTCTCTCTTAGCAGACTCTGGCGCCCAATCAAAATTGATAGATATTCTAGAGACACCAGATCGAGCGCCCGCAAGCGCCTCTGATCTGGTAGCGGCTGTTGGTTCTGATAGTTCCGTGCAAGGGTGCGCTGCTCCTTCGACAGAGGTGGACGTGGTGGGCGGGGTACATGAACTGGAAAATGGCTGGGATGACGCGGCTGAGCAGGAATGGACAGAACATAGCGCCACTGCCTGGGCATTGGCGCATGTCATTCATCGCATCCGGTCCACCTCGCTGCCACCGATCCTCTCAGCGGAGCAGCGGCGGCATTTTCAGAAGGTCGTCCAGATGGCTGCCGCGCTGATGGAAGAATGGCAGCGCCGCGAGCGCGATCAGGCGCAGCGGCTTGCCACAGGGCGCCCACTCATCGACACGTTGCTTGGCCCACTGGATACTGCTGAGTCTCCTCAGCCAGCGCTCTTCCCCGCTGAGGCGCCTATCGCGCAGGCGCTCTCCCTGTCACAGCAGATCGCAACAGCAGACCCGCCCGGCGCAAGCAACACCGAGAAACCAGTCCAGAAGTAGCATCGATACGTATGGGAAACTGTTATATACTGTATGAGGGTGAAGCATCCCACAGCTTCCTGCGAGTGAGAGAGAGTATGACAGACACCAAGCCAAAAGCCATTGTATTACTGAGTGGGGGACTGGATTCCACGACCACCCTCGCCATTGCCAGGAATGAAGGATTTGAGCCATACGCGCTCACCTTCCGCTATGGGCAACGCCACGAAGCCGAGATCGAAGCAGCGCGGCGCGTTGCCTCGCGCCTGGGAGCGGCGCAGCACGTCATTGCAGAGATCGATCTGCGCCTCTTCGGCGGCTCCGCCCTCACCAGCGATATGGCCGTTCCCAAAGGGCGTGACCTTGCCGAGATGGGCCAGGGCATCCCGATTACTTACGTGCCCGCTCGCAACACGATCTTTCTCTCCTTTGCGCTCGCCTGGGCCGAAGTGCTTGGGGGCAGCGACATCTTCATCGGCGTCAATGCCCTGGACTACAGCGGCTATCCCGATTGCCGCCCCGAATACATCGCCGCCTACGAGCGCATGGCAAACCTGGCAACCAAAGCAGGCGTCGAGGGACAACAACAGTTGAAGATTCATACGCCGCTGATTGAACTGACCAAAGCCCAGATCATCCAGCGTGGGCTGGAACTGGGGGTCGATTACGGACTGACCCTCTCCTGCTACGACCCGTCTCCCGCTGGAGACGCCTGCGGGCAGTGTGACGCCTGTCTGCTACGTCTCAAGGGCTTTGCGGAGAGCGGCCTACACGACCCCGTTCCCTATCAGGTGAAAGAACGCTCACAGGCATGAGCTACACAGTTAAAGAAATCTTCTATACCCTTCAGGGAGAAGGCGCCAACGTCGGGCGTCCGGCGGTCTTCTGCCGCTTTGCCGGATGCAATCTCTGGTCGGGTAGAGAAGCAGACCGCGCCAGCGCCATCTGCACCTTCTGCGATACCGACTTTGTCGGCACGCACGGCCTCGGCGGTGGCAAGTTCGCCTCGGCGCAGGCGTTAGCCGAGGCTGTCGCCGCAAAGTGGCCTGCCAACGCCTCGCCATTGGCGCGACGGTTTGTTGTCTGCACTGGAGGTGAGCCGCTGCTCCAACTAGATGAGTCATTGGTCCAGGCGCTGCATGCGGTGGGCTTTGAGATCGCCATTGAGACTAATGGCACACAGCTTCCCCCACCTGGCATCGATTGGGTCTGCATGAGTCCCAAAGCGGGCGCGCCACTCGCGCTGCGTGCTGGGAACGAACTCAAGCTGGTCTTTCCCCAAAAAGGCGCGGAGCCAGCGCGCTTTGAGCATCTGGACTTCCAGCACTTTTTCTTGCAGCCGATGGATGGTCCCCATCGCCAGGAAAATACGCAGATTGCTCTGCGCTATTGCCTGGAGCATCCCCAATGGCGGCTGAGCTTGCAGACACACAAGCTGCTGGGCATTCCCTAAGAGGCGCACTGATGGAAATCTTCAAAGAGTTCACCTTTGAGGCTGCGCACCGCCTACCCAACGTTCCGGCAGGCCATAAGTGCGCCCGCCTGCACGGACATTCGTTTCGCGTGGAGTTGCATGTGCGCGGATCAGCGAACCCACAGACTGGCTGGGTGATGGACTTTGCCGACATCAAGCGCACGTTCCAGCCGCTCTACGACCAGCTCGATCATAACTACCTCAACGAAATTGAGGGTCTCTCTAACCCCACCAGCGAGAACCTGGCGCGCTGGATCTGGCAACGTTTGCGACTGGCGCTGCCGGAACTATCCCAGGTCGTGGTCCGCGAAACCTGCACCTCCGGCTGCATCTACCAGGGAGAGGACTACTGAGCGCGGCGCTGCGCAGCCCCGCCCCTGATGTCGCCCAGATCGCCCCCCTCTCCTGGCCTGGTCATCCCTGCTGCGCCAGCGAAGTTTCTGGCTCCTTCTCGTAGCGTGCATCAACCGTGATCGAAATGCCTCCGCGCACGCTAAAAGCGCCCGTGACGTGACAGGAGAGCGGCTGGAGCGCCTCCACCAGATCATCCAGAATCTGATTTGTCACCTGCTCGTGAAAAACCCCCTCTTCCCGATAGGACCACAGATACAGCTTGAGGGATTTGGATTCGACGACGCGCTGATCGGGAATATAGCGAATGGTGATCGTCGCAAAATCCGGCTGCCCGGTCATCGGGCAGACACAGGTAAACTCTGGGCAGACCAGCGTGACCGTATAGCGACGGCCAGGGTGCTGATTAGGAAAGGTCTCCAGCTTGCGTACTGGCTGCCGTATCTCCCGCCCTAGTAAGGTCAAATCTTTCGTCAGGTCAGCCTGCACACGATTGGCAGGCTGAGCCTCTTTCGACGTTTTCTTTACCATTGTTTCGCTCACTTACTTCATCAGAAAATTCCTTCTGCCCTCTTGGACAGCACCTGATATTGTATCAACAGTGGTCCTCGTCAGGCAAATGGCCCACTCTGCCCCCCATCGATCACGCGCTTGTCGCTCCCAGAGCAGATGCGGTATACTACATTGCGGCTGTCCGCTCATCGCACCGACCAGCCAGCGCATTCAGGCGCCCAGACAACCCACGCGCCAGCCGCCGATGCGATGGCGCGCTCACGATAGAAAGACCAGCCAACGACATGCCATCTCACCAAGGAAAACCTGATAAGCCGAACAGTTCTCCAGTAAACCGGCCCCAGGAGGTCACTCAACCGGCGCCCCAGACAGCGCGAGCTGCTCAGGCGCCTGAACACCCCCAGCAGGGGGCGTCGACAATAGAGCGCGGCACTCCGCGCGAGGAGCAAGCGTCGATGCAGACAGCATCTTCCACCACGATCACCCCGCATACCCATCACCGCAAGGTACGCTCGATTCACTACACCCTGAGCTACACGCTCCAGGGCGAGGAACACGGCCCAGACGGCGCCATTCTCCTGCTGCACGGATTGCCCGGCAGTGCATTCTCCTGGCGTCAGGTCATGCCAGCGCTCGCCGCCAACCGCGCCGTCTATGCCTTCGACATGCTCTCCTATGGCAAGTCCGATCATCCCTGGCCCGCCGATGTCTCCATCTGGGGGCAGGCCGATGTCTTGGCGCCCTGCCTGCGCACGCTCAATCTCTCCAACATTGTGCTGGTCGGCTATGATGTCGGTGGGGGTGTTGCCCAGGTACTGGCGACGCGCATGGCAATGGAGCGCACGCAGGCCGTCGTCCTGATCAGCACGACCTGCTATGCCAAAGCCTTCGCTGATAACTGGCCGCTGTCCGACATGCTCAGCCGCCAGGAGCCAGATGCCCCACGGCATACGACCATCGAGCAGCTCGCTGCCGATCTCAAGGCCACCTTCCCCAAGGGCGCAGCAAACCCCAGCATCCTGAATCACGAGACGTTGCAGCACTATCTCTCTCCCTGGGAAAATGAATTAGGCAAAGAAAATCTCTATCAGCATATCCGTCGCCAGCTTCCAAACTATAGCATGTCGGTTGCCTCGGACATGAAATGGGTCAACAAGCCCGTTCTCATCATCTGGGGGGAGCAAGACACCGTGCTGCCACCTGCCTATGCCGAGCGCCTGCACCGCGATATTCCCGGCTCGCGCCTGGCTTTGCTGCCCAACACTGGACATCTCCTGCTGGAAGAAGCCCCTGCCGAGGTCGCTCGCCACATCAACGAGTTCGTCGCCAGCCTCTAATGGGCCATCCTCTGGATGTGGTACTGGCAATCGCTCCCCCAAAAAACACCGGCCCTTCCACCCTGACAGGATGGAAGGGCCGAAACAGCACCCTCTGTTCTCAGATCGCCAGCTTGTACGACCAGGCGGCCAGCGGTTGCTCCAGGCGCCGGGCAAGCTGAATATATTCTTCCAGCGCACACAGATAGAGGCGACCCAGGCGCTCCAGCATATCAGCAGATTGGCCGCACCGCTCAGCCATTGCCAGATCATACCAGAGCCGTTGCACGCGCTGCCCAGCACGCTCCAGTTCTGGGTGATGAATGTTCATCCCTGGCATACGCATCCTCGATCTAGTGACTAGCAGAGCCAGTCCCGACCCTGATAGCGGCTATGGACTCCTCGTTCTTGCTTAGACCGCTGGCTGGTTCAGCCAGGAGTTTAGCTCGCCCGACGAGCATTATTATACTCGCGGCTCAGTTGGCGAATCAGCGCGCTGGCCCCCGCAAAGGTGAGGACATTGGGCGCAGGCTCCTCGCGGCCTAGCGCCGCGCAGAGCTTGCGAATGCTGATAAGCTGCTGCTCATTCGCAGATGGCTCTCCGTCTGCTCCTGCCTGCTCCTGAGCGGGCGGCTCTGCCGCTGCGGCCAGGGATGGCGCCTTTGCCTGAGCGCGATCAGGCGCCTCGCCCGCTGCGGCACGACTGATTCCAGCGGGCGCGCCCCGATTCGGACGCTCCACCGGGCTATCCACAATGCGTTGTTTCTCGTCCAGTTCGGGCGCAAACTGCGTCCCAAACGACAGGCCCGCCAGCGCTCGACCAAGCGCCTTTGTGGCTGCCTTGTTGAACTCAACGGCTTCCTCACGGAAGACGTTGGTCTTCAGAACCGGACATGCGAGTTTCCCAGCATCCGGCTCCTCAGTGAATATGGTCCTTGTCATTGGATACCTTCCGCTTTCACTGATGGGTGTGAGCCATCTTCAGCAGATTTTCGGTCATGGCAATGCCGATGGAGCAGTTGGGTATTGAGTAGCTTTTCATCTCCGCCTAGCCGTCGCGGGATGATGTGATCTACTTCCATCAGATCCCCATCTTTGAAGAACAATCCACATTTTGCACACTTGCCCTTCTGGAGTTTGAGTAGTTTTCCTGCTCGTGTTCCAGTGAGCGGGTGGTTCTCTAGTCGCTGTGCCCAGTAGATCAGGTTTCCGTCGAATGGGCTGGCCTTTCCATCCATTCGCATCGGCGCATGGGGGTCTGTGTCCTGATGGCGACGTAGCCAGCTTCCGTTGGAGGCTTTGAACTTCCATCCCTCGGATTCTAGCGCCCAATATTTATGGAAAATCCATGTGCGGTTTTTCCTTGGGTGCCGCCTCAGTGCCCATCTCCGCAGCACATTGTAGAGAGCAAGGTCACAGCTTCGGAATGAGTCTTTAGCTGCGAAGATGCCAAAGTAGTTCGCCCATCCCCTGATGATGGGGCTGAGTTTTTCCACGAGAGCCTCTTGTGGGGCCGCGTGGAGTGCCCGAACCGCTTTGTTTACCTCTCGGTTATGCCGCTTGACTGACTCTTTACTGGGTGTGATACGTGCTTTGAATCCGAGCAGCTTTCCTGTCCTGGGTGCCCGCGAAGTTTTCGTTTTCCCTGCCGGGTGCTGTTGAACGTGGAATCCCAGGAAGTCGAATCCCACATTGCCCTCATATGGCGTCAACGTATGCGTGATTCGTGTTTTGCTCGGCTTCATTTCCAGACCCATGCCCTTCAACCATTCTTCTACCACCTGCTTGACTTGGAGAATTCCTTCTTGTGAGTAATGGGTAGCGATGAAGTCGTCGGCGTATCTCACGAGATGGGCACGTTTCTCTTTGTTTGACCAGATGTTGAAGACGGCTGTCTCTAACCCATGTAGCGCGATATTTGCCAGCAGCGGGGAGATGACACCACCTTGCGGGGTGCCCTCTTCTGTTGCTGTGAATACCTGATGCTCTAGCACTCCGGCTTTGAGCCAACCTTTGATGGTTTGCCTCATCGTCGGGTAGGTGTTGAGCTTCGCTAGCAGGGCTTCGTGATTGATGTGATCGAAGCATCCAGCAATGTCTGCGTCTAGGACATATTTGGTCTTTCGACTGACCAGGGCATTGATAGCTGTGATCGCCTCATGGGCCGATCTGCCTGGGCGGAACCCATAACTGTTTGGCTCGAATTTGGCTTCCCACTCTGGTTCCAGGGCCTGTTTGACCAGGGCTTGTTGAGCGCGAGCGACCATTGTGGGAATCCCTAGCGGGCGCTTCTCCGTTTTGCCGGGCTTGGGTATCCAAACGCGACGCACCGGGGTTGCCTTCCGCCTTTTCCAGTTCTTCGGATGAATGTCTCCCACCATCTTGAGCCTTTCGGCCTGAGTGACAGAAGCCACGCCGTCAATTCCAGGAGTGTTCTTCCCCTGGTTATCCTGCGTCACCCGTCGTACTGCCAATAGTTGGGCTGACCGCGAGCGTATCAGCAACTGCTGCAATCTGTGGACTGCCTGGACGTTACCACGATTCGAGGCTCGGTAGATTCGCTTTTGCAGTCGGTACACATGCTGCTCCAGCTTGGACCAGGGCAGGAATGCCCATGTCTTGCCGTTCAGTTGTGCCCAGTCCCCACTCATCGTTTCCGATGGCGTCTTGGTTTCTTCTCTGGTACTCACCAGTCTACCCTCCATATCACCGTGTCTGAGTCTG
>Ga0209166_10003673_pt1 | contig 10975 bp, 11 predicted proteins | sample Coa_R1_3_FD_187151 | JGI IMG/M metagenome (GOLD analysis project Ga0209166, IMG submission 187151) | Surface soil microbial communities from Centralia Pennsylvania, which are recovering from an underground coalmine fire - Coalmine... | ecosystem: Environmental > Terrestrial > Soil >... | reverse complement strand
AGAACGATTCGGAAGTCCGGATATTTCGCGAGGGTTTTGGAACTTCGCCCACTCTCCCGCTGCCAAGAGTCTTCAAGTCGCAGTTGCCGCAGTTCTCGTTCGAAATCGATTTGTAGCAAAGGTTCCGCCAACCCGGGTAAGCGATTCAATGCATCAATGCCATCGCCGGGATGACAAGTGCTGAGATTCGTAGCCATAATGAGCCTTCCCCCTGTGCGTCTCCGGTGCGACTACGTACATGCCAACTGCGATACGGTGGGCAGACGAATGTCTGAAACGCACGGAGACCCAGATTATGATCGACGATATGCTGCTGCAAAACTGGTCAACATTGCACAGGCGCTACTAAGGATTCCAGCACAACATAGAACCGCTCCGCCGCCCGAATGCCCTTTGTGATCAGATGACAACGCTAAAGTGTAGCGGGAGCGACAATCGTTTCCCTGCAGTCACCTGCAAAAAGCGGAGCGCGCGGCAACCGGACCGTAAAGGTTGTGCCCTCTCCTTGTGACGAATCGACGAGGATGTCGCCCTTATGGGCTTGCACGATTTCACGTGTAATGTAGAGGCCGATACCCAGGCTAGTCTCGTTTGGGTGACCGATCGAATCTTCCTCTGTAAAACGCACGCGCGGTTCAAAAATAGATTGTATTTTCTCTCGATCTATCGGAGCGCCCTTGTTCTTTATTCTCGCGATGATCTCGTCTGAGTGTGAATCCAACTGAACCGTTACAGGTTCCGTCTGGGCGCCGTGTTGTAATGCGTTGCCAATTAAATTGGAAAATACCTGAGCGATTCTGGCTTCATCCCACAATCCCTCTCTGTTACCCTTTGCGCTAAATTCAATCGATCGTTCGGGATAATTCTTACGCAACTCTTCCACGGCGCCCAGGCAAATATTGACGATGTCTGTCTTCTTGGCCTTAATGGGTAGGCCGGAGCCTAGTTGCGTGCGCGTGAAATCGAGCAAGTTGTTGACCAGTTTTAGCATCCGTTGTCCGCTTTTGAAAATTCCTGTCGCCACCTCATTGTGTTTGCTGGCAATGTAGGTAGTGCTCATGATCAGGCTCGCGCCCGTGATGGAAGCTCCCAGTGGGTCACGCAAATCGTGGCCAAGAATCGAGAGAAACAAGTTCTGCGATTTCTTGACCGCCCGTGCATAGCGCCCAACCGATTCCGCCAGTGCTTGGTCGATTGCTTCATTGAAACGGATGATGTCTAAGGGGTCGACATCTTGTCGCCTCTTCTCAGACTCAGACCACAGTCGCAACACGCTCGCGCGCAGTGCCCGAAATTCTGACACGATTTGCTCAATGGTGTATCCCGAAAGAAGGCGAGCATCAGCGTGCGACTCAGCCGCAGTGTCATCGTCATCCCGGGGCCCTTGTCCTTTGGATTTCTCAGACTGCTCGAAGGCCGTTTGCCTGAAAGTGAGGTCCTTAGCAATTACTCTCAGCATGGCGGATGCGTGATCCCTTAGCGCGGTTCGATCCATAGTAAGAGCAGGGGGCTCGATTGTTCGCGCAAAGTCTTCCCATGCCTGAACTATGGACTCCATATTTTCAGAAATAAAATCAGATAAGTGCATGCCACCTCTGGATAAACGAAAGTTCTGCGGATTCCACGAAGGAGTGAGCTTTCGACGTGTCGGACCGACGCAGGTCGGAACTCCCCAAGAATAGTGTGAGGAATTTCACTTCCAGAAGCTGTTCAAGATTGCTCACTTGGAGGCAAGCAATCGTTTCCATATTGCTGTGACCGCCGATCAAGCTCTTCAGGAGATCCGAACAACGTCCTACCTATTGCACCCGCCGCTTCTGGACGAGGCAGGCTTCGCTTCCGCTGCTACTTGGTATGTTGAGGGTTTTTCAAAGCGTAGAAGGATTCGGGTGAACCTCGATTTGCCGACTCGGTCCGAGCGAGTACCCAACGATATTGAAATGCTTCTGTTCCGTGTACTACAGGAGAGCCTGGTCAATGTACATCGGCATTCCGGCGCTTCCATGGTGGACATTGCACTAAAGCGAAATCCTCAAACGCTCATTATGGAAGTGCACGATGACGGGCGAGGCATAGCTCCAGACCCGTTGGATCGCTTGCGAAGAGCGAATACCGATGGTGGTGTTGGCCTCGCCGGAATGCGGGAACGGATCAATGATTTGAACGGGCACTTGGATATCGAGTCGAGTTCACGTGGTACCACCTTACGCGTTCGTTTGCCCTTGGACTATACTGACCAGTCAACGCAGATAGACAATCCAAGCCGAGACACGTGCGCGGTATAGTGGCTCGCTTCCGTTATAACTGCTCGACAAACCTGGCATTCATATACTGCTTCTTCTCGCTGACGGTGCGAACTGCCGCTACCAATTCCTTTGCGGCATCGGACTTGACCACATAGCCGCGGCCGCCGCTTCGGAAGGCTTGCCTGATTGTCTCTAGGCTGTCGTGCTGGCTCAAAAAGAGGATTTCAACGCTTGGGGCAACTTTCCGTATGCGTCGGGCTGCCTCGAATCCGTCCATTCCGGGCATCGTAATATCCAAGACCACAATGTCAGGTTGCAACTCACTTGCCTTTGCGACAGCTTGGTTTCCATCCGCCACGTCACACACCACGCTAAAATCGGACTCAGCGCGGAGGAGGGCGCAGATATGAGCCCGCACAATCGGGTGATCGTCAACAACGAGAATGCGAAGTGGCTGCATTAAAAGGCCCGAGGAACCGGCCAATTTAGCAAACCGATGTCCTGAATGACAATACCGGGAATTCCGGCGCAGAGCCAGAATCCCGGCTACCCTCAATACAGCGGCAAACCCCGCTCGTGAGAGCTAATGAGCGCAAAGCCTAGTGCCATCCTGCCGGGGACGGTTGAGAAGATCATCAAGTCCCCATTTCCAAGCAGGCCGAAAAGGCACAGATAACCGTTGAAGGCGAGGATCATTTGTATCGAGAAATACGAATTGACAATACCGTGACGAATGACAAGGGCGAGGAAGTAAGCCTTAAACCAGGCGCGCACGTGGAAGTCACCGTGGAGGCTGAGGCCGACGCTACAACGCCTAAGAATGGTAGCGCTAGCACGGCTAGCACGACCACCACTTCCGCTCTCTAGCCACCGCGAGTGACAAAGGTCGTAGATAGCGGTGGGGTTTCCGTACTCCGGCAGGAGTGCGCCCTGCGGGCCTTTTCGAAGCTTGCATTCTGCAAAACGAATCCATGTTCGCCAGAACCGCAACAACGCATTCGGTTAAGCACGTGCAGGCCAGGAGCTTTCTGGGGGCCAAGTCTGTAGCGCTGTTCTCAGGCCTCCAAATATTTCTTCCAATCCCTTTCTGTGGCTTTTGCCATATCTCTGGCAGCAGATCGTAACCAATTCGCTTTCCTGCGTCGCATGTCCTTCAATATGTTGGCAACCGCGTGCCTGCTTCCGAGATGCACGTTGGCGGCTTCAGAGCCCATTACATGCAGGAGTCTCTCCTCGTCGCGCCGTTTGGACAAGTCAGCAATCTCAATTGGATTAGATTCGGGAGAGCCAGTCAAGAAAAAGACTGCCCGGTCGCGAGTTCTCGCGCCCGGGCAGTCTGTTAGCTTTTCTCGACTAGAGAGGTCGGACGTTTTCTGCCTGAAAGCCTTTTGGCCCCGTGGTGACATCGAACCCGATTCACATGCGTAACGTGCCAGAATGAAACCGTGACTCCGCACACGGCGATACACAATTCCTCGTCTGCGAAGTGAGCATTCTCCATTGACCCTGATTCCAGACCTAATGGCGGTCCGATTATGGGACAGTAGCCGACAGACTACCTACTTGGTGTGTCCGAGTGGTCCGTCAGAACGAAGTAGACGGAAGGGGAAACGTCGACGGTGCCCGAAATACCTCGATGCCGGGGGGTATAATAATGCTGAATGACGGGAGGTGTGCCCACGGCTTCGCCTCGCGAATCCAAACGTTCAACGAAAATCGCTGTTCCGACGCCGATTGAACGGAAATCGCGGCGCACGCGGAATTCCACGCGTCCACCCCCAACCCCCAAGAACGGCGCCAAATTTGACCCGCAGGTGTTCCTCGACACCATCGGCGAAAACAGGGAAGCTCTGCTCTTTCCGAAAAAGCAAACCATCTTCGCCCAAGGGGATCCCGCAGACGCAATTTTCTACCTGCGGACAGGCAAGGTAAGACTCACCGTTGTCTCCAAGGATGGCAAAGAAGCCACAATTGGCATATTAAGTGAAGCGAGTTTCTTCGGTGAAGGTTCGCTTGCGGGCCAACCTCTTCGCATGGGCTCCGCAACCGCTATTACGGATTGCGCTGTTCTGAGAATCGAAAAAAAGGCCATGATGGACGCGCTTCACCGCGAACGCACCCTTTCCGATCTATTCGTCGCATATTTGTTGACCCGGAACATTCGATACGAAGAGGATCTGGTTGACCAACTGTTTAATTCCAGCGAGAAAAGGTTAGCCCGTGTCCTTCTCATGTTGGCTCGTTTTGGTAAGGAAGGGGTTCCTGAAGCCGTGATTCCGAAACTCAGTCAAGAGACGCTGGCTGAGATGGTGGGCACCACTCGTTCGCGGGTGAGCTTTTTCATGAACCGCTTCAGGAAATTGGGATTCATTGACTACGCCGGGGGCGCAGAAGGCGGGTTACGGGTTGACAGTTCACTTCTCGACGTTGTTCTCCACGACTAGTAGGCCCCGTCATCCCAAATTGTGGGATAGCAGCCATACAGTGATCGAGGGCGGCCGCCGCGCCCCTTAGAATTTGACGAAGCAAGCCCACGCCCTATCCGAGCGACTCCCAAACGCGTTAAATTAGGCTGGATGTTTCATGTCCAGGTGTCACGGGAATTTTGCATGATAACGGAACGGAAATGATGCTTCCCCCACAGACGCGAGATTTGGCCCTGCGACTTCTTGCTCACGCAGATGTTGCGGGCAAGACCTCTGAGCCGACAGAATTCGCGGCCTTTGGCGTTTGTGAGAGATTGCGCCAGCCCCTAGTTACACTCGCGGGACTTGCCGCTTTTCGCTCGCTCCTTTCTCGTGCTCTGACGCTGGCCAGGGCAGAAGCTCCCAGTCTTGGCGTGGTGCAGGTCGCGGCGGATGGCTCCTTACAGGGTCTAGAGGATCTTCGGCCGCAAGTCGACAGGGACCAAGCTCGGGAGGCAGGAATAATTCTGATTACCGAGTTACTCGGGCTGCTTGTCCGAGTTGTTGGCGAAGCTATGACGTTGCAGCTGGTGACGTCTGAAATTGTTCCAGACTTTAAGTTCCTCTCGAAGAGCGCTATACCTATGGGGTTTGAAGCGATCGTCAATGAAGTCGACGATCTCCAACGCGTCAGCGCGCGTCTCGAAAAACTGGCGGAACAATATCCACCCGTCACTGAAGCGCTGAGGTCTATCTCGGGAAACGTCCTAAACACTGCGACGGTTTTGGCGGTAGTGGCCGCAATTAAGAGCCCCAAGCCGAACTGAGTACCCAGTTCGCGCCCTGCATGGAAAGGCAATGGTGAGTCTTCCAGAGTCGCGACATTTGGCCCAACGCCTTCTTACTTACGAAGCCGTTGCAGGCAAGAACTCCGAGGCAGCGGAGTCTGCGGCTTTTCGCGTCTGTGCGAAGCTGCGCCAGCCCCTCATTACGCTCGCGGGAGTTGACGGCTTTCGCTCGCTGCTTTCTCGTGCTCTGACGCTGGCCAGAGCGGAAGATCCCAGTCTTAGCGCGGTACAGGTCGCGGCGGATGGATCGTTAAAGGGTCTAGACGAATTGGAGCCACAGACTGGCAAGGAACAGGCCAGGGATGGAGGAGCCATTCTCATTGCCCAGTTAATCGGGCTGCTCCGCACTTTCATTGGCGAGGGTTTAACGTTGCGATTGGTTCAGGATGTGTGGCCGGATGCCGTATTTGACGGCCGCGTTTCCGAGAAGAGAGGAAATCTTGAGCGCACACGATAGAGTGATCATAAAAAAACTGCCGACCGGAGTGCCGGGCCTCGATGAAATCCTGGGCGGCGGTCTCCCGGAGTTTTCCTTTAATATCATCGCGGGCGCCCCGGGCAGTGGCAAGACTACGCTGGCCCACCAAATCGTGTTCGCTAACGCGACGCCAGAGCGCCCGGCGCTCTATTTCACAATCCTCGGCGAACCCGCCATCAAAATGCTGCGGTACCAGCAACAGTACACGTTCTTCGACCCGGCCAAGTTAAACAATGCTGTCCGCTTTATCAACTTGAGTCAGGTTGTGTTGGAGAAGGATTTAGATGCGGTCTTAGAGGAAATTACGAAAGAGGTTGAGAAAGCAAGCCCAGGCGTGGTGGTAGTGGACTCTTTTCGCACCGTGGTGCGGAAGGCGCTCGGCGGTACAACGGAGGTGGAGCTGCAAGCTTTCATTCAGCGGTTAGCCCTGCTCCTGACGAGTTGGCAAGCCACGACTTTTCTGGTCGGGGAATATGTCGAAGGTGAAATCCGCGACAATCCCGTATTCACGGTCTCCGATGGTCTCTTTTGGCTCTACCAAACGTCGGAGCGAAGTTCCATCGTGCGGAAACTCCAGATCGTGAAACTGCGCGGGCAGGCTTCCGTGCCCGGACTGCACACCTTCCGCATTACCCATGCTGGGCTGCAAGCCTTCTCGCGTACTCTTGGGCTTGCCGGACAAACAAGGAAGATACCCAGTACACGGCGTCTTTCCGTTGGTATTCCGGAATTGGACAAGATGCTCGGGGGCGGCATTCCCGAAGGAGACAGTGTTCTGGTGGCAGGGGCTTCGGGAACGGGAAAATCAGTCTTGGCGACCCAATTCATTGCTGAGGGCATACGTCAGGGGGATCCGGGAATTGTGGTGGTGTTTGAAGAACGACCGCAAGAGTACGCGGAGCGAGCCAGCAGTTTTGGTCTGGACTTGGAAACACCGCGACATGAGAAGAAACTCGAAATTCTCTACCTACGTCCGCTGGATCTCTCAGTGGATGAAACCATGCACGAGATTCTTGATGCGGTCCAGAAGATTGGCGCCAAGCGCCTGGTGATTGATTCGCTGGCGGGCTTTGAGATGGCGCTGGCCCCCGGCTTCCGTGCGGACTTTCGCGAATCGCTTTACCGGATGATCACCGCTCTGACCGGAGTAGGGGTGACGATTCTAAGCACGGTTGAGGTGAACGAGTCTTTCACAGAATTCCCGTTTAGTACCTACTCGATTTCGTTTCTCACCGATGACATTATCCGGCTTCGGTACGTCTGTATCGACGGCCAGCTTCGCAAGATCATGGTCGTTATCAAGATGCGCGGTGGCAACCATAGCAAGGATATCCGAGAATATGAAATCACCTCCAAGGGTGTGGTCATCATGGGGAACCGCCTCGCGGATTATCAAGGCCTTATCACCGGAATTCCTGAGCATTTGAACCGATCCGGCAGATCCGGCAAATAATGAAGAGCGCCTACATAAGTCGAAAGCGAAAAGCGATAGATAGAGGCCGATCCAAGATAAACCTAATCACCATTCGCGACGGGCCAGATTCTGCCGAGCCTTGGCCGCTCATTCGTCAAGGGCAGGTCAACCCGAATGCGAGATGCAGCCGGGCCAAGATCCCAGCCCAAGACAGGCGTGGCTCTCGCGAACTTTGAAGGACTTATGCAGCCACCTAAGACCTGTTAAGTCGTTGTAAATACTTATTAACGCCAGACTGAAAAGGCTGGCGTCGGCGGTTAAACTCCGTCCCTGGCCACATTTTCAATAAGATGCAAGGATTAATTAAACTTAGAGATGATGAGCAAACTGCGGGTAAACTGCGGGTTTAATCGGTTTCGGCTTATTGAATGAGAGAGACGGAGCGCTGCCTATCATGCAGGAGGCCGCGGGTTCGAGTCCCATCGCTCCCGCCGATCCTTCGATCCGAAGAATTGCCTCACACTCTCATAGCTGACCTCGAAGGCCACCCTGGAAGGGTCGAGACCATCGACCAGCGATTCGTCCTCGGGCCGCCTACCACAATCCAAGCGGTGGAACGGGCTTTCTTGTTCACGGAGCAGCGGACTATCGATTAGTTCACAATGGGCCTGACTCGCGCTCACGGAAATCATGTTCGACATTACAATGTACAGACTTGATTTGTTGCGGTTTCCGGTAGTCCGAAAATCGCGCAATCCAGCGCAGCTTTAAGCACGTACTTCTAAGGGAATAGACAATCGTTTGTCTTTCGCAAATGTCAAAGAGAACTCCTCCGACGCCAGACTGATACTATCGGTGCGCTCCGGCGACCAGCAGGCGATGGGAGCATTGTTCGATCGCTACTCTTCCCTCGTTTACTCAGTAGCGCTCCGCGTGCTGGGCGATACTGGCGCCGCGGAGGACGTTTTGCAGGAAGTCTTTATGCAGTTGTGGCGCAAGCCGGCTGTATTCGACTCCGCACGCGGGAGTCTGGCGGCGTGGCTGGCGGTGATCGCCCGCAACCGGGCGATAGATGCTATACGTAAACGCAAACCTGAGACCGACATTGAAGATGTAATCGTCTCCGTTGAACCAGATTTTGCGGGCGAAGCGGAACGGAATCGAGCAGCCGAGCACATTCGCCGCAAACTTAGCGAGATGCCCGAGCCTCAGAGATCGGCGCTCGAGATGGCATTTTTTGAGGGGCTTACTCACTCGGAAATCGCCACGAAAACCGGTACGCCCCTTGGTACGATCAAGACACGGATTCGTACCGCACTCATTTCTTTGCGCATGGCTGTTGTGAAATGACATCTCACGAACAATTCGCGGAAGACCTGGCTCTCTACGCTTTGGGTTCGCTATCAGCAGACGAGGAACGCCTCGCCTTGGAGAGACATCTGGAAACCTGCAGCAGTTGCCGCCGCGAGCTGGAGCAATTGCGCGGCGACATGGGACTGCTTTCTCTGTCCACAGTGGGACCCAGGCCACCCGAGCGGGCCCGTCGCCGACTGATGGCCGCGATCGCAAGCGAACCGCGTGAAGCAGTACCGCAGCGGCGGCCCTTGTGGTGGCTGGCTCCGTGGGCAGTAGCTACGACTTTAGCGATTGTTGCTAGCGTACTGTGGAGAGAGGATGCCAGCCTTAGGCGCCAAATGGGCAGTCTCCAAGCCACTTTCTACGAGCAGCAACAGGAATTGACACGTGCCCGCGAGGTGGTAGCAACCTTGGTGGCTCCAGAGTCACAGCAGGTCACGCTAGTTGCCGCTAAAACTCCACCTCAGCCACACGGCAAGGCCTTTTACCGGCGCGCGACCGGTAGCCTGATCTTCCTTGCATCGAATCTTCCCCCACTTCCTTCCGAGAAGATCTACGAACTGTGGCTGATTCCGACGAGCGGCAGCCCAGTGGCAGCCGGTCTTTTCAGGCCGGACACGCACGGCGGCGCTGCAGTGGTAAATCCACCCTTATCCCCCGGCTTGGAAGCGAAGACCTTCGCCGTGACGTTGGAACCGGCAACTGGTTCGCATGAAGCTCCTCGCGGCCAACCGGTTATTGTGGGCGCTGGCGAGTAGCGTTCAATCTGTGCCGGGCATCATCAGCAACATACCGCAAGTCTGGGATACGCTCCCAGCCGTTAGGAGCTTCAGTCTCCTTTCGTATCTCTGCGGAGAAGCTTTTGTCGCGAGGTCAATCCGCATGGCCGACTCCTGCGTACTGATAGAGAAAGCATTTCATAGCAAAGGAGTTGTTCAAATGAAGAAGATGGTTGTTTCTCTCGCGAGTCTGCTCATTCTTATTGCAACGTTCGCGGTCGCAGGATCAAAGAACCCGATGGTCGGCGGGCAAGAGATGTATCCGACGAAGGACATTATTGACAACGCGGTTAACTCGGCCGACCACACGACACTGGTCGCTGCCGTCAAAGCGGCTGGATTGGTCGATACTCTGAAGGGGCCTGGACCGTTTACCGTCTTTGCACCCACGAACGAAGGTTTCGCAAAGCTTCCTGCTGGCACGGTCGAGACTCTGCTGAGGCCCGAGAATAAAGAAATGTTGACCAAAATCCTTACGTACCACGTCGTAGCAGGCAGGTTGAGCGCCGCGGACCTCAAGCAGAAAATTAAAAAAGGCAACGGGACCGCTGAACTCACTACGGTCGAAGGTGGCACGCTGTGGGCTAGCTTGAATGAAGGACAACACATTATTCTGAAGGACGAGAAAGGCGGCACTGCCCTGGTCACGATCCCGAACGTCTTACAGGCCAATGGCGTCATCCACGTCATTGATTCGGTGGTGATGCCTAATTAACGAGAGCCTTCGCAGGGGCGATAATACGCAGACGCAAGAAGCCGGACCCCGAGTCCGGTTTCTTTGTCTGTGACCCGGATCTGCGGCATGAGCGCGACTCAGATTCAAAATATAGTCTCATCGCAATCCGATTTAAGAGGGATTGCGTACTCCTACAAGAGCGGTCTGAAGACCGCCTGTGGAGGAATCATGAAGAGTTCACGTTGTCGCCTGTTGCTGCTGCTGATTGCCATCGCCTCAATATCCCTAACCGGATCCGCGCAAGAACCTGCGCCTAACACAACCCTCGGCTTCGGTGCCGATCAAGTGCTCAAATTCACTTATACCCAAAACTTTGATTGTGTAGATCAACCCAAGACCGATCTGAATTTCAATGGAATTCCAGCGGCTGTCGATCCTGGCGAATTGCAAATCCCGATCTGCCAGGTTGGAACTCAGCCCACGATTAACCCCCCCGGCCAAAAGGGAAATCCCCAAGTCACCACCGAACCCCTCTATGTTCTCGTTCCGATGTTTTCCATCGACAATGATCAGAATCCCGCCGATGCCATTTCGTGTAGCCATGTCGTGCCGGGAACGCTCTGCGGTCCGAAACTCGGCAGCACCTTGATTTCATTGTTTGGGGCGGTTCCCGAGGCGTTCAAAGCAGACCCGAAGGTTTACACGCAATGTCCAGAGCCTGGCTCTGCGCCGGGTACCTGCACCATGCATGCCTCAAGGTTAGACCTAGCCCC
>Ga0209166_10003671_pt1 | contig 10977 bp, 7 predicted proteins | sample Coa_R1_3_FD_187151 | JGI IMG/M metagenome (GOLD analysis project Ga0209166, IMG submission 187151) | Surface soil microbial communities from Centralia Pennsylvania, which are recovering from an underground coalmine fire - Coalmine... | ecosystem: Environmental > Terrestrial > Soil > Unclassified... | reverse complement strand
CCATTGATGGGGCTCGTGGGAGTAGCAATGCCCGGCTGGTTGAAGGGGATGGGAAGAAGTTCGTGTTGACCGTGATTGCCGACATAGCCGACATCGATGAGCAACGAATTGATGGGCTGCCATTGGACATCGAGGGTCCAGTTCTCCGAATACGGCAGCTTGTTTTTTGGATCGTAGCCGCCGAAGAGAAAGGCGAATAGGGGGTTCCCGGTCGGAGTACAGGTGGGCGTGACGGGTTCGGCGCAGCCGCTCAATCCCGACTGGTTATGAACGAGCGCCTGGATACCCGAAAGATTGTTGGGAGGCGGCGGCGGAGCCGAAGTTCCAAAAGGACTATTGCTGAGGCAATGAACGCCCGAACAGGAAGCGTTGAAGGGCACGGTGAACGGTTGCTCGGTGGTGACGCCGAAGGGACCGCTGATGCCGAGTCCCGCGCTGGCTGAGAATTCCGTAAAGAATTCGCCGCGGTCCGCGTATAGACCGTAACCGGCGCGGACAACCAGGTTCTTGACGAAGTGGGGAGACCAGGCTATGCCGATGCGTGGCTCGAGAATCCATTGCCGCCCGGTGAGGGTGGAACTGTTGTTCGTGCAGAAAACCGACTTGGTTGCGCAGAACTGCTTGTTGTTGCCGGCGATAACGAGGCCGATACTGTTGATGGTGTCCGTCCCAAGATCGTAGGAATAGTTCTGAGGATAGAAATTAGTGAGAAGGCCATTTTTTTCCGAAAGCGGGCCATCCCAGTCCCAACGCAAGCCACCAGTAATCGTCAAATTAGATTTCAATTTGAAATTATCCTGAACGAAAAGGCCGGTCTGTTTGGCGCGAAAGTAACGGTTGGTCTCGCCATTCAAGAGCTGCCCGCCGCCGTTTCTGCCCCCCATATTGCCGGTCAAGAAGTTAGCGAAGTTGCGGAACGTGAACGTGGCCACCTCGTTTTCGCGGTTGATCACGTTCAATTGCCCATAGTCGCCACTGAATCCAAAGGAGATGGTATGCCGGCCGACGCTCCAATTGTAGTTTGTGCCCGCCTGAAAGTGATTTTGGAAGACGCCGGCATTTGCAAAGTTGTTGGCAGGGCCGATGCGCAGTCCGTTGAAGTTTCCCGAACCAGCATTGCTGATGCTGAAGCCGGGAAAGAAATTGCTACCAAGGAGGTTGATGTTCACGTCGGCGGGATTAAGTTGTTGGGTGGTGCTCGCGTTCGCGAACTGACGGATAAACCCGATTCTCTGCTCCCAGGTAGAATTGGAGGTCAAACTAATCGTGTTGTCGAGCGAAAAGACCTGGCTGCCTGCATGCAGCGTTTGGGGAAAGCCGAGAACCTGGCTCACCGCGAACGGACTGGTAGAGGGATCATTCTGAAAATAGTATTTGGCGGCCAGCCGGTCATTGGTGCTGAAAAGGTAGTCTATATTCCCGTTGACCTGGTCCGCACTGAATGTGCTAGGAGGTCCGCTCTCTTGAGCATTACCACCCAGGGAGTTAATGAGGTTTGGATCTGTGACGGTCGCAGATGGGACGATGAGCTTACCATTGGCCCCTTTGGCATTCAGAATGGCCAGCGCAACGTTATCCACGTTGCCGACTGGGACGCCTGCCAGCGCGGCGAGCGTCGCTGCGCTGCGATCATCGGTAAGACCAGTGGGAACGTTGGCAAATTGCGTGGAACCGTTGGTTGCGTCAGAGATTCGTTGCCCCTGGTAAGAACCAAAGAAGAATAGTTTGTTTTGTTTCATAGGCCCGCCGAGAGTGACACCAAATGTGTTGCGGTGGAGCGGCGGACGGGGAATGGAAGCTGCGTTGAGGAAGAACTGGTTGGCATCCCATCCCGAAGTCTGATGGTATTCATAGACGTTGCCGTGGAGATCGTTGGTGCCGGACTTTGTGGCAACAGCAATATGGGCGCCGCTATTCGCACCTTGCGAAACGTCGTACATGGAGGTGTTGACGTGGATTTCTTCGATCGTTTCCGGCGGGGGCGCGGGGAGTCCCTGACCGATGGCGTCAAACACAGAAGTGTTGGTTTGAATTTGCCCACCGGCGAGAAATTGCTCGTTGGTGTTCAGCACGAAGCGGCTCTCGCCAATCGCGCTGGAGGATAAGCCGTTAAACAAATTGTTCGATTCCACGGAATTGAAAGAAAAGCTATTGCTCGTATCGCGCTGGCCATTGGCAAAGATGTCTTGATTGCCCAAGCCGGCGTTTGTACCTGCTCCTGCCAGGAGGTCCGCGTTGACGCCAGGCGCCAGAAGTGACAGTTGAGTGAAACTGCCGGTTCCGAGAGGGATATTTTCGATAAGGTCGCTTCCGAGAGTGTAGCCATTGGTGGTGTCCGTCTGGTTCAGCAAAGGGGTGCCTTCCACAGTGACGGTGGCGGATACTGCTCCCGGTTGCAACGCGGCGTTTACCGTCGCGGTGCGATTCCCCTGGACAAGAATTTGCGAGTGGACCTCGGTTTTGAATCCATCGCGAGAGAAAGTGACGCTATAAGTGCCGATCGGTAGATCGGCGATATTGAAGGAGCCATCTGCTTTGGTCGAAGCAGTTTGTTCCAGGCCCGTGGCCAGGTTACGGATCTTTACGACCGCGCTCTGTACCACGGCGCCCGAGCTATCTGTTACCGTGCCATTGATGGAACCGAGAGTTTGCTGCGCATGCAAAGACGAGACGAGCAAACAAACTAACCCCGCAAAAACCAGGCAAATCCATCCTATTCTTTTCATCTCAATCCACCCCTTCTCTAGATTGACCTGGTCATTGCCAGGGGTGTATCACATCCTCGACGCGCAAATCGAGTGCCGGCCTGTGGAAAACCTCGACCGGTCCGGATGAGCTCGCGAGAGTATGTCGGCGAGATGAATGCAAGTAAAATCGAAAATTACAATGCCGTGAATTCAGTTTGTGCCCGTCTGATCAGCGGAGCGCAACGGCCAGATGGTTCCACGCGCGATGGAACACGATGGCGGAATGACGTGTGGCTTCGCGGCAAAAATTACGCGCGAAAGGCAGCGCAGGGAGTTATAGCGAGAGGAGGACTACTTCTTGAAGAGGTCCTCGAACGCCTGGCGCGCATCGTTGGTGCGCGGCGGCGGCGCGGCGGCGGCAACTTGGGCGGGCTGAGCGTAAGAAGTCGGCGCGGTGTCTTTTTCGATGGTCATGCGAAATTCGTAAAACTTGCAATCGTTCTTCGTATCCTTGGGCGTGATCCGCTCCGGGACGGGCTGGGTGCACTCGAACTGCGCGCCGGAATCGAAGAAGCGGCATTGCTTGCAGCTGTGCAATTCAAATTGGCATTTGGGACACTTGCCGTTGGGATCGAAGCCGGCAGTCAAGACGGCGCCGCAATTGGCGCAGCGGCCGCGCGTGACGGTGCCGACCATGCGCGGTGTGCGCGGGCCGAACTGATCGGCGCGCGGGCCGCCCTGCGGCGGCTTCCGATCGTGCCCCTTTTCTCTTTTTTCGCCTTTTTCCGCGTCGCGATAGCCGCGATGACCGTACTTTCGATCCACAAACGCCTCCGTCCGGACGCACCGCCGGACAATGACCGCCACTTCCTAAACTTCCGCGTTGATACGCACTCTAACCGTGGTATGTATCCGACCGGATTGTTACACTCGGCCCACAGCGCAATCGATACCCAGAGGATCAGAACAGGATTGGCTACGTCCAAGCAGGAGATGGGACATCTATGTTTTTAATCCTATGGGAGTTCGATGTCAAGCCGGGATTCGAAGAGCGGTTTGAAAGCGTATATGGGCCGTCCGGGGATTGGGCCCAGTTGTTCCTTCGTGACCCTGCTTACCAGCGAACTCTCCTCCTGCGCGATCCGATTCGGATGCGAACTTACGTCACTATGGACTTCTGGGCTTCCCGAAAAGCGTACGAATCGTTCCGGCAAGCGAACTCGAATGCCTATTCAGCGCTCGACGAACGTTGCGAAGAACTTACCGCTGCGGAACGCAAGATCGGGGCCTTCGAGCAGCTTAGTGAAAATTTCTAACGCTTCCAAAGCCCTAGCCGCTCGACTCACCTTTCTTAGACGGAGCGAAGGGCCAGATTGCTTCACGTCTTTGCCCACAGTGGAACCAACCCATCCGGCTCTAAATCGGGCTGTAGGAATTGCCTGGGCGAGCCCGCTGTTCGCAAGACCGCTTCGGCGGCAAGATAGCCGCTGCGAACCGCGCCTTCCATCGTGGCGGGCCAGCCAGTTGCGGTCCAATCCCCGGCGAGGAATAAACCTCCGATATTTGTCTGTTGCGTTGGACGCCAGCGATCGACTCCGGGTTGCGGAGAAAACGTGGCGGCGGCTTCCTTGATGACGGTGGCTTTTAGAAGGTTCGCCTCGCGGGCCGCGGGGAAAGCGTGGCGGACTTCCTTGAGGCAGAGATCGATGATTTCCTGGCGCGGTTTCTGGAGGAGATCGTAAGAAGCGCTGATGACCAGTTGAAGATACTGGCCTGTTTCGGTGGCGGGTGCTGCGTCGTTCGAACCTGCATAGAGAGCTGATTTGTTGAAGATCCATTGCGTGGTGGTATCGAGCAGGCTGATGAATGGCTCGGTCATTACCTGGCGGTCAAACCAAAAATGGACGCCGGTGATAGGGGCGACGGTGATTTTGTCGAGATTGCCGAGAGCTGTGTCTCTGCGCTTCACGCTTTCGGGGAGAAGTTCGGAAAGCGCGAGATGGGGGAGAGCGAGGACATAAGCATCAGCGGATTCTTCGCGGCCTTCGTCGAAGAGCGCCGCGATTAACTTGTTGTTTTCGATGCGGAAGCCACGGAGCGGCGAACGAAATACGACTTCCCCGCCCTTTTGTTCGATGGCGGATTTGCAGCCGTCATAAAGGTCGCCAAGAGCTACCGCAGGAACACCCATGCGGTAGCCTTTTTTATTGGAAAGGACTGCTTTCCAGAAAACGTCAATGCCGTAGCGGGCGTCGATGCGATCGAGTTCTTCCGAGAGTGCGCTGACGAGCACGACGCGCCAGAAGCGCGAGATCGCGGCGGGCGTTTGCTTCCGGCGGCGAAGCCATTCGAGCATGGAGATGCCGCCGGGCTCGTCGGCATCGCGCGGATGGCCGCCGCTTTGCAGTATGGAATAAAAGGCACGGGCGATGCAGAGCTTGTCCTTCCAGCCGAGAGGGGAAAAAGTGAGGAATGAACCCGTCATGTGAAATGGAGCGGGGAGGATGCCGGCGTGCATTTCACCACGGCGGCCCTGGGGATCGAGAAGAAGCAGGCGGTCGAAAAATTTAATTTTGCCCGCAGAACCCACGCGGCGGTAGAAGTCCTCGAGGTTGGTGCAGCAGCCGAAGGTGACATGCTGGCAATTGTCCACGTGCTCGCCGTCGGGCAAAACATAAGAAGCCGCGCGTCCGCCAAGAAACGGGCGCTGCTCAAAGAGACGAACACGCCAACCCGCTTCAGCCAGCGCGACGCTGGCCGCCAGCCCCGCCAGCCCGCCGCCGATCACGATCACGTTTTTCAAGGATATTCTCTTCCGAGAGGCGGCCGAAGCGCGCCTTTGCGATGAACAACATTTTTTCCGTTTTCGAGAGCCGCACGCGTTCGCCAAAGACGGCGAAATCGAGAGACTCGATGCGGGCCAACAGAGCGCTGTACGTGCGCACCAAAAGCCAGAGGGCGCCGCGGCTCTCCCGCTCGATGAGTTCGAAAAGCGCGGCGCCTTCTTCGTAGCATCGCCACGCACGATCCGCTTCAAAACGCAGAAGTTCGCGAACGCCGAGAGTGGCTTCGCGCTTGGCGAAATCCAGCGAGGAGACGCCGTAGCGCGCGAGATCTTCCTCGGGAAGATAGACGCGGCCGAGAGCGTAGTCGTCGTGGACATCGCGGATGATGTTGGTCAATTGAAAGGCAAGGCCGAGTTTTTCGGCGAGGTCAAGCGCGCGAGGGTCGCTGAAGCCAAAGACGTGAATGCAGGTCAGGCCGACGGTGCCGGCGACGCGGTAACAATATTCACGGAGGCGATCAAAAGTTGGGTAGGTGCGGAGTGTGAGGTCCATTTCGGCGCCGCTGATTAAATCGTGTAGGTAACGGGCAGGCATTTTGTAGCGCTGCATGGTGTCGACGAGGGCAGGCAAAACTTCGGCTTCCCCAGGAAAGGGATCCGAGAGCAACGGTTTTGCGGCCGTGCCATCAAAAACCTGAGAGTTGCCCGTGACCGCTTCATCGAAGGCCGCGCGCCACTTAGCGAGACCGCGTTGCTTGGCGGCGAGATCATGACCTTCGTCGGCAACATCATCGACCATGCGCATGAACGCATAAAGGGCGGCCAGTGCGTCGCGTTTCGGTTTGGGGAGCAGGAAGAAGGCGTAGTAGAAATTACTTTGCGCGGCGCGGGCGATTTGATGGCAGGCGGCGTAGGATTCCGGTACAGATGTGCTCAGCGGGAACCCGGCGTGCTGCGCCCCTAAGGATGGCGAGTTTCCGGCGCTGGGCTCCGAGCGCTTAGGTTCGGAAACGAGATGCGTTAAGAGGGCGCGGCCGAGTAAGAGAATTTGTTTGGATCTGCCGATGGATGGACGCGAATGCAATGTGTCATATCCCATGGCTTCGATGGCATCGAGAACGGCGAGGCCGCCACGGCTGAACATCTCGAGGTCAACGCTTAGACGGCCGCTGACCATTTTTGCTAGTGGGGCGCCTTGCGCGAAGAGCAAGCGCGTGCGTGCGATCAAATCTTTCATCAGATTGACGTAACGATTGTCGAAGCGGCGTTCGACGATGTCGGATTCGCTGAGGCCGTGAGCAGCGGCAACGTCGAGCGGGATATATATGCGGCCCTTTTCGAGGTCGCGCGAAACGTCCTGCCAGAAATTGGCGAGCTGCAGAGCAGTACAAGTGGCGTCGGACATGGCCTGACGCTCTTCGTCACGGTAGCCGCAAAGAAAAAGAACGAGGCGACCGACGGGATTTGCGGAATAGACGCAATAGCCGATCATCGAATTCCACGTGGGGTAGCGTTTGACGGTTTGGTCCTGGCGGAACGCTCTCAACAAATCGGCAAAGGGCTGCCTGGGAATATTTTTAGCGATTATGGTTTCGCGCAGAGCGACGAAGACGGGATGAGACGGGCGGCCCGCGTAACAGGCATCAAGTTCGCGCTCCCACCAATCAAGGAGTTCGAGGGCGCGCTCTTTTTGCGGAATCTCGTCGCCGAGATCGTCGGCCCAGCGGCAATAGGCATAAAGATTGTAGAAATGCTGGTGCAGATTCTTCGGGAGCAGCCAGGAGACGACATTGAAATTTTCGTAATGGTGCGTCGCGAGCCAGCGCGTGTACTTCTGCGCCGCTGCCGCGGAGCACGCGTTCGCGGGAGCGCGCTCGGCAATTTCGAGTTCACCAGGGCGCAGCATATCAAGAGAGATTCCTCGCTCCGTAGAAACGGCCGGAGGGCGAAACGCGGGCGTCGCACGGAGTGACGGGCAAACCTTTCGATCCATTCAGGAAATTCAAGGCCGGACGGCCAGCTTGATTTCGCCGCTGCGGCTCTTCATGCGCTCGAAGGCCTGCGGGAGATCGGTCAAGCGAATCTCTTCCGTCACGAAATCATGCCCGACGATATCGCCGCGGCGGATAGCTTCCAGGGCCTCGCGAATAAACCGCGGGGTGTGATGAAAGGGCGAAATCAACTTAATCTCGGAATAGTGGATGGCGGCCGGATCGATTGCCACGTTCGTGCCGGAGGGCAAGCCGCTGAAGAAGTTCACGACGCCGCCGCGTCGAACCATGGCCAGCGCTTGCTTCCACGTCGCGGGATTCCCGGCGGCTTCGACGACGGAATCCGGGCCGCGCTGGTCATCGGTCAAAGACCTCACCGCTGCGACCACGTCCGTTGTTTCGGTTACGTTGATCGTGGCAATCGCGCCCAGCCTGCGGGCGACATCCAGAGGCGCTGAGCGGCGCGCTAAGGCTATCACTCGCAGGCCACGGCGCGAAAGCATGCGAACGAATGTCAGGCCAATGGGGCCGCAGCCAATCACGACCGCCGTATCGCCGGCGCGGACTTCCATTTCGTGAATGCCGCGGAGCACGCAGGCAAGCGGTTCAACCAGCGCGGCGCTGCCGTCATCGACGGAGTGGGGCACTTCCAGCATGTTCTCCATCGCGATGCGCCCGGGGATGCGCATGTATTCGGCATAAGCGCCATTGTTGAAGAGCAAGTCTTCGCAAAGATTTTCCTGCCCGCGGCGGCAGTGATAACAGCGCAGGCACGGAGCGGAATTGGCGGCGACAACACGCATGCCGAGGCGCCAGCGCGCGTCCACGCGTTTGCCCACCGCGGCGATATCGCCAACGACTTCATGTCCGAAGACAGCGGGAGGCTGAATCATTTTCGCATGATAACCGCGCTTCCAGACTTTGAGGTCGGTGCCGTCCGTCAGAGCAAGGCGAACGCGGAGAAGAACCTCATCGGCAGCCAGCGAGGGCACGTCGATCATTTCGATGCGCAGATCCTCGCTGCCATATAAGACCGCCGCCGTCATCTTCGAAGGTACGGCGACTCGTGCGACAGCAAATTTCACCTCGTCACCAACTTCCGTCGTCTTCGTCGTGGTTGTTCTCATGCGTGGATGATCAGAATCTTCAGCGATTCAGCCGTAGGCCTGGCGGCAAGCTCCAGGGCCTCCTGGATTCTATCCAGCGGAAAGCGATGCGTGACAATCTCCATCACCGGCAGTTTCTTTCCCAGCACTAACTCAGCGGCTGATTCTTGGATGTCAACCGCCGCGCTATAGCTGCCCAGGATTTCTTTTTCGTCGATCCCCACAGCGGCGGCAGGAAACTCGATCTTCGTGACCGGGTCGTTTGCCGCGAAGAGCAAAACGCGCCCGCCAGGCCGCACCGTCGCCAGGGCATCCGTAACAACCGACGGATGCGCAACCGCGACCAGCACTGCGTCTGCTCCCCTGCCTTCCGTACGAGCTCGAATCTCTTCTACCAGCTTACCACTGGTTGGGTCAAACGACTCGTGAGCGCCTAGGGAGAGGCTCTTTTGACGGCGTTGCGGAATGGGATCACTGGTATAGAGCTTGGCGCCTTCCAGCTTGCTGACCATGAGCAACTGAAGACCGATGGGCCCGCAGCCCAGGATCAATACGGTTTCGGCTGCGGTGATGCGGGCTTTTTGGACGGCTTTGACGATAGTGTTGATCGGCTCGATAAAGGTGGCCTCTTCAAAACTTACGTTATCTGGGAGCGCTACAATGCCGCGTTCGGCAACCCAGGGCATGGCTTTGACGTACTGTGCGAAACCACCACCGTTAGGCGTGAATCCTGCCGTGAGCCCCGTCGTTTTGTATTGCTTGCACTGCGAGAAAAGGCGCTTCTCGCAATAAAAGCATCGGCCGCACGGAGTATGGTGAAAGCTCATGACGCGGTCGCCGGCGGTCCATTTTGTTACACCGCGACCGACCGCAACGACCGTTCCCGCGAGTTCGTGACCAAGAATTTGCGGCGGCTCGACATATCGCTGGAAAATTTTCTTGATGTCCGTGCCACAGATGCCGCAGGCCGCAACTCGGATGAGCACTTCGCCTTCGAGCACCTCCGGGACAGGCACCTCCTCGACGCGAACGACGCCTTTGTCGCGGTAAACACCGGCGCGCATGGTTTTCGGGACCGGTCCGAGCGATTTCAGAGTCTCCGGAATGGTTCCGAGACCGCTCATGTCGCCGAAAACTCCTCGATCTTCGAATGGGTGAGCTTCGCCCTGTTTCGAGAGATTGCGAAGATATAGCGATCGAGAAAATCAGCCAGGGATTTTCCCGCAGCGCGGCTCTGCCGCCCGAACTGCAGCAGCAGAGGAATGCGGTAGGGACTGAGGCCGACTTCTTTGAGAAGTCCTCCCATTTTCAAATGCCCGTGAGAATCGAGAATACGGGCAAAATCAACCGGCAAGTCTTCGTCCGCGGCGTCGCTGATCGCGCGAACGGCCACGCACGGCACCTGCTTTTGCGCCGCGGCTGCCAGGATGTGAGCTGTCTCCATCTCGACGATACTTCCCTTTTTGCTCAGTTCTTCCTTCTCGTCCACCGTCGTCACAATCTTCTCAGAAGTCAGGGAGACTTGGACAGGCTTTGCGCCGCATGAAACGGCAAGGTCAAGAAGAGCCGCGTCACTGGCGGCCGTGCACTCCTGATCCAGCGTTTCCGAGATGCGCGCCACGGCTAAATCGCACGGCTTTAATGCCGCGTCGAGCGAGCCAGCGAGCCCTGAAGAAATGCACACGTCGTGAAGTTCCACTGGGATTGACGACATCGCTTTAACGGCGTTCTCCGCGCCCATGCCGGTCAGAAGGACGGTAACTTCGTCCGGACCAATGTTGGCTTTGAAGAGGTCGAACTCGCGGCGTGTCTCCCAATTCTCAAATTCGTAGGGAACAAAAGCATGACGAGAAGCCCACGGAGAGAACTCGGCTTTAATGGCGAAAGTAACAAGAATACGCATGAGTCTTCGAGTCTAAGATGCCGGATCCTGATCCGGGGCTACACACCCTCTGTTCCCACGAGGCCCGCGCGCCGGGAGAACAGTTTGCAGCCGTGCCCCGTAACCTACGCCGCGGCACGAAGAATTTTTTTGGCGCGGCTCGGCTTCACATAACCGTTCGCTTCGTACCAGCGCACCGCGCGTTCCAGAGCAGCCGCCACCGGGCCCGGCTGAAAACCTAGCTCGCGCTGAGCCCGCTTGCAATCCACGAACATCATGTGACGAGCGATTTTCACGCCCTCCACGGGAATCTGCGGCTCCCTTCCCATCAGGCGCGAGAACGCCGTGCTCATGTAGGCTACACCCAAAGCCAACCCGTGCGGGATCTTCAGCGATGGCGCAGCCAGACCAGTAATCCGGGCAAGTGCGTCGAGCATCTGTTTCAGCGTCAGATTTTCAGCGCCGAGGAGATAGCGCTCGCCCACTTTGCCCTTTTCCGCAACAAGCAGATGCCCGGCGGCGCATT
>Ga0209166_10003666_pt1 | contig 10984 bp, 6 predicted proteins | sample Coa_R1_3_FD_187151 | JGI IMG/M metagenome (GOLD analysis project Ga0209166, IMG submission 187151) | Surface soil microbial communities from Centralia Pennsylvania, which are recovering from an underground coalmine fire - Coalmine... | ecosystem: Environmental > Terrestrial > Soil > Unclassified... | reverse complement strand
TGCTCGCCCAGAATCTGGTAGGCGCCTTCCCGCTCCCGGTAGCCAGGGCCACCCACGGCCTGGGCGCGGGCGATCACCGTCCGCTGGAGTTCGTCCGAGATTTCCATCCAGTAGCCCGCCGTGTGTGGGATCAGATCCGCGCGCCCGACGCGCGGTTGTTGGGCGCTGCGCGTCACGTACATCGCATGTTTGCGCGTCGGTAGCAGGGGCATCAGCGCCACCAACCGATCCGCGTCTGCGCCGTTGACCATCACATTCCAGTACGTGGTCGGCTGGCCGTCTTTGCCGGCTTTTTGTTGGGTGGTGAACCGCCGCGAAACCACGCCGAGGTTGAGCAACAGCACCTGCAACTGTTCCGCGAGCCGTGCGGAGGCCGTGGTCCAGGACAGGCCGCCCTGGATACGCACCGTGCCGTCCCCGGCGAAGTAGCCGCGCAGGAACTCCAGCGCGCACTCGCGCGAGGATTGGAGTACGGACCAGGGCACTTCTTTGTTGGTGGCGCCGGTGTGGAAGCCGAGGTATTCCAGCAGATCGAGCAAGGCGACGCTGCTGATCTGGATGGTCGTGGTGTACAGTTGGGTTTTCACGCCGAACAGGTCCTGCGCGATGCGGCAGTAATCCTCCCGCAGTTCCGGCTCGCCGTTGGTGAAGCGCACGGCCCCATCGGGGCAGGTATCGCCTTCCGCAACCAGGTAGCCCAGCCAGCGGGCCAGGTCGGGCGTCATCTTTTCGGGGGTGCGGATGGTCGTGCTCTGCCGCCGCGTGGACTGCCACTGGATCGGCACATCCCCGCCCCAGAGGTTGGCGCCCTTCTGCATGACCACCCAATCGCCGATCTGCATCTCGTCCAGCCGCCGCCAGACCTGCACGCCGTTCTCGTCTACGACCCGCACCCGATGCTCGCCCGTGCCTGCCACCGCGTAGCCCCGGCGCGTGGTGAGCCGTTTGGTGGGTTCGACTCCCGCGTGGTACAGGTCGCTCGCCGTTTCGACCCCCGTGCTGGTTGCCAGGGAGATTTCCATTGCGCGGGAGATGCCGGCCGGGTGATCGGGTTGGGCAAAGGAGTCGAGCCGCCGGATGCCCTGGTTGGTATAGACCAGCGTGTCGCCGCTGAGGCACTTGAGCAGCTCGACGAATTCCATGAGCCCGCGGTTGGCGATGTTCAGCTCGCCGTCGAACCGATAGGCGCGCGGATCGCTCTCCGCGCCGACCTCGCCAATGGTGGAAAGATCGATCGACCCGACGAGCTCGCTGATATCCTGGCTATTGTGGTTAAGGAACCCATTGGCGCAGAAGGAATGGGTCCCGGGGACCGTCAGGTCATAAACCGGGGCGCATCCTTCGGTGATCGCCTGCACTTCTAGCCAAAGGTAGCGCTGGGCCACGTGCTCTTTCAAGGCCGCCAGCGCGGGTGGCGGGTTCGGCAGCGTTTGTTCCGCCGTGGCGATCAGCCGGGTGGCCGCCGGATACGTCAACCCCCGGCCCCAGGCCGCGGTCGTCGCATAACGGCTATAGGCGGTGAGTGGCGCTTTCTTCCCATAGGCCGCACTATCCATCAGGGCCTGTACATGCTCCTGCATCTGGGGGATGTGGTCGAAATTCGTGCTTCCCCGGCGCGGGACCAAATCCGTTCCGTGCTGTGTCGACTTCGCCCGCAGCCCTGGAATGAGATCCAGGAGATCGACGACTCCATCGCCCTGCACCACGACCGCGTAGGCCGTGAAACGGCCCTGGATGTGTTCGGTGTAGAGCGCGGCGACCACTCCCATATTCAAGAGCATCGTTTGTACCTGACGCGCCAGCTCGGGGGAGGCGCTGGCATACTTGAACCGGTTGCTCCCCAGCGCCTGCCGCGCGCTGATCGTGCCATCGCCCCAGAACAGCCCTTCCAGAAAGGCCAGGACGAGCGGCCGAGGCGCCATGCGGATGACGCGGGGCATGACCTTGTGGGCCGCGCCGCGCGTAATGCCACATACTTCTTCCAGCCAGCGGACCAGGCGGATCGACGAGATGGTGACCGACCGGGCGGCCGTGCCGGCTTTGCCGTACTCTTTCGGCCGCACCTGGAACAGCCGCTCACAGATGGCGTGGATATCGTCCAGCACGCGCCGGTCCCCGTTGGTGAGCCAGACGGCCGTATCGGTTAAGGAACCTTCGGCTACGATGTAGCCCAGCAAGCGCGCCAGATCCGCATCCAGCACGGTAGGCAGAGTCAGTTGGGTGTTCTGGCCCCGGCTCGCCAGCCCCCGATTCGTGAACTCCGGCAGGCGAGTCGTATTGCCGAAGAGGGCCGATCCCCGCTGGAGAGCAACATGATCGCCGATTTGTACATCGGCCAGCGGCACCCAGGCTTCGCCTCCGTGGCGCATCACTAGCACGGGGTGGACCAGCGATCCTTCGATTTCGTACCCCAGCCGGGTGCGCAGGCGCCGGGTGGCTCGCTCCCCGCCGTTGTAAAAATGGGAGGTCGTTTCCAGGCCGGCCCGTCCCGACACGTCGACCACTAAGGGCACGAATTGGTCTTCGGGGGCGGCGACCGTCTGCTGGAGCTCGTCAAAGCGCACCATGCCCAGGCTGGTCAGCAGCAACGTATCGCCGACCACGCATTTTGGGTCGGACGGGGTGAACGTCCCAATGCCCACCCGATTCTTTTCGCTGAGCGCCATGCGCCGCACGGGCACTCGCTCGATGTGTCCGTCCCAGGTATGGTCCAGGTCGTAGCGGCAGCGCGGGCAGAGGTCGCCCTCGATGTAGATGCCGTACTCGCGCTCGAAGTCGGGGCGCAGGCTCAGCGGGATCAGGTGCAACGGCTCCTCGTGCATGGGGCAGCTGCTGATCGCATAGATCGCCCCCCGCTCGCTGCGGCTGTACTGCTCCAGGCCGTGCTTGAGCATGCTCACGATGGTCGATTTGCCACCGCCCACGGGCCCCATCAGCAGCAAGATCCGCTTGCGCACTTCGAGCCGCTGGGCCGCCGAGTTGAAATATTCGACGATCTGCTGGAGCGGCCGGTCGAGGCCAAAGATCTCTTTATTGAAGAAGTTGTAGCGGGTCTCGCCACGCTTGCCGACTTCCACCCCCTCGGCCATGATCATATTGAAAACGCGGGCGTGGGAGAGCTGCACAACATGAGGATTCTGCTTGACGAGCTCAAAATACTCGGCGAAGGTTCCTTCCCAGGCGAGGGCCTGTTCTTGCGCCCGGAACTCTTCGAGTTTGCGGATCAGATCCATTGCGGATCTCCTTTCTCCCTGTCCTGCCCGTCGACATCGTAAGTTGCAACTTGGGTATGCTGGCAGACCCCGTCCTGGCGTAGAACAAGTGTCTTATATATAAATACGGTTGGCACCGGGTGCTGGTTGCCTTTTCGCGGCCGGTGCCCCTGGGGCGTGGGCCTACTCTGGTCCCCTAAACGCGCGGCGCCCCCAGGGCTGCAAGATCTGCATGCTGCCCTGGGGGCGCCATATTCGCCATTGAGGATCAGGTAGGTCCGGGCACGGAGCCCTTGCCGCGCCGGGCCGGCCCTGACCGGACGGCCCCCTGCTGCCCTATGCGCTTACCACTACTACTGCTACTACAACTATACTATAAACAACGCGCCACGCCAAGCCAGCGATACGGTACTTAGGTCCCTCTCCGGCTAGGACGTAAGCATGAGCGACTCTTCCGTCCACCGCCCCAGGCGAGGTCACTCCCGGCGCGGGGCGAGCTGGGCCAGCACGGCCGGGAGCCGGCCCAGGCCGTCCGGGCCGAAATACTCGGGCGTGAGGAAGGGGGCACAGGCGTAGACCACCCCGCCGGCCAGCGACGCCACCCGGTCGGCGTACCCCGCCGTGAGCGCGCCGCTGGCCCCGCCGCGGTGCTTGGTATCGGTTTCCCCCAGCAGTTGGTCGATCAGCGGCCCGAGCTCGCCGCCCGCGCGGATGGCCGCGGCCAGGCCGGCGGGCAGGGGACAGCGCCCCGTGCTCGCCAGGCCCACCCGCTCCTCCCGGTCGACGACGGCCACCCAGGCCAGGGTGTACATGCCCCATGGCTGCTCGTCGACACTGCCTTCCAGCCCCACGCCGAGGTCGGCATCCAGCGCCGCGCGGGCCGCCGCGGCCCGCTGCACGGCGCCGCGCGCCCCTTCGCGGTCGTCGCGCGGCTGGTCGGCCACCCCGGACGGCACCGCGACCCCCGCGACCCGCGCCCCCGGCCAAAGGGGCGCGACCGCGGTGCGCACCGCGGCAATCTTCCCGGGGTTGGTGCTGCCGACGGCGATCGTCGCCGGCGTGCCGCGGCGCCCGCCCGCCTGCTGCTCGCTCATCGGTCCCTCCGATCCGCTACTGGGATAGTGATCCAATGCTGCGTGGTTACGTCAAAGTAGAACAGGGTGCCATTGCTCGCTTGGAGGGTCAGTTGCATCCCCGTTCCGTCTACGATTTTTACGGATCCGGCCCGTTGGGGGGTGGGGTAAATGACGGGCTCAGCGATATGGCCCGTGGTGCGGTCATAGATCCGCACAATGACGATACCCTGATCGTTAGTGGCCCCTGGTTTGGCTCCTGCATAGACCCAAATAACCTGGCTGGGCAGTTCCACCGCCCAGCGGTTGTGGATCTCGCCGAGGGCGGACGGTAAATCGGGGGCGACATCCTCGCTAAAAAGGATGCCGGCACCGACATGTCGGGTTAGATAGGAAGTATCTCCCGGTGTTTCAGGGGGCCGGGTATCGGGTATGTGCGGAGTGCCCGGCGGCCACGTCGGGACCGGGGTGTCTAGCGCATCCCGAGTCGCCGCCGCGTCGGTTTCTGCTTGTATCGTGGCCCCCCCCGGCAGTCCGTTGAGCGGGGTGGGCGTGATGTAGATGAACGGGGTCGGGCTGCCGGGCGGGAGCGCGGGCGGGGCCGCTGGCGGGTTGCTAACCTCCCTGCTACGCGGTTGGCCACAGGCTCCGAGCAGGATTGCCATCCCCGCGAGCATTAGCAGGGTTCTACGATAGGGTAGGGATTGATAGCTGTGCATAAGAGTCACCGTCAGGTATAAGCGTGTAGGATTATTACACACGATGCGCCCGGCCAGCGCAAGCCCGAAGCGAAATGCCAGCGGGGAAGAAAGCGGGCAGAAAAGCGGACCCGGGCCAGGCCGGGGGTGTCGGACCATTTGTCACAAGTTAGGGTTTGGGCGTGCTTGTCAAGGGGCGGGAGGGCGAGTTAGGCACGAATGTGCCAGCCGGCCGGCCGGCGTTCAGCAGAGGCGCGGCCCCGGCTCAGAGGTCGATCAGCATGCCCTCGAAGCCCACTTCGATCGGCGCGTCCAGCTCGGCGGCGATGGCGGCGATCTCGCGATGCACCTCCGCCTCGTGTTTGGGATCGATATGGACCACGATAATGCGCGGCAGGTAGCCGTTCACGGCGCGGAAATCGGCGAGCTCGCGGCCGATCTTGGACGGCGTGAGGTGGCCGAAGGCATCCGCGTCGCGCACCAGCCGGTTGGGCAGGGTCGACTCGCAGATAATCAGGTCGGGCCGCAGTTGCAGCCAGGCCTGGTGACAATTGCCGCCGGTATCCGACGTGAAGAAAAAGCTCTTGCCGTTGCGGGCCACCGAGTAGCCGACCGTCGGCACCGGGTGCTGCATCTGGATCGGCAGGACGCTGTAGCCGTCCGCCCGGAACTGCTGCCCCGCTTGCACGTCGTAGAAGCGGATGCTGGGCGCCTCGGGCCGCGGGATATCGTACATCTTGGGCCAGATGCTCTGGTTCATGATATGCGATTCCAGGGCCTCCCGCGTGTCGGCCTGGCAATAGACCATGATCTGGTTCGTGTGCATCATGTTGAACGCGATCATGGGGATGTCTTTGATATGGTCGTAGTGGCAGTGGGTGACCAGGATGGAGGCCAGTTTGCTCTGTTCTTCAAAGGTGAGGCCCGAGGTGAGGCTGCCGGCGTCGATCGCCAGCACATCGTCGACGAGAATCGAGATAAACTTGGTCGTCTTACTCTCGCCCTGATGTACGCCCAGGAGGCGAATATGCATGATTACCGCCCGACTTTCCGGGGTATTCGACGACGGCGATCGGCGGCCTGTCCTTCGCGACACTGCTTGACCAACAGGCAGCCAGGCCGGGCACCGGAGCGTCCGCCCGCCACGCGGCGGGGTCCAGGGGGCACACCACCAACAGGTGTAAGCTCTGCCTTCGATTATAGCACGACTTTTAACCGACTACAAGTAGTACGTTGGTCCCATATCGCCCAGCCGTAAGTCATGGTAAGGTCGGATCTCCGGCGTCCTGGATCAGGGCCTGAATCTCCTCCTCGCTCAGGCGGACGGCGTCGGTGATCGTCGTCTGCTGGGTGTTGCCGGTGTGGGTGTCCGTGGCCGAGACGCGCAAAATCCCATCCTCGTCCACGTCAAACTTGACCTCGATGTTCGGCTCTCCCTGGCGCGCCGGTTGGATGCCCTGGAGCAGGAGCGATCCGAGCTTCTGGTTCGCCGCCACCAGCGGCCGCTCGCCTTGATAGATTTCTACCTCGACGAATTCCTGGTTATCGGTTGCGGTCGAGTAGCTGCGGGTCACCGCGATGGGCACGGGTGTGTTGCGGTGGATCAGCGGCTCCATCCGCCCGCCCTGGGTGCGGACGCCCAGGGTCAGCGGCACCACATCGGCCAGGATAAGCCCACTGGCCGCCCCGGCCAGGATCGCTCCCTGCACAGCGGCCCCTAGGGCGACGACCTCTTCGGGCTGGACGCTGGCGTTCGGCTCCACGCCAAAGAAGGCCCCCACCGCCTGGCGGATCGCCGGCATGCGGGTCGGTCCCCCGACCAGGAGCACTTCCTGGATGGTGTAGGGGCCCAGGCGTTTGGCGTCTTCCAGCGCCTGGCGGCAGGGCTGCAAGGTGCGCGCGATCAACGGTTGGGCGATTTCCTCCAGGTCGGCGCGGCTGAGCGGGATGGCCAGGTCCTGGATGCCGGCCGTGGGGCTGAGGGCGCCGGGCACCTGGATCAGCGCCTCCGGCTGCTCGGACAGCGCGATTTTGGCGCGCTCGGCGGCGGCGCGCAGGTGCGCCCGGGCCACCAGGTCCGTGGCGAGCTGCGCCTTCTCACCCCCCCCGACGCGCTTCAGCACCCAGGCGACGATCAGCAAGTCCAGGTCACTGCTGCCGAGGTGGGTGTCGCCGTTGGTCGCCCGCACGCGGAACGGCTTGCCGCGGCCGACATCCAGGATGGAAATGTCAAACGTGCCGCCCCCGAGATCGTAGACGGCGACCGTCCGCCGCTCCTCAGCCATCTTTTGGTAGCCGAAAGCCAGGCACGCGGCCGTCGGCTCGTTGAGCACCTGGCGGACCTGCAGGCCGGCGATCCGGCCGGCGTCGCGGGTCGCCTGGCGTTGCGAGTCGTGAAAGTAGGCCGGCACGGTGATCACCGCCTCGCGGACGGGGTGCCCCAGATACGCCTCGGCCGTTGCTTTCAGTTGTTGCAAAATCTTGGCCGAGATCTCCTGCGGCGTGAGCTGCTGGTCGCCCAGGACGACTTTGACCCCCACCTGCCGCCCGCCGGCCTCGGCCACGCGATATTCCAGCTGGGCCAGGTCGGCCTGCACGGTTTCCTCTTCATAGCGCCGGCCCATCAAGCGCTTAATGGCATAAATCGCGGCGCCGGGCTGGTTTTCCGCGATCGCCCGGGCCGCGTGCCCCACCAGCCATTGCCCGGTGGCCGGATCCCGGGCCACGACCGACGGCATGATCCGCCGCCCCTGGGCGTCCGGGATGATCTGCGGGGCGCCGTTTTGCCAGACCGCGATGGCCGACTTCGTCGTGCCCAGGTCAATGCCCACGATCTCTGCCATACTCTCTCCTCCTGGCGGCCGCCGCCCCGGCGGTGCGCTTAGGGTGCGTAGCGATAGCAGCTCACTCCGGCTGCTGATCCGATCCAGACCTCATGCACCTGGCCGATCGCCCGGACGGCGAGCGCCGTGACCCCTTGCGCGGCCAGACCGGAGTTGCTCGGCGTGTAGACCGCAACCGGCACTCCCTCCAGCCTGCCTCCCGCGAGCGGCGCCGGCCAGCGCTCTAGCCCCGCCGCCGTCCCCATCCACAGAGTCCGGTCCGCGGCCGGCCCGACGGCCAGGGCGCGCACATCCCGCCCGGCCGCGCACAGCGCCAAATCTTCGTCGAAGAGCCCCTGGGGGGTGCCGATCCAGAGGCCGTTCGTGCCGGGATCGACCGCCAGGGCCTGGATGGGCAGCCCCAGGTCGCTCGGATACCACAGGCCGGTGTCTGGCCGGTAGGCGAACAGCCCCGCGGAGGTTCCGACCCAGAGGCGGGCGACCGGGGGCCCACCGTCCGCGCTCGTCACCTGGTAACAGAGCGTCTGGATGATCCCCGCGCCGATGTGCGCGGCGGCCGGCGGGACCAGGGCGGCCCATTTTCGGCTGCCGGCCGGCTGCCAGTAAAGGGTATCGGCGTCCGCCGCCCAGACGCCGCCGCCCCCGGTGGCCAGCGCCAGGATGCGGGCGGCCAGCACGTTGACCGGCACATCCCAATCCGTTCGCACGTGGTAGAGGCCGCGGCGGGCGCTGCCGATCCAGAGCTCGTGCGCCTCCTGGCCCGCGGTGAGCGCCCGCACATCGCGCAACTCGGGCGCGTCGTCATAGGTCTGCCAGCGGCCGGCCCCTCCGCCGGCGCGGAAGCAGGCCAGGCCGCGGGCCGTGCCGGCCCAGAGCCTGGCCGCGTCGGCCCAGAGTGCGCCGGTCGCGTTGCTCAGGCGGTCCTCGGCGTCGAGCGGCAAGGCGGCCACGCACTGGTCGGGGCGTACCTCAAATAGGCCATTGGCGCCCCCCGCCCAGATCCCGCCTGCCGCGAGCAGGGGGCGCGCGTTATCCGCGGGCGCCGCCGGCGGGCCGGCGGCACAGAGGAGATTCACCCGGCCGGGCGGCGACTGGGCGACCGGCTGCCAGGTGTGGGCGACGACCCGGCCGATCCCAGCACTGGTGGCCGCCCACAGGTGCCCGGTTTCCGGCTCGGCCACCAGGCTCAGCACGGCCTGCCGCGGCCAGCCGGTCTCTTGCCGCGGCGCCGCTCCATCGGGCGGCACCCAGTACAGGCCCGCGCTGGTGCCGGCCCAGATCTGGCCCCCGGGCGCCGGGGCCAGCGCCCGCACCTGCGGCGGCGGAGTCTCCCAGCGGCTCCAGGGATACGTGATCACCGGCCCATCCTCGGCATAGAGGTGCAGGCCCCAGGCGTTGCCGATCCAGAGGTGCTCGCCATCCACCAGCAGGGCCTGGATCTCTTGACCGGCCAGCCCGCGCCGGATCAGCAGTTGCAGGGGACCATCCGGGTGCGCGATCGCGCCGAGCGCGCCGGGGCCGTCGCGGTGCTGCAGGGCCAGGTAAATGCCTCCCGCCGGGCGCGGCACCATCAACAGCACGGTCCAGGATCGCAGATCGGCCTGTGCCGTCCACGCGGTCCGCTCCGGGGCCAGGCTGCACAGCCCGCCTTCCGCGCCGCCGGCCCAGACGACGCCGGCCCCGTCGACCGCCAGGCTACACGTGGCGTTCCCCAGCAAGCCATGCTCGCTGGTATGGCGGATGCAGAGCTGCGCGGCGGGGGTCCAGCACAGGACGCCGCCCCAGGTGGCTAGCCAGACGCGCTCCTGCGGCAGATCGACCGCCGCGGCCCGGATATGCCGCTGGCTGGCGTAGCTCGTCCACCCGGGATAGCAGGGGGCGGCGAACCGGCGCTGGGTTACGGCCCGCTGCTCCGCCAGCTGGCGTTGCAGGAGCCGCGATCCCAGCTCGCCCCGGCGCGCCACGATCTCGCCGCGCCCGGCGGCGCGCGGCGGATCAGGCATCCGCGGCCTCCTCTTCGGCCTGGTGCGCTTGCCACTGGGCTTCCAGGCCCGCCAGCTTGTGGGCGAGATCGGCATTTTTCGCCGTCTGCTGCGCGGCCAGGTCGTCCAGGAACGCCAGCCAGTGCGCCCGGCGGGATGTTTTCCGGACCAGCCAGAGCTCGTAATTCGGGTGCCTTTCCAGCTCCCGCACTTTCTGCTGCCAGGCGGCCAGTCGTTTTTCTAACGCCCCGAGCCACTCCTGTAGCCGGACCTGTTGGGCGGCGGGCGTTTCCCAGGCGTCTTCGGGGGCGGTCCAGACCGGCCCCCAGGGCAGCAATTCCAGGATATCGCCGATCTCGCAGCGCTGATCGGCCAGCAGCCCATTGATCGTTTGCCGCACAACCCGCTGCTCGGCGCCGACGAAATTCCAGATATGGTCCACCAGCTTGAGCTTCTGGGCCGCGCGCAGGTCGGCGACGGGGGTCGCCACCAGGGTCGGGGTGGGCGTCCGATCGATGACGAGCGGCAGGGGCGCCACCTCGACGGGCGGGGCCAGCGCCGGGAGCGGGAGCGGCGCGGGTCGCCGGCGTAGGCGCGCGAGAAGTCCGTCGATCGCGGCCTGGACTTGCGCCGCCTGCGCATTGGCCGCCCCCACGTGCGCCGCGTACTCCTGCTCGACCTGTGCCAGCCCGGCGCTGGCTTCCTCCGCGCGCTGGCGCAGCGGCGCGATCGCTGCCAGCGTGCCCTGGATGCTGGTCAGCAGCGCCGTGATCTCATCCTCGATCGGGGGCATCGCGGTTCTCCCTGTCAATCCACCAGCAGCCGCTGATCGGTGCCGCTATACAGCCCATAGGCCAGGCCCAGGGGATTCTGGTACTCGTGCAAGAAATGCAGCCGTGTGTCCAAGAGCACCTCGCCGATGTAGGGTTTGGTTTGCGGCTTCTCCAGCAGGCGGCGATAAAACTCGGTGGCGAACGCGTAGGCAAAATTGTCGGGCATGCGGCAGGCGGTGGCGATCACGCCGTTCGCGCCGAAGTCGATCAGGCTCTTGGGGAAGCTCTGCGATTGGAGCAGCTGCAGGGGCGTCCCCGACTCGCAGGCGTTCAGGAAAATCAGGGGGCGGTATTTGGCGCGGAAGCCGCTGCCCTGGCGCTGGATAAAGTTCTCGAATTTGGC
>Ga0209166_10003663_pt1 | contig 10989 bp, 13 predicted proteins | sample Coa_R1_3_FD_187151 | JGI IMG/M metagenome (GOLD analysis project Ga0209166, IMG submission 187151) | Surface soil microbial communities from Centralia Pennsylvania, which are recovering from an underground coalmine fire - Coalmine... | ecosystem: Environmental > Terrestrial > Soil >... | reverse complement strand
CTGCTGGATGACGTAGCCCATCTTCAGGCGCAGGCGCACCGGGTCGACCGTGCTTGTGTCCTGGCCGTCGACGAGCACACGGCCCTCGTCCGGGTCGATGAGGCGATTGATCATGCGCAGAGTGGTCGTCTTGCCACACCCGGACGGGCCGATCAGCACGCAGGTCTGCGCCTCGCCGATGTCCAGGCTCAGGTCGAGCACCGCGTTCGCGCCGGTCGCGAACCGCTTGGTCACGTGCTCGAGCTGGATCATCGCGCGTCGATTACCGTAATCGAATGGGGCGGGGGCTATTCCTCGACATCGTCGACCCGTGGATCAACTGGGACTGGCTGTCCCCGCACCTGCCGCTGATCCTGAGCGCGCTCCAGGACCACATCACGCTGACCGCGATCGCGGTGGTCGGGGGCCTCGTCATCTCCCTGCCGCTGGGCGTCTTCGCGCGCCAATTCGTGGCCGCGCGCAACCCGGTCCTCACCGTGTCCGGAATCCTGTACACGATCCCGTCCCTGGCCCTCTTCTCGTTCCTCGTCCCGTACACGGGACTGTCCGGGCTGACGGCCGAGATCGGGCTGATCAGCTACACGGTCCTGATCCTCGTGAGGAACGTGCTCGTCGGGCTCGAGGCGGTGCCCCCGGACGTGCTGGACGCAGCCGACGGCATGGGCTATCGCCCGCTGGCCCGTCTGCTCACCGTCGAGCTTCCGCTGGCGCTGCCGGCCATCTTCGCGGGCGTCCGGATCGCCACCGTGACGACCATCGGCCTCGTGAGCATCACGGCCCTGATCGGCATCGGCGGCCTGGGCCAGCTCATCTACCGGGGGCAGATCGAGAACTTCCATACGCCTCTCGTCGTCGGCGTCGTCCTCTCGATCGCCCTGGCGTTCGTCGCCGACCTTTCGCTGGCCGGCGTCCAGCGGCTGGTCGTGCCCTGGTCGAGGAGCGCCTGAAGATGGCCTTCCTCTCCAAGGTGGCCGCGTGGTTCGCGGATCCGGCCAACTGGACCGGCTCCAGCGGGATCCCGACCAGGCTCGTCGAGCACCTGCAGATCTCTGGCGAGTCGGTGGCCATCGCCGGTGTGATCGCGCTGCCGATCGGCATCCTGCTCGGCCACTACGGCCGGTTCGGCGCACTCGCTCTCAACGTGTCCAACGTCGGCCGCGCCCTGCCCTCCTTCGGCATCCTGGTGATCGCGTTCCAGATCTTCGGGCTGGGCGACCTGCCGGTGATCCTGGCCCTGACCGCGCTGGCCATCCCGCCGATGGTCACCAACAGCTACGTCGCGATGAGGGAGGTCGATCCGGACATCAAGGAGGCCGCCAAGGGCATGGGCTACCGCGAGCTCGCGCAGCTTCTGCAGGTCGAGCTGCCGTTGGCGGTGCCGCTGGTGATGGCCGGCATCCGGACCTCCGCGGTGCAGGTGGTGGCGACCGCCACCCTCGCGGCCATCATCGCCGGCGGCGGTCTCGGGCGCTACATCATCGACGGCTACGGCCAGCAGATCTACACCGAAGTGTTTGCCGGTGCGGTGCTCGTGGCCCTCCTCGCCCTCGCGACGGAGGTTTCGCTCGCCGGGCTGGAGAGGGCCCTGGTGCCTCGCGGCATCCGGCTGCTGCGAGCTCCGACGGCGCACAGGGCGACGACGGTCAAATCTGCCTAAAACGTGACCTAAGTGGAAGAATCCGAGGTTGGCCGCGGTTGAACCCGGATACCCGTCGGGCTAAGGAGAGGAATTCGATGAACTGGAAACTACGCTCGGCCTACCTGGCCGTATCGATCGCGCTCGCTGTCGCGATCGGGGCCTGCGGCAGCACGAGCACCCCGGCCACCGCCAAGGGCACGATCACGGTCGGGGGCTTCGCCTTCTCCGAAGGCAGCGTCCTGGCCGAGCTGTACGGCCAGGCTTTGCAGCGTGACGGTTACACCGTCAACTTCAAGTTGAACCTGGGCAACCGTGAGGTGGTCGCACCCGCGCTCAAGTCCGGCCAGATCGACATGTACGTTGGCTACGCCGCCACCGATCTCGAGTTCTACAACAACGGAGCCGGCGAGGCGACCGGCGACGCCGTCGCCACGACCGCCAAGCTGAACTCCCACCTTTCGTCGCTGAACCTGGTGGCGCTGACGCCTTCGAACACCGTCGACCAGAACGCATTCGCCGTCACCAAGGCCACGGCGGACAAATACAGCCTGAGCAAGCTGTCCGACCTCTCCGCGGTGGCGAGCCAGTTCGTGCTGGGGGCTGGCCCGGAGTGCAAGACGCGGCCATTCTGCCTGCCTGGCCTCGAATCGACCTATGGACTCCACTTCAAGGACTTCAAGACCCTCGACACCGACGGGCCCTTGACCCGCGCCGCCTTGAAGAGCGGAGCGATCCAGATCGGGCTCGTCTTCAGCAGCGACGCGGACCTCAACTCGCTCGGGCTCGTGGTGCTCCAGGACGACAAGCACCTGGAGGCCGCCGACAACGTGGTGCCAATCCTGCGCACCGCGGTGGCCACGGATGACGCCAAGACCGTGCTCAACAACGTCAGCGCCAAGCTGACGACGGCCGACCTGGTCCAGATGAACGCCCAGGTCGAGCTCCTGCACCAGGACGCCGACGCCGTGACCAAGGTCTGGCTGCAGCAGCACGGCTTCTAAAGGCAGCAATCGAAAGGGCCGGTCTCCCCAGAGGCTGGCCCTTCTCTTTTCGCCGCTCGGCCTAAGCTGTCCGGCTAAAGAGGAAGAGGGGTGACCTCCAAGCGCTGGATCCTGACCGCCGCCGTGCTGGGCTCGGGGATCGTGTTCCTGGACTCGACGGTGGTCAATGTCGCGCTTCCGCGAATAGGCCGCGACCTGCCACGACTGTTCCTGGGCATCCTTGAAGGCCAGTCGTACGTCTACAACGCTTACCTCCTAACCCTCAGCGCCCTGCTCATCCTGGCCGGCGCGCTGAGCGACTTCAACGGGCGCCGGCGCATGTTCATGCTCGGGCTCATCGGCTTCGGCGCCACCTCGGTGCTGTGCGGTCTGGCCCCGAACATGGAGCTGCTCGTTCTCTTCCGGGTGCTCCAGGGCGCGGCCGGCGCGCTGCTGGTGCCGGGCTCGCTAGCGCTCCTCACCGCCAACTTCTCGGGTGAGGAGCAGGGCCGCGCGTTCGGCGTGTGGGCCGGCGCGTCGGGCGCGACCACGATCCTCGGGCCCGTGGTCGGCGGCCTGCTGGTCGACACAGTGTCGTGGCGCGCGGCGTTCCTCATCAACGTGCCGCTGGTGCTGGTTGCGGTCTGGGCGACGTGGAAGCACGTGCCCGAGAGCCGCGACGACCAGGCCTCGTCGCAGTTCGACTGGTGGGGTTCGGTGTCGGTGGGTCTCGCCGTCGGCGGCCTCGCCTTCGGGACGATCTACGGCCAGCAGCGCGACTGGAGCGACCCTATCGGCTTCGTCGCGCTGGCGGTCGGCGTGGTGGCGACGGCCGCGCTGCCGTTCTACATGATGCGCAAGGACCACCCGCTGATCCCGCTCCACCTCTTCAAGTCGCGGAACTTCTCGGTCACCAACCTGTCGACGCTGCTGATCTACGGCGCCCTGTACGTGACCTTCTACTACCTCGCGCTGTTTCAGCAGGGCACCATCGGATACACGGCGGCGGCGGCCGGGCTGGCCGGCATTCCCGGCACGCTGTTCCTGATCTTCTTCTCCGCCCGGTTCGGCAGCCTGGCGGCGAAGTACGGTCCGCGCTGGTTCATGGCGCTTGGCCCCCTGCTGATGGCGTTGGGCGTGCTGTGGTTCGCGCGCATTCCCGCGGACAGCACGGCGTGGCGCCTGCAGCTGGATGCGCCCGGTTCCTACCTTCCTCCGGTGTCGTACTTCACCGACTTCCTACCGGGCTCGATCATCTTTGGGCTCGGGATCATGATCCTCGTCGCGCCCCTGACCACGGCCCTGATGACCTCCGTACCTGTGCGCAACTCCGGCGTCGCGTCGGCCATCAACAACGCCATCTCGCGCGTCGGGCCGCAGCTCGCGGGCGCGCTGATCTTCGTGTTCCTAACCGCTAACTTTTACGGCTACCTGGCGTCGCGGATGTCGGTCGACGTCAACAATCCAGGCTTTCGCGCCCGTGTGAGCCCGCTCAACACGCCGGTCGACCCGCATCTCGTTGGCCTCGTGCGTGAGGCCTCGACGTCCTCGTTCCACATTGCGATGATGCTGGGCGCGAGCCTGCTGGTGCTGGGTGCTGTCGTCAACGCGATTGGGATCCAGAACGCGGCCGCGCGCCGGCCCGCCGAATCCGAGCCCAAGGCCGCCGACTCGCGCGCCGAGGCTCACGCTTAGCCAGATGGACGAGCGCGACGACGTGGTCGACATGCTCGCCGGGTTCGCGCTGTTCGCGGACCTGTCGACGCCCGAGCTCGAAAATCTCGTCCAGACCTTCGACGAGTCCTGGTTCAACGAGGGCGAGCGCGTCATCCGCCAGGGCATGACCGGCTCCGCCTTCTACGTGATCCTCGAAGGCACGGCGAGCATCCGCGTCGACGGGGTCGACCGCGCGACGCTGCGCCCGGGCGACTTCTTCGGCGAGATCTCCTGCCTGCTCGGTGAGCTGCCGACCGCGGACATAGTCGCCCAGCGGCCGCTGCGCTGCCTGGCCCTGCCCGGAGCCGCGCTCGAGCAGTTCCTGGTGGGGCATCCGAAGGTCATGTACCGCGTGCTTCAGGAGGAGGCGCGGAAGGTGCGCACGACGACCAGGTGGCTCAGCTGACCCAGGAAGCGTTCGCTCCAGGCAGGTACCCGGTCGTCATCGTCGGCAGCGGCCCGGGCGCGCTGCAGCTCAGCTACTCGCTGCGTCGCCATGGGGTCGAGCACGCGGTCATCTCCCAGGACCCAGCGCCGGGCGGGATGTTCCGCCGGTGGCCGGTCTTCCAGCGCATGCTCAGCTGGACCAAACCGTTCGCCGGCCACGAGCACGGCTCCGTCCCGTACGAGCGATTCGACTGGAACAGCCTGCTCGGAGAAGACGAGGGGACGAGGGCGATCATGCCCGGCGTCATGGACGGCACGTCCTACTTTCCGTCCCGGCCCGAAATGGATAAGGGCCTGGTCACGTTCGCCGAGCGGGCCGGGATCCAGGTCCAGTACGGCTGCCGGTGGGAGTCGACCCGGCAGGAGGACGGCGAGCTCGTGCTGACCACCTCGGATGGCGAGTACCGGGCCCAGGTCGCGGTGTTCGCGGTGGGGGTCGCGAAGCCCTGGCGGCCCGCGATGCTGAAGGTGGACGGCGTCCAGCAATACGGCGAGCTGCGCCCCGTCGAGACGTACGCCGCGCCGTGAAGTCGTAGTCACGCTCGGCGCCAAAGAGATGTGCGAACGTCTTCTTGCTCACCCCGATGTTCAACCTGAACAGGCCATGGCGGTCGAGGTTGGAGGCATTGTCGAAATCCCCATAGTCCTTGGTCACGATGGTCGCAAAGGGAAATCGCCGCGTGTCCTCAAAGTCGCGATTGGGGTCGTAGATGAAGAACGTGTCACCCCACGCAATCTCCGGCGCGCCGTTTTCGGCCGATGCGAACACCACGTCAACGCCGGAGAACGTGCTGAAGATGTCTTCCGTGATCGAGGCTGCGTCCATCGCTCAGTCGATCTGTGTCAGGCCGAGCAGGTTTCGCTCCGGGTCTTTGAACCACGCAGTCTTGACGTTCGGCCCGCTCTGGGCGATGCCGCCTTCCATCTTCAGGCCGGGGACGTCGTACTCCTCGAAGCGGATGCCTTTCGCTTTGAGCCGAGCGACCTCGGACTCGATGTCGGTCACGAGCCACGACATCTGTGTGTGTCCGCCCCGCTTTGTAGCCGCTGGGATAGACGAAGAGCCTCGTGGCGCCCGACCGGTACATGACGCCGCCGTCCGTGTCCCGCTCGACCGGGAGACCGAGGGTCTCTCCGTAGAACCGCTTGGCTTGGGTGACGTCGGAGACCGGAATCGTCGAATAAGTGTCGTTGTCTTTCAGCATCGGGCCCTAGGGTAGGCGGTCGATCCAGGCGGACGTGGCGTACTTCGATTCGACGAGCCGGCGGGCGTCCTCGAGCTCGGTCTCCGAAAGCGACGAACGCCGAGCCCCAAAGGCCGAGTCGAACGAGCGCTCCATGTGCGCCGTCACCTCCGCGCAGCTCAGCTGCGTGAACCACGAGAGCGGCGAGACCTCCTTCTCCGCACTCCGCACGCCGCGCTCCGACATGCGTTCGCGTCCGATCCGTATGAGCTGGGTCACGAGCTTCACGTCCATGGAGTGGGCGATCGTCGTGTGGTGCAGCACGAATCCCTTGCGCCTCGCCTGGGCGGCGCCGGCGATCTTCCCGCGCGGAGAGATGATGTCGTTGATCTCGCGGTATGACGCGGGCACGCCGAGGTCCACGAACGATCGCACCGCCCACGCGTCGAGGGCCGCGTAGGACTGCCTGAAGCTGATCCCGGCGACCGCGGTCGCGGGCAGGTACATCGAATAGGTGATCGTCCGGCCTGGCTCGCAGATCATGGTGCCGCCCCCGCTCATCCGCCGCGTGATCGTGAACCCGAGCGTGCGTGCGGCCGCCTGGTCGACCTCGTTGACCACCGACTGGTGCGAGCCGATGACCAGCGCGCTCTCGGTCCACTCCCAGAACCTGACCGCCGGCCCACGGGCTCCGGCGATCATGCTCTCGAGCAGCACCTCGTCGAGCGCCATATGCATGTGCGCGGAATGGCCGGAGGCTGGAATGAGCTCCCATTCGAGCTCGTCGATCGCCGAGGTGCTCATATGCTCTGCCAGTATTCAGGAAGGCATGCAGCGACGAATCCTCTGGACCCTCTATGGATGCAACCTCATCACCTCGATCGGGATGTGGTTCTTCCTGCCCCTGCTCCCGATCTTCATTGGCCGCAGAGGTGGATCTGCCGCGCTCGTCGGGGCCGTTTTCGCGGCGGGCCTGCTCGCCAACGCGGCGATCCGTTACCCCGCTGGATGGGCCGCGGACCGGTTCGGCACGCGGGTGGTCATGGTCGGCTCGATGGCCGTGTACGCGGTCCTCTTCCTCGCCTACCTGCTGCCGCTGCCGCTGGGGCTGTTCGTGGTCCTGAGGTTTCTGCACGGTGCCGCCGCCGGCGCCTTCTGGCCTGCTGCCAACGGGCTCATCGCCGAGGCGACGCCGCCCACGGGTCGCGGCCGCGCGTACGGCATGATGCAGTCGACCAACATGGCGGGCATGCTGCTCGGCCCGGCGGTCGGCGGCTTCGTCGCGCTGTTCAACCTCGGCGCGGTGTTCGTCATGTCGGCGGTCACGTGCGGCGTGGCCGCCGTCGCCCTCGGCATGCTGCCCGGCGCGCATGCCGAGACGCCCGTCGAGCTGCCGCTTCCGCAGCGCGCGATGGCCATCACGCGCACGCTCCTGCCTCTCCTGCTGCTCGGTGCGGGAACGTCGTACATGATCGGGACCTTCGACACCATCTGGCCCCTGTACATGACGTTCCGCGGCGCGAGCACGCTGGCGGTCGGCTTATCCTTCACCGCCTTCGCGCTGCCGGCGATGCTGTTGAGCGCACAGGCGGGATCGCTCGGCGACCGGCTGGGCCCGCGCCGCCTGATCATCGGCGCGCTCGTGGCGACCGCCCTGTTCTCCGCGATCTATCCATTCGTGACCTCAGTCGGCTGGTTGATCGGACTGGGCCTGATCGAGGGCGCGCTCACCATCTCCGGCTCGCCGAGCCTGATCGCCGAGGTCAGCCGCGCCGCGCCTCCTGGACAGCAGGGCCGGACGCAGGGGCTGTTCCAGACCGTCCAGACGGCCATCCAGATCGCCGGTGCCCTGGCGGGCGGGGCGCTCTTCGCCCTCAGCCCGACGTACGCCTTCCTCGCCATCAGCACCGTGTGTCTGATCGGCGCGGCCGTGGGGCTCATGCCCCGCCAGGCGGCTCGGCGTAGCGTGAGCGAGGGCGCCCATCCGACCCTGATCCAGGAGGCGGCTCCATGGCTGTGAACCCGCTCCAGATCGTGCCCCTGCGCCACGCGCTCGAAGCACCGGCCCAGAACCCCGCGCTCACCTATCGCGGCGGCCCCCTGCTGACCTCAGTGCGGGTGTTCACCTTCTTCTGGGGCGCCGGCTGGCAGCTGGACCCTCAGCCTGCCTTGATCCCGCAGCTCAACGCCTTCTTCGACTACGTCCTGACCAGCCCGCTGCTGGATCAGCTCGCGGAGTACAGCGTCCCGGGCATGACCATCGGTCATGGCAGCCGGACCGGCACGGCGACCGTTACAGACGGCCCCGCGGGCTCTTCGGTCACGGATGCCGACATCCAGGCTTTCATCCGCGGCCAGGTGCCGCAGCCGGATGCCGGAGCTCTCTACTTCGTCTTCCTTCCGCCTGGCATCTCGGTGAGCCTCGACGGCAGCCTCTCTTGCTCCAGCTTTTGCGGCTACCACAGCGACATCGACGGAACGACCTTCTACGCGGTGATGCCTTATCCCGACTGCAGCGGCTGCGTGGGCGGCCTCGCGCTGCTGGACGCCCTGACGTCGACCACCTCGCACGAGCTGTGTGAGGCGATCACCGATCCGATTCCGGGCCAGGGCTGGTACGACGACCAGAACGGTGAGATCGGCGACATCTGCGCGTGGCAGTCCAAGCGGCTGGGCGGATACACGGTGCAGCTCGAGTGGTCTAACGCGGCCGGCAGGTGCATCTGACATGACCGTCTCCAGTCCCATCAAGCATGTCGTGATCATCGTCAAGGAGAACCACGGCTACGACAACTACTTCGGCGCCTTCCCCGGCGGCGACGGCGCGACGATGGCCCACAGTCCCAACCCGCCGCCAGCCGACCCCGATCACCGCCACGCGGCGTGGCTCAGCCGCGACACCAAGGCGCCGCGCGTGCAGTTTCAGCAGGCGGACATTCCGCAGTACTGGCAGCTGGCGTCGCAGTTCACGGTCTGCGACCACTACTTCACCGACGTGGCGGGCCCTTCCACGCCCAACCACCTGATGCTGATCATGGCCGACTCGCCGCTGATCGACAACCCGAAGTCGAACTACCGCAAGCATCCCGGCCCACCGGTCTACGACCAGCCGAGCCTGCCCTCGCAGCTCGACGCGGCCGGGTTGAGCTGGCGCAACTACAACGGCTACGCCTTCGAGTTCATCAAGCACACCGCGGGTCACAGCAAGCCTTGGCAGCAGTTCGCCACGGATGCGGCGGCGGGCAACCTGGCTTCCGTTTCGTGGCTCTACGCGGACCAGGCGCTCAGCGAGCACCCGGCCGACACGGCCGCCGAAAAGAAGGCGGGCGCCGGCAACGTGACCAAGGGCATGCAGTGGACGGTCGACCAGGTGAACGCGGTGATGTCGTCGCCGCTGTGGCCGGAGACGGCGGTGTTCGTCACCTGGGACGACTGGGGCGGCTGGTGGGACCACGTGACACCACCCGAGGTCGAGAAGTGGACAGACGGGACGTAGTTCCGCCTCGGCGGCCGCGTGGGCTGCCTCGTCTTCAGTCCGTATGCCAAGAAGAGATACGTCTCGCACGCCCAGCATTCGCACGTGAGCCTGGTCAAGTTCTGCGAGACGACGTTCGGCCTGCCCTCACTGAACGCGCGCACCACGGCAGCGGACGGAATGCAGGACTGCTTCGACTTCAGCCAGGCGCCTGCCTGACGGGCTTCTGAAACCAGAGCCTCGCGCTCGCGTTTGTACGATCGATGGCTGTGGGCCTCGACTCTCGGAAGCTGCGCGCCGTGGTGCTGATCGCCGTGTCCCTGGGGATCGCGGGCGTGGTGGGCACGATCTATGGCGCGCCGCACCTGAAGCCCTCGGCTCAGTTGCTGGCGGTCCCCACGCCGACGCCGGTCGAGACCGCGCAGGGCCAGACGGCCACGTACGACTTCCTGTCGCCGAGCCTCGGCTGGGCGGTGATCCAGGCGCAGGGCGCGAACTATGTCTGGATATTCCGCACCACCGACGCAGCGAAGACCTGGACGCAGACTGCCGTGATCCGCATCGAGACCGTAGCCGAGGTCCAGACCTTCCATTTCTTCGATCGCGCCAACGGCTACCTCGTGGTCGGCGCCTTCGTGGCGGCGACGGCCGTCGTGGTCCAGCCCGACTTCCATCTCTATCGCACGGGAGACGGAGGCGCGAGCTGGAAAGAGGCCCAGTCTCCCGACGCACAGGTCGCGAGCTACACGCTGACCGATCCACTTCACGGCTGGGCGACCTTCGCCGACGTGTCCGCCACGCGCCTGTTCGCGACGCGTGACGGAGGGGAGTCATGGTCGCGGCTTCCCGACCTGCCCGCCGGCCGGATCCCACTCTTCCGCGGCCCGGCGGAAGCATGGATGAGCGGAGATCCGTCCACTGCGCCGCCGGAAGTTTTCAGCTCCGCCGACGGCGGCGCCACCTGGACGCGGCATATCCTGCCACCACCCCTGGCCGGCATGTCGCGCGATGCGGTGCCGCAGGCAGGGGGCTACCTCGGATTGGGCGGCTTGACGCTGCTCCCCGGATCGGGCGTGCTCGTGAGCGTCGAACAGCCCTGTGTCAGCAAGCAGCAGTGCTCGCAGACCGGCCCCTTGATGTACACGTCCTTCGACCTGGGGGCGACGTGGGCTCCGGCCACCGCTCCACCAGGCGTGGACTTCGCCGACATCACCTACCAGGACGGCCATCACTGGTGGGTGATCCAGAACAACAGTCTCTGGAAGACCGCGGACGCGGGGGAGAGCTGGACGCCTGTTTCGGACCGCGTCATCTATGACCACCTGGCGCCGACGATCATCGACAGCAATCACGCGTGGGTGCAGATGCCGCTGATCGACGACACGCATCTGGGGCATCCGCTGTCGGCGTGGGAGCTGGAGATGACAAGCGACGGCGGCTTGAACTGGAGTCAGGTGAGCGTGCCGGTAGCGGGCTAAGCTGAACCTGGGATGGAACCGGACGAGGAAGCCGGGTTCCCCGGCAACCCGTCACGAGCTCGGCGCGCGA
>Ga0209166_10003662_pt1 | contig 10990 bp, 9 predicted proteins | sample Coa_R1_3_FD_187151 | JGI IMG/M metagenome (GOLD analysis project Ga0209166, IMG submission 187151) | Surface soil microbial communities from Centralia Pennsylvania, which are recovering from an underground coalmine fire - Coalmine... | ecosystem: Environmental > Terrestrial > Soil > Unclassified... | reverse complement strand
GAAGGCAACTGGCGTTTGCTGGATCCGGTCGCGTATGAAAACATCACAATTTTTCCGGTTGTAAGTTCTTCGAGCCAAGACACTTCGCCGTTTTTGACGCTGGATGAGGGGCTTTCGAGCGGCGAGGTGATTGTCAGCGAACAGGGTGCGGCGGGCTTGGCGCGGACGCGGGATGGGCGGCCGGTCATCGTGCCGCAATACAACACGGGGGCAAGCGTCAACCAGCTTGTGCTGATCAACCGCAGCAAACGGCCGCTGCTGTTGCTGGCCGGGGAGCTTGTGAGCGGCGGAAAGCAGGATCGGATCATAGGCAAGGACCGAATTGTGCCGGTTGGATCGGAGCCGCTACCGCTGGATGTGTTTTGCGTGGAGCACGGGCGTTGGACGGGGGCTAGCTCGCAATTTGGGCAGTCCAAAACGATCGTGCACCCGAGCGTGCGGGAACAGGCTGCGGTGGCACAGAACCAAAATGAGGTTTGGGATGCGGTTCGGTCGGGTACCTTGGCCAAGGCCAAGCCAGGTTCTGCAGGAGTCGCAGGCCAGCCAGCCGCGCCACCTCCAGCCCCCGCGCGCTTGAGCTCGGAAGCCCTTGAAGCCACGATTGCCACTGCGGCGCCGACTCAGTCTTATGCCAAGATTTATGCACAAAGCCGGGTGGGAGCCTCGGTGGATGAATTCGTGGAAGAATTGCAGCGGCGCTTCAACCGAGCAACGTCCGGACTGAAGGGAGAACGAGTAGTGGGGGTGGTGGTTGCGTATGGCGGAGACGTGGCGTGGAGCGATATCTTTGCGTCCGGCGATCTCTTCGAACATTACTCGAGCAAGTTGCTGCGGAGTTACGCAGTAGAGGCGCTGGCGCGGCCGACATACCGGGAAACAGCGGCTGTAACGGATGCGCGGGAATTTCTGCGGAACTTGAATGGGCGAGAGGTGGTCGAGAGCGAGCCTGGGGTTTACCGTTGGAGGGAGATCACGGAGGGAAGGCTTTCGCTGATTGAGCTGGAATCGATTTCGCCCAGGCCGATGATATTGCACAGATTGCTTTTGCATCGGACTTCGTAAGTAGGTTGAAGCGCTGCAGAGAATGACGGGCACGGCATGTCGTGCCATTACGAAGCCGTGGAGAGGCTCACGCAGGAGTTTGCGCGAGACGTTAGGGCGGGGAAAATGGCCTGACCACACTTTGGTCGGAGCTTTGGGCGAGCAGCTGCGCGGCTGTGGCGTTCCAGGCAGGATGCTTAAAGGTGGGGGCGATTTCGGCCAGCGGGGTCAGGACAAATCTCCTGAGGTGCAGACGGGGGTGGGGGATTTGCAGCTCCGGAGTGTCGATGGTCTCGGAGCCGTAGAGCAAAATGTCCAGATCGATTTTGCGCGGACCTTTTGCAAATTTTTTTTTGCCGCCCATTTGTGACTCGATGGCGCCAAGGGCTGGCAATAACGCTTGCGGTTCCAAGTCTGTTTCCGCTTCCACGACACAATTCAGGAACCACGGCTGGTCCAGATAGTCGACCGGCTCGGTTTCGTAAATCGACGATACCTGCATGAGGTGCACGCCGGCTGACGCGAGCGCGGCAATCGCGACGCGAAGATTGGCCTCGCGGTCACCGATGTTTGATCCGAGCGACAAATAGACAATGGGCATGACCGGATTGTACGCGGGAGCGTCAAGATGAAGTCACAGCGCCCGCGGGGCAACTCTAGTTTGTCCACTTCGAGGTTTCAACTGCTAACCCTAATAGCTGGCATTAAGAGTTGCGCTCCAATGGAGTCTGTCTTGGGGGGTTGCGCGACTCGAGATTGGCCCGGGGCGTGGGGAACAAATAGCGGGCGGGGACCGTATCTCCTGGAGGAAGACGGGAACGTGCGACGAGTGTGGCATGGGGGTAGGCAATGATGAGTTTCTGGCAAGACGTGCGCTACGGGCTGCGGGTATTGCTGAAGAACCCGGCATTCACCGCGATTGCGGTGTTGACGCTGGCCCTGGGGATTGGCGCGAATACGGCGCTATTTTCGGTGGTGAATGGAGTGCTGCTGAGTCCCTTACCCTTTCCGAATCCGGATCGGCTCGTGGCCGTATATTCGAAGACTCAGCAGTTCCATGAGAGTTCCATCAGCTATCTGAATTTCCTCGACTGGGAAAGAAACAACCACTGTTTCTCGAAGCTGGGAGCCTTTCGGACCCAAGAGTACAACATGACAGGCGAAGGGGAGCCGGAACGCTTGCACGGGCACATGATCTCGGCGGATTTTTTTTCGGCGCTGGGGATTAATCCCTTGCTGGGACGAAACATTCTCCCGGAAGAGGATAAACCTGGAGCGCCGCCCGTGGCAGTGATTGGCGATGGGCTTTGGAAGCGCAAGTTTGGATTGTCGCGCGACGTTCTGGGGAAAAGGATCATGCTGAACGGGAATGCCTACACGGTGGTCGGGGTTGCGCCTGGGCAAATCACGGATTTGAGCCCCTCGGATGTGTACGTGCCTATCGGGCAGTGGACCGACCCCACATTTCTGACTCGTGGTATCAGCATGGGAATGAACGCGATTGGGAGGCTGAAGCCGGGCGTGACTTTCGAACAGGCGAGTGCGGACATGGACTCGGTGGGAGCGAATCTGGCGGCAGCTTATCCGGACTCAAACAAAGCGACGGGGATAACTCTGGTACCGCTAAAAACAGACGTCGTTGGAAGTGTGCGCGGAATTCTGCTGGTGCTGCTCGGTGCGGTGAGCTTTGTGTTGCTGATTGCGTGCGCGAATGTGGCGAATTTGCTGCTAGCGAGGTCGACGGGGCGTTCGCGCGAGTTCGCGATACGGTCTGCCCTGGGGGCCAGCCCCGGCCGTGTGATACGCCAGCTTCTAACGGAAAGCGTGATGCTGGGGATCGCCGGCGGTGCGATCGGGTTGCTGCTAGCCAAGTGGGGAACACGAGCTATTCTTGCGGCGCTGCCGGAGACGCTGCCCCGCACGGAAGAGATCGGGATAGATGGGCACGTGCTGTTCTTCACGCTGGGGATTTCCGTGCTGACGGGGATCGTTTTCGGACTTGTGCCGGCGCTGAAGACGATGCGGCCGGACATGCACGAGACGCTGAAGGAAGGCGGCCGCGGGTCGAGCGGAGCGAGGCACCGGACGCAGAGCGTGTTTGTTGCGGTGGAAATGGCGATGGCCGTGGTGCTGCTGATCGGCGCGGGATTGATGATTCGCAGCTTGGCGGCACTGTGGAGCATTGATCCGGGATTCAATCCGCGCAATGTGCTGGCGTTCAGCATCTCCTCGACTTCCAGTCCGGAGGTGACCGCAGAACAGCTTCGCACCAAGTATCGGGAGACCTTGCACCAGATACAAAATGTGCCCGGAGTGGAAGCAGTCTCGCTAACGGGCGGCGCATTGCCGATGACGGGCGATTCGGAAGTGCCCTTCTGGGTGGAGGGCAAACCGAAGCCTGCCACGGAACAGGAAATGCCACTTGCGTTGTTCTACCTTGTGACGCCGCAATACCAAGAGGCGATGCGAATTCCGCTGCAACGCGGGCGGTTGTTTACGGAGCGGGACGATGAGCATGCACCTCTGGTCATGTTGGTGGACGCGGACTTCGCGCATACCTATTTTCCGAACGAGGATGCGATCGGAAAGCACATCAACCTGGCATTTCTGAATTTTCAGGCAGAAATCATAGGCGTGGTGGGCCACGTGGAACATTGGGGGCTTGGCTCGAAGCAAAATCAAAACTTACAGGCGCAGATTTATCTTCCGCTGTGGCAAGTACCGGACCGGTTCTGGCCGCTGCTGGCGAACGGAGGCGATTACGTTGCGCGGACGGCGGGCCAGCCAATGGGAGTTGTGAACGCGATTCGCAGAGCAGCGGAAGGAGTGGATGCCAGCGCGGTGGTATATGGAGTGAGGCCGATGGAGGACATCGTGGCTAGGTCAATCGCCACGCAGCGGCTGGCGATGATGCTCTTGAGCGTGTTTTCAGCGCTGGCGCTGGTGCTATCCGCGATCGGAATTTACGGCGTGATTTCCTACCTGGCGGGGCAGCGCACGCATGAAATCGGAGTGCGCATGGCGCTGGGTGCGTCCAGCGCGGACGTGCTACGCATGGTGCTGGGCGAAGGGATGAGGATCACGCTGGTGGGCGTGGGGATTGGGCTGATTGCCGCACTTGGATTGACACGATTGATAACGAAAATTATTTACGGCGTGGGAGCGACCGACCCGATCACATTCGGGGGAGTAGCGATTTTGCTGACCGGAGTAGCGCTACTGGCGTGCTACATACCGGCGCGGCGAGCGATGCGCGTGGACCCGATTGTGGCGCTGCGCTACGAGTAGCTGGAGCGCCACGAGAAGATTTACAAGGTTTGCGTCGCTCGCGGATTCGACGGTCAACTGCCCGTAATTTCCCGCAGACGTCCGCTACTCACATCATAAACAAATCCACGCACGGTAACTTCTTTCGGAATCCACGGGTGCGTCCGCAACTTCTGTACTTGATGGCGGACATTTTCTTCGATGTTCTGGAAGGCGTAAAAGAAGGCGGGAGAAACCGCTGCGGTTCCCGTGCGGTTCTGAATTCTACTTCGCAAATCTTGTTCGGTGGTATGCATCAAGCCGCAATCGGTGTGGTTGATGATCATGAATTCCTTGGTGTCCAGCAAGTAGTGTGAGACCACCAGGGAGCGCAGGCTGTCTTCGGTAACGATCCCGCCGGCATTTCGAATGATGTGGGCATCGCCGTTTTTCAGCCCGAGAGTGAGAGTCGAGAGCCGCGTATCCATACAAGTCAGCACGGCGAGGTGGCGTTCGGGGCGCGGGGTGAGCCTGCGCAATTCGTGCGTGCGCGAATAGAGTTCGTTTGCTTGGACAACTTCGTCGATTACGCTCATGGCTCGGACAGTCTACCAAATCGCCATAGGCGGATTCGAGTTCGCGGCACGCGTTAGGGTTGAGAATCTACGAGTTGTTCAGAAGAGGCGCGGCTGGCGCTTGGGCAATTCCTTGCCGAAATATTCGTAGGCGCGGGAGGTGGCCACGCGGCCACGCGGCGTGCGGTCAATCATTCCAATCTGCATGAGGTAGGGCTCGTAGATTTCTTCGATGGCGTCTTCTTCCTCGGAGAGGACGGCGGCGAGAGTGCCAAGGCCGACGGGGCCGCCAGCGTACTTATCGAGAAGAGCGAGCATGAGGTTCCGGTCTACTTCATCTAGGCCGCTTCCATCGACGCCGAGCATGGCTAGAGCTTCCTGGGCGACTGCGCGAGTGATGCGGCCGGCGGCGCGCACTTCGGCAAAATCGCGTGAACGGCGAAGAAGGCGATTGGCGATGCGCGGTGTGCCGCGACAACGGCGGGCGATTTCCTCCGCGCCGCCATCGTCCATCAAAATATTCAGAATTTTGGCCGAACGGTGAATGATGATGAGCAAATCCTCGGGCTCGTAGAAGTCGAGCCGATGGACGATGCCGAAGCGCGAACGCAGTGGAGCGGTGATTAGACCAGCGCGGGTGGTGGCGCCAATGAGCGTGAAATGGCCCAACTGGAAAGGATGGATGCGCGCGCCGGGACCCTGGCCGATGATAAGGTCCACACGAAAATCTTCCATGGCGGGATAGAGGACTTCCTCGACGGCGGGCTGGAGGCGGTGAATTTCGTCGAGAAAGAAAACTTCCTTGCCCTCAAGCGAGGTCAGGATTGCGGTGAGGTCGCCTTTGCGTTCGAGCAGGGGACCGGCGCTGGTCTTGATGGGTACGTTTAATTCGTTTGCGATGATTTGGGCGAGTGTGGTTTTTCCGAGGCCAGGAGGCCCGTAGAGCAGGACGTGATCCAAAGCTTCGCCGCGGCTGCGGGCAGCTTCGATGGCGATCGAAATGTTCTCCTTGACGCGCTTTTGGCCGATATATTCGTCGAGGCGTTTGGGGCGAACGCTCGCCTCGATGCGGGCGTCCTCGTCGTAGGGCGCGCCGGAGACAATTCTGTGCGGTTCGCTTCGGTCTGGCATTCGTTTTGCGCTGGCGTCGGACATTGTTTAAGTTTCCATGTAATCCAGGACTGCGGCCCGATCTAAGGATCGGCCGCTATAAATGCGCGGCAGCCCCGCCGATCAGGCACCTGCATGAGTCGTTCGACCCTTGGGCGAAGACAACGATTGCAAGGCTGCGCGCAGCAATTTCTCGAAATTCGTTGTGCCCACTTCTCGCTTGGCTTCTTCGACGGCGCCTTCCGCGGCTCGCGCATCATAGCCGAGATTGACCAACGCGGAAATTACGTCAGGTTCGACGCCTGCGGGAGAAGCAGCCGCTGGTTTTTGAGCTTCCAATACAACAGCTTCGAGCTTGTCCTTCAGTTCGACCACCATGCGCTCCGCGGTTTTGCGGCCGACGCCGGGAATTTTCGTCAGACGGCCTAAATCGTTGCCGCGAATGGCGGGGACGAGTTCTTCGACGCTCATGCCGGAAAGGATCTTGAGGGCAAGGGTTGGCCCGACTCCAGAAGCTGAGAGGAGCAGTTCGAAGAGATGCTTTTCGCGGGAGGAAACGAAGCCGTAGAGGGCAAGAGCGTCCTCGCGGACGTGCGTATGGATGAGAAGCGTCACTTCGGTATGAAGTTCGCCGAGAGCGGCGTACGAGGAGAGTGGGACCTGGACAAGGTAGCCTACGCCGCCGACATCGACGAGGATCTGGTTCGGGCGTTTTTCGGCGAGGCGACCGCGAAGCTGGCCAATCATGGAAGGCCAGTATTGCCGCCTTTTCTTCGCCTGTCAACGAGCGTGAAACTAGCTGGCTGATGCAGCAGAGGTTGCGGGGTGATAGCGGCCGGGCACAGCGCGTAGCGCGACGGCCAGGCGATTCCAAGCGTTAATCGTTGTCACCACAAAGGTCAGGTCAACAATCTCTTTTTCGTTGAACTGCTTGCGGATCTCGTCGTAGACGGAATCTGGAACATGGGTTGGGAAACCAAAGTAACAGCTTCCGTCCAAGACAAGGCGGCTCTCTCCCGATCTGTATAGAAGGGTGTTTCACGCCATGCGTCGAGCTCGTAAAGGCGCTGCTCGGTTTCGCCGAGCGCCCGGGCGTCCTTCGAATGCATGTCGATGCAATACGCACAGCCGTTGATTTGAGAGGCGCGCATCTTCAGCAAGTGAATGAGGCTGTGCTCAAGGCCGCCTCCGGCAAGATATTGTTCCAGAGCATACATCGCCTTCTGCGCTTCCTGGGCGTGCTTACGGGCGTCAATTCTGGGTTCCATAATAAGCTCCTGTCATATTGGCGATTTCGCTTGCGGCCATGCTGGCCCGGCAGATCAGCGAGGTGTCTCGCCGATCTGCTCCATTTAAATGGATAATCGACGGCGGTGCAAAGATATTTCAAAAAAAGAAAAACTTTGCAAGGGCCAGCCAAATTGGCAGGAGTTTACCGGCGGGCGCGATCTTTGCGAACCGCCTCGTCAATGAGGGCGTCGAGTTCGCTGCGCGTCAGGGAAACGTGAGTTCCGGATGATTCCCCGCTGTCGTTGGTATCGGGGAGTTCGGCGCCTCCGCCTGGCGGCGGCGTAACGAAATATCTCGAGCGCGCGGCCATCAACTTCGCGACCTCGCGGCTGGAAAGAAGGACAGGGTCGCCTGCCAATTCCGCCGCAAGCACGATCTTGGCAAAGTGCTCGATGGTTTCCATGCGGAAAAAGGACGTCAAGAGATCCGGACCGCAAGTGACCGCGCCGTGATTCGCGAGGAGCAGGGCGTCGTAGTGTGGAACGAAGGGTTCCATGGCGTCGCTGAGTTCTGGAGTACCTGGGGTGGCATAGCGAACGAGTGGAATCTGTCCGAGGCCGATGATCACTTCCGGCAAGAGAGCTTTATCCAAGGCACGGCCGGCAGCTGCAAAACCCGTGGCGGTGGGAGGATGAGCGTGACAGATGGCGTTCACGTCGGCCCGCATGCGATAAAACAACAAGTGCATGGCAATTTCGGAGGAAAACTTGCGTTCACCGGAAAGTTGACGACCTTCTAAATTCGTGATGACCAAATCTCGCGGCTCAAGCATGCCCTTGTTCATGCATGTGGGCGTGGTGAGAATGCGGTCTTCGTCAAGGCGAACGGAGATATTGCCTTCGCAGGCTACGATAAAGGCGCGGTCATACAACCACTTTCCGGCGGTGCAGATTTCGCGGCGGTGTTGCTCTTCGCTTTTCTGGTGGGTGGGCAAGAGCTGATTCATGTTCATTGCACGCAGTCCTTTCTTGCCCGGAATATGATCCAGGCCGATTCCCTGCCCCATCCAAGAAACTTGTTGGCCCTCGAGCAAAGAGGAACCAGTGGCAAACTTTATCACACTAGGCGTAGATTCCGCGCAACTTTAGAGCGCTGGCCACGCGGTCAATCGCGAGCATGTACGCGGCGATGCGATTATTCACCTTGTGCGCTTCCGCGTACTGCACGACGCCGTCGAAGGCGCTTTCCATTACGTCGAGAAGCCGTTCATTGACTTCACTCTCGCGCCAGAAAAAGCCCTGGCGATCCTGAACCCACTCAAAATAGCTGACCGTGACCCCGCCGGCATTGCCGAGAATATCCGGCACAGTAAAGATCCCCTTGGCATCGACTATTGCGTCGGCTTGCCATGTGGTCGGACCGTTTGCGCCTTCGCAGAGAATACGCGCCTGGACCTGGTGAGCGTTTTGTTCGGTAATCTGATTTTCGACGGCGGCAGGGATGGCGATGTCACACGGCTGAAATAGAACGTCTCGCGCGGACATTTTTGTGCCGCCGCCTGGGAAATCCTGCAACTGTTTCTTCTTCATGTAGACCCAGTCGATGACTTTTGGAACGTCGAAGCCATTTTCGTTGTAGAGGCCTCCGCCGATATCGGCGAGACCGACGATTTTGTAGCCCGCTTGTTGCATGAGCTGCGCGGCTAGGGAGCCGACATTGCCGAAGCCCTGAATCACCACACGACAACCTTGCTTCTTCATGCCGAGTTTTACGAGCGCTTTGTCGCAGCAAATCATGACGCCGCGGCCAGTGGCCTCGCGTCTTCCGCGCGAGCCGCCGAGCTCGATGGGCTTGCCTGTGACGACGGCCGTCGTGGCTTGTCCGACATGCATGGCATAGGTATCCATCACCCAGGCCATGGTCTGTTCGTTGGAGCCAATGTCCGGGGCGGGAACGTCGCGCTCTGGACCGAGCCAGTCCGCGAGCTCCGCGGTATAGCGTCTGGTGAGACGTTCCAGTTCTCCCCTAGATAATTTTCGTGGATCGCAAATGATGCCGCCTTTGGCTCCGCCAAAGGGGATATTCACAACGCCGCACTTCCAAGTCATCCAGGTGGCGAGAGCGCGTACTTCATCGAGGGAGACATCGGGAGCGAAACGAATGCCGCCCTTTCCCGGGCCACGCACGGTGGAGTGAAGAACGCGATAGCCAACGAAAACATCGAGTTGACCGTTATCCATGCCGACAGGAATATAGAGAGTGATTTCTTTTTTGGGATATTTGAGATAGCGATAGAGGCCTTGCTCAAGTCCCAATTTTTGTGCGGCCACTTCAAAGCGCGCTTCCGCATTCTGGTAGACATTCATCTCCTCTGGTACTGGGGCTTGCGACATGCGGAACTCTCCTTTGAGGCGACGGCAGTTTAGTCAATACACAATTCGAACTTCGGCCTGTGAAGGAAACTCAAGACCGACTTGCTCCTGCTGGACCAAAAGAGAAAACTGGCGGGCTACCCCATTGCAAGAAACCGCGAATCGACCGCCCCGCCAGACTCGCTTTTGGCCGGGCCGCCAGTATACGAACCTGCTTCTCTGGCTGCAAGAGAGAGGGTTTTTAAAAGAACAATGGGAGAGCCTTTCTGTGCGGCTGGCGGCTTTGTAGGAGTTAGGAAAGATATTGAAGGGTTGTTGCGATCAGAGCGGAGGTTCCTTTATAAGGATCGCCGGGGCTGTCGTATTCCATGGAACAGTAGCCCTTGTACTTGCTGGACTTGAGAATGCCAAACGTTTTCGCCAAGTCCACGTTTACGAGCTGTCCCTTTTCATCGGCTTCCATGGCTTTCACGTGACAGATGCTATACGCGTGCTTGAACATCGCAGAGATGCCTTTGTAGGCATAGTCCGCTTTGCGTGCGGCCAAGGTATTCGCGAAATCGGGATTCGCGTGCAGCCAGGGACTGTCCACTTTCTCGATGACCTTGACGAGGAAGAAGGGGTCTTCGCTGAGCGAATTGTCGTTCTCGAGGTTGACAAGTATGTTCTTCGATGCGCCGTACTCTGCAACGCGCAGAAAACTGCCAGCGGCGCGATCCACGTCTGGCTGGGAATCCTTGGCGGGCGGCATGTTGGTGCGAACGCTTGGCGATCCGACGGATGCTGCCACATCGATCCATTGCTTACTAAAGGCGATTGCATTTTCACGTTCCGCTTTATCTAATGCATACGGACTATGCTGGCCGTCGACTGCAATGTTCACGATTGCGCCAGCTGCTTTTTCGACAGCTTCGCGAAGCTCTGCGAGATATTTCGGGTCGCGCGAACGGAAATGTTCGCTCCACGGCTCTATCTTATTGATATTAAATTTTGATTTAACATGAGGTAGGAACTCTTTCAGGTCCATCTTAGGGGCAGTTGAATTGCTGTTTTCGTCGTGCGGTCCAACGATAAAATCCCTGAACGGGTACGAAGCGATCGCGATTCGTTCCCGGGGCGCGGAAGGAAAGTGCAGAGCGGGGCTGGAGCTGGCCGCGAAGGCGGTTTTCAAGCCAGGACACAAGGTAGCCACGGCCGTAATGGCCGCGGAGTTGACAATAAAATGTCTTCGAGTCGATTGCGGCAAAGCACAGCCAGTCTAGCAGAACGAGTATTGGCAGGCTACGAGTTGTACTCGTCCAGTAGATTAGTGACACTTTGCCTTTCGTCGGTTGTTTTTCCAGCGGGTGACGAATTCCAGTGGGGTGAGGTAGGCGAGCGACTGGTGAGGGCGCACGCAGTTGTAGGTATGCTCCC
>Ga0209166_10003659_pt1 | contig 10996 bp, 8 predicted proteins | sample Coa_R1_3_FD_187151 | JGI IMG/M metagenome (GOLD analysis project Ga0209166, IMG submission 187151) | Surface soil microbial communities from Centralia Pennsylvania, which are recovering from an underground coalmine fire - Coalmine... | ecosystem: Environmental > Terrestrial > Soil > Unclassified... | reverse complement strand
TGATGGGCTACCAACCGAACGATGCGCTCCGCGTCGGGAGCAGAGACGACCTCTCCGGTGTCTGCCAAGCCGCTCGATAGCCGGTCGATCCACAGCCGGCCATCGGGGTTAAGCATCACCTCAATGACCGCCGGATCTTCTAGAAAGCGCGCAATCGCGGGACCAAATGCCGTGCGTAGCATGCGGGCGCCACGCGAGATCGCTTCCGACTGAAAGGAATGGACTGCCACCACCGTCCCCCAAGAGCCGAAGCACACTTCAGGTGGCCTCGGATGGGGATGATTAGAAAAGGCAGAAAACGGCTTCGCGCAACAAGTGGCTGCCCCTGCTCGTAGCGCGGCGTAGGAAAAGAAAGATCGGAGAATGCTCGGATTCCCTAGGGAAGCACCGAGGCACCAACGAAGACGGACGGACCGAGAGCATTGCGCAAATGGGAATGCCATAGCGTCAGATGGAGCCTATGCTATGATAGGTATCTCCGCTTTTTGATCCGTTGGGCACATGGACATACTTTCTGCAAACGCGCTTCCAAAATACACCCAGATCGCTGAGCTGTTGCGGAAACGGATCGCGCGCGGTGTCTGGCGGACCGGCGATCGCCTTCCAACAAACGAAGCCCTTATGAAGGAGTTTGACGTCGCTCGGATAACAATCCGGGAGGCCTTGGGCTTACTTATTGACGAGAAGCTAATTGAGGCGCGGCAAGGAACAGGCACATTCGTCCGCGGCGTGCCGGTTGAGCGGAACCGATGGCTAAGTGTTGAAACCAGCCTGTCCGAACTGGTCGAAGCATATCGTGATACCTCGCCGGAGCTCCTGACTCTCGAAGAAAACTCGTCTGCCCCGGCCTTGACGGAGGCCGACGGAAAGCCAGCTGACAATTACTTCTTTATGCGACGGGTCCATTCGAGAAACGGCTCGCCTTATGCCGTGATTTCGCTCTATCTCGACAAGCGAGTCTTTCGCCAGCATCCCGCCAGGTTTCGAAAAGAGCCAGTTATCCCGATACTGGCCAAAATGCGGAAACCGTCAATCACCAAAGCCCACCAAACATTGACGATCAGCACCGCTGAGGCGGACGTGGCGAAGTATTTGCAGATCGGCCTGAATGCTCCTGTCGCCGAGGTGCGCCGGGTCTTCACTGACGCCGACCGGACCGTAATCTATCTCGCCGAAGTGACGTATCGAGCCGACTTCATTCGTCTCGAGATGGATTTAACACCCTTAGCAAAAAGACGCCGATGAACGGTGCTGATCATTTCTTGATCGACATGGCGGCTTGCGGCTTGCGAAGAACCTCCTCTTTTGCCTTCAACATCCCTCTTATTGACCAGTCCTTGGTTTGAGAAACCAGCTCGTCGCGATGCTTGCGATGTGGATCGGAATTCCAAAGGTTATTTTCCTCGCCGGCATCGTTTTCCAGATCGTAGAGTTCACCTTCGTCTTCTCCCAAGTACCAAACGAGCTTCCATCGTCTATCCCGACGCATCACGATGTATTCAGATGCATTCTGTATGTGGTCGCGGCCGAGTTCGGCATAGACAACGTCACGACCGGCTTGCGGACGTTCAAATACCGGCTTCAATGATTTGGCCTCCCAGTTCTCCGGTATTCTCACGCCGGCATAGTCCAGGATCGTCGGTGCCACGTCCATAAGCTGGACGAGAGCATCCGCCTGAAGACCTTTGGGTATATTGTTTCCAGATATGATAAGCGGCACGCGCGTCACGCCGTCATACATGGTCCACTTTTGGATATGCCCGTGATCGCCGAGCGCATCGCCATGGTCTGACGCAAATATGACGATCGCGTTCTCCAGATATCCCCGCCTGTCCAACGCGTCGAGAATCTGCCCCACCTTCTCGTCGATCATTGTTACGTTCGCGGCGTAGTGCCTGCGAAGCCGCAACAGATCATCCGAAGTGACATCTTCTCGCCAGGCTACGGAATCGAAGTTGAAGTCGATCATATTCTGACGAAGCTTCGCCTGGGCGCTTGGCTGGCCGCGATGCTCCTTCGAGATCGGTGGGATCGGAATGTCTGTTTCGGCGTATTGATCAAGATACCTTTTGACCGGATCGTACGGAGGATGCGGCCCAGGAAATCCAATCTGGAGAAACAGAGGCGCTTCGGACTTTCTATTCTCGATCCACCAACTCGCTGTGTCTCCGACGAAAACGTCGGGATGCATGCCTTCATCAAGATCCCATACAAAACAACCCAATGCCTCGCGGTAGTGCTCGGGATCGCGTTCGAAGCGGCTGTACCTGCTGGGTTTGACAAGGCCGCGGCTCATCAAGGCCTTGTCCCACTCGTCATAAAAAGCGCGGTCCGCCTCCTCCAGGAACAGCGGCCGGTCCTTGTTCTCCACGACGAAGCGTTGGTGAAACCCTCCAAGATCATCATAGGGGTTGATATGCATTTTGCCGATGTTGACACAATGATATCCGGCCGTTGCCAGCCATTGCACCCACGTCGGACGCCAAGGACGAAAGTTGCTGAAGACGCCGGTGGAGTGAGGATACATCCCGGTAAATAGGCTTGCTCTCGCAGCCACACAGACGGGCGATGTTACGAAGCAATTCGAGAATGAAACGCCTGACCTGGCGAGCCGATCCAGCGCCGGCGTCCTCATCCACGAAGCGCCAAGCGCTGCAATCGTGTCGAAACGCTGTTGGTCCGTCATAATGAGAATGATATTTGGCTTCTCTTGCATCCTTACCTCCGATCGGGTTGCTCATGCTGGCCCATTAACGACCAGTCGGCTTTCCCGGAAGTTTCGGCGATATGAGTAGAAGGGTGAGCGTACCCAGCGCAACGAGCACGGCAATCGCGTAGAAGCCCAAGGTCAGTGTTCCGGTCGATGTCTTGACCCAACCCAGGAAGTTGGAAGCAAAGAACCCTCCGGTTGACCCCAGGCTAAGGATCAGAGCGATTGCCCCCGGTGCGGCCGCCCGCGAAAGGTAAGTCGGCGGGATCGTCCAGAAGACGGACCAGAAGACGTAGTGACCTGACGCAAGGGCGGCAAGACACGCCACGGTCAACGCGGGATTACCGTTGCTTATTGGCAACGACAAGAGGCCCACGATGGTAAGCACCTGGCCGAGGGCGGCATGCCTGGGCCGCTCCATTTTGCGATCTGAATGCCAACTGACAAGGAGCATGAGAACCGTACTGACGACAAACGGAATAGCGTTCAGGAGACCGAGTTGAGCAACGTCCTTGATGCCCGATCCTCTTAGGATTGTTGGCCCCCAAAACGCGAACACGTTAGCTACGAAGAATTGTGTGAAAACACAGAACGCAAATCCATAGATGCGGGCATCGCGCAGGCTCTCAGTGAAGCTGTGGTCGGCTCTTGGGCTTGATCTCCGATCCCGATCTAACGTGTCTGCCAGCTTCTGTCTCTCCGCGTCGTTGAGCCATCTGGCACTCTCAGGCGCGTCAGACAGATAGAAAAAGGCAACGCCACCGAGGATCACCGAGGGCAACCCCTCAACAAAGAACAGCCACTGCCAGCCCGCCAGTCCGTGAAGCCCGTCCATGCTGCTCATCAGCCAGCCCGACAGCGGATTGCTGATAATCCCCGAGATCGGCAGAGCGACCATGAACATCGACGTAATGCGTGCGCGATGAGTGCTGGGAAACCACTGCGACAAATAGTAAACGACACCCGGTACAAAGCCTGCCTCAAAGACGCCGATGAAAAATCTCGCGAGGTAGAATTCAAACGGCGACTTGACGAGCATCGTCGCTATCGACGCAGCTCCCCAAAGAACCATGATGCGAGAAAGCGTCTTGCGGGCACCTATGCGAGCAAGTAGCAGATTGCTGGGCACTTCGAACAGCAAATAGCCAACGAAGAAAAGCGACACACCAAGGCCATATACAGCGTCGCTGAAGCCCAACTCGTTCTGAAAATGAAGTTTTGCGAATCCTACATTCGAGCGGTCGATATAGTTAACTACGAAGCATAGAAACAAGAACGGGACGATCCGCCACTTTGCTCTCCCCAATATACCTTGAAGGACGTCGTGCGGACGCTCCAGGGCGAGCCGTTCGTTTCCCACTTCCACCGTCATTGTCTCCTCCCTATATTTCTTTATGGAACTATGATCCACCTGCAATCAATGCGGCGCCTTTTTCCCCAATCATCAGGGTCGGAGCATTGGTATTAGCCGAGGTGACAACGGGCATGACCGAGGCATCGACGACACGGAGTTTTGCGACCCCACGCACGTTCAGGCTGGGATCTACGACCGCTGTATCGTCGCTCCCCATGCGACATGTTCCGGCGCAGTGAAATACGGTGCCGCCGTTTTCCTTGACGAAATCAAATATTGCTTCGTCTGACTGCGCGGCAACGCCCGGCAACACTTCCTCGTCGAGCAAGGTTCTGAACGCCGGCTGCGCGAAAATGTCACGAAGCATCCGCACGCCGCCGACGATAGTACGCTGATCGATCGCTTCGGCGAAATAATTGGGTGCAATGCGGGGTTGCTCGAGCGGGTTAGAGGATTGAATCTCCAGTCTCCCGCGCGAAGCCGCGCGGCACTGCCATACCGAGGCAGTAAAGCCTGAATACTTATGGAGGGGATCACCAGGCTTGTCGACCGACAGTGGCATAACGTTGAACTGAACGTCTGGACGAGCGCCCTTGGAATACTGGGTGCAGGCCGCGCCGCCAACCTGGCCTGCTCCGACTGTCAAAGGACCAGATTTGTCAAAGAGCCAGGAGGCACCCATCTTGGCGAGCTTCGTGACCTTCCGGATGTCATCATTGAGAGAAACCGGTTTCTTCAAACGTACGATCGTGCGCGCTTGATAGTGGTCCTGAAGGTTTCTCCCGACTTCAGGCGCATCATGAACGACCGGAAGATCGAGTTTGCGGAGCAGATCGGCGGGTCCAACTCCGGAGAGCTGAAGAATTTGCGGAGACTGAATTGCGCCAGCCGAAAGGATAACCTCCCTCTCCGCGCGGGCCGAAACCTTGTCGCGGCCAGCCAACCACTCGACGCCGACGGCCACGCGCCCCTCGAAGAGCACTCTGCTAACGCTCGAATTGAGTAGAATCGAGAGGTTCTTGCGCGCCCTAATTCCGGAAAGGAACGCCGCCGCCGAACTTACTCGCCACCCGTCCTTGATGGCGAGTTGATAGGCACCAACTCCATAAGTGCTTTCAGCGTTAAAGTCCTCGTTCATCGGGAGTCCAAACTGCACGCCCGCACCCACCCATGCGTCACAGGCTTCGTTGCGATTGCGCAGTTTTGCGACGTTGAACTCGCCGGCCCCACCCCTATAGTAGCTCTCCCCGCCTTCGAACGTCTCGAAGCTCTTGAAATGCTTCAGCACACCGTCAAAAGACCAGCCTGACGCACCCAAGGCCTCCCAATCATCAAAATCGGCCCGCTGCCCACGAATAAAGATCAGTCCATTGATCGACGACGATCCGCCCAGGACGCGACCCCGCGGCCAGAGCATGCTCCGGTCAACCGCACCGGACGGCTCTGTATTGAACAGACGGGAGAACCTGGGATCATTGATCGTGCGGAAATAGCCGACGGGCAGTCTTAGCCAGAAGTTTCGGTCAGAGCCGCCCGCCTCGATGAGCAGAACTTTGACGTCGGGGTTCGCGGAAAGCCTGTTGGCCACAACGCAGCCCGCCGACCCCGCGCCGACAATGATGTAGTCGAAGCTCTCCGTGATCGCGCGCATATCACTCCCGGTGGCCGATGGTTGTCTCCGGCCTTCCAAAATTTATTATTGTCATCCTGTCATCCTGTCAATAGGATGACTCAGCGAGAATTGAGGCTTGGCGGATTTCGATGACTGATCTGCTTCATATACGTAGGGTTTCCGCAGTTGCGTTTCGCTACCCCGTTGGCAACCCGGTTCAAACATCCTTTGGGACGATGCGGGATCGTCCGGCGGTGTTCGTCGAAGTAGAAGACAAAAGCGGCGCGATCGGCTGGGGTGAGATTTGGTGCAATTTCCCGAGCGTTGCTGCAGAACACCGCTGCAACATCGTGGCCGAGGTGCTGCGCCCGCTACTGCAATCCAAGCCCTTCGTTTCGCCCCGGGATGCATTCGATTATCTGAGCGACGCGACCCGTGTGCTGGCCATACAGTCGGGTGAGGCCGGCCCCATCTCGCAGTCGATCGCCGGCATCGACATTGCGCTTTGGGACCTTACAGCAAGAAAGCAGGGCAAATCCCTCTGGTCATTACTTGGTGGTCAGTCCGGGCGACTCGCCGTCTATGCAAGCGGAATTAATCCGACTTCTCCAGTCGATGTCATCCTCCGGCATCACGCCCTTGGTCACAGAACCTTCAAGCTTAAGGTCGGCTTCAGTGAGGATGGCGATGTCGACAATGTCGAAACAATCCGTGCGCGCTTCGGCAGTTCGATCGATCTGGCGGTAGACGCCAATCAGGCGTGGCAGCTCCCTACCGCGCAACACATGGCCGGTCGACTGCGCGATTTTGAACTCTGCTGGCTTGAGGAGCCACTCCGAGCGGACGTCAAATGGAGCGAATGGCAGTCTTTATCCAATTCAACGCAAATTCCCATCGCGGCCGGTGAAAACATTGCGGGAGAAAGCGCCTTCCGCAATGCCATCGAGAGCAAGGCCTTCGCGGTCCTGCAACCCGATTTGGCCAAATGGGGAGGTTTTTCCGGTTGTTCGACCGTCTCGAAATCTATTCGGGACGCGGGCCTTCGCTTTTGCCCGCACTTTCTCGGCGGCGGCATTGGCCTTGTCGCGTCAGCCCACCTCTTGGCTGCTGCTGGCGGCGATGGGCTTCTCGAGATCGATTCGAATGACAATCCCCTCCGCGAACGCCTCGCTGGCCCGCTCTCTAAAATCAACAACGGCCACGCTCAACTAACGAATAACCCCGGCCTCGGCTTCGAGCCAGATCTGCGTTCGATCCACCAATTTTGTGTTCTAGAGAGATCATAACATGTCGAGAAACCAAACCAGGAATGTACAACTCTTGATTGGCGGCCGATGGCGCCTGGGAAGCCACAGCGAAACCCGGCCCATCTACAATCCGGCGACAGAGGAAGCAATCGGATGTCTCGCATGCGCCTGCGAGCAGGACCTCGAAGAGTCGGCTCAATCGGCTCTTCGGGGATTTCAGACTTGGTCCGGGACCAGCGCAAGAGAACGGTCGCTGGTACTAAGCCGTGCTGCTGCGCTGTTAAGAGCACAGCTCGAGGACGTTTCCCAAGCAATTACATTGGAACAAGGCAAACCGGAATACGAATCGCGCTTGGAGGTGACGGCGGCTGTCGAGGTACTTGAGTGGTTTTCCGGCGAAGCCGTCAGAGTCTATGGAAGAACCATTCCCGCAAGACAGTCCGAAGTGATCCAGCAGGTTGTCCGCGCGCCGGTCGGTCCTGTTGCGGCGTTCACCCCGTGGAATTTTCCGGTTGTGCAGAGTGTCCGAAAGCTGGCGGCTGCGCTCGCGGCAGGCTGTTCAGTCGTGATGAAGGGGCCGGAAGAAACGCCGACTGCCTGCGCCGCACTCTTTCGAATCCTGCAAGACGCCGGGGTTCCCGGAGGGGTCATAAATCTGGTCTTTGGTCAGCCGAAGGAGATTTCCGAGTTTCTGATCGCGCATCCCGCAATTCGAAAAGTCTCGTTCACCGGGTCGATTCCCGTAGGGCGTCAGATTGCAGCTCTCGCTGGTCGGCATATGAAGCGCACGACGATGGAGCTCGGCGGGCACGCACCGACAATCATATTCAATGATGCCGATCTGGATGTTGCACTTCAGGTATTGACCACCCAGAAATTCCGCAATGCAGGCCAAGTTTGCATTTCTCCGACCCGATTCCTTGTGCAAGAGCGCGTCTATGAGGAATTTGTCGACCGTTTCTCCTCGCGCGCGCAGGGCATCAAGGTGGGAGACGGCGCTCTCCCGGAAACCGAGATGGGACCGCTCGCGCATCGTCGCCGCGTTGAAGCGATGGAGTCCATGGTTGCCGACGCCGCAAGACACGGCGCACACGTCAACTGCGGAGGCATGCGGCTCAGCAACAAGGGTTACTTCTTCGCGCCAACCATCATTTGCGAACCACCAAAACATGCGTTGGTGATGAACGATGAGCCGTTCGGACCGATTGCGGCTATCTGTCGGTTCAGCGAAATGGACGAAGCGATCGATGAGGCCAATCGATTGCCGGTTGGGCTGGCCGCTTATGCCTATACCCGATCGAGCAAAACGTCCCGTCGACTGGCCCAGGCGGTCGAGTGCGGAATGCTCTCGATCAATCATCATGGCCTGGGGCTTGCCGAAACGCCTTTCGGCGGTGCGAAGGACTCGGGATACGGCTCGGAGGGCGGCAGCGAAGGAATCGAGCCGTATCTCCAAACAAAGTTCGTGTCGGAGTTCGGCTGACGAAATGTCCGATATGCCTGCCAATCACGACCATGTTCGCAGGGCACTCTTTCATGCCCCTCACCCGGGTCTGTCTGCCAAGGCGCTTGCCTCGTGGATCAGGGCTCTCGTGCGAAGCAATGAGTTCTTCCTGATACCGCTTGCAATCGTCATCGGTATCTTCTCAGGCGTAGTCGTCACCGGTATGAGCGAGATCGCACAGCTGGCGCACGTGTTCATATATGGCATCCGGATCGACGTTCGTCTTAGCGCAAACGACTCGATAGCCCCGCTCGCCGCGCTGACCGCGCCCGCGCTTGGCGGCCTGATCCTGGGCATGATGGAGCGCTATCGGCGCCGTTGGAAGATCTCAAACGCCGTAGACCCCGTGGAGGCCAACGCCCTTCGGGGCGGTCGCCTGTCGTTGCGCGACAGCATCGTCGTCAGTGGGCAAACCCTGATCTCCAATGGATGCGGTGCTTCCGTTGGCTTGGAGGCAGGCTATGCTCAAATCGGAGCAGGAGCCGCTTCCCTGGTCGGACGCCTGCTGAACCTCAGGCGAAACGATCTCCGCCTGATCGTCGGTAGCGGCGCCGCCGGGGCAATTGCAGCAGCGTTTGATGCACCTCTTACTGGTACATTCTATGCTTGTGAACTTATTGTTGGCGTCTATTCGGTTGCGAGTGCTGCGCCAATATTGGCGGCATCAATTTCGGCCACGCTCGTAGCTCAGAGACTCGGAGGGAATACTTACGCTCTCGCGATTCCCCCTATCGCGCCAAGTGACCTGCGCCAGTACGCGCTGATGATGGTCTTGGCGGTGTGCGTCAGTCTCGTTGGTATCGGAATTATGCGGACCGCTCCCTATGTGGAACGCGCCTTCAACCTGAGATTCCTCCCTATTTGGCTAAGGCCGGTTCTCGGCGGCTTCTGCGTCGGTGCCATGGCCATCGTAACACCTCAGGTCCTCGCCGCCGGGCACGGTGCGATGGTGCTCGACCTGTCACGAAATATGGCGGTCGGATCGATCCTGCTGTTGGTGTGTCTAAAGCTCGGCGCATGCCTGATATCGCTTGCATCAGGTTTCCGAGGCGGTCTGTTTTTCGCATCGCTTTTTGTAGGCTCGCTTATCGGAAAGCTCTTCGCGGCCGCGCTTCATCTACCCATTCTGGGGCTCGAACTCGATCCGACCATCAGCTCTTTGACTGCCATGGCTAGCCTGGGAGTTGCCATCGTTGGCGGCCCCCTCACAATGTCGCTCCTGGTACTCGAGATGACAGGTAACCTAGCCCTGACCGCGGGCGTTCTCGCTGCCTGCATGGTCACAAGCGTGTTCGTACGCGGAGTATTCGGTCATTCCTTTTCGACTTGGCGCTTGCATCTTCGTGGTGAGACAATTCGTAGTGCCAACGATGTGGGTTGGTTACGGAACTTGACTGTTGAGAAGTTGATGCGGACGGACGCCGTAACTGTCCTTGCAAGCACCAGCATCGCTGACTGCCGTCGGCAGCATCCGCTCGGCTCATGCCATGCTATCTTCCTGGTTGACAGCAACGGACGCTATCAGGGGACCGTTCTTCTTGCCGACCTCTTCTCGAGCGATTTCGATACTGCCGCCAAGGAGCGGCCCATCGTTGAACTTGCCAAATACGCCGATAGTGCACTCACGCCCAATATGAACATAAAGGCTGCGATGTCATGTTTCGACGACGGACAGGCCGACATACTCGCCGTCGTCGACGGTAATTCAGATAACCGAGTTCTTGGCTTTGCTACCGAGATCTACGTAAGTCGCCGATATCTCGAGGGATTAGATCAAGCGACTGCCGGCGTTTTCCATTAAGCGGAAGCGGCCGTTTTGCCATCAGAAAGTAAATCGGTGATTCGGGCTGCGGCAGCGCCGCCTCATCGCCTCACCAACCACGCGCGACGCGCGCACTCGTCGGGATTGCTAAGATCGCTTGTCGTCGTCGCGCTTAAGGCTGCATTCAGCGTCTGGGCCAACGTCTCCGGACGATAAAACGGAAATCGAGATTGCAGGTTTTGCGCCTGCTCTACCATTCGATTCCTTGAGACGGCTCAAGGACAGATTCCTCGGCGACCGCGGCAGGCACGAGTACTGCCCGGCCATCCGCTGGAACAAAGATGAATCTGACAAGGCTCCGGAGCCAAGGTACCGCGAACCACAACAGAGCAGCGAACTGAAGCGCAAGACTGAAGCCAAATGCAGTCTGATAGGCGTCTAACGGATAATGTCCGTCTTGCGGCGCCCATTGGTTGACGATCAATCCGATCCCGTATTGAACTGCGAATGCCCAGCCGAAATGCAATAGGTTCAGAGCACCATTGGCACGAGCGGCGACTTCGACGGGAAAGTAGTCCGCGATGATCGCATAGCTGAGTACGGTAGCTGCTCCCACCACTGATACAATGGACCAGGGCAAGATCGATGGCAGTGGCACGCGCACAATCAGGGCGAGCTCGGCCAACATGAATAGTGCGCCAAACGCTGCCAGTAGAGCTTCAGTCGAAATGCCGCGTTTGCGCAGACGATGCGCGAGCGTTCCCAGCAGCAATGCGCCCAGGCTGATTCCAATGGCCATCGTAAAGA
>Ga0209166_10003657_pt1 | contig 10998 bp, 12 predicted proteins | sample Coa_R1_3_FD_187151 | JGI IMG/M metagenome (GOLD analysis project Ga0209166, IMG submission 187151) | Surface soil microbial communities from Centralia Pennsylvania, which are recovering from an underground coalmine fire - Coalmine... | ecosystem: Environmental > Terrestrial > Soil >... | reverse complement strand
GGCCATCGCCCGCGCCTTCCTGGCCGCGGGCGCTTAGCAGCCGCCGGGCGGACCAGGCGTACCGGTGCCCACGGAAGGAGCGTCCACGACGCCGTAGGCACCGTTGCGCAGGACGGTGCCGAAGTGCACGACATACCATCGCCCGCGCCAGGAGATCAGCGACGCGATGCCGATGGAGCGCAACTGGCCGCGCTGCCGGTAGACGATCCGGGAGCCTGCCACATGCCAGTAGCCAACCGAGTTGTAGCACACCCCCGGATCGATCCAGGCCGCCTGCGCCGCCGGCACGATCACCCGCACCAGGGTGGCGCCACGGCCGACGTAGCGGTGTGCCGCCGCGACGTCGAGCCGGAATCCCCCGAGCAGCCGGCTGCGCCAGTCGGCGGCCGGGTCCGCGATCGCCTTCACCTGCTCGTAGGCGGACAGCGGGAAGAACGCCTGGACGGCGGGATCGGCGTTGCCGGTCATCACCGCGTCCCACAGGTCGGTCATCTCCGCGTGGAACACCGCCGTGCTGGCGCTCGGGAACGCCCGGGTCTGATGCAGGTTGCCGGGCGGTGGCGGCACGGCGATCACGCTCGGCGAGGCGTCCCTCGCTGGTGTGGGCGAGACGGGCGAGGCCGGCCTGCTGCTGGGACGCGCGCTCGGGCTCCTGCTGGCACCGGCCGCGGTATGCCGGGCCGGGCTCGCACATCCGGCCGCAAGCACACTCACCGCGACCGTCAGCAGGCCGCCCAGGCAACGCAGCACGGTCCAGTGCCGGACGCCGTTCATCGCCATCAGCCTCCATCAGGGAGTGGGGGCCGTGCCGCCCACGGCGGCCAGCGGGTGGGTGATCCGGACGCCTGAGCCGTCCCGGCGGCCGTCGGCCGGTGGCAGTTCGACCGGGGTCCCGGCCTCGGTGGCGCCCAGGGCCGGGGCTGGGCCGGCCCAGGCCAGCAGGAGGGCGTCCTCGCCGCGCAGGAAGCGCTGGCAGCGGACGCCGCCGGTGGCACGGCCCTTGGGCGGATATTCGGCGTACGGGGTGACCTTGACCGTTCCGGCCGCCGTGCCCGGCAGCGCGCCCGTCGCCCCGGCGACCGTGACGACCACGGGAGCCGTGCCGCCGTCCGCGGAGTCCGCGGGATCGACGGCGCCGAACCAGATGACCGAGGCGCGGGAGGACAGCCGGATGCCGGCCATGCCGCCGGCCGAACGGCCCTGCGGCCGGACGCTGGCCGCGCCGAACCGGAGCAGCTGGGCGTCACTGGTGATGAAGACCAGATCCTGGTCCTCGCTGGTGAGCTGGACGGCGCGGACTACCCGGTCGCCCTCGCGCAGAGCGATCACCTCGAATTCCGGCTGGGTCTGCGGGTAGTCCGGGGTAACCCGCTTGACGACGCCGGACGCGGTGCCCAGGGCCAGGCCAGCGCCGGATGCGTCCACCGCGGCCAGGCCGGCGGCGGTCTCACCGGCCGACAGCGAGATGAACTCGCCCACCGGCGCGCCGCCGGCCAGGCTGGGGGAGTTCGCGCTCGGCGGCAGCGCGGGAAGCTCCAGCACACCGAGCCGGATCATCCGGCCGGCCGAGGTCACCACCGCGATCGTGCCGCGGGCCGTGGCCCGGACCGACGACACGATGACGTCGTGTGCACTGCGCTGGCGAGCGAGCGACGTGGCCGGCTGGCTCCGTTCATTATTTTCTTCCAAATTGACCGAGGAACGGGCGAGCAGCCCGGAGGACGACAGGAGCACAACGCACGGATCGTCGGTCACCTCCAGCGGTACCGCCGCGGTGAGGGCTGCGCCGCCGCTTTCCAGCAGGACCGTGCGGCGCGGGGTGGCGAACTTCTCGGCGACGGCGGCGAGCTCGGCCGACACGACCTCGCGCAGCCGCTGGCCGGACTCCAGGATCGCGGTCAGCTCGGCGATCTCGCGGCGCAGCGTGTCGCGCTCGGTGTCCAGTTCCAGGCGGTCGTACTTGGTGAGACGGCGCAGCGGGGTGTCCAGGATGTACTGCGCCTGCACCGGCGACAGGTCGAACACCGACATCAGCCGGGCCTTGGCGTCGGCGGAGTCCTCGCTCGACCTGATCACGGCGATGACCTCGTCGATGTTGAGCAGCGCGATGATCAGGCCGTCCACCAGGTGCAGCCGCTCCTCGCGGCCACGGCGCCGGAACTCCGACCGGCGCCTGACCACCTCGAGGCGGTGCGCGACGTAGATTTCCAGCAGCTCACGCAGGCCGAGCACGCGGGGCTGGCCGTCCACCAGCGCCACGTTGTTGATGCCGAAGGTTTCCTCCATCGGCGTCAGGCGGTACAGCTCGGACAGGACGGCTTCCGGGTTGAAGCCGCTGCGGATCTCGATCACCAGGTGCAGGCCGCGGTGCCGGTCGGTGAGATCCTTGAGGTCGCTGATCCCGTTCAGCTTCTTGGCCTGGACCAGGTCCTTGATCCGGGAGATGACCTTCTCCGGGCCGACGTTGTAGGGCAGTTCGGTGACCACGATGCCCATCCGGCGCGGGGTGAGCTTCTCCACCCGCGCGGCCGCCCTGGTACGGAACATGCCCCGGCCGGTGGCATACGCCTCCCGGATCCCGTCCAGGCCGACGATCTTGCCGCCGGTCGGCAGGTCGGGGCCTGGCACGAAGCGCATCAGCTCGTCGAGATCGGCGTCGGGATGGGCGATCAGGTGGCGGGCCGCGCTGACCACCTCGCCGAGGTTGTGCGGGGCCATGTTCGTGGCCATCCCGACCGCGATCCCCGCCGCACCGTTGACCAGCAGGTTCGGCAGACCGGATGGGAGCACCTCGGGCTGGGTCTCGGAGCCGTCGTAGTTCGGGATGAAGTCGACGGTGTCCTCGCTGATCGAGGCCACCATCTCCATGGCCGCGGCGGCCAGCCGGGCCTCGGTGTACCGCATCGCGGCGGCCGGGTCGTCGCCGCCCAGCGAGCCGAAGTTCCCGTGCCCATCGATCAGCGGCAGCCGCATGGCGAACGGCTGGGCCACCCGGACCATCGCGTCGTAGATCGCCGTGTCGCCGTGTGGGTGCAGCCGCCCCATTACCTCGCCGACCACGCGGGCACACTTCACGTGAGCGCGGTCGGGACGCAGGCCCATCTCCTGCATCTGGAACAGAATCCGGCGCTGCACCGGCTTCAGGCCGTCCCTGGCGTCCGGCAGTGCCCGCTGGTAGATGACCGAGTAGGCGTACTCGAGGTAGCTGCCCCGCATCTCTTCGGCGACATCGATGTCGACGATGTTTTCCTCGAAGTCATCCGCCGGGCCTGACGGGCCTCCGGGCGCACCCGACCGGGGGGGCTGACGGGTCGTACCACGTGGACTCATCCCGCCATTCTCCCGCCCCCGCGGGGGTTTGCGGTGCAGGCCCGGACCCCGGCGTGCCCGCGCTGCGGCGAGATGAGGCTTTGCAGGACCAGGCACCTGACCCTGACCGGTCAGGCGGCCGAGAAGCCGCCGTCCACGAAGATGACCTGGCCGGTCACGTAGTCGCTGGCCCGGCTCGCCAGGAAGACCGCGACACCTTCGAAGTCGGCCGCCAGCCCGTTCCGCCCGATCATGGTCCGGCCCGCCAGCGCCGCCACCCGCTCCGGATCCGAAGCGACGTGAGCGGTCAGCGGCGTGATCACGAAGCCGGGCGCGACCGCGTTGCAGCAGACCCCGCGCGAGGCCCAGGCCTCCGACTGTGACCGGGTGAGCGAGACCAGCCCGCCCTTGGAGGCACCGTAGGCGCCGCTGTTGGCGAACGCCCGCACCGCCTGCTGCGAGGCGATGTTGATGATCCGTCCCCAGCCCCGGGCGGCCATCCGCGGCCCGAACCGCTGCCCCAGCATGAACGGCCCGGTCAGGTTCACCGCCATGGTCTGGTCCCAGTCGTCCAGCGTGAGCGAGTCCATCGGCGGCCGCAGGTTGATCCCCGCCGCGTTGACCAGGATGTCCGGCTCCCCGAACTCACCGGCCGCGGCCTCGGCGGCCGCTTCGAGTGCGGCCCGGTCACCGACGTCGACGCTGATCGCGACCGCCGAACGCCCGGCCACCCGCAGTTCACGCACGGCCTCATCCAGCGGCCCGTCCTTGCGGGCCATCAGCACCACCCGCGCGCCCGCGTGCGCCAGCGCCCCGGCGATCGCCCGGCCGATGCCCGAGCTGCCACCGGTCACCACGGCGACCCGGCCATCGCAGGAGAACAGCCGGTCCAGGTAGCTCGTCAACGGACCTACAGCGGGGGCCGCGCGCCGAGCACGGCCAGCGCCTGGGCGGCCAGCCGGCAGCCGCTGGCCAGCGCCTCGCCCGGCGGCTTCTTGTTCAGCCAGGGCGGCAGGAAGCCGGCGCAGAACGCGTCGCCCGCACCGGTCCCGTCCACGATCCGCTCGACCGGCTGCGCGGGCGCGCGCACCGGATCCGGGCGGCCACCCGAGTAGAACAGCGCCCCGTCGGCGCCCAGCTTCAAGACCACCTGCGGGTACCAGGCGTTGAGCACCCGCGCCGCCTGCTCAGGATCGTCCCGCCCGGTCAGCACGGTCGCTTCGGCGGCGTTCACGAACAGCAGCGAGGCCCCGTTGCTCATCTGCAGGAAGGGCTCGGCACCCGCCCGCTCGACCGGCGCGAACGAGGCCGCATCCAGCGACACGGTCATCCCGGCCCGGGCGGCCATCTGGCAGGCCGCCAGTGCGGCCGGCCGCGAGCCGGGGTTCAGCAGCGTGTATCCGGACACGTGCAGGTGGCTGCCCGGCGTGAACAGGTCCTTGGGCAGGTCGTCGGGGGACAGGGCGGCGTTCGCCCCCGGGTCGGACAGCATCGTGTGCTCGCCCTTGTGCGTCACCATGACGACGCAGGTGCCGGTCGGCCGCTCCGGGTCCATCACGAGGCGGGCGTCCACGCCGTACCCCATGAGCTCCATGTCCCTGTTCCGGCCGGCGATGTCCGAGCCGCGCCTGCCCACGAACGCGACCTCGGCGCCATCTACGGCCAGCCAGGCGGCTATGTTCGCTCCCGACCCACCGCCGTGCATGGTGACCGCGGCCGGGGTGTCGCTTCCCCGCGCCAGGGGCAGGGCCGCATGCGCGACCGTGTCTGTCATGAGGTCGCCAATGACCACGATGCGCGTCATGTCGTCATCACCCCGTCCCGGTCCTGGACGGTGACCCTTCCGTGCCGATGGGCAGCAGCGTGTAGAAACCTAACAGTTTCCTGCCCTGTCCGCTGCCTTCCCGGCCGTGAAACCTGCTATAAGCAAGGCCCCGCCCGGGCGTTAGTCTGGCAGGTGAACCGACCGTCCCGCTACGGTTAGCCCCGGTTGGTCCTGCTTTATGACCCCAGGTTCCAGCGCTGCATTTTGATATTTGACGGATGGGGCCGGACTGTCGCGACGGTGAACCCGGCCGCGGCTTACCCACCCTGGCCGAGGTGGGCTACCACCGTTTCGGCCAGATCCCCGAGAGCCTGGATCTGCCCGGCCGACAGCAGGTCGATGAAGTGCCTGCGGACGGACTCGACGTGCGGCGGGGCGGCGCTCCTGATCGCCGCCCAGCCAGCGTCGGTGAGCGTGAGAATGGCTCCGCGGCCGTCGGACGGGCACTCCCGGCGGGCCACCAGCCCGCGCTGTTCCATCCGGGCCACATGGTGTGACAGGCGGCTCTTGGACCAGAGCATGTGCGCGGCGAGGTCGCCGAGCCTGAGCATGTGCTCGGCCGACTCCGACAGCCCGGACAGCACGTCGTAGTCAGCGTCCGACAGCCCGGAATCCCTGGCCAGGTCGCGGGTGATCTGCAGGTCGAGCAGCGCACGCATTCGCCGGTACCCGAGCCAGGCCCGTGCTTCGTCCGGGCTGAGCCATCGCGGTTCGGTCACGCGTCCAGGATACTGGATAGTTGACATGTCTACTAAATAAGGCCTAATGTATGTGACATGTCAACCACATGGCCGGGGCGCACCGGAATGTCCCGGCCCAGCCCGGTGCGGCGGGTGGCACAGCTCTACGCGGGGCTGGTGCTGTTCGGCGTCAGTGTGGCTCTGCTGGTCGCTGCGCGGCTGGGGCTGGACCCGTGGGACGTGTTCCACCAGGGGCTGGCCAGGCGGGCCGGGCTGCCGATCGGCTGGGTGGTCATCGCGGTGAGCGTCGTCGTCCTGCTGGCGTGGATTCCGCTGCGGCAGCGCCCCGGCATCGGCACGGTCAGCAACGTGATCGTGGTCGGGCTGGTGGTCGATGCGGTGCTGCCAGTGCTGCCCCAGCCACGGGCGCTGGCCGTCCGGGCTGCCTTCCTGGCCGCCGGGATCCTCACCAACGGCATCGCGACCGGGCTGTACATCGGCGCCGGGCTCGGCCCTGGCCCGCGCGACGGGCTGATGACCGGCCTGGCCGGCCAGGGCTGGCCCATCCGCCGGGTGCGCACCCTGATCGAGGCCGCCGTGCTGGCTGTGGGCTGGCTGCTCGGCGGCACCGTGGGCATCGGGACGCTCCTGTACGCGGCCGGCATCGGCCCGCTCGCCCATGTGTTCATTCCCAGATTCGCCATCGACGTCCCGGAAGGTGATCACGATGACAAACGTGCTGTTCGGGCTCAACGTGCCGGCCTCCGCCGCACCCGGCGCGGACCCGGTCGCACTGGCCCGGCTGGCGGAGGAACTCGGCTTCGGCTTCGTCTCCACCGCCGACCACCCGTGCGGGGACGAGCCCACGTATGAGACATGGACGATGCTGTCCTGGATCGCCGCGAGCACATCGCGGATCACGGTGGCCACCCGGGTGCTCGGCCTGCCGTACCGGCAGCCGCCGATGGTGGCCAAGATGGCCGAGACGCTGGACCGGCTGTCCGGCGGCCGGCTCATTCTCGGTCTCGGCGGCGGTTATTCCGACGCCGAGTTCGCGGCCTTCGGGCTCGGCACCTGGTCGCCCAGGGACAAGGTGGACGGCCTGGCCGAGGCGATCGGCATCATCCGTGGCCTGTGGACCCAGCCCGGCTTCACCTTCGACGGCAAGCACTTCCGCACGGCGCAGGCCGATCTGGAGCCCAAGCCCGGCCACCGCATCCCCATCTGGCTCGGCACGTTCGGCGCCAGGGCGCTGGCGGTGACCGGCCGCCTGGCCGACGGCTGGATCCCCTCACTCGGCTACGCCCCACCCGGTGAACTGGCCGCGATGCGCGACCGGGTACTGGCCGCCGCGGCGGCGGCCGGGCGCGACCCCGGCCAGTTCACCTGCGCTCTCAACCTGCAGGTCCAAGTGGACGAGCGGCCCGGCGCGGACCCGCCGGTGGTGGCCGGGCCACCCGGCGCTGTCGCCAGGCAGCTGGCGGGCTTCGTCCGGGCGGGCTTCACGGCGCTCAACTTCATCCCATCCGGCCGCCCGGTCGCAGAGCAAGCCGAACGGCTGGCCAGGGAGGTGCTGCCCGAGGTGGCGCAGGCCGCCGGGGCATGCCCGCACCCGGCCGGGTGAGGCCGGGCACAGGCTCCGCAGGCTGGCTCTTGGGCCAGCACCGGCGGCGCCGGGGAGGTGGCGCCGGCGGCTGGGGTATGTTCAGCGTTCATGGCATGGACCTGGCAGTTTGAGACGTCCGACGGCTCGGTGCTCACCACCCGTGGCCTGCCGAACGAGACCTTCCCCAGTCAGTCGGACGCGGAGAGCTGGATCGGTGAGAACTGGCGCGGCCTGCTCGAAGCGGGTGTGGACCAGGTGACCCTGTTCGAGGACGGCCGCAAGGAGTACGGCCCGATGAGCCTGCACCCGGCCGGGTGAGGCCGGGCACAGGCTTTGCAGGCTGAACCGCACAGGCTTCGCCGGCTGAACCTTGGATCAGGGCCGGTGGCTGGGACTGCGGGTCTGCGCCGGGTCTCGCACGATCACCGGGGCGAGCGCCTCGTCGATGCGCCGCAGCAGGCCTGCGTCCAGCACCACGCCGGACGCCTTCACGTTCTCCCGCACCTGCTCGGGCCTGGTCGCACCGATGATCGCCGCCGAGACGTTCGGGTTCTGCAGCACCCAGGCGACCGCGAGCTGAGCCATGCTCAGCCCGGCCTCGGCCGCGATCGGCCGGAGCAGTTCGACCCGGCTGAGCACGTCGTCGCTCAGCAGTTCGTTCATGAACTGGGAACCCGACGGGTCGGTGGCCCTGGTGCCCGCCGCCGGCGCCTCACCCGGGCGGTACTTCCCGGTGAGCACGCCCTGCGCGATCGGCGACCAGACGATCTGGCCGACGCCCTCCTTCTCGGACAGCGGCACGACCTCGGACTCGATGACCCGCCAGATCATGTTGTACTGCGGCTGGTTGGAGACGATCCGGTCCAGGCCGAGCCGCCCGGCGATCTCCAGCGCCGCGGCGATCTCGTCGGCCCGCCACTCGGACACGCCGATGTAGAGCACCTTGCCCTGCCGGACCAGGTCGTCGAACGCCCGGAGGGTTTCCTCCAGCGGCGTCTCGTAGTCGTAACGGTGCGCCTGGTACAGGTCGAGGTAGTCGGTCCCGAGCCGCCGCAGCGATCCGTGCACCGACTCGAAGATGTGCTTACGGGACAGGCCCCGGTCGTTCCGCCCCTCGCCGGTGGGCCAGAACACCTTGGTGCAGATCTCGACCGACTCGCGGCGGATGCCCTGCAGGGCGCGGCCGAGCACCGTCTCGGCCCGCGTGCCCGCATAGACGTCGGCGGTGTCGAACGTGGTGATTCCCTCGTCCAGGGCAGCGGCGACGCAGGCCCTGGCCGCGTCCTCCGCTACCTGTGAGCCGTGGGTGATCCAGTTACCGTAGGCGATTTCACTGACCATGAGGCCGCTGCGGCCAAGATGACGATGCTCCACGAGCTCAACCCTAATGGCTTGATCGCAACCGCGGTCTCGCGAAGCCCGGCACCACCGGCCTCCCCGGGGGTAATGGGGCACCGACCCCCCAGGCCGGATGCTTGGGACGGCGGCTGGCCGGGGTTCGAGTGCCCGGGGGGCTAGAACTTGTCGCCGGGCTTGATCCTGGGGGCGGGTAGCCGGAAGCGCCTGAGCTGCAGGGTCCGCATGATCGCGTACATGGTGATGCCACGGGTGCTCTGGCCGGGGTAGCGCACCGCGGCCAGCTTGCGCACGCCGCGGGCGATGACGAATCCCTCACCCACGATGATCAAGATCATCGCCAGTACCACCGGGTACAGGAACGCCTTGACCGCGGTGCTGTGGATGAACAGCACCAGCACCAGCACGATCAGGATGTACATGTAGTACTCGCTGAACCTGCGCCTCGAATCCACGTAGTCGCGGGTGAGCGCCTTGATCGGGCCCTTGTCCCTGGGCGTGAGCGCCCATTCCTCGCCGCGTTTCATCGCCTCGTACTTGCGCGCCCGCTCGGCTCGGTCCCTCGTCCGGGCCTGCTGCTGTCCGGCCTTGTCGCCCGGCTTGACGTAGCTGGGGTTGCGCCTCTTGCGCTCAGCCTCGCTGCGCTTGGGTGTCGGCCGGCCCTTGCCCGGGGTAAAAGCGCTGCCAGCACCCTCTGGGCGGTCTTCGGAATTGCCGGGCTCAGCTCCGCCGGTAACCTCGTCTACGGCCCCGCCGGCCCCGGCGTTGCGGCGTCGGAACACATCATCAGCTTAGCCGTCCCGCGTGGCTCGTCAGCACCGTGCTCGTTTCGGACGTCGGGGTTCTTCAAGGAGCCCACCGCGGTTGCCACGGTGCCACCCGCACCGGCACTCGGGCAGGCAAAATTCGCCTGCCCTCGCCGGCCGGTCCTGAAGAACCCTCACCGGGTGCGAGGTGATCGCCCGATGATGACTCGCACCCGGAAAACCGCGTAGGGTGGGCTTTGACCAGCCGGCGGTAAACAACTGACGCTCCACCGCGGCGTGCCTGTCTGGGTCTACCCGCGAACGTGGCGCGGCGGCAGCGTAAGCATGAAGGGGACGTACGCGCCTATGAGCGTGATGAAGCGGGTTTCGCTTATCTTCAAGTCCAAGGCGAACAGGGCCCTGGACCGGATGGAAGATCCCCGGGAAACCCTTGACTACTCCTACCAGAGGCAGCTCGAAATGCTGCAGAAGGTTCGTCGCGGTGTCGCGGACGTGGCCACGTCCCGCAAGCGCATTGAACTGCAGATGAACCAGATCAACCAGCAGTCGGCCAAGCTCGAGAAGCAGGCCCGTGACGCGCTCGCCGCCGGACGCGAGGATCTGGCCCGCGAGGCGCTCTCCCGCCGGTCGTCGGTGCAGAGCCAGCTCACCGACCTGCAGGCGCAGTACGAGCAGTTGCAGGGTGAAGAGGAGAAGCTGACCTTCGCCTCGCAGCGGCTGCAGACCAAGGTGGACACCTTCCGCACCCGGAAGGAAACGATCAAGGCCACCTACACCGCGGCTGAGGCGCAGACCCGGATCAACGAGGCCTTCTCCGGCATCTCCGAGGAAATGGGCGACGTCGGCATGGCGATCCAGCGTGCCGAGGACAAGACCGCCCAGATGCAGGCCCGGGCCGGCGCCATCGACGAGCTGCTCGCCTCCGGCGCCCTGGACGACCAGGTATCGGGCCCGCACGACGACATCCAGGCCGAACTGGACCGGATGGGCGCGAGCAACTCGGTCGACCTGGAGCTCGAGCGGCTCAAGGGCGAGCTGGGCCAGAGCGAGGCGCCGCGGCAGATCGGGGCTGGTGGCGCGGCGAGTGCCGCCGGGCAGCCCGCCGCCGCGAGCGCTGCCGACGCTGAGCCTAAGGGAGATGAGAGCGCATGATCGTCCGGATCCTGGGGGAGGGCCAGTTCCGGGTCGATGACGCTGTCGCCTCCGAACTGCAGACGCTCGACAGTGACCTTGAGGCCGCCGTGGAGAACAACGACCAGGACGCGCTGAGTGCCGCGCTCAGGGCGCTCCTGGACCGCACCCGCAGCCAGGGCACGGCGCTGGCTGCGGACAGCCTGGAGCCGTCCGACGTGATCATTCCGCACGAGGACGCCACCCTGGACGAAGTCCGCAAGCTCATCACAGACGAAGGACTCATCCCGGGCTAGGGCACGGCCGGGGCGACTCGTGCTGCTC
>Ga0209166_10003656_pt1 | contig 10998 bp, 8 predicted proteins | sample Coa_R1_3_FD_187151 | JGI IMG/M metagenome (GOLD analysis project Ga0209166, IMG submission 187151) | Surface soil microbial communities from Centralia Pennsylvania, which are recovering from an underground coalmine fire - Coalmine... | ecosystem: Environmental > Terrestrial > Soil > Unclassified... | reverse complement strand
TAGCGTGGTGGGGCCTCCGGCCTGCTTTAGATACCAGCCGGCGTGCTTGCCTGCGCTGTACGTGATGGCGATTGGGTTATAGACCTGCCCGGCAACCATCACAAAGGTTGGCCGCTTTGGGATATAAAGCGTATCTCCCGGGCGGACTTCCACGTCGGCCTGGGTGTTTTGCCATTTTTCGATCTGGGAGGTTATGTGGATCAGCATGCGCCCGCTGGGCTGTATCTGCTTTAGCTTGGCCAGTAACTGCTGGCGTTCGCGCTCCAGGGTGGAGGTGCTTGTAGTGCGCGGCGTTGTTGCCGTGTTTCCAACTGCCTGTTGCGCCTGGATCTGCGTGACCATATCCTCGCGGCTCTTGGCTGCGGCCTGGCGCACCTGGGCGCGGTCCAGAATGGCCGCATAGGGATATGCTTCCGTGGAGAATCCACCTGCGCGTTTGAGGATGGAGCTGAGATGCTCGCCCCGCTGAATGCCATATCGGCCGGGATGCATCACTTCACCGCTCACTGAAATCGCGCCGCCGATATCGTTCCAGCCGCCGATCTGGCGGATGGTCAGCACGTCACCGGGCTTCAGCAAAACGTCAGTGTCCGCTTCACCCGCCAGCGCCCTGTCAATGGGGACTTCGCGGTGCTCCAGGTCAACGTGGTCGCCATCGATCACCGAATAACTGGTGAGATCAGCCTCGTGCTGATAGGCGCTGCGCTTAAACCCGCCGGACATGCGCAACAGATCGGCGGCGGTCATTTTTTCGGAAAGCGGATATTCGCCTGGACGAAGCACCTCGCCGAAGATCGATACCTTGGGCCCATCGGTGTCATAGCGTCCAAAGATGCGGACAGTGTCAAAAGGCTCCAGGCTGGGAGCTTCTACGCGTTTTGAAAGTACATCGCGCAGGTTGAATGGGACCACGACGGGCGTGAAATCGGGCGGAGACAGGCGAATAATCTCCGCGCGGTCCGCCGGTTCGGGCAGCAGATCGTCAAACGACGAGATCAGATCAGTAACTTTGAATCCATCTTTGAAAGAAAATTTTCCTGGGCGAAAAACGTGGCCTTCCAGGTAAACCGCGCGGTTGCTGTATGGAAGAATGGGCAGGACAGTAACGACATCGCCATCCTGTATGTGAAAGCGTTTGAACGCGTCGTCTGCAGCTTGAACGGTGCCAGTGCCCACGTTCACGCTCATCATCTCTTTGCGCTCGTGGGCCTGAACGCGCTCCACGCGTATCCGGGTCAGTTCACCGGTTACTGGAACGCCGCCGGCCAGATCAAGAACCTGGTCCAGCGTCTGTTCACGGCGCAGCTCGTAAATGGCTGGCCTGCGTACCTTGCCCGCTACCGTGACCTGCGGGCCAATGGGCGGCACCAAAATGCTGTCGCCGGACTCAATGTGTACCTCGCCGGAACTTACGCCTTTCAACATCAGGTCGTAGAGGTCAACTTCCTCCACCAGCGCTTTGCCGCGATAATGCTTCACCGTCCGGTAGGAACCTGTGTCTGTCGGGCCGCCAGCGGCAATCAGCGCGCTCAAAGCGGTGGAAAGTGAGCTGATGTCGTAAGCGCCGGGGTTTTTTACGTCGCCCACAACATAGGCGCGCACAGTGCGAAGCTTGCCTAGCGTTACGTCCACTGAAATTCCGCGCAACTGCTGGCTCAGCATCTTCTGGACGGCCTGACGGACCTCGCCCAATGTGCGCCCTGCCACCACCAGCGTGCCTGCTTCAGGAATTGAGATACGGCCTTCGCGATCGACGGTGCGTTGAAGGTGTTGCGATGAACTTCCCCAGTAATCAACCACCAGCTCATCGCCGGGACCAATCACATAGTCGGGGCCCACGGGCACGCTCAAGGGGGCTTTATCGGGGGCGGCTGCGCTGTTGCGGAAAAGCGCTGCGCCAAAGCGCTCCAGCTTGGTCTCGTCCGTTGTGGCCTGGGTGTAAAGATCGCGCAATGCAGGCAGGTTGCGGAAAGGATATTGGTTCTGCAACGGCCCTTTACTGGCTTGCGCCGGCCGGCCGGGACGCATCTGTCCGCTGCGCATGCCTTGTTGGCTGCCTGGCACAGTTTGCTCCCCGGGTGCGCTGGGCCGCGGAGTCGCCTGCGGGAATGGCTGCTGGCCGGTTTGTTGGCCTGCCTGTCCAGAGGGCTGGCCTACTTGCTGGCCGGTTGGCTGGCCAGTTTGCTCGGTCGAGGTCTGATCACCCTGCTGCGCCGGGCCAAATCCGCGCTTGGACAGCTCATTGGCCGCAAGCTGGCGCACGCGGTCATCGGAGCGGATCTGATTAAAGAGGCGCTCATCGGTGATTTCGTTTTCGGAGACGTTATATCCGCGATCGCGAAGTTGATTCACGATCTCCGCCTTTGCTTCCGCGAGCACGTCAGGATTTTCCTGGAGAATCTGGATAATCTCGTCGGCCGAGAGCTCTGAATCCTGGGCAAACGACTTTCCAGTGAGGACAATACAGAAAATAACCAGAGCCAGCAGGCAGGCAAGACGCATGCGGCTACGCATTAACGATGAGTTCAAATCTCTTCCCCTGATGAAAAAATAATACGCATCCGTTCGAATACACATCCCTGATCAGCTTACAAGCAGGAACTCGCATTTTATTTTAAGTACTGGCGGAAGGATAGAAGCAAAGCACCGCATTTGTCCAACGCTCCAGCGCCCTGCCAGAGAGCGGCTAAATCCCTGCCGTGGAACCGCTGCAAATAGTGGCTTCCCGCAACTCTGCCGCGACATCTCTCCGCCGTGGAAAAGGCATCCCACCTATGAAGCAAAGCTTTTGAGAGTGAATGATCCCAGTGGCCGAAAGACCTGGCCACTGAAAGCACACAAGGAGCAGCTTTCTATGCGCAAGATCTTATTTGCATCATCTGTGTTTGCCCTGGCGGTAGGCATGGCCACCGCGCAAAGCACGGGCACGGTTACGCCGAGCCCGGGTATGGGACCACAGACAGGCACATCCACTACGCAATCGCAGCCGGGGACAACGACAACGCAGCCTGGCTCGACGACTACGCAGCCTGGGCCAACACAGCCAGGTTCAACGCAGCCAAGTTCGGTGGGAACTCTGCCCACGTCGCAGCCCAGCCCCAGTTCCACCGGCAGTCCGGCAGTTACGCAAGGGACACCCGGCGTGGCTGGCAGCGCTGGATCGGTAACCGGCGGCACGACCGGTAGCATGCAGAACCAGACGGGCACCACGACGACAGTAGCTCCGTGCACGCCGTCCAACAGCACCAGCACGGGAACTTCAACTTCGACCACGACCACTCCGAGCAGCTCAACTTCAACAACTCCTAGTACATCGACCAGCAGCAGCGGCACGGGGAGCAGTTCCAGTTCAACCGTGGCTTCAGCAACTCCGTCGCGGCCCAGCGGGACCTCGGCAACGGTGGCAAATCCCTGCCTGCCTGGCAGCACAAGTCCGACTGGAACGCAGTCAACGGTGCCGAGCAATCCGCCGCCCCCGAGCGACATGGGTAACGGAACGACGACGCCATCTTCCAACCCGCCATCTACTACGCAGCCTTCGCAGCCTCCGACTTCGCCCCGCCGCTAAAGCGGGCAAAACTTTTCTGGCATAACAAGAACGGCTGCCTTTGTGGGCGGCCGTTTTACTTTCCTCTGGAGTTCGGCATAACGGACGGGGATGTTATCGAACTTCATGCAGAAAGTGATCGGCGGGACCATTCAAGGCACGCGCTGAAGGTGTGAAGACAAATAAAAAAGAGCGGCGAATGCGCAGCGCCGCCCTTTTTTAAGGGGAGAAAACCTATTTCTTCTTCAGAAGAAAGCCTGCTGCAAACATGGCGACAGCGCCCAGCAACCACTCAATGCGCCATAATTGCACGGCTTGCCAATCCAGCAGAGTGGTGGCGGTGAAGACAAATCCGGTCACAATCGCCGCGATAACGCAGGCAAAGCCCATTACCAGCGCCACCAGCGAGGCATTGCTCTGCCCCAGAGCTTCACGCAGGGAGGCAAAGTCGATCCAGGCACGCAGTCCGGTCAGCGGGGTTGCGCCAAGGTTGGCGTTTCTGTCCGCGCCGCAGACATAGCAGAAGCGCGAGCCCAGAACAAAGTCAGTGCCGCACTCCTGGCACACCTGGTCGGTAGTTTCAGCGGCTGCAACTTCATGCCGCGTAGCAACCGCAGGTTTCCAGAACTCCTGCCGCTCCTCGTAATTCGGTGCCAACTGTGCCATTTGAGGGAACCCCTAGCTTCACTTAACTAGGGCAAATCAGTTGCCAAAGGTGAGCAGCGCGTAACCGGCTTCTATTCAATAACTTCCGGTATATCCATTGGCCATTAGGACAATGTACCCGGAAATTCTTACGTTGTAAAAGCTTCTAGGCTTCGCGCCGGCGGGGCATCCGCAGGATCTTCGGGTTGTCCCTGGTTTTGCTCCAAAAGCCCAACAGCACAAGATCGGCTTCGCAAAACGTAAGGTCCTGCGGGCGCGGGCTGCCGTCGTTAAAGATGTACTCGTCCAGCAGCATGTAGAGCTCGCTTAAAGGAATGTTGAGATAGCCAGCGGCTTCGGGTTCTGTATAGAACTCTTTCACTGGTTTGAGCGGTCTGGTCATAATTTTCTTTTCCGTATCCCTTTGTCTTGAGGATGCGGGGGAGCAAGATTGTTGTACCGTTTCCGTTGCAGCTTAGATATCAGGTAAACTGCCCGATAATAGACCACATCCACCTTACCTGCCGGTCCCGTTTCTTATTACGTCAGTAACTCCTTTTGAATCTAAGAATCGCCTGTTCTCAGGCAGCAGCGGACGATGACCGGTAATTGCCTGAAGCGAGCACCTGATTCCCGAGGCAAGACCGGTAGAAACCCTGCAGTTCTCCCTCACTCTGGCTTGGATTTCCCGCCATTGAACTTCAAAGGCCGGAAATGCGTATCATGGATCGAGAGTTGCGATTTGCTGAGCACCTGGGCTTTGGCAGCTCAACCCAGGACCCGGTAAGGGAAGGAGAACTGATGTACTGCAACTACTGTGGCAAGGTGATTCAAGACGATGCAAATCTTTGCGCCTATTGCGGCAAGCGGGTGGAAGGCGTGATTGCTCGCGAAAGGCTGGTACGTCCGCGCCAGAACCGTAAAATTGCGGGCGTTTGCGCAGGACTTGCAGAGTATTTTGATCTCGACGCCACTCTCATCCGCATCGTGTGGGCCCTCTGCGTGGTGTTCGGGGGAGTCGGCGCTCTGGCGTATATCGTCTGCTGGATCGTGATACCGGAAGAGCCGTTGATGCTACAGGCCCCGCCTCCGGCACAAGACCAGCCGGTGAAAACTTAAGCACAAAATAGCGCCAGCCACCTTGAAATGCGGTGGCTGGTGAGTTGGTTGAGCTTGGCGATTGGCTACTTTTTGCGGGCCATAAATGCCTGTGCTTGTTCCAGCATCTTCTCGGCCTGTTGAACATTCGCGCCTTTGGGATCTTTCTGCAGATACGCCTGCAACGCCGCCATCGCCTCCGGAAATTGCTTCATTGAGAGAAGCGCGTGCGCGCGCAGCAAATAGATGAGCGGATATTCTGCTGGCGACAGGCTCTCTGCGCGTTCAAGCTGGCGAAGGGCCGCCGGGTAATCGGCCTTGCCGATGTAAGATTTGCCCATTTCAAAATGTGCCTGCCAGTAATTTGGCGCCAGTGATTCGCCCCGTTGCAGCGCGCGGATAGCATCATCAAATTTCGACTGCATGTTCAAAGCCGAGCCCAGTACCATGTAAGCCATGGCATAGTTGGCGTCTGCCTTGATGGCTTTATCCAGATCGGCGACAGCGGCCTGCGAATCCTGTTGGTTCAGTTCCAGAATCCCGCGCAACGTGAGTGCTTCAGCATAGTTGGGGTAAATTTCCAGCGCTTTGGCCAGATGCTTGCTCGCGTCATCCAGCTTTCCCTTTTCTAACGCGCTGTGCGCCTTGCGATATGCCTCGCGCGCCTTGGCCGGAACGCGATACTGGGCGACCGAGATGGAGTTGCCTTCCACGCCATCGGCCGGCTTGCCGCTGCCCTGCATGCGAATGCTCACCATGTTGGAAAAGCTGCTGGCATCCACGCGCTCTGAAGCCTGCTGCAGGCCCGATGTCGCCACCACCTGATAAGTGCCCGCGGCGACGCGGGTAAATTCGAAACGGCCGGAAGAACTGGTATAGGCGGAATTCACCACCGTGCCACTTCCGTCCGTAAGTTCAACGCGCACATCTTGCAGGGGATTGCCCCCCATATCCTGGACCGTCCCGGAAATCGAGCGGTTGTCCACTCGCGAAGGATTCATCACTGAAGCGGAATTCTGCCTGGAAAATGGAGATTGTGATGGCTCCACGCCCATTCTTTGTGCCGTAAGGGAGAGAGTGCAACCTACAAATCCTAGAACCAGAACGATCACCCGGTGAGTCTTCATAACAACCTGCTACATTTGAAGTGTCCGAAGAGGGCATCCGGGAAGGGGCGGGGACCTGGCCTGGGAGTACCTCTTGTTGGCATCGCGCTTCCGCACGAGTGCTGACAATGAGATGTTCCTGAAATTTGAGAGTTGTATTTGGCAGAGTCACTGCCGAATAATATTTTTCGCTCGCTCGGGCAACTCCGAAACCATTTTTTCGCGCGGAGCAAGGACCATTGATCATACGTCCGGCAAAGAACATACTGGGAGCATTGCGGCTGCCCGGTGACAAGTCAATCTCACACCGCTATGCCATGCTGGCGGCAATCGCGCAAGGGGCCACGCGCCTCAAAAACTTTTCCACCGGCGCGGACTGCGCCAGCACGCTGGCATGCGTGCAACAGCTTGGCTGTACTGTGCGCAAAAATGCCGACGGCACGCTGGAAATTGACGGACGGGAAAAGCTGCAAGCGCCGGAAAGCAGCCTGGACTGCGGCAATTCCGGCTCAACCATGCGCATGCTTTCGGGCATTCTTGCCGGCCAGGATTTTACCTGCGCCCTGCATGGCGATGAGTCGCTCTCACGGCGTCCCATGGGACGGATCATCACGCCATTGCGGCTGATGGGCGCGGAGATCAGCGCATCCGCGGGCGACCGGCCTCCTTTGCATATTCGCGGCGGCCAACTGCGCGCGATTCACTACACCACTCCGATTGCCAGCGCGCAGGTGAAATCGGCCGTGCTGTTTGCAGGACTGTTCGCCGAGGGCGAAACCACCGTCGACGAGCCGCACCGCACGCGCGACCACACGGAGCAGGCGCTGCGGGCGTTTGGCGTGGAGCTTTCCCGCAGCCGCAATCGCGTGACCGTGGCCGGCGGACAGAAGCTCACGGCCATCCAGGCAGCGGTACCGGGAGATATTTCTTCCGCCGCGTTCTTCATGTGCGCCGCCGCGCTGTTTCCCAGCTCGAACCTCGTGATCGAAAATCTGCTGCTCAATCCCACGCGCGCTTCCCTGCTCGACGTGCTGAAAATCCTGGGCGCGCGCCTTTCAGTGATCAACTTGGAAGAGCATCACGGAGAACTGGTGGGGACCGTCAAGGTTGAACATGGCAAACTGACGGGAGTCACTATTGAAGGAGCACAATCAGTGGCGCTGATTGACGAGCTGCCGGTGCTGGCGGCCATTGGGCCGTACACGCGCGATGGCATCGAGATTCGCGACGCAAAAGAGCTGCGGGTAAAAGAGTCTGACAGGATTGCGCTGGTCGCGAAAAACCTGCGTGCCATGGGCGCCGAATGCGATGAACGTGAGGACGGACTGCGCGTTCCCGGCAACCAGAAGCTGCACGGAGCGGAGATCGACTCCGGCGGCGATCATCGTATTGCCATGGCATTTTCCGTGGCCGCGCTGCGTGCAGAGGGCGAGAGCGTGATTCACGGGGCGGAGTCGGCGCGAATCTCTTTTCCGGAGTTTTTTGAGATGCTGGAGAGCGTGGTGGAACGATAGCCCTGACGCCCGCGCTTGTGTCTTGTAAAGCTGTCGCGCAGCTAGATTCTGTTCTTGAAGGAGCACAACTTCAATGGCCGTAGATCTCACTCGTCGGAACTTTCTCGCAATGACCGCCGTGGCTCTGGCCTCGCCTTGGCTGTGGGCCGCCAAAGAGCATAAAATCTCCACCGTGCCCGCTGACCTGGACCACATTTTGCTCGGCGTAAGTGATCTCGACAAGGGGATCGAGTGGTTTGAAAAGCGCAGTGGAGTGCGGGCCGCTGTGGGTGGCGTACATCCAGGACGCGGCACGCGTAATGCACTACTCGCACTCGGGCCACGGCGTTATCTGGAGATCATTGCTCCTGATCCACAGCAAGCCGGCACGCCCGCCAGCAAAGAGTATTGGGCTGCTCGCCTGACATCTCTTCAAGAACCGCGTCTGATCGGCTGGGCCGCGCATACCGACGATCTGGCAGCCATAGCCAGGAACGCCGCCGCAGCCAGCATAGCCACTGACGAGCCACGCGATGGTTCGCGCGCCCGCCCCGATGGTAAGGTTTTACGCTGGAAATCCTTTGGCCTGAAAGATGATCGCGACGGCCTGTTGCCATTCTTTATCGAGTGGGGCCGGGACACTGTCCATCCCTCACAGGATGCGCCTACCGGATGCAAGCTGCTTAGCTTTATCGCGGAATCGCCCCAGGCAGAGCAGGTCAGCAGCGACGCGCACAGCCTTGGCCTTGAGTTCGCTGTCCGCAGGGGCCAAGCGCCATTGTTTCTTGCGCGCATCAGCGGCAAGAAGGGCGAGTTTGAGATTAGCTAGGGTTAGGACAACCAAGCGCTAACTGCCATGAGCTAGAGTAGTGGCCGTCCTCAGAAAACCAAATTCTCTTTCGACAGCTTCAATCCATCCAAATTTCCCAGCACGGTGACCGCCACCTTGTCCGGATGGAAAAGCGCGCTGGCCATTTCGCAAACTTCTCCGCTGGTCACCGCTTCGATCTGATCAATGGTTTCGTCCATGCTGAAGAAACGCTGGAAGTACATTTCCTGGCGCGCCAGGTTTGACATGCGCGAGGTGCTGGACTCAAGACTTAGCATCAGGCCACCCTTCAGCTGGTCTTTGGCGCGACGGAGCTCATCCTCAGGGATTGGTGCGGACTTCAGCTCACGGAACTCAGCCAGGATATGATCAACCACCTTGCGCACCGACTCCACTGACGTCCCGGCATAGATGGCCATGCAGCCGGTGTCACGATAAGGATTGAGATCGCTGTAGATCGAATAGACCAGGCCCTGTTCTTCGCGGATCTTCTGAAACAGACGTGAACTCATGCCTCCGCCCAGCACCGTGTTGAGGATGTAAGAAACGAAGCGCTTCTCGTCGGAGATGGGATGCGACGGCACTCCCAGGCAAAGCTGCACCTGTTCCAGCGATTTCTTGTTGCGTGTAATCACTACCGGTGTAACCGCGGGCGCGGGCAGATGGAACCCATTGGGCACGCGGTCAAGCGCGGCAAAACGCTCTTTGATAAGCTGCACAAAGGCGTGATGGTTCAGGTTGCCCGCGGCCGAAATGATCATGTTGTTGGGAGAAAAACGCTGGCGGTAAAAGTCGAACAGCTTTCCCTGTTCAAACGAGCCCACGGTCTCTTTGGTCCCCAGGATCGGCTTGCCCAAAGGATGGTCTTTCCAGAAACTCTGCGTGAAGATCTCATGGACAAGATAATCCGGATTGTCCTCATCCATCTTGATTTCTTCCAGGATCACGCCTTTTTCGCGCAGAATGTCCTTGGCATCGAAAGTGGGATTGAGCACCAGATCACTCAAAATATCGACGGCAATGGGCAGATGCTCGTCCAGGACCTTGATGTTGAAGCAAATGGTCTCTTTACCGGTGAAGGCGTCCATGTTGCCGCCGATGGAATCCACCTGGCGAGCGATATCGCGCGCGGTGCGCGTCTTGGTGCCTTTGAACACCATGTGCTCGGTAAAGTGGGAGATGCCATTCAGCTCAGGCGACTCGTCCCGCGAGCCGGTCTTCATCCATATGCCGATGGCAATGGAGCGGATGTGAGGCATCTCTTCACTCAACACAATTAAACCGTTAGGTAAAATCTCGCGCTGAATGTTGCGAGGTTCGCTTATTGGAGGACGGGTTAGAACAGCAGTTTCCATCTCAGGCCCATATTTTGATTCTTACACACTGGAAATGGTCGCACGGGTAAATATATGTTTATGTAAATCAATTAGTTAGCAAGATGAGCTCACATTAACGCGTGTTTTGGCCTATCCGTGTAGAATTTAAGGTGTAAACGACATTCCACATGCCTGAACTGCTCCAAGACGGGCTTCTTGGCCTTGATTATCAAGAGCTTAGCACGATTGCACAAAAATATGGGCAACCTGAGTTCAGGGCGCGCCAGCTTTTTGACGCTCTCTACCCGCAGCGCCTCGCGAATTTGGATTCCATCTCGACATTGCCCAAACAGTTTCGCGCCGCGCTAAGAGAACAAGGGCTCGAGATTCGTCATCCACGCGTGGAGAAAAGTTTTCAATCGACCGATGGGACCATCCGCTACCTGATCGCAATGGCCGATGGAGAAACCGTGGAGACTGTCTGGATGCCCGAAGGCGATGACGGCGAATCCGGTGACGGCAGTGAGGCCGGCGACTCTGACTGGCATCGCGCGACCATCTGCGTTTCCAGCCAGGTTGGCTGCGCCGTGAACTGCCAGTTCTGTCTCACGGCGTTGCTCGGCGTAAAACGCAACCTCAGCGCCGGCGAAATTGTGGGCCAGGTGATCGCCGTGCTCAATGACCGGCAGGTGGATATGGAGCGCCAGCGCGTGAATATCGTTTTTATGGGCATGGGCGAACCTTTTCTCAACTATCCCCAGTTTATGAAGGCCGTGGGGCTGCTGGTGGAGGGAGTCGGCTTTCCTGAATCGCGCATGACGGTCTCTACTTCCGGCATCATTCCGCGCATTCATGACTTTGGCGCTGAGCCGGTGCGGCCCAAGCTCGCGATCTCGCTGAACGCGTCGAATGACGAGGTCCGCACGCGCATTATGCCCATCAACAAGAAGTGGAACCTCGAGAT
>Ga0209166_10003653_pt1 | contig 11004 bp, 8 predicted proteins | sample Coa_R1_3_FD_187151 | JGI IMG/M metagenome (GOLD analysis project Ga0209166, IMG submission 187151) | Surface soil microbial communities from Centralia Pennsylvania, which are recovering from an underground coalmine fire - Coalmine... | ecosystem: Environmental > Terrestrial > Soil > Unclassified... | reverse complement strand
GGCTGCGGGTGGTCCATCCTCCGGGCGAATCTGGGACTGAAACCTTTATCGGCAGCGGCGCAAAAGAGAAAATTGTCGGAAGCGCGCTCAAAATGTATCCCCCATGGCCGCGCAGCCAGCGAGGAAGATTATTGGCGCGGCGGGCCACCTCACCATCCAGGCCGACTCCGGCAACGCAGCAGAAGTACCGGGAATGTGCTGCGGGTGCCCCGCCCGCTTCTGCGAGGAAGGAAATCAGGCCCAGGTCGATCGCGCGCACGTTGCCCCCACTACTGCAAAATTTTCCCCAAGCCGCCCGCGAATCGCGCACGCCCCGCAAACTCAGCGAATGCGCAAAATCATTCCCGCTGCCCGCCGGCACAACCAGCACCGGCAGACCTAACTTGACCAACTGCCCGAGATGGCGATGGACGGTTCCATCCCCGCCGAATAGCAGGATGACTTCGGCCTGATCGCCCGCAGCAGGCATCCCCATGCGCCACTCGACAGCATCGTCAGTTTGAAAGGGCTGCAGATCCTTCGCAGAACATCCCAGCCCGAGAATGGCCGCCGCACGCATGTGCGCGGATGAGAGTAGCAGAATTCACCACGGAACCATGAATGCTTTATGTGGCACGCGGGTAACGTCAACGAACGATCGTTACGTCCTTCATCTTCCTTCCGACTCTCACTATTAGCCTGGTGGATGAGCCCTGAAAAATCAGAGGGATGCGAGGCCGTTTCTCCAGGTACTCCTTACCCTTAATCGATTGGTCGAGAATCTTCACAGATCCAGCCTTGAGCTTCCTGACCGCGTCAGTTGTAGAGTCTGCTAACTCACACAACACAAGTAATCGGTCTAACTTGATTGGCACGGTTCCGGTGGCTTTGAGTTCTGAAAGTTCCTCTTTCGACCAAATAACATCAGCGAGATTCACGGTGACCTTATCCGTCAACTCGGGTACTTCGTTCTTCTGGAACTGCTTCGTCCAATACTCCGCAGCCTTTTTCGCCGCCTCGGGCGAATGAAAATCTGTCACAATTCTGCACGCCAGATCTTTCTTTGTCTGCATCGGGTGCAAAACGCCTCTGCCTACGTCCATCTTCATCAGCACAATTTCAGGAATTTGCACGTCGGTCAACAATTCGTAATAACGCCACATTCGGTCATCCGATATTGCCATCAGCTTGCTGTACATTTCGAACGGAGGTTCATGAATGCCAATCGCGTTGTCGAGAGACTTGGACATCTTTTCGTTACCAGGTCGCCACCCTTCCAAGATCGGCGTGGTAAGCACCACCTGCGATTCCTGCCCGTAGGCGCGCTGCAGTTCGCGGCCAACCAGCAGGTTAAATTTCTGGTCGGTCCCGCCTAGTTCCACATCAGCCTTCAAGGCGACCGAATCGTATCCTTGCACCAGCGGATACAGCAGTTCGTGCACCGAAATCGGTTTCTCCTCCTGAAAACGTTTATGAAACTCCTCGCGCTCCAGCATTTGTGAAACGGTGTACTTGGCGGTCAGGCGCACGAAATCGTCAGCAGTGAACGCGCCCATCCAGCGCCGGTTGAAGTCGACCTCAGTTTTTTGCGGATCGAGAATTTTGAAGACCTGCGCCTTGTAGGTCTCGGCATTCTGCTCAATCTGCTCGCGGCTCAACGGAGGTCTCGTCACCGAGCGCCCCGTAGGGTCACCGATCATCCCGGTAAAGTCGCCAATCAGAAAAATGGCAGTGTGACCGAGATCCTGAAAATGCTTCAGCTTCCGCAGCACCACCGTGTGGCCAAGATGCAGATCGGGGGCCGTTGGGTCCATGCCGAGCTTCACCCGCAGCGGCTTACCCGTGGCGCGCGACTTTTCCAGCTTCGCGCGCAATTCGGCCTCGCGGATAATTTCCGCCGCGCCCTTCTTGATATACGTGAGCTGTTCGTCGACAGGTGCGAAGATTGACATGGGAAAGGACATTATAAGGAACGCGGCGGTAGAATGGCGCCGCATGAGCATCCGGATCCGGAAAGCACAGCCCGGCGACGTTCCGCGATTGCGCGAGATCATCGAGGCCTCGGTGCGCGGACTTCAGGCGCACGATTATTCCGCCGCGCAGATCGAAGGCGCGCTTGCCGGCGTTTACGGTGTAGACAGTCAACTCATCGCGGACGGAACCTACTTCGTCGCGGAAGTGACGGACGGAAACGGACGGCAGATCGTCGGCTGCGGCGGCTGGAGCAAACGCAAGACGCTCTACGGAGGCGATCAGTACGCCGGCCGCGAAGATTCGCTGCTCGATCCAGCGACCGACCCTGCCAAGATTCGCGCCTTCTTCGTGCATCCCGATTGGGCGCGGCGAGGCATTGGGACGCAGATTCTCGAGGCCTGTGAGAGTGCCGCGATCAAGGCCGGATTCGCCCGTCTTGAAATGGGCGCGACTTTAAGCGGAATGGCCTTCTATCGCGCCAAGGGATACAAAGAAGTCGAGAACCAGGAAGTCCTGCTAGGCGATGGAGAACGCCTGCCGATCGTGAAAATGGCAAAGCAGATTAGAGACTCTCCTGCATGAACCTTCGTATCCGTTGTGGTTGAAGACTTCAGGCTAAGAAGCCCGCGTGGTCACAAACCGCCGACCCACGATCGTGAAATTTCCCCGTAGCACGATGTTGATCGCTTCGGCGTACACCAAGTGCTCCTGCTCGAGGATGCGCGCTGCCAGCGAATGCTCGTCATCATCATCCTGAACGGCGACCGCTTTCTGCACGATGATCGGCCCGTGATCGAGTTCCTCGTCTACAAAATGCACCGTGCATCCAGACACCCTCACGCCATACGCAAACGCCTGTTCTTGCGCTTCCAGGCCAGGAAACGCGGGCAATAGCGACGGATGAATATTCAGGATTCTTCGCGGAAACTGCTGCACAAACCACGGCGACAGCAGGCGCATATACCCCGCCAGGCAGACCAGTTCCACACCGTTCTGCTTCAGCGCCGCGACCACTTCGCGGTCGTGTTCTCCGCGCGCCCTCCCCTTGGAAGGAATCACCAGCGCGTTCAGGCCGCGCTGCCGGGCAGTCGCAATGCCGGGCGCCTCAGGCTTGTTGGAGATGACCACGGCAATCCGCGCGTCGGGGATGCGGCCAGCGTCAATGTTGTCAGCGATGGCGACGAAATTCGAGCCGCGTCCAGAAAGAAGAATGCCCAAGGAGTGCATTGTTGATTGTTGACTTCTGATTGTTGAACTAAGCCGTTCTTTAAATATCAATAATCAACAATCAACAATTCAGCTGTAGGTGACTTTGCGCTCGCCTTTCACGATCCTTCCAATGGTGTATGCTTTTTCGCCGACGCGCTCCAGCACCGATTGCGCCTTCTTGAACTTCGCCGTAGGCACCACCATCAGCATCCCCATACCCATGTTGAAGGTTCGGAGCATTTCTTCCTGGGGGACACTGCCCAGTTGCTGAAGATGCTCGAAGATGGGAAGCACCGGCCAGGTGCCGAGTTCGATGACGGCTGCTGTCCCGCGCGGCAACACGCGAGGCAAGTTTTCGGTGATGCCTCCGCCGGTAATATGCGCCAGAGCCACCACGCACTGCGCGTCGATCATCTTTTTCAGCGCCGGCCAGTAGCTCTTGTGTGTGCGCATCAACTCGTTGCCCACCTTGTTCTTGACCTCATTTACATATGTCTCGGGCGAGTAGTGCGCCACTTCAAACAGCAGCTTGCGGGCCAGCGAATAGCCGTTGGTGTGCAGCCCATTCGAAGGCAGCCCTAAAATTACGTCGCCGATCTGGACATCCTTGCCGGTAATGATGCGCTCGCGATCTACGACACCGACAATGAATCCTGCCAGATCGTATTCGCCGTCGGGATAGAACCCGGGCATCTCCGCGGTCTCTCCGCCGATCAGCGCGCAGCCGTTGTGCTTGCAGGCGTCGGCGATGCCCTCCACCACCTTCTCGGCAATTCCCGGATCCAGCGTGCCGGTCGCCAGGTAGTCCATAAAGAACAGCGGCGCCGCCCCCTGCACCGCAATGTCGTTGACGCAGTGGTTCACGAGGTCCGCGCCGACGGTTGAGTGCAGTCCCATCTCAAAAGCGACCTTCAACTTGGTCCCAACTCCGTCGACACTCGACACCAGCACCGGGTCGGTGTACTTGACCTTATCCACCGCGAACAGGCCGCCAAAGCCGCCAATCTCGCTGAGCACTCCACGCGTGAAAGTCTTATGAGCCAGATACTTGATGCGCTGCTTGGTGCGGTTCGCGCGGCTGATGTCCACCCCTGCATCGGCATAGGTGATGGGCGTCGAACTTGGCGTAGGAGTCTTGGGCACAGCTTATTCCCTGCGGTTCCTAATTCTTGCGTGGGGTTGAGTGACGGACGACGAAACTACAATCTCAAGGCCGCTCATTGTAGCACGTTCAAAGTGCTGGCTTGGTTGGGATCATCCGGAGTTCGATGATCCGGACAGCAGTGATCACACCCTTCCTCTTTCCGCGGACGCGCACGCCCGCTCGCTACCGCGACCCGGGACTAATGAGCGAGAAAGTCCGAGATGAAGTAGGCCAGAACTCCGAATAACGCGAGGCCACAAATGCTGTAACAGGTGAGAACCCAGGCTCCGCGGCCTTCTTTGTGCCTGATCGCGGAAGTGGTGGTAGAGGATTGCTCCGTGGCAGAGACGACAGGGGCCCGATCTTCCATGCAAAAACCTCCCGACGGAAAGATCGTGGCGCAATTACTTGTATGCGTCACGCCTGCCTCGCATCTCGGCGAGACAGGACTATCACCCCAAATTCTACCGCCGATTTATGCACGAAACCCACAAAATTGTGACAGGAATCACAGGACTTATATGAAAATTATTTATCGCACTGTGACAAAAGGCATACCGGCGGAACAACTTATGCGTGTCCAACGTGCGTCCGTTCGCACTCGACGATCATGACGCACGATGCTGCCGCTACTCGGTTGGGCCATCGCAGCCTTTCTGACTACATGGGATAATTGGAAAGTCCTGTTTTCACCTATGCATAATCGTTTGACTGCCGTTCTGTTTTGCTGTCTGGTGGCCGCCTCTACAGCCGCGCAGCAGCCCACTTCGACGCCGCCCAGTTCCGCGCCCCAAGCCCAACGGCCAACCGCTGAAAAGGCGGCCGGCGCATTGAAATCCACCGGCAATGGCCACGACTATTCGCAGGAATCCTTCGTCATCGAGGGGATGCACTCGCACTACCGCTTTGAAGCCGACGGTACCGGGCGCAAAGAAACCATCGCCCGCATCCGCGTACAAAGCGAAGCCGGCGTGCAACAGTGGGGACAGTTGCAGGAAGGCTACAACTCCGCCAACGAGCGGGTTGAAATCCCTTACGTGCGCGTGCTCAAGGAAGACGGCAGCGTAGTCAAGGCCGGCGACGACGCGGTGCAGGATCTGAGCGCGCCGATCGAGCGCGAGGCTCCCGTTTACACCGACTACCGTCAGAAGCACATCACCGTCCCCGGCCTGCGCCCCGGCGAAGTTCTGGAATACGACATGGTGACGGTGATTCATACGCCGCTCGCCGCCGGGCAATTCTGGGCCGACTACGAGTTCGACAAAAGCAACATCGATCTCGACGAAACTCTCGATGTCGACGTGCCCGCGAACCGCCCGCTCAAGCTGAAGTGCAAGCCCGGGCTGGAGCCCAAGATCACCGAAGAGAACGGCCGCCGCATCTATCACTGGTCGGGCTCTCATCTCGAGCGCGACGACGATCAGAAAGCCAAAGACAAAAAGAAGAAGAAGCATCGTCCCGACGACGACCGTCCCGACATTCAGCTGACTACCTTCGAAACCTGGGAGCAGATCGGCCGCTGGTACGCCGCTCTGGAGAAAGATCGCCGCGCGCCCACTCCCGAGGTTCGCGCCAAGGCGGAGGAGTTAACCAAGGGCCTGAACACGGACCTGGCCAAGACGGAAGCGCTCTACGATTTCGTCGCCAAGAATTTCCGCTACGTCAGCCTCTCGCTCGGCCTTGGCCGCTACCAGCCGCACGCTGCCTCCGACGTGCTGCACGATCAGTACGGCGACTGCAAAGACAAGCACACTCTGCTCGCCTCCCTACTCGACGCCGAGGGTTTGCACGCGAATTCGGTGCTGATCAACTCTACTCGCAAGCTCGATCCTGACGTCCCTTCGCCCTCGCAGTTCGATCACGTCATCACCATGCTGCCGATGGGCAAGCAGGAAGTCTGGATGGACACTACCGCTGAGGTCGCGCCATTCCGCCTGCTCGCTTACACGCTGCGCAACAAGCAGGCGCTGGTGATTCCTCCCGCGACGCTCGCTTCCGCTCCCGCACCGCATCTGGAGAACACTCCGGCCGACACGCCCATGCCCGATTACGAGCGCTCCGAGATCGAAGGCAAGATCAACGAAATCGGAAAACTTGAGGCGCACGTGCACTACGCCTTTCGCGGCGACGAAGAACTATTGCTGCGCTCCGTCTTCCGCCGCGTGCCCGAATCTAACTGGCAGCGCGTCGCTGAAAATATCAACGCCGGTCTGGGTGGAGACGTCTCGCACCTCATCGTCAGCGATCCTGCTGCTACCCGCGAACCGTTCACTCTTTCTTATGACGTCTCCAAGGTGAACTTCCTCGACTGGTCCAAGAAGAAGACGCAGATCGTGCTGCCGCTGGTGCAGTTCAGCCTGCCCGAGGTTGACGAGGACAACACCGACCCTGACGCCGAGCCTCTGAAGCTGGGGCCCAAGGGCGAGTACTCGTACAAGATCAAGCTTGAACTGCCCGCCCAGTACACTGCACACGCGCCACTGGCCTTCTCGCTGGTCCGCGACTACGCCGAGTATCAGGCGACGTACAACGTAGAGAAAGGCCTGTTCACCGCCAGCCGCACGCTGACCCTTCGGCAGGACGATCTGCCCGTAGCCCGTGGAGGCGACTACGAATCGTTCCGCCGCGCTGTCGGCGCTGACCTGCAGCAGCAACTTGCGGTTGAGAACGCCTCCGCGGGAACGATGGTGCCCCCCGCAGACATGAAGGCTGACGATCTGGTGGAAAGCGCCCGCGCCGCCTCCACTGCCGGCAATCTGCCAGTCGCCGAAGCGCTTCTGAAGCGCGCCACCCAGATCGATCCCAAAAACAAATATGCCTGGAACAATCTGGGCCTCGTCTATTTCGCACAGCGGCAGGATGACCAGGCGATTGCCGCCTTCCAGAAGCAGATTGAAGTCACCCCCTACGACGAGTATGCCTATAACAACCTGGGCCGCGTCTACTGGAATGACCGCAAGTACGATGAGGCGGTCAAGTCTTTCAACAAGCAACTGGAAAATAACCCGCTCGATAAGTTTGCGCACGCCAATCTCGGCCAGATGTATGCGGAGTGGCACAAATATGACTTAGCCGCGCCGGAACTCGAGAAAGCGACTTCGCTCTCTCCCGACAGCGCGGAGTTGCAAGTCAGTCTGGGGGATGCCTATCTCAATCTGGGCCAGGACGAAAAGGCGCTTGCGGCCTTCGATCACGCGGTCGAACTCAATGCCACGCCCCTGGTCTGGAACAACATCGCCTACCAGTTGTCGCTGAAGAAATCGCACCTCGATCGCGCGCAACAGTACGCCGAGTCCGCCGTATCCGCCACCGCCGCAGCCTTGCGCAATGTTTCGCTCGACCGCCTGACCCAACAGGAATTGCCGCTGGTTTCCTCGCTTATTGCCTATTGGGACACTTTGGGCTGGATCGAGTTCGACGAGGGCAATCTCGATAAGGCGGAAAAGTATGTGGCAGCCGCCTGGACGCTGGGCCATCACGGTGAGGTGGGCGACCATCTCGGCCAGATCTATGAAAAGCGCGGCGACAAAGACCGCGCCCTGCGCACCTATGCGCTCTCCATGAACGGTCTCCGCCCGATCCCTGAAACTCGTGAACGCCTGGCCTCCCTCGTCGGAGGAGACGCGAAAGCCGACGCTGCCATCGCCCGCTACAAAAACGAACTTGAGCATTTGAGCACCATCGACTTAGGCAAGGCTACCCAGACCGGCAATGCTGACTTCTTTATCTTGCTGAGCGGCGGGACGGGAGAAGTCGCCAAAGTCGATTCGGTGAAGTTCATCAGCGGAGACGAAAAGCTCAAGTCCTACATCAGCGCCCTTCAAAATGCCGATTACCACCTCACCTTCCCCGACGGCACGCCGGTGAAAGTGCTCCGCCGCGGAACGCTCTCCTGCTCGGTCACGACCGGTAGCTGCAAATTTGTGCTGACACTGCCGGATGATGTGCGCACTGTGGACTGAAAACGCCTCATGTTGCAGCCGCCTCGGAGCCTGACCCAAAAGGCGAACCCGCATGAGGCACGCAAGCTGTCGGCGTCTATTGTGGCTTCCTTCGTGAACCTTCGTGCCCTTCGTGGTTCAAGCTTTTGATCTGCCCAAAGTCCACCAGCCATTCTGCATTGACTAGCACATTTCGCTGACGTAAGATTCCCGCGCGATTCTCGTTGATGTTGGATTTTGAGGAGGCGTCATGCAGTTGCGCCTGGAGAGCCGTCCCGTTGGCGAAGTCTTCGTCATTCAATGTCACGGCCGCATCGTCGCCGGCAACGAGGTCTTCACCTTACACTCCCAAGTGGGCGACGCCATTGAGAAGCACGGCGACGTTGTCCTGCAACTCGACCCCGTGGAGTTCATCGACAGTAGCGGCCTGGGCGCGTTAATGCGCCTCATGCAGTCCGCGCGCGCCAAAGGCGGAGACCTCAAGCTCTGCGGAGTTCCTCCTAAGATCCGCAAGATTCTAGAACTCACTCACCTTCTTCCCCAATTTGAAACCTACGATTCGATCGAAGAAGCGATTACCGCCGCCTATTTAGGCTCGCGCTACTCTCGCGGCAAAACCGGAGACGCCCGGCCATGCATGCTTTGCGTGTACCCGTCTACCGACGTCTGCGCGTTTCTGCGCGAGGTGCTCTGCAGCGCCGGATACAATGCCCTGACGACAACCAGCGTCGACGACGCCCAAATTCTGCTGAAGGCCACGAAAGCAAAGCTGGCGGTAATTTCCTCGCGCATCCAGTCCATTCGCGGCAAGCCGATCCGGCAGGCCCTGCAAGAGGTCTCCCCCGATGTCCGATTCCTGATCCTCGAGGAGAACTTTCACACCCAGGATCCAGGCGACGCGGCTGAAAAACTCTTGAACGACATCAGCAGTTTGCTGGCACCGGCGAGTTAGCTGTCGTCACACCAGCATCGGGGACTGCCGCTTATGCCACGCGGTCGCCTGCTCATAAGCATGCGCCAGCCGCAGCACCAGATCTTCGCGCCAAGGCGGTCCGGCGATCTGCAATCCGATCGGCAGACCGTTTTGCGTGAAGCCGCACGGAAGTGAGATCGCCGGCAATCCCCACACATTGAACGGACGGGTGTTGCGCAGCAGCTTCAACTCGGCCGGACGCAGCGCCTCCGCATTCGCCCGCAGATCCGCAATCGCGGGAGCCGGCATTGGAATCGTCGGCGTCACCAGCACATCCACCTCGGCGAAAATCTGGCGGATCCCGCGGCGAGCTTCCTCTAGCTCGCGCCGCCGCTGAATATACTCAGCTGCTGAAACCTTCTCTCCCGCCCGAATGCGCCGCAGCGTTTCCGCCTGGTACAACTCGGGATTCTTCGCGGCATTCTCCGCGTGATACGCATAAGACTCCGCCACCTGCAGCGTGCGATCCAAGGGCACGTTCAGTTCGATTTCCCGCGCCTGTGCCACTAAGCTCTCGATCCCGCGCAGCGCATGCTCCAGCGCCGAAGCCACTTCCGCATCGAGATCGTCGAAGAAGTATGGCCGCGGCACGCCCACTCGCAGCGATTTCGCCCCTTCCTGCGCGGCAGAAACGTAGTCCGCAACCGGAACTTCGGAAGTAGTGATGTCAGCCGCATCGTATCCCGCAATAGCCTGCAACACGATCGCCACATCTGCCACCGTAGATGCCAGCGGCCCCACATGATCCAGCGACAACGAAAGCGCAATGACTCCCCGGCTCGGCACCCGTCCGTACGTGGGCTTCAACCCTACGCACCCGCACAGCGCGGCCGGTTCGCGGATCGACCCCGCGGTATCGGTTCCAATCGCAGCGCACGCCATGCCCGCAACCACTGCCGCAGCCGACCCGCCCGACGACCCGCCCGTAATCCTCCCCACATCCCACGGATTATGCGTGTCGCCAAAATAACTCACCAGGGAACTGGCGCCATAGGCACATTCGTGCAGATTATTTTTCCCGACAATCACCGCCCCGGCCCGCCGCAAACGCCGCACCACCTCGGCATCTTCGAGCGGAACCCGATCCTTATATAGAGCGCTGGCCGCAGTGGTACGCACCCCCGCCGTATCGATCAAATCTTTTAACGCGACGGGAATCCCGTGCAGCGGCCCCCGCCACTCCCCACGCGCAATCTCAGTTTCCGCCGCCCGCGCATCGGCAAGCGCCGATTCAGCCATCACAGTAATAAACGCATTCAGGCCCGGATTCCCCTTCTCAATCCGATCGAGGCAGTCCCGCGTAATCTCAACCGGAGAAACCTCTCCCCGCCGCAAGCGCTGCGCCAGTTCAGAAATACTCGTCAAGCCGCTGGTACCCATCGCGAGCCATTGTAAAGGCAACCGCTCTGTTCTCTGTGTCCCTCTGTGCCCTCTGTGGTTCAGTTTTTCTAAATCCCCAGTTATATCGTCTTGCATCCAAGTCCTATAATGAGGTAAGGCGATTTCTGGGGGCCCGAAAAATCATGGCAGAGATGACGATTGCGCCGGTTGCGACGCATGGTTTTTTTGTGGATGGCCGTTGGCAACAGGATGGCGATGTCGTCGAGATTCACGCTCCTTATGATGACAGCCTCGTCGCCCGCGTCACGCAAGGCCGAAAGCAACACGCAGAAGCCGCCATAGCTGCCGCGGTCAAGGCTTTCGGCACCACGCGCCGCCTGCCTGCCTTTGAGCGCCAGCGCGTCCTGCGCCGCATCGCCGCCACCATCGCCGAGCGCAAGGAA
>Ga0209166_10003652_pt1 | contig 11005 bp, 10 predicted proteins | sample Coa_R1_3_FD_187151 | JGI IMG/M metagenome (GOLD analysis project Ga0209166, IMG submission 187151) | Surface soil microbial communities from Centralia Pennsylvania, which are recovering from an underground coalmine fire - Coalmine... | ecosystem: Environmental > Terrestrial > Soil >... | reverse complement strand
CACATCGCGCAATTTCGCGAACGCCTGCACCGCTGGATGGACATGACCGTGAAAATTCTTCAGTCGGCTTCGAGCGACGACGACGCCATGGAATCGTTCATCGCCAAAGCCCGCGCCGAAATCAGCGAGCACCTGCCGCCCCAAGACGTCGATCAGTACGCACAGACCGCGGGCCTGAATCTTTCCTTCCTCGGCCTCGCCCGCCACGCCCGCAAACGCGCCCAAGCCGCGTCGTGAAGCAAAGCGGCAGTTCACAGCTAACAGTTCACAGTTAACAGTCAGAAACAACCTGAGGAATCCCTGGACAAGGCTTCGTCCAGAGATCGAGAGATCCTTCGACGCGCTGAGCTCGCTCCCCGCCAGAAACGGGGCAGGGAGGATGACCATCCTTCGTCGGATGGTCAGTTCAAGTATTACTTTCACTCCGGCGGAGGGGGGACCCCCTACCCCCCGGGCAATTTGTATCGTTATCAAAACAAAAGAGTTACAAAATTTGATTGTTGCAAGTTGTTGAAAACAAAGGGGCAGCAAAGGGCACTGGCACGTGAAAACAGAGTGGTTAATCGGTAGTGGATGGCAAGTGGTTGGGAAGACCAACGGAAACATTACGGCGGACGGACGGGTAGTTCGGGGTTTAAGAGGGACTGCGGGACGGGCAGGCACTGGGGACTCAAGGGGCAGCGTCCATCGCCAAGGGTACGGCGGCTAGGCGGGAAGATCCGGCCCCAATCGAGTAAGCTATTATACTACAAAATTAAGATTTGTCAAGCCGTAAATAAGTGGTTTGGATGCAGGAAGTTGCAAAGGAAGAAATTTTCCATCGGAGCACTGGTTTGTGCGGGATTTCTAAGTCGTTTGGATGGTGTGGGATAGCGAGGATGGAGAATTGTTAGAAACCTCCTGTCTGTACCCGGTGCTCCTGCGTCAAGCGAGCGGGAAGAGGCCGGGCTCAAGAACGGCCACTAAAAAAAGCGAAGAGAGATTCTTCGCTGCACTGAGAATGAAACACGTTCTGACGCAGCGGGGTTGCGGGCTGTTCGGAGCGTTGCTACAATTGTTATAACATTAAGCAGGCCCGGAGGATGGCATGCTGGAACTGAAGCTGCGCAAGATTGGGAACTCGCTGGGCGTGGTGCTGCCCAAAGAGGCGGTGAACCGCCTGCGCGCGGAGGATGGCGACCGGTTGTACCTGATTGAAGGGCCGGACGGATCGTATCAACTGACACCCTATGATCCGGCGTTTCGGAAGAAGATGGAAAAGGCCGAGGACCTCCTGCGCCGCTACCGCAACACGCTGCACGAACTTTCCAAGTGAAGCCGGCGGTATGGATCGAAGAGCGCGACGTGCTGGCGCTGCATGGGCGGCTGCTGGCGCTGGACGGCGGCGCGGCGGGCGTACGCGATGCGGGGCTGCTGGCATCGACGGTGGCGCGGCCGCGGCAAATCCACGCGTATGGCGAAGAACCCGACATCGTGGAGATGGCGGCAGCGTACGTGGCGGGGATCGTGCGCAATCATCCGTTTTTCGATGGGAACAAACGGACGGGGTTTGTGGCGGGCGTGTTGTTCCTGGAATTGAATGGGTACCGGTTCACGGCCAGCGAAGAGGATGCGACGCAGGCGGTGTTCGGGCTGGCGGCGGGAACGATGGAAGAGAGGGAGTTCGCGGCGTGGATGAGGGCTAATAGCAAAAGGAGTTGAGTTAAGGCAGAAGGCAGAAAGCAGAAAAAAGAAAGGAGAAGGGAAAAGAGTTAACACAGAGGGCCACAGAGTCACAGAGGTCACAGAGAAGAGAAATGCAAGAGAACCGGTCTGAAGACCGGCTACTACAAAAGAAAGAGCCGGCAGAAGCAGGTGGTATGAAGAAGAGAGATTCTTCGCTTTGCTCAGAATGACAGCCTTGCTTACGCTGCCGAACCTGACGAGGAAACTTCGGTGGGGCCAGCAGGACCGCTGGCGCTGGGGGCCGGTTCGGGGGCTGGCGTGTCGAACGCTTGCAGGCGCGCGGCGAGGGCTTCGGCGAGCAGGTCCACGAGTTTCTTTGCGCCGCTGCCGTCGGGATCTTTGTCGGGGTTGTACTGGGCGACGTCGAGCCCGAGCAGGTTCTTGTGCTTGGCAAATTCCGTGAGCGCCACGCGGACGTCGTCGAAGCGCAAGCCGCCGTTGCCGGGCACATTGACGGCCGGAAAATCCTCCTGCGCGATGGCGTCGATATCCAGATGAAGGACGTAATCGTGCGCTTCGGCATGCATGTGCGAAAGAGCTTCCTGAGCCGCGGGCGCTGCGCCTTTGAATTGAATGTCTCCCGCGCGGTAGTGGCGCATGGGAGACTTGGCGAGATATTCCTGCTCGGGAGGATCGAGCCGCTCGAGGCCGAACAGCGTGATGTCCGGCTCGCGCACGAGAGGCGTCTCTCCCCAGAAGCGCACCAGCTCCGGAGCGCCTCGGCCCAAAATGTGGGCGACGACCATGCCGTCAATGCGGCCGGAAGGCGTGGACGCGGGCGTGTTCAAGTCGGCGTCGCGGTCGAACCAGAGCAGGCTGAGATGATGGTGATAGCGGCGCGCGGCGGCCAGCAAGCCAATCACTTGCGCGCAATCGCCGCCAAGAATCAGCACCAGCGCTCCGCTTTTCACCGCCAGTTCCGCACGGAGCTTCAGGTCGTTGAGGCCGGCGACGATTTCGGTGAGATTGCGGGCGCGGCGGTGCTCTTCATCGTCGGCGAAGAGCCGGGGCGCGCAGTCGCCGTGGTCCACGACTTCATACCCGGCGGACTGGAGGCGTTCGACGATCCCGGCGGCGCGCAAAGCGGCGGGCGCTTTCTCACTCCCGAGGGAAAATGCGGCGGCGCTCGACGGCGCGCCTATCAAGGCAATCTTCTTCGGCTGACGGACGATTTTGACCGCCAAGGTCTCACTCCTTGTTCAGAGTTTCCCGCCGCCGCGCTGGCTTAACGATGACCGGAACGGAAAAAGTCCACAGGGTGAGATTTTCCGGTCCTGCGCGGCGTCCCTTGCCGGGAACTGCCGACTACAAACTTTTAGCGGCGCGGCGCCGGCGCGATGGTCGCCAGCTCCGGAGGCAGCGTGAAGCGCACGTCCTCGCGGATTAAGTCCAAATCGCGCTGATCGGTAAAGCCGAATTCGGCCAGGCGCTGGCTGACTTGCTCGACCAGGACTTCCGGCGCGGAGGCACCCGCGGTCAAACCCACGCGGGCGACGCCTTCGAGCCAGCGCACGTCAATGTCGGAGGCGGAGTCGATCAGTTTTGCCTGGACCCCGCGGCGTTGCGCCACTTCCACCAGCCGGTTGGAGTTGGAGCTGTTCGGCGAGCCGACGACCAGGATGAGGTCCACGTCCTTGGCCACCTGCTCGACGGCTTCCTGGCGGTTTTGCGTGGCGTAGCAAATGTCGTCGCTGGCCGGGCCCTGGATCGCGGGGAATTTCTGGCGGAGTCGCGCCACGATTTCCTGGGTGTCGTAAAGGCTCAGAGTGGTTTGCGTCAGGAAAGAGAGTTTTTGCGGATCCTCGACTTCGAGTGCATCCACGGCGGCCACGGAATCCACGACCAGGGTGCGGTCGGGGGCTTCGCCGGACGTGCCAATGATCTCCTGGTGGTCCTTGTGGCCAATCAGGATAATCGTCCGCTTTTCGCGGGCAAACTTGAGGGCTTCCAGATGGACTTTGGTGACCAGCGGGCATGTGGCGTCAATGACTCTCAACTCGCGAGCCTTCGCTTCGTCGCGGACCGTGGGAGGGACGCCGTGAGCGCTAAAAACCAGCACCGCGCCGTGCGGAACTTCTTCAATGGCTTCAACGAAAATGGCCCCGCGGCGCCGCAACTGCTCGACGACATAAGTATTGTGAACAATTTCATGGTGCACATAAACAGGAGAGCCATAAGCTTCCAGGGCCAGTTCGACGATATCCACGGCGCGGACCACTCCTGCGCAAAAGCCGCGCGGCCTCACGCGGAGCAAGACCTTTTCATTCCCATTGTGTTGGTTCTGCATGGTCACCCTATTACTGCAACCCCGAGGACTCTATCATACCTCAGCGGCTCGCCCGAGGGCATCCGGATTCCTCATTTTTTGATTTCACAAAGGAGACATTGCGAATCACAAACGCCCCTTTATTACTATAAAGATTATGGTTTTGCTAACAATTCAGCCAGCAAGGAGCGAATACGCGTCGAAAAAGGCTCAAAATGCGCCCTGTTCCAAGTAATCTTTACAAGTCCCGTGAAAATTTGCACTCTCTTGCAAACGTTCTCATTTTCATACAAGGGACCGCAACGCTTGCAAATTGCTGTACTTACAACGCTGGCGCCTTTTGGCCACTCAGAAGCACCATGCGACCGAGCCTAGCTACCGAGCCTCTATGTCCCCCAAAATCGGAGGTCGTTAAGTCAAGTTGGGTCCCCGGAACGGGACTTGGAGTCCCTGCAGGTCCAACCTCCAGCAAGATGACACAAATGAGTACGAGGTAGGAGCTCATGAACCCAACGATCTTGCTTGTGGACGTAGCTTCGGCGGAACGCGAAAACTGGAAGGCGTTCCTGGAGAATCAAAGATACGAGGTCTTCACAGCAGAGACTCCGGAATCTGCCCGTCAGCTTTGCCTGCAGCTTCAACCGGATTTGGTCCTGCTTCACGATCGTCTTCCGCAGGTGCGCGGTACCGAACTTTGCCGGCGCTTGAAGCAAGACCCTCTCAATCAGCTCACGCCGGTGGTGCTGATTTCTTCAGCGCCGACTCCGATGGAAATGGAGCAAAGCCGTGAAGCGGGCGCGGCGGATTTCTGGGGCATGCCGTCGTCCCTGGGCGAAGGGCTGGGGCGAATCCAAACTCTCTTGCGGCTCAAGAGCTACATCGATGAACAAGCAAAGTCTGTCGCGCTCTTCCTGGCGCGCAGCATTGAAGCGAAGCATTGTCTGACGGACGGGCATTCCGACCGGCTTGCGGAATACGCCATGCGACTCGGCGAAAACCTCGGCTTGGGCGAGGACGATTTGGAGGAATTGCGGCTCGCCTGCCTGCTTCATGACATTGGGAAGGTGGCTGTACCCGACAGCATTCTTCTCAAGCCGGGACGCCTAAACGCGCAAGAAACTGAGGTCATGCGGCAGCATCCGATTACCGGAGAGCAGATTTGCGCGCCTCTGAAATCGCTGCGGCCCATTCTTCCCATCATCCGGCACCATCATGAGCGAATGGATGGAACCGGATATCCCGACGGCTTGCATGGCGGAGAAATCCCACTGAAGGCACGCATTCTGCAAGTGGCTGATGTGTATGACGCGCTGATCAATGACCGGCCTTACCGTGAAGCCCTTTCCTCGGGAGAAGCGCTGGAAATTCTTCACCAGGAAGCGACGCATGGGTGGATTGACGCTTCTCTGGTTTGCAAGTTCACGCGCATCCGCCAAATGGGCGATTTCCTGCCGGCCCGGGGCCGGTCCATGCTGGCTTCGTACTACGCATAACGATGCCGGATTCTCTACGCTGGTTCATTCGCCATAGAACCACAAAATGTCCAAATTGGCGCTGGCTGTTTTCGCGGGACGTCATAAGATTCCGTGCCCATGTCCACGGAAATGCCCCCATTCGCGGAAATGATTGTTGCGCCGGTCGTCCTGGAAGGCCGGCATGTCCGGCTGGAGCCGCTGCGCGAAGATCATCTAGCGGGATTGGCCGCGGTGGGCCTGGACGAGGAATTGTGGCGCTGGATACCGGCAGCTGTTCGAACGGTGGAAGAAATGGCGGCCTACATTGCAACTGCCCTTCGGGAGCAGGCGCAAGGAGTGTCGCTGCCCTTTGCCCTCGTGGAACGCCAGACGGGGCGGCCGATTGGAAGCACGCGCTACGGCAACATTGATCGTACAAATCACCGCGTGGAAATCGGCTGGACCTGGGTCGAACGCGAATGGCAGCGCACCGCGATTAATACAGAGGCAAAATATTTGCTGCTGAAACACGCGTTTGAAACGCTTGGCTGTATTCGTGTGGAATTGAAAACGGATTCGCTGAACGAACGCTCGCGCGCTGCCATTCTGCGAATTGGCGCGCGGGAAGAGGGTATTTTCAGGAATCACATGATCACCGCGAGCGGACGTATCCGTCACACGGTGTACTTCAGCATCGTCGATTCGGAATGGCCCTCGGTGAAAGCGCGCCTTGAAGCAAAATTGAATTCCGGAACGGTCTGAACCTTCTGAACCGGTGGGCAAGTTCGGCTCTATCTTTTACGCAACGCTTGCCCATTCGGCCAGCATTTCAAGTCTCCTGCCAAGGTAAAATCGGCTACATCTTCAGAGTCACTCGGTCTTGAAGAACGGGTCTGAAACCCTGCCCAGGGCAGGCAGGCCGCCATTACAACAAAGAGGGAGTCTGAGATTTCAGCATCGAAAGATTTTTATGGCGAGTTCCTCCAACCCGATCAATCGCCGGCGCAGCGAGCGCGTCATGCTGCGCATGCGTCTCACGGTGATGGCGGAAGACACGGCACGCAAACGCCAGCAGTACGAGGCCATGACGCAGGTGGTCAACGCCCACGGCGGACTCATGAAGATACAGGCGGATCTGCACGTTGGGCAGTCGATGCTTCTGGTCAATCCGCAGAATAAGGTTGAGCAGAAGTGCCGGATCGTGCGCATAGACGACACTGCCGAGGGCGATTTCGCGGTAGCCTTCGAGTTCGATGCTCCCAATCCCAAGTTTTGGCCCGTCGTTTTTCCGCCCGAGGACTGGGTGGCTGTACCCGTCTGAACAAGCGCGGATAGCTGCCCTGAGGCGCGCAACTCCTTCCCATTTGCGGTGTTCTAATAGAGTGGTAATAGTGTCCGTTCGGAGGACGCTCTCATGAGGCATTGGAAGATGGCTTACAGCAAATCCACACTCTTGGCGGTTACGGCTTTGTTTTGCGGGTTCTTGCTGGCAGGTTGTGACGACTACGTCCAGATCACACGAGATCCGGACGTCCGCATACCCAAGCTGGCCACCTGGGCGTGGCGCCCGGCGCCGGAGCCAAGCAAGGCGCGGGAACGGGACTCGCGCGACTCGCGGCCCGTCGTTTCGCGCGATGTGATTTCCCGCGATGAGAATGAGACGGTGGAGCGCGATACGAACGCCGATAACGAAATGGTTCGGCAGCGCGTGAAGACGGCCATCGAACAGACGCTCACTTCCAAAGGACTCAATCAGATTAGCGACCCCAATGCTGCGGATTTTCTTGTGGACTATCACTTCGTAGTGCAGCGGCGCAACGCGACAGTTCCGGTGGCTTACGGCGGTTACCCGGGCCTGGTATGCGGCCCGTATGGCTGCTGGAGCGGGGGCTGGGGACCGACGCTGGCTGGGTATGAGCACATACGCTTCCGTGAAGGAACCATCGTGTTTGATCTCGTCCAGCGGGAGTCCAAACATCTGGTCTACCGCGCGGTCGGCGAAAAGCACGTGCATTACGACCGGTTCACGCTCACGCAGGACGATATCAATGGATTGATCCATCATCTGCTGAAAGACCTTAGAACGCGGTGAGAGTCAAGCCCGTTGACTGCCCGGGCACCGTGCCGCACCTCCGGCGCTCCTCGTCTTACATGCCACGCGCCCAACGCTTACGCGTTGGGCTAGATTCTGCCGTGCCTCCAGCACTTGAACAAAGCTTCCCAAAGTCTGTCGTGTAGGTGACCGCCTGCTCATTTAAGGACGTGTACGCATTCTTGTTTGCGGTCAGCGCACTCCTTCTCTATCCTCGTAGTTCATGTCTGGCAAAATACAGGTTGTCTTAATTACTGGTACGAGCAGCGGGTTCGGGCGGCTGATTGCGGAAACGCTGGCGCGCAGGAAGTTTCATGTTTTCGCGACAATGCGGAATGCAAAAACGCGAAACGCTGCCGCGGCGCGTGAGTTGGAACAACTTGCTCAACGAGAATCCCTGAATCTTTGCGTACTCGATCTGGACGTAACGCAGGACGCTTCAGTGGAGCGAGCGGTGAACGGGGTGGCGGCCAAGGCCGGGCGTATCGACGTACTGGTGAACAACGCGGGCTACGGCATCATGGATTTGTCCGAGACGGTGACGGTCGCGCAGGCGCAACGCCAGCTGGACGTGAATTTTTTCGGCGTGCTGCGCATGAACCGCGCGGTGCTTCCGGTTATGAAGCGCCAAGGGAGTGGCCTGTTGCTCCACGTCAGTAGCGGCGGGGGACGCCTGGCAATTCCCGGCATGGGCTTGTACTGCGCCAGCAAGTTCGCGATGGAAGCGCTGGCGGAGACTTACCGCTACGAACTCGCGTCGCAAGGAATTGATTCCGTTATTCTCGAGCCGGGCGCTTACTCGACGCCGATCGCCGACAAGCTCGAAGCGGGAGAAGATCCCGAACGCAAAGCAGGCTATGGCGAAATGGCAAAAGTTCCGGCTAGCGTTTTGCAAAAAATTCGAAACTCGCGCGCCAACCCTCAGGAAATCGCGGACAAAGTTCTGCAAATCATTGAAACTCCCGCCGGCCAGCGAAAGCTGCGGTATCGCCTAGGTCCGGGCGGCCCGGGAGTGGAGCGCATCAACACCCTGACCGACGAAATTCAGGCCGAGCTTCTGCAAGCGTTTGGAATAACGGCTGCAGCAAAATTCAAATTGCCGGGCGGCCGCGCAGAGTAGCGCTAAGGCAAGAGGCCAAATACCGCGACGCTGCTGGCCGTGCCGACGTAAACTTTTCCGTTGACCACCATGGGCGTAATGAACTTATTGCCGCTGAAATGGTCGCGGTTGTTGGCAGCCTGATTGGAATCGTAAAGCTCCTTGGTCAAGTCGGTAGCGTCGTAAGCGAACAGAATGGCGCCGCTATTTTCAATGGCCCACACGATGCCATTGCCCGAACCATTGGCCGAGACAGAGGGCGTTGCCCCCGGATAGCTGAAAACGTGCGCGGACTGCGAAGATGGAACACTCACGAGTTTGGCGCTCGTGATCGGAAAGGCCTTCAGCGCATCGCCAACAGCCGCAAGATAGACCGTATTATTAAAATAGGCCGGCGCGGAGAACAGCGTCCCAGGCAGAGGGAGTGCCTGATAAATCTGGTTGGAACTCGCGCTGAATTTTCCCATGTTGTCGCGGTCAGCGACATAAACCGTCGAGTCTTTGCCTCCTCCGAGCGCGAGATGCCTGGTAGTTCCGCCGGCATCCTTCATGTCGGGAAGAAGTAACGTGCCGCCGGACCCCAGATCCTGGTCAGCGTTGGATTCTGCCACCGTGTTTTGAGGAGTGAAATAATCGGCGAGAGCAAGACCGGCGCCCGTCGAGAGCTTGACGAAACAGTTTCCGCAATCCTTGTTGGAAGGAAAGCCCTGGGCGGTCAGCGTGGTTTCAAAAGTTCCGTTGCCGACGAGAAAGAAAATATTTCCGGCCGAATCTCCGGCGGGGGCCGCTCCAGACATCCAGAGTCCACCGTCGCTTCCATTAGGGACGAGATTGAAAACGCTGGTTTGCGCGAGCGTGTTGGCGCTGAACCCCATGACCCAGGAAGTGTAAGGACGAAAGTCGCAGTGCGAGGCCCAGGTGGTGTAAATCGTGCCATTAATTGCCAGCAGACCGGGCCGCTCTTTGTATTGCTTCGGATCAAATACGACGTTTCCTCCGGAGCTGTTGTCGCCCGTCCCGGGAAACGTCGCGGAAATAGTCTTTGGACCGCCGAAGAGTTCTGCCCCTGTCGTCAAGTCCAGCGCATGGATCCGCTGAAAGTAATTCCCACTGGAATCCTTGGACATGGCGATGACATAAATCGCGTTGCGCGTGCGGTCGATCACAGGTGTAGCAGTAATTCCAATTTCGGGCGAAACCTGACCGCAACCGCGGTTGTCACTGGTGGTTTCCCCGCTGCCGAGTGTGGAGGTTTTCCAAAGCGATGTGGAAGTTGTTCCGCTAATGGAATCGGCGTCAAAGGCGTAAACGGAACCATGTTCCGTGGGTACATAAAGAACATTTTTCTTTTGCCCGCCGATCATTACGTTGGAAAGGTACAGCGGCTGGGCGTCTACCTTGCCGTCTACGGTGAACTCGCCCAGCTTCCCGAATTTCGTGGAGTTCACATTTGCTGGCGTAAGGGTTACTTCGTTCAGATTTTGCCCGGTGCGCTGGTTGTCGTAGTGATAGGTGACGACATCGGTGCTGGACGGCCCGGGTGGTGGTGGAGGCCCTCCGTTCAACACAGCATTCGATGAACCGCAGCCTGCGAACAACATGGCTGCGACACCAGATGTGACCAAAGAAAGAACGTAAGTTCGCGACATGCACGCCGCCTTTGATTCAATTTTACTTAGCGGCTGGGAGAAAACACGTAAGTGGCGCCAAAGAGATAGCGGCTAGCCCCGAGCTTTAAGATGGCTCATAAATTGTTCTTTGCGCCGGCTCGGGGCACAATCGGGCAAATACCCGAAACCACTTTTGGTGCACCTGCAATAAGACGCTGCTTGCCTCGATTAGGGTTTCCCCTCTATTCTCATGTCCCCGTGATGCTAAAGGATCAAGTTGCGCTGATTACCGGCTCGGGCCGAGGTATCGGCCGGGCCATCGCGAAACTGTTCGCCAAAGAAGGCGCGGGGGTATTTCTGACCGCACGCACGGAGAAGGAGCTTGCCGCGGTCGCGAAAGAAATCTCGGAAAACGGCGGGCGAGCCGAATATGCAATGGCGGATTTGACGCAGGACGCCGCATGCGCTCATGTCGTGGCCACCGCTCGCGAAAGATTCGGCAAGATCGACATCCTGGTAAACAACGCCGGGCATTACGGCCCTGTAGTTCCAGTGGAAGAATATCCGGTCGCGGATTTCGACAAGGTTATCGCCGTGCACCTCCGCGCCGCGTTTCTTCTCTCTAAGCTCGTGCTCCCCGAAATGTATGCGCGCGGATCAGGCGTCATCCTGAACATTTCGAGCCTTTCCGCGAAAGCGGCTTATTCGTGGGGTTCCGCCTATGCCGCGGCAAAAGCTGGAATGCTCGGCTTGACGCGA
>Ga0209166_10003648_pt1 | contig 11013 bp, 11 predicted proteins | sample Coa_R1_3_FD_187151 | JGI IMG/M metagenome (GOLD analysis project Ga0209166, IMG submission 187151) | Surface soil microbial communities from Centralia Pennsylvania, which are recovering from an underground coalmine fire - Coalmine... | ecosystem: Environmental > Terrestrial > Soil >... | reverse complement strand
TAAGGCTCTGAGCCGGCCTGTGCCACGCAGCCAGAACTGCCAGGGCCTGGTGGCACCTCCGGGCGACGAAGGCCGGGTGACGCGGTGTGGTGTGCCTACAGCATGGCGGTCGGCGGGCACGTGCACTCTGGGGCCGCTATGCGGGTGCCGGCCGCCTGGGCTGGCACCGGTGTGGGGTGGCCGCCCTGGCCCGCTATGCCAGGCGGGAGCGTGCTTGGGGGGCGAGCTGGCAGGCACGGAAAGGTTGTTGACCGGCCCTGTGGCTGCGGGCTGGCTGGCGCCGGGCCTGAAGTCGTGGGTGGTGCCGGCTGGAGCCGAATTGCCCGGCAGGCCTGCCCGGGCGGCGCTGGCTGGGACCCTGCGGGTGCCGGCTGGGACGCTTGGGGAGCTGGGGGGTGTGCTCCGGGCTGGGCGCTTGACGGCGGACGGCGGCGGCAGGGTTGCCGGGCCGGGTGCGTTATCCGGTGACGGGTGCCGACCGGGGGTGCGCACCTGGATGGCCGGCTGTAGCTGGGCGGACAGTGGCCTGACGGCGGTCCTTCCTCCGCTGGCTGGCCATGGTGGCTGGACGACGGCCACCAAGGCGATGGCAGCGGCGGCGGCGAGGCCGGTGACGAGTGCCCGGACTGGGATCGGCCAGAGCCAGCCGCTGCGCCGCCGTGCCGGAGCGCCCGGCTGGGCGGTGGCCGCCGGGGCGGGGCGGGCGGAAGGGTCTATGTCGTGGAGGAATGCGGCCAGCAGGACGGCGGCCGGGTCGCCGGGCGGGACGGTATGGCCGGCTGCGAGTGCGTTGAAGAGAGCCTCGGTCTGCCAGATCTCGTCGAGGCTGATGATCTGCCCTGGCCGTTCGGCGTCCGGCGGGGACTCCGGCGAGCGAGGAACTCGCGGGGGCCCACCGGACGGCCTGCGACCGCCCCGCGTTGTCAAGCTATCGACTCCCGTACCGCGATCGCCCGCAGCCGGGCAAGTGCCCGGTGCTGCGCTACCCGCACCGCCCCCGCTGACATGCCGAGCACATTACCGGTTTCCTCCGCGCTCAGCCCGGCCACCACGCGCAGGACCAGCAGTTCCCTGAGATGGCCGGGGAGCCGGGCGAGCAGTTCCCTGGCCCGCTGGGCCTCGATGTACGCTACCGCCATTTCCTCGGGGCCGGGATGCTCGTCCGGGCCATCGGGCAGATCCTCGGTCGGCACGGCGGACCTGGTCGCGCTCCGGACCGCGTCGGCGACCTTGTGCGAGGCGATTCCGAACACGAACGACGCGAACGGGCGGCCCATGTCCCGGTACCTGGGCAAGGCCGCCAGGACCGCGATGCACACCTCCTGGGCCACATCGTCGGCGATGTGGTAGTGACCCGAGATCCGGCCGAGGCGGGCCCGGCAGTACCGGACCACCATCGGCCGCACCTGTTCGAGCAGGCTCTCGATCGCGTCGGGCTGCCCCCGGACCGCCAGGTCGGTGAGGTCGCCAAGGCCGGTCGTGTCGCTTACCGCACGCGTAGTCATGCTCTCCCCCGGGAGCGTGCGCCCGGCAATGCATCCCTCCGTCACAAAGGCATGATGCCCAGGTAGACGACAACTATCGCTGCCAGGCCCGATAAAAACTCCAGTCCCAGCGCCGGTGCAGGCTCTGCCGTCGCCTGAATCCCCCGGCCGGCCGTGACGTTGAGCATAAAGACACCCCAGTCAGCTACCGATAGTAACTGACTGGGGTGTCCTTTGTGATCACCTAGGAGCACGCTCAGTGAGCGTGGCCGTGTCCATGGCTGTGCGAGTGACCGTGACCGGCCGGCGTCTCCTCCTCCGGCTTGTCCACGATAAGCACCTCGGTGGTGAGCAGCATGCCCGCGATGGACCCGGCGTTCTGCACGGCCGAGCGGGTCACCTTGACCGGGTCCATGACACCCTGGGCCAGCAGGTCGCCGTACTCGCCGGTGGCCGCGTTGAAGCCGCTGCCCTCGCTGAGGCCGGCCACCTTGGAGACGACAACCGAACCCTCGGCCCCGGCGTTCAGGGCGATCCACTTGCAGGGCTCGCTCAGCGCCTCGCGCACCACGCGCACGCCGGTCGCCTCGTCCCCGGTCCGGCCGAGGTCACCGAGGGTGGCCGCGACCTGAACCAGCATGGCGCCGCCGCCGGCGATGATGCCTTCCTCGATGGCCGCCCTGGTGGCCGAGATGGCGTCCTCGAGCCGGTGCTTCTTCTCCTTCAGCTCGACCTCGGTGGCCGCCCCGGCCTTCAGCACGCAGACGCCGCCGGACAGCTTGGCCAGCCGCTCCTGCAGCTTCTCCCGGTCCCAGTCGGAGTCGGTGTTGTCGATCTCGGTGCGGATCTGGCGGATCCGGTCCTGGATCGCCGCGTGATCGCCGGCGCCGTCCACGATCGTGGTGGTGTCCTTGGTCACCACGATCCGGCGGGCCCGGCCCAGCATGTCCAGGTCGGTCCGCTCCAGCTCCAGGCCCAGTTCCTCGCTGATCACCTGGCTGCCGGTCAGCACCGCCATGTCGGCGATCATGGCCTTGCGCCGGTCACCGAAGCCGGGCGCCTTCACCGCGACCACCTGGAGCAGGCCGCGGATCTTGTTGACCACCAGCGTGGACAGCGCTTCGCCGTCCACGTCCTCGGCCACCACCAGCATCGGCTTCTTGGCCTGGGCGACCTTCTCCAGGATGGGCAGGAAGTCGGACATCGAGGAAATCTTGCTGGAGTGCAGCAGCACGTAGGCGTCCTCGAGGACCGCCTCCATCCGCTCCTGGTCGGTGACGAAGTACGGGGAGATGTAACCCTTGTCGAACTGAAGTCCCTCGGTGAACTCCAGCTCCAGGCCCATGGTCTGCGACTCTTCGACGGTGATGACGCCGTCCTTGCCGACCTTGTCGAAGGCCTCGGCAATCAGGCTGCCGATGTTCTCGTCCTGGGCCGAGATGGTGGCGACGTGCGCGATGTCCTTCCGCTCGGTCACCGGGCGGGCTGCCTTCAGCAACCGCTCGGACACCTCCTGGGCGGCGGCGTCGATGCCCCGCTTCAGCGAGATCGGGCTGGCCCCGGCCGCCACCGAGCGCAGGCCCTCGCGGACCATCGCCTGGGCGAGCACGGTCGCCGTCGTCGTGCCGTCGCCGGCCACGTCGTTCGTCTTGGTGGCCACTTCCTTGGCGAGCTGGGCACCGAGGTTCTCGTACGGCTCTTCCAGTTCCACCTCACGGGCGACCGTGACGCCGTCGTTGGTAATGGTCGGGGCGCCCCACTTCTTGTCTATGACCACGTTGCGCCCGCGCGGGCCCAGGGTCACCTTGACGGCGTCGGCGAGGCGGTTCACGCCGCGCTCGAGCGAGCGCCGCGCGTCCACGTCAAATGCAATGATCTTGGTCATCCGGACCTCGGACTCCCATCCAAATTGGCTCTGTCAGGCATCATGCGACCGCCCCGGCCTGCCCGGTTCACGCAGAAGTGGTCACTTCCGGGGCCGGGCAGCCCGGGGCGGTAACTGCGGGATACGGCGCCGTCGACCGGACACCGCCCCGCCGTGTACTACTTCTCGATGATGGCGAGTACGTCGCGGGCAGAGAGCACCAGGTACTCCTCGCCGCTGTACTTGACCTCCGTGCCGCCGTACTTGCTGTACAGCACCACGTCACCGACTTTGACATCCATAGGGACCCGCTTGGCACCGGCGTCGTCGAAACGGCCGGGGCCCACCGCAAGGACCTCACCCTCCTGGGGCTTCTCCTTGGCGGTGTCCGGGATTACCAGACCGGATGCCGTGGTCTGCTCCGCCTCAAGCGGACGGACCACGATCCGGTCTTCGAGCGGCTTAAGAACAACTTTGGTGGCGGTCGTCACGATCTGACCTCCCCCTCCGGAAAGGCTTATGAGACATGGGTTGAGAGGCGACCATGGCGGCCTGCCGTCGCGGGTGCCAGACCAACCTTGTCGCATTAGCACTCTACACGATCGAGTGCTAGTCCCGAACACTATCCAGGCCACGCGGTCCCGTCAACACGACGGGCTGCGCGCCTGCCCAGGTTCCCCCCGAAGTGTGCTGGCTAGCCGTCCTGGGCCTGGCCCCTGGACTCGGGCAGGTCTACCAGCGAACCGTCTTCGTCCAGGTCGAACTCGCCGTCCCTGACCCCGGCCACGAACGCTTCCCATTCGGCTGGGGTGAACACCAGCGTCGGGCTGTTCGGGTTCGCCCCGTCCCGGAGCGTGATGACGTGGTCGCTGCCTTCCTTGGACCCTGGCATGATGGCGACCTCGACCCGGCTCTCGTTGATGTCGAAGCCCTCGTCATCCCAGTACTCGCCCGGCGCCTGCTCGTCGGCCGAACTCATTGAACTCATCCCCTCCGGGCCGCGGTGTTCCGAATCCAGGATAGTTACCTAACCACAATGTCGGTGACCGGCAGCGACGAATCCGCCGGGATGTCCAGCGGGGACGGCGGTACGTCCCTGGCCAGCAGCTCGGCGCCGAGCGCGGCCACCATCGCGCCGTTGTCCGTGCACAGCCCGGGCCTGGGCACCCGCAGCCGGATCCCGGCGGCGGCGCAGCGCTCGGCGGCCAGCGCGCGCAGCCGCGAGTTGGCCGCCACCCCGCCGCCGATGATCAGGTCGTGTACCCCGTTGCGCTGGCAGGCCGTTACGGCCTTGGCGGTGAGCACGTCCGCCACCGACTCCTGGAACGAGGCGGCGACGTCGTTCACCGGCACGTCTTCCCCGGCGGCCTGGCGTGCCTCTATCCACCGCGCCACCGCGGTCTTGAGCCCGGCGAAGGAGAAATCGAGCGTGGCGTCCCGGTACTTACCCCGGGGGAAGGCGATGGCCGACCCGTCGCCCAGCCTGGCCGCGGCGTCGATGGGCGGCCCGCCGGGGAACGGCATCCCCAGCACCCGCGCCACCTTGTCGTAGGCCTCACCGGCCGCGTCGTCGATGGTGGCGCCGAGCGGGACCACCTCGGCCGTGACATCGGGCACCAGCAGCAGCGAGGAATGGCCGCCGGACACCAGCAGGGCGACCGCCGGGGTGGGCAGCGGGCCGTGTTCGAGCTGGTCCACCGCGACGTGGGCGGCCAGGTGGTTGACCCCGTAGAGCGGCTTGCCCAGCGCGGTCGCGTATGCCTTCGCCGCCGCGACCCCGACCAGCAGGGCGCCGGCCAGCCCGGGCCCGGCCGTCACCGCGATCGCGTCCACCGCGGCCAGCTTCTCCCCGGCGATATCCAGCGCCCGTTCGACGGCGGGCACCATCGCCTCCAGGTGGGCCCGGCTGGCCACCTCGGGCACCACCCCGCCGAACCTGGCATGCTCGTCCACGCTGGAGGCCACCGCGTCGGCCAGCAGTTCATGGCCGCGGACGAGCCCAGCCCCGGTCTCGTCACAGGATGTCTCGATACCTAGCACCAGCGGCGCTGTCATGCCCGTCCCTCCCGAGAAGCAGGTGACGAAGCCGCGGAGTCAATAGGCTTGCGCATCACGATCGCATCCGTGCCACTCGGCTGGTAGTAGCCGCGCCGCAGCCCGATCTGGCTGAATCCATACTTGGCGTAGAGCCCCTGTGCCCGGGGGTTGTCCACCCTGACTTCGAGGAATACCTCGACACAACCCCGGTTGGCCGCCTCGGCCAGCAGCGCGTCGAGCAGCGCCGACCCGATACCCCGGCCCCAGTGGGCGGTGGCGACCGCCATCGTGAGCACGTCGGCCTGGCTTCCACCGGGCCGCCGGCCGGCCGGCGCGAGCAGGCCCGTGTACCCGACGACCTGGCCGTCGTCCTCGGCCACCAGGTAGAACCGGCCCTTGGCCGGGCCGGCGATCTCGGCGGCGAACATCTCCCTGGTCCAGGCGTCCTCGGCAAAAAGCTCCCGTTCGAGGACGAGCACGGCCGGCAGGTCACCCTCGGTCAGGGGGCGCAATGTGACGGTCACGCCGCCGACACCCGCTTCGGCGGCCCGGGTACCTGGGCGTCGGGTCTGCGCAGATACTGCGGCTCGGCCGGGCCGAGCGACTGGCCAGCCTGCATCCGTTCCTTTGTCAAAATTGCCAGCCATGACGCGGACGGATAGCGAGGCTCGATCGGCTCACCGAAATCAGCGGGATAAAGCCAGGGACCCTCGCCAGCCACCGGCCCGGCCGTGCCCAGCCCAGCCGGAGGGCCGGCCGCCGGACCGCCGATCCGCTGGCCGTCGCCGGTGTACCGCGCCCAGTAGACCTCCTTGCGCCGGGCGTCGGTCGCGACGAGGAACTCCCGGCCGGCCGCAGCGGCGAGCGCCGCCCGGGCGATAGCGTCGAGCGTGCACACCCCGTACACAGGCACATCCAGCGCGGTGCCGAGCACCCGGGCGGTGACCACGCCGACCCGCAGCCCCGTATACGGCCCGGGACCGGTGCCGGTCACTACGGCGGTCACGTCCTGCATGGCCGCCCCGGCCTGGCCGAGCACGCCGGTGATGGACGGCATGAGCAGCTCGCCATGGCGCCGGGCGTCCAGAATGGTGGATTCGGCAAGGACACGCTCGCCGTCGTACACAGCAGCCGTGATGGCCGGTGTCGCGGTGTCGAACGCAAGCAGTAGCACGGTTGACCAGCGTAGGTGATACAGCGGGGCAGCCTGGCCAGAGTCAGGCAGGCCATGCTCAGAGCTCGGTTGCGCTGACGCCGGGAAGGTCGCCGAAGCGGGCATTCGCATCGAAGGTGAGGATGATCCGGTCGGTTTGCAGAGCGTGGGCGGCAATGATCAGGTCGTGCACGCCGCGCGGCCGGCCGCACGCTCCGCCTGTTCGGGCTCGGTAACCACATCCGGGGCTCGTCAGGGGGATTTACGGTTTTCCGTCATATGGAATGACATTCCAAATCTAGCCTCAATGGTGCCGGTTGTTACTCCGGCGGCGCCACCGTCAAGAGTTCACACAGCAGGCGCCCGGCCGGAGAAGCGGGGCTCCGGCCGGGCGCCTGTGCTGGTGCTGGCTACTGGATGCAGCCGTTGTCGTTGTCACTCCACAGCGGCTGCATGGCGAACGTGCCGGTGTCGAAGGAGATGGCCTGCAGGTTCTGCCAGGCGCAGAGGTCACCGATCTCCTCGTTGTCGGTCGTGTCGTACCAACCCTGCGGTGGCACCGGATCGGTCACCGCCTCGGCGTACTCGTGCCCGCCGACGATGCTGAACCCGTCGAGCTGGTTCTGCACGGAGTTGGCGCCGCAGCCGGAACCTGCGTCCAGCACGTAGGGCATGTTGGTGTAGGCGCTGGTCCCGTTCCAGTCGTGCCAGGCACAGAACCCGGTGTTGGGGAACCCGTCCGGGTTGGTGCCGCTCGGGCTCAGCACGAAGATGTCCACGTTCGGGCCGGAAACGCCGAAGACGGACGCGGCGTTCTGGGCTTCGGCGGCGAGGTCGGCCTGGGATGCCGACTGCGGCGCGGGTGCCGAGTCGTCAACCCAGGTCCCGCCCAGCACCGAACCGCTGAACGTGATCGGGTTGCCGTTGCCATCGGTGTACTGCGACATCGTCGTGGACCAGGTGTCACTAGAGTCCCCCAGGCCACTGAAGAGACTCTGCATGTAACTCTCGACCCCGTTTGGGTCGCTGTCCCACTGGCTGCCCCAGAAGTCCAGGTAGACAACCGGGTTGGTGGCGACCGCGCCACCTTGATAGTTCAGCACGCCGGACACCGCCGGGTTCACGGAACCCGAACGGCAGGATCCGAAGGGCTGGTTCACCCGCGCCGAGTGACCCCTCATCGGGACGACGCCGAACCGGCCGGACATGTGAACGTGGAACACCTTGCCGTGCAGGTGCACCACCGCGCTGACACCGCACGACCGCGGGGCCGGATGGCTGGCCGCCTGAGCCGGGCCGGCGCCCGCCATCGCACCTGCCAGCAGGGCGGCAGCAGCACAGGCCAGGGTCAGCCGACGCCCAGCACTTCGTTGTGAGGGAGTCGAATTGGGTCGGTTCAACTTGTCACTCCTTTCCGGAAACCGCTCCCCAAATCGTCAGTTACCGACAATAGCGCCGAGTAAGCGAGACAAAGAGGTAACAATTTAGTAACGGTGTGAAGAATCCGGAATGATAAAGCCGGGCAATCCGTTACAGGCCCGGCATATCCGCCGTGAGCAGGGTGCTCAGGAGATCTTCGCCAGCACGTCCTTCGCCGCGGCGACCGCTCCGGCCTGCAGCAGGCTGGGCGAGACCGGCCCGTAGCCACCCTGCCTGGCGTGGTCGAGACCGCTGAACTGCACGGCGATGATCACGTTGCGGAACCTGACCACCAGGGTGACCCGGTCGGTCCTGTCGCCACCGACGGTGATCACCTGGAACCCGCTGAACGCCGCCGTGCCGAGCCCGGACAGGGTCGTCACCTGAGCCCTGGGCTGATGGGTGCCGCGTGGCGGATGCAGTTGGGCCTGCAGGGCCTGACCGTAGGCGTCCTCGGCGGCCGAGGTCGCGCTGCCGTTCCCGAAGGCCAGGCCGCTCGGCGCATAGGCAGTCGCGCTCACCTGGAGCAGCCGGTACATGGGCTTGTGGTCGAGCGTCCAGGCGCACTGGTTGCCCGAACTGCCGCCGAGCCCCGGCAGCACAGCCTGCGCCAGCTTGCCCGGCAGGTACTGGCCCAGCGTCCCGGTGGAGACCGAGTCACAGGTGCTGGGCACGGACTTGAGCTCGCCCCGCTGGTAACTGGTGATGAAGCCGTCGTTTCCCGCGTTGCCCGGCGCGGAGCCACCGGAGACCAGGAAGACGACGAGAGCGGCGATAGCCGCGGCCGCAGCCCCGAGGCCACCCCACACGACCACCCGGCGCTTCGTCCGCCGGGCACGGGTAGCCTGCGCACGCCCGGAACCGCGCCGCCGGCGGCCGCCGGCAGGGTCCCGCACGGGCGGCCAGCCCTGGCCTTCCTGGCGTTCCAGTTGCGAGGGGTCATCCTGGGGCGCGGGCCGGCGGGGATCGGACGGGCGCTGCGGAGCGGCGCGCCGGGGCGAGCGCATGGAGTCCGGGATCACCCACGACGGGTAGTCCTCGTCCTGTCCCGGCTCCTCCGGGACCTCAGGAAAGTAACCTCGCCGGCCGCCCGCCCGCGGCGCAGGCGCCCGCCCGGATCGAGGGGGGCCTGAACCCTGCTGAGCCACCGCACGCCTCCGGAGTGAGAGATCCGCACCGCGGCGGCGGCACGGCCACGGCCGCAACGCGCTCGGCGGCGGCCTGGGACAGCCGGATGATGGGAACAGCCGGAACTATAGAGGCTCCGGCCGCCCGGTAGGTCCGGACACACGGATTTTACGCATGCCCGGCACCCGGCGTTTGCACGACGTCACAACTGGCCGCCTCTGCCCAGCGCGCGCCCACCCGCCGGATGAGCACCGTCCGCGGCTCATCGCCCCCCGGCTCAGCGCAGCCGGGATCGTCCTCGCCGAAGCCGATGGTGATTTCCAGCCGGTCGGCGGACAGCCCTTCGGCCATCCCCTCGCCCCACTCCACCACGGTCACCGACCCGGCCAGGTCGAGATCGAGGTCGTCCACCTCGGCCAGCCCGCCGAGCCGGTAGGCGTCCACATGGACCAGCGCGGGCCCGTCGTGCAGCGAAGGGTGCACCCGGGCGATGACGAACGTCGGTGAGGTGACCCGGCCGCGCACGCCTAGCGCCTCGCCCAGCCCCTGCACCATGGTGGTCTTGCCCGCCCCCAGCGGCCCGGTGAGCAGTACCAGGTCACCGGCCCGCAACTGGCCGGCCAGGCACCGCCCGAGCGCCCGCATCCCGGCCGCGGTCGCCACCTCGATCCGTTCAGGCAACTCCCTGCTCACCTTTCTCACGGCGCCGCCGCCCCAGCCTGCGCGGCGGCCGCCTGCGCGCAGCCTCGCTCAGCATGCCGAGGATCACGTCGTTGACCACGTCGGGGCGCTCCATCATCACCGCGTGCCCGGCCCCGGGAACCATGGCGAGCCGCGCTCCCGGGATCGTCTCGGCCAGTTCCACGCTCAGCTTCGGCGGGATCAGCCGGTCCCGGTCGGCGGCCACCACCGTCACCGGTATCCTGCCGAGCACGTCGAGCACCTCACGCTGGTCGCAGCCGAGCAGCGCGGTGTAGAACTCGGAGATGACGCCGACCGGCGCGTCCCGGATCATCCGCTCGAGGAACTCGGTCTGGGTCAGGCTGGCCTGCGGATCGCCGAATGCCAGGAACCTGGTGGCCATCAGCTCGAGCTCCCTGGACATCAGCCTGCCACTCTCCACCAGGGCCGCCGCCCGCCCCACCGAGGCGCCGCGCAGCAGGGCCGGCGCGATCCGCTGCAGGAACATCCTGGCCGGCCCGGGCAGCCAGGGCACCAGGCCGTCCGGGCTGCTCAGCCCGGACGCCGTGGTCGCGATCAGCACCGCGCCGACGATCTTGGACCCGAACAGCCCGGGATGCCCGCCGGCCAGCGCCATGATCGTCATGCCGCCCATGGAGTGGCCGGCCAGTATGACGCGCGTGTTCCCCGGCGCCACCGCCTGCAGCACGGCGTGCAGGTCATCGCCGGTCTGGTTCACGCTGACCGGCGGCCCGGCGGCTGCCCGGCCGGAGCGGCCATGCCCGCGCTGGTCCCAGAACACCAGCCGCGCCGCCGCGGCCAGGTCGCGGCGCTGATAGTGCCAGCAGTCCTGGTGCAGCGCGTATCCGTGGCAGAACACGATCGTGACCGGCGCGTCGTCCGAGCCATTGACCTCGACGTGCAGCGGCACCCCGTCCGGTGCGAGGACGACGAACTCACGCCCGCGCAGCTCGCCAAGCGGCTCACCGGCCGCTGGGTCGGGGGACAGCCGGAGCCGGTTCGCCGCGAGCCGTTCGGCAGCCACCACGGCGCCAACCCCGGCCGCGGCGGCCCCCACGGCGATCCCGGTAATCCCGGTGACCCGCCGCCAGTTGGCCATCTATTCTCCCGACCAGTCTTGCTCTGCCTGCTCTTCTTCCGTCCATGGCACTGTCACGGGCAGGGTCACTACCCAAACGCCATGTAGTTACTCAACGGTAGCTTTTGGGCCACCGGCAACCGAATCC
>Ga0209166_10003646_pt1 | contig 11015 bp, 9 predicted proteins | sample Coa_R1_3_FD_187151 | JGI IMG/M metagenome (GOLD analysis project Ga0209166, IMG submission 187151) | Surface soil microbial communities from Centralia Pennsylvania, which are recovering from an underground coalmine fire - Coalmine... | ecosystem: Environmental > Terrestrial > Soil > Unclassified... | reverse complement strand
AGCCTTTATGAGAAAAAGGATTTAGTTTCCTTGCTCTTCTACTGGCTGTACGCACGAGACGGGAAAGGAGTATTTCGCTATGACGGCCTATCGTGTAGCTCTTATCGGCACCGGGGGCATAGCTGGCGCGCATATGAGCGCTCTCAAAGAGATGAAGGAACGAGTGCAGGTGGTCGCGGCGGTGGATATTGATCGCGACAGGGTAGAAGCATTTTGCGCCAAATATGCTATTCCCCATGCTTATACGAATGAGGTGGCCATGCTGGCGGCGGAACAACCAGATCTGGTGCATATCGCCACGCCGCCGGGTATACACCATCGCCAGATTATGCGCTGCCTGGAGGCTGGCGCCTGGGTTTTGTGTGAGAAGCCACTCTGCCTCGGGTTGGCTCAACTAGATGAGATTAGCAGAACCGAAAAACTCACCGGCAAATATTGTAGCAGCGTTGTCCAGTGGCGCTTCGGGTCTGGCGCTCAACATCTCAAGCAACTGATCCAGGAGCAGGCTATGGGTCGTCAGCTTGTCGGCCTCTGCCAGACCACCTGGTATCGCGATCAGGCGTATTATGCTGTACCCTGGCGCGGGAAATGGGCCACGGAGGGTGGCGGCACCACTATGGGGCATGGTATCCACGCTATGGATCTCTTTCTCTGGCTGCTGGGAGAGTGGGAGGAGATCAGTGCGATGAGTGGCACGCTGGACCGGGCAATCGAGGTGGATGATGTCTCTATGGCGATAGTACGTTTCCAGAATGGCGCTCTGGGTAGCATTGTCAATAGCGTGCTTTCTCCCCGGCAGCAGACCTACCTGCGCTTCGATTTTCAAAAGGCGACCGTCGAACTCTCTGGCCTGTACGGCTACTCCAATCAGAACTGGCGCTATAGCATCCCAGAAAAATCGAGCGATGAGGCAGCACTGGCCAGGTGGCGGGCTATCCCATCTGATATCCCCTCTTCCCACCACGCCCAACTTGCTGTGCTGCTTGATCGCATGGATCGCAACGAGCGACCGCCAGCCAGCACAATCGATGTGCGTCCAACTCTGGAGGGCATCACCGCGCTCTACAAGTCGTCCGCGACCGGCGCTCGCGTCCAGCGCGGCTCCATCGTGCAGGATGATCCCTATTACTGGCATGTGGCCGGTCAGGCTCTTTAAGTCATCCAGCAGACTCCTTGGTGGATGCCTCAGCCATGAAATATCGCAGAGAAAGCTTTCTGCTGGAATGGAGGAGCAGACAAACGATGAGAACGATCCAGCGTATTGAGGTCTTCCCGATCCGTTTGCCGGTGATCAAGACCTTTCGCTTTGCCTCAGGCAGCGCCGGAAGTGTGGGTGATAGCGCTCCTTTTGTGCTAGTGAAGGTGACCGATAGCGAGGGGGAGATCGGGTGGGGCGAGGGCCGTCCCATGCCGCAGTGGTCCTATGAAACCATAGAGACGGTCACGACCACCATTCGCAACTATTTCGCTCCGGCTGTGTCTGGTTGTCCTGCGACCGATCGCTGGGGCCTCCATCAACGACTGCAGAGTGTGATTGGGCGCGGTCCCAGCACGGGGCAACCCATTGCCAGAGCCGCATTGGACATGGCCGTGCATGATCTGTGCGCGCGCATCGCCGGGCTCCCGTTGCGCTGCTATCTGGGAGGTAGCAGTGAACGGAATACCGTCGCGCTCAGTTATACGCTCACTGCCCACGAGATAGAGGAAGCGCAACAGGAAGTATTGGCAGCACAGGCTAGAGGATTCCATCACTTCAATTTCAAAGTCGCGGTTGCACCGGAGACCGATGTGGCGCTGGCGAAAGCGGTGCGACATGTGGCGGGCCCACAGGCATTTCTCTGGGCGGATGCCAATCAGGGATTACGTTTACACGAGGCGCTGGCACTGGCACACGGCCTGGTTGAAGCCAACGTCAATGTCTTCGAGCAACCCTTTCCCGCCGATCATATCCATCTCATGCGGTACCTGCGCGAGCAGTGTCCAGTGGCGCTGGCAGTCGATGAAGCCAGTGTCAGCCCGGCGGATTTCTTTCAGTATGCAGCCGGAGGCCTGGTGGACTATCTGGTGATCAAGGTGACGCGCAGTGGTGGGATCTGGCCCTCGCTTCAACAGATGGCCGTAGCCGCCTCGGCTGGTCTGCCAATGCTGGTGAGCGGCCTGACTGATGGACTGCTCACGAAACTGGCTGTTTGTCAACTCGCGCTGGCAATGGGTTATCAGGGGCCAGCTGCGCTCAATGGCAGTCAGTTTGTCGATGAAGCCGCTCTCTATCCAGGCAAGTCAGAGATCGAATACGATGGGATCGTCCACCTGAACGAACAGGCAGGTATCGGCGTCCAGCCCGATGAAGGGGCGCTGGCACACTATGTGATAAAGGATTTGCTGGTATGAAAACAACGTTAACGCATATACTACATGATGCACTTGAACTTAAGTATCAGGGGGAAATGCTCTTTCGCTATATCTACGAATCGCAGGTTCCGCTAGCCGAATCGCCCAAACCGTATTTTGCGCCTCTGAGAACTCTGGCGGGCAATGACGTGGCGCTCTTTCGCCCCTACGATCACCTCTGGCATACTGGTCTAGCGATGACCTCGGCCAATCTCTCAGGCGAAAATTTCTGGGGTGGGCCAACTTACGTGCGTGATCGTGGCTATGTCCAGCTTGACAATAATGGGCGCATCCAGCATAGGGGCTGGCAGGAAATCGCCTGTGATGATACGGTGCGTTGCATTGAGCGACTCCAATGGATCTCGCATCAGCAGGAGGTGTGGGTCGAGGAGGAGAGGCGCATCGAGGTCAGCGAGATCGACCCAGCTGGCCGATACTGGAGCCTGGACCTGGGATTTCGCCTGCGCAACGTTACCTCGCAACCACTCAGCTTTGGTTCGCCTACGACGGCTGGTCGGCCTCTGGCTGGCTACGGTGGTCTGTTCTGGCGGGGGCCGCGCTCTTTTCTGCATGGCAAGATCCTGGCCGAGGGATTGGAGGGGCCTGAGATCATGGGCAAGACATCGCCCTGGCTTGCATTTCTTGGGCGGCATGATGGCAACGGAGATGGGTCAACCATCATCTTCATCGATAACCCACGGAACCCTCGTTTTCCCACGCGCTGGTTTGTGCGCGATGACCCCTATGCGTGTGTGAGCTGCTCTTTTATGTTCGATGAAGTGTATCTGCTCCAGCCGGCTGAAGAACTGGTGCTGGACTATCGCATCGTTTTGGGTAGCGGTACGTGGTCGCGTGGAGAGATTGAAGAGTATCTACGCCGCTGATCATGGCATGAAGTGGATCTCAGAGTATATACTGGCGATATCGAAAGTGAACTATCTCTCCCTGTTTAGCGAAGATAACCGGGAGGCTTAGAAGAAATGTGCGTCGTTTCATCTAAAAGGCGCACAGCATTGCCCTGAAAGCCGAGAATATACGCATGAGAACCTATTACACCCGTATTGCGGGTCAAAGCCTGGAGCGACTTGCTGCGATTTCCGATGGAATATTTGCTGTTGGGATGACCCTGCTGGTACTCGATCTGCACATCCCTGTAAGTACTACATCGCGGCCTATTCATACTGAAGCTGACCTGTGGGGCGCTTTCGTCTCACTTTCGCCAAATTTGCTGGCGTATTTCACCAGTTTTCTCATGCTTGGCGTGTTCTGGATCGGCCAGCAAACACAGCTCAATCATTTCACACGCAGCGACCGCACGCTCACCTGGATTCATCTGATCTTCTTGTTGGGAGTCTCGCTTATGCCATTTTCGACGGGATTGTTAGGTGCGTTCATCACCTTTCGCCTGGCTCTGGTGGTGTACTGGCTCAATATTCTGCTGCTTGGCGTCATGCTGCTCGTGAGTATACGCTATGCCTGGCGAGCGGGACTTGTGAAAGAGGAGACGACGGCTGCAATACGTTCCTCGCTCGAACGGCGTATCGTCATCTCACAGGTGCTCTATGCTTTCGGTGCGCTGCTCTGCGTCATCAACAACTATTGGAGTATCGCCGTCATCGTCCTCGTGCAATTAGTGAATTTCTTTGTTCGATGGTAAGGGTGTTCCCAGGAGACTCGTTTCAGCAATGCTTGCTCCGGGTTATTTCCAGATCGCATGAGGTCCTGGCAATCAAGCCTCGCACACATCGATACCCAGCCCTTTTAATTGAGTCAGCAGCTCAGGAGATGCCTGCGTATCGGTGACCAGGGTATGGACGGCGCTAATGGGGGCGATAGAGTGCAGCGCGACACGCCCAATTTTAGTGTGATCGGCCAGCACAAACGTCTGCTGGGCGCGCTGCAGGGTGACGCGATGGGTGAGGACCTCAAGCTGGTTGGGCCCGGTCAGGCCGTACTCCGGATGCAGACCAGTAACCCCTACAAAGGCTTTGGTAACATACATCTGACTCAAACTCTGCTCGGCTGAAGGGCCAACCAGGGCAAAGAAATCCGGGAGCAGCAGGCCACCGATCAGTGTTAGATTGATGCCGGGCATGCCGCTCAGCTCCATCGCGATATTGAGGGCATTGGTAATCACCGTGAGATCCTGCAATTGTGAATGGCGGATACTGCGCGCGAGATGTGTAGTGGTGGTGCCAGGAGAGATCGCGATGGTATCTCCATCCTCAATGAAACGGAGCGCGGCCAGCGCAATTGCAGTTTTTTCCTCCAGTTGCTTGCCCATATTTTTTTGAAAGGTCAGTTCATAGGCATAAGTACTGTAGGAGAGCGTGTCAACCGGGACCGCCCCTCCATGGATGCGGCGCAGAAAGTTTTGCTGCTCTAGCCGCTCCAGATCACGTCTGATGGTGGAGGAGTTTACTCCTAGCTTCAGGCTCAAATCCTCAGCAGAGACGCGTCCATGTTGTCGCAACTCTTGCAGGATAAAATCGGCTCGTCTGGCTCCGTCTGACATAACTTCTCTCAATGTTTTCATAATAGGTTGCTTTATTATAAGCTCTTCTCTCTTTCGCGTCAATGCGTAGGATTGCCCACAGGGCTTGTGCATAGTTCTGTTGCATGCAAGGGACTCTCCATCTCATCCTCAGCAGCAAGCGATGACATATAGATGACGAAAAGACACCATTGAGCATAACCAAAGAAACACCCTGGCTAGATTATCCTATAGTCATGATGTTTCTTTGTAGCTCTGCACCTGCTGAGCCATTGTGGAGCTTCATGGCAAAATCAGATGGAGATCGCCGAATTCGTGCCAGAGATAGCCTGCACGCAAGGCTTCCTGATAGCTGATTCTGAGGTGTTCGCGATTGGCGAGGGCCTCAAGCATGAACATATGGGTAGCCTTTGGCTCGTGGAAGCCCGTCAAAAGCGCATTGGCGGCGTGCATTCCTCGCTCAGGAGTTACTATCAGGCGCGTCCAACCTTCGCCAGGATGAGCAATGCCATCCGTATCGGTCACGGTTTCTAGCGCACGCACCACTGTTGTGCCAATAGCTACGACCCGCTTCCCCGCCCCTCTGGCCGCATTGACCAGGCGTGCAGTCTCAGGCGGGACACGATAGAACTCCTCGTATGGTGGCTCATAATCCTCCAGGCTGGCAACTCCAGTGTGTAGCAACAGGGGAGCGACCTGGACGCCGTGTGCTACCAGATTCGTAATCAATTCGGGTGTAAAAGCTCGCCCGGCTGAAGGCATTTCCGCGCTACCTCGCTCCGTCACATAGACCGACTGGTAATATTCTAGTGGCCATTGCTCCTGCACATAACTGTAGCGAATAGGGAAGCCATGTCGCTCCAGATAGAGTGGCAGTGGATAGGGTAGCTTGAGTGTGGCGATCCAGAGGCGCTGATGCGCTACTGTGGGCTGCGGTATCCCATAAGTGGAATAAAGCGGCCCGGCTGTTTCGCGATTGTGCAGGTAGGGCATATGCAATGTTGCCTCAGCTCCATCTGCTAACTGCAATGTCTCGCCAGCTTTGACATCGAAGAAGGGTCGAGTGGTTTTGCCTGCCGGCGTTCGTACCTCGACAATCCACAGGTCGGCGGGCAGGTGCGTTGAGAGGTGTAGCTCAAGCGGCATGCCATCATTGCGCGTTGCGTTGAGCGCTGCGTTCATCGTTCCGCTGGTATTGACGACCAGCAGATCGCCCGGGTTCAGAAAGTCGCCGATCTGGCGGAAGTTGGTATGCACAATATGATTATCTGACCGATAGGATACCATCAGCCGCACTTCGTCACGAGCCAGCCCCCGTGCCTCTGGAGGCTGTCCGGCCTCCAGCTCGTGTGGCAGATCGAAATCGACGACCGGCTCCCCTGGCAGACCGAAAGCAACGTTCGGCACTGATTCCTCCGGCTCTGAATCACTTATCAAACGAATTGGTGTTGTATATGAAAGTACCATAGCTCATTCCTCTGTGCTAAGTGTACGAGCAGCATAGCGTCCGCTGGGATAGGTGCCCTGTATGAGAGCAAGCAGGCCTGGGACGCTGGTTTCGGGCAGTGGCCTGTCGCTGATATCTTCTCCAGGAAAAGCCTCCTGGTGCATTTGTGTATTCATGTCGCCTGGATCAACCCAATAGACTCGCCATCCTGGCTCTTCGGCTGCCAGAATGTGGGAGAGCTGTTCGAGGGCTGCCTTGCTTGAGCCGTAGCCGCCCCAACCTTCGTATGCCTCAACGCCCGCGTCACTGGTGATATTGAGAATGCACGCACCTGGCTTCAACTGATGCTGAGCAGCCTGCAGAAGTGCCAATGGAGCAATCACGTTGGTACGATACACACGTTCCAGGACATCCAATGGATATTCCAGGAGCGGTGGCTGTGGACTGGGACCGAGGATACTGGCGTTGTTCACCAGCAGATCGAGGAGTCCTGTGGTGTGGGTGGCTTCAATGAGTGCCTGGCGGTGGGCGGCATCGGTCACGTCGCCGGCAATGGCAATGACGTTGGTCCACTGTGCCAGTTCCGCGCGGGCTGCTTCAAGCGCCTGGTTCCCGCGGGCATCTATGAGAAGGTTCCAGCCCTGTTGTGCCAGTTGACGAGCCAGCGCCAGACCGAGGCCGCGCGATGCTCCTGTAATCAAGGCGGTTTGCGTGTGTTTCATAACTCTTTCTCCCTTTTCGGATACACAACTCTTTTCACTCTCGGTAGTCTATCCGAAAGAGAAGTCTTCTGGATCGTGCAAGAGGACAGGAAAGCGATTGGTCTTTTGGACAGGTTTTCATCTCTTTGCTGTAGCTCCGAATCTCTTGAAACCGGACTTTACAGTTTGGTGGAGGCGTAGCGGCCTCCGCCCGCAGAAGTAGGGAGCTTCACGGCAGATAGAGTTCCGTAACCTTTCCAGGCAAGATCAGGACGCATGGCAATTTTTTGAAGATGGGTCGCTTCCTGCTTTTGCCAATCCAGACCAGGTAGTTATCCGGGGGGAGATCGAAGACAGCTGCGTAGAGTCCATGTCCGCTTTTCTTATTCTTATAATATTTGACCAATCGATGCTTATCGGGCGTCATATAATAATGCCGAATCCAACGGGCATATTCATCAACATGCACTTCCTGATCCAGACGGGAGGCTTCAGTGTAGACAATCAGCTTGCCCCAGAGGTCCCGGCCAAAGTTGGTGTGTGTCTGCCAGGAAAAGTCAACGTAATCCTGGTAAGAGGCGGACAGGCTCGTCGGCAAAGCTGGAGGTACTGGCAATGCGGGCCGCTTTGGCCGGGAACGCCAATTCGCAACGCTTTCTTCTATGAACTTGTAGATAGCAAGACTTGCAGCTATGCCACCGAGCAGTGTGCAAACAACTGCCAGCAGGTCCCACCCCATAAATCAAGTAACCCTATTCCCTGGCACCTCTATAGGTAGTGCGCAAAGCATAGCATGCAGTGTTTTATAGGGGCTTTGTCCATAGTTTATAGGGGGCTTGAGAGGTCTTGTTGGCCCTGGATTTGCTCAAGCAACTTCGCCACCACAGCCGTCCAGCCTGTCTGATGGCTGGCTCCCACGCCCGCCCCGCTATCGCCATGAAAGTACTCATAGAACAGCAGATGGTCGCGCCAGTGTGGATCGGTCTGAAATAGTTCCTGCGTCCCAAAGACCGGACGTCGCCCGGCCTGGTCCCGTAAGAAGATGTGCGTGAGGCGAGAAGAGAGCATATCGGCGATTTGCCAGAGCGTGCGCTTCTGGCCCGAGCCGGTGGGGCACTCGACCAGGAAGTCATCACCATAGTAGTGATGAAATTTCTGGAGTGTTTCGACGAGCAGGAAGTTCAACGGAAACCAGATGGGGCCGCGCCAGTTCGAGTTGCCACCAAAGAGTCCACTTTGCGAATCGCCAGGCTCGTAGTTAACGACATATTCCCTGCCATTGGCGCGGTAGATATAGGGATGTTGTGCGTGATATTTGCTCAGGGCCCGAATACCGTGCTCACTCAGAAATTCTTCTGGGTCGAGCATACGCTTGAGCAGCTGTTTCATGCGATGGCCTCGTACCAGCGCCAACAGACGGCGATCCTCCATTCCAGGCTTGTGCCAGCGAGAAACCAGACTCGCCAGCTGTGGGCGATGTTCCAGAAACCATTCCAGGCGAGCTTTGAACGCTGGTACGGCGTCGAGCAGGTCTGGCTCAATCGTCTCGACGGCCAGCAGCGGAATAAACCCCACCAGCGAGCGCACTTTGAGCGGCACATGAGAATCATCGGGCATATGCAAGACATCGTAGAAGAACTGATCTTCTTCATCCCAGAGGGCAATACCTTCTCCCGCAATATTATTTAGCGCTTCGGCAATATACAGGAAATGCTCGAAGAACTTGGTTGCAACATCCTGGTAGATCGGGTTCGTGCGCGCCAGCTCCAGCGCGATCATTAACATATTCAGGCAATACATACCCATCCAGGCAGTGCCATCGCACTGTTCGAGGTGACCGCCCGTCGGCAGAGGTGCGCTGCGATCAAAGACGCCGATATTGTCCAGGCCCAGAAAGCCTCCCTGAAACACATTATGTCCCTCGCTATCCTTGCGATTTACCCACCAGGTGAAGTTAAGGAGCAGTTTATGAAAGACACGTTCCAGGAAAGCGAGATCAGCCTTGCCGCTGGTGCGCTTCTCGATCTTGTAGACGCGCCATGCCGCCCAGGCGTGGACGGGAGGATTGACATCGCTCAATGCCCATTCGTAGGCCGGTAACTGACCATTGGGATGCATATACCACTCATGCAGAAGCAGGACCAGCTGCTTTTTGGCGAAATCTGCGTCGATCAATGCCATGGGGATACAATGGAATGCCAGATCCCAGGCGGCAAACCAGGGATATTCCCAGGTATCGGGCATAGCAATGATATCGGCGTTATTGACATGTTTCCATTCAGCGTTGCGTCCGACCTGATGCGCAGGCGGCGGGGGTGGCCCTGCGGGATCACCATGTAGCCACAGATCCACGTCATAGTAATAGAATTGCTTGCTCCAGAGCAGACCGGCAAAGGCCTGACGCTGGACCAGGCGGGCATCCTCAGAGAGATCCCAGGCGTATGGCCGGTAGAATGCATCTGCTTCTGCCTGTCGCGCCTGGAAGATCTCATCAGCCTGCCCAAATGGGTCGACGTACCGAACAGAGGATAGCCGCAGAAGGAGCACCTCACTTGCTCCTGGCGCGATCGTCAGGTGCGTCTGGACGGCCGCTTTTGTGCCTGCGCGGGCAGGGTTGGTGCTTCCCCATAGACCAGAGACGACCGCATCATGCATCCCATCCTTCACGAATGCCGTACGATTTGCTATACCCCAGAGCCGTTGAGCATTGCTTTCATTCTCTGTAAAGAGCAGTTGCTGAGGAGTTGATCCCGGCTTGCTGGCCAGCCAATAATCGCCGAGGGTGACGTGGCGGGCATAAATTAGAGCCCCCACCTGACTGTCATACTCAGATGAGGAAGGGGTTACAGCCCGCATCTCAGGTTTTTGGTCCACCTGGCCCCATGCCCAGGTATTGCGGAACCACAGAGTCGGCAATAAATGCAGTGACGCGGGGTCAGGCCCACGATTGGTTGCGCTGATGCGGATCAGGATATCCTCTGGTCCGGCTTTCGCATACTCAATGCTCACATCGAAATAGCGATCCTGTGCGAAAATACCGGTATCAATCAGTTCGTACTCGGGCTGGTTACGAGCACGTCGGCGATTCTCCGCGACAAGATCGGCATAAGGGAAAGCACGCTGCGGGTATTTGTAGAGCGCTTTCATATACGAATGTGTCGGCGTATTATCCAGGAAGTAATAATACTCTTTGACATCCTCGCCATGGTTGCCCTCCGAACCGGTCAGCCCGAAGAGTCGCTCCTTGAGGATGGGGTCAGCCTCGTTCCAGAGGGCGAGCGCAAAGCAGAGTTGCATAGTTTCATCGCTGATCCCAAGTAGACCATCCTCGCCCCAACGGTAGGCTCTGGAACGCGCATGATCGTGAGGAAAGGCATCCCAGGCATTCCCATCGGGCGAGTAATCCTCGCGGACCGTTCCCCATTGACGCTCAGAAAGATATGGTCCCCAGAGAGACCAGGGACGTTTCCCCTCCCCAGACTCTGCGAGTCTGAGCCGCTCCGGGTCGAGACCGGGCATAGCGCGTTGTGACCTGGCGCTGCTGCTTTGCATACGTTCATTCCTCTTCTCGTGCTACCTCCATGTACACCTTAATAGCCTGTTTATCTTCAGTAAGGTGCCGCACCAACTCGGCGTAATTCTCCAGCCCGCTCACCCTGGTCGTGAGCAGTTGCGGGAGCCAGCCGGGATAGAGTGCCTCAGCTTTCACCATATCATTCACGCCGCTGACAAAATCCGCGGGTGAGGCATTCACGGTACCAACCATCACCTTGTTCCCAAGTACAAAGCTCTGATTGATGCGATCAACATTCACCTCTGTACTGGCATTTCCCCCTGTAATACTGGAGAGCACCAGGACACCATTCTTCCCCAAAACCTCCGCCGCCTGGAAGGCCAGCAGGCTAAAACCACTGGCTTCGAAGATGATATCGAAGGGGCCAAAGGCTGTGCTGGTCTCCGCCACAGTCTTTTCTTGCGCGCT
>Ga0209166_10003644_pt1 | contig 11019 bp, 9 predicted proteins | sample Coa_R1_3_FD_187151 | JGI IMG/M metagenome (GOLD analysis project Ga0209166, IMG submission 187151) | Surface soil microbial communities from Centralia Pennsylvania, which are recovering from an underground coalmine fire - Coalmine... | ecosystem: Environmental > Terrestrial > Soil > Unclassified... | reverse complement strand
GAAGCCTGAGCTGACGTTCCGCTGAACTGTCAATCGACGACGCAGAGCGTATGAGTACGCATCCTACTGGCACGGTGACCTTCCTCTTTACGGACATCGAGGGCAGCACCAGCCTGGCTCAACAATATCCCGAGGCGCTGCCCGCCCTTTTGGCGCGCCATCACGCGATTGTGAGCCAAGCGATTGAAGCCCACAACGGCTTCGTCACTCAAATCATCGGCGATGCCTTTTGCGCGGCATTCCACACGGCACCCGATGGGCTCCGCGCCGCACTCCATGCGCAGCGCGCGCTGCAGCGCGAAGACTGGTCGCCCGCGCCCGTCCGCGTGCGCATGGGTATCCATACGGGCATGGCGCAAGCGGAGGCGGTGGGCGCAGTCGCCGAGGGTTACATCGGTTATATCACCTTGGCCCGCGCCCAACGTGTTATGTCCACCGCCCAGGGCCAGCAAATTCTCCTGTCCAATACCAGCGCCGAACTTGTGCGCGGCGAACTCCCCGCAGGCGTGAGCCTGCTTGACCTGGGCGAGCACCGATTGAAAGGCTTACTCAACCCCGAACATATCTGGCAAGTCGTCGCGCCGGATTTGCGCCAGGACTTTCCCCCGCTCCCGACGCTCAACGCGATTCCCAACAACCTGCCGATTCAGTTGACGAGCTTCATTGGACGCGACAAAGAGATGGCTGAAGTAAGGCGCGGGTTCGCAACAACGCGCCTGTTGACTCTCACCGGCGTCGGCGGGACGGGCAAGACGCGGCTGGCCCTTCAACTGGGTGCGGCAGTTTTGCCCGAGTTTAGAGATGGCGTGTGGTTCGTCGAGCTCGCGTCGCTGTCGGACCCAGCCCTGGTGCCGCAAGCGGTGGCCACCGCCCTGGGCGTGCGCCAAGAGGCGAACCGGGCCGTGCAGGCGGCGCTGCACGACTACTTGCGCGAAAAGACGTTGCTGCTGGTGCTCGATAACTGTGAGCATCTCATCCAGGCCTGCGCGCAATTCGCGGATCTGGTCTTGCGGGCCGCGCTCAAGGTCAAAATCCTGGCCACCAGCCGTGAAGCGCTGGACATCAGCGGCGAATCCATTTATCACGTTCCATCACTCCCCTCGCCGGCCGCGACCCATTTCTCGCCAGAAACGCTCGGGCAGTTCGACGCGGTCAAGCTGTATGTTGATCGCGCTGCCGCTGTTCAGAATGAATTCGTGTTGACGCCGGAAAACGCGCCCGCGGTTGCTCAAATCTGCCGGCGGCTGGATGGAATCCCGCTCGCGATTGAGTTGGCCGCCGCGCGGACCAAGGTCTTCGCGCCGGAACAAATCGCGGCGCGCCTAGACGATCGCTTTCGTCTGCTGTCGGTCGGCAGCCGCAACGCCCGGCCGCGCCATCAAACCCTGTCGGCGCTGATTCAGTGGAGCTATGATCTGCTTTCAGAGGCCGAACGCGTTCTACTGCGGCGGCTGTCCGTGTTTTCAGGCGGGTGGGCGTTGGAAGCGGCGGAAGCCGTGTGCGGGGACGAGGCGGCGGGAGGGGCCCTGCCCCCATTGGCGGTGTTGGAGCTGCACACGAGCTTGGTCAACAAGTCGCTCGTCGTCGTCGAGCGCGTGGCCGGTCAAGGAGCCCGTTATCGGATGCTGGAGACGATCCGCGAATATGCGTTGGAGCGGCTCGTGGCTCACGGAGAATCCGAAAGCATGCGCCGCAAGCACATGGTTTACTTTCGGAGAGTCGCCCAGGAGGCAGATCCCCAGTTTTCAAGTCCAGCCCGGGCGGTTTGGGTGGAGACGCTGAAAGCAGACCAGGATAACTTTCGGGCGGCGCTTCAGTGGGCTAGAGAAAGCGGAGACGCGCTCGCCGGGCTCCAACTGGCTGGAGCCTTGTGGTTGTTCTGGTACGCCCTGGGCAGCTTGAGCGAGGGGCGGGGCTGGATGGAGAGCGCGCTGGCCCAGGCCGTGACCCTAGACGCGCCAGCCGCGCGGGCCAAGGTTCTGTTGGCGGGCGGAAACCTGGCCTGGTTCCAGAGTGATTACGGCGTGGCGCGCGCTCTGCTCGAGGAGGGGCTGGCAATATGTCGTGGCTTGGGCGCTCAAGGTCGCCGCGACCTGGCCTACTGCTTGTTGTGGATGGGCGCGCTTGAACGAGATCAAGGCGACCCGATGATCGCGCGTTCCCTGCTTCAAGAAAGTGTGGCAACCTGCCGAGAGATCGGAGACCGGTACACACTGGCTTTGGGTCTCGTTACTTTCGGGCGCACCTTGGCCGAACCGGATGCGATCCCGATAATAACGTCGCGAATCGCCACCCGCCACCTGGCACAACGGAGGAGACTGTGAACCACAAACTCATCTCTCTTCTGCTCATATTTACGCTTACGCCCGCATTGCTGCTGATTCTGGACGTCGCGCCTGCATCGGCCGGCGGGACGGTGACCAATTGCAGCGATGACACCGATTTCAGCAGCCAACTCAGCGGCGGCGGGACCATCAACTTTAGTTGCGGTCCCGCGACGATTGTCCTCAGCAGCACCAAAACCATCAGCACGAATACCACCATTGATGGCGGTGGCACGATCACTTTGAGCGGCGGCGGGACGCGCTTGTTCATTGTCAACTCCGACGTGGTGCTCACGCTGACGAACATCACTATCCGCGACGGCTATTGGGGTGCGGACGGCGGTGCGATTTACAACGCCGGCGCCGTCAACATCAGCAACAGCAAGTTCTTCAGCAACACAGTTGCTACGGGTTATAGCGGCGGCGCAATCGAATCGTTTGGTGTATTGAACATCAGCAATAGCGAGTTTGCGTATAACAGCGCCGGCAATGGCGGCGCACTTTTTCCACGTGAGTCAACCTCCTTCACCACCATCACCGGCAGCAGCTTTCATGACAACTCGACGACCAACACGACCAATGGCTGGGGCGGCGCCATGTTGGTGTGGAATGGCGCCCAGGTGAGCATCGATGCCACAAGCTTCATGAGCAACACGGCCCAGCAAGGCGGCATGGCCTATGTGACCTCGGTCTCGGTGCTGACCATGACCAATAGCAGCCTGTCGTCTAATGGAGCCACGGTTGTCATTGGCGGCGCGCTGGTCAACCACGGCACGGCAACGATCAATAACTCGACGCTTGACCACAACAGCGCCGCCAGCGGCGGCGGCATTTGGAACGATGCCACGCTGACCTTGAATAGTACGAGCCTCAACGATAATTCTGCGCTGCAATTCGGCGGCGGCCTTTCGAACAGCGGTACGGCCACCTTGAACAATTCGATTATGAGTGGCAACACCGTCACTCAGACGGGTGGCGCGATTTATGGCACGGGTGCGACGACGCTGAACAACTCGACGCTCAGCGGCAACTCGGCTTCAATTGGTGGCGGGCTCGCCGACAATATTGGCACGACGACATTAAATAACTCGACACTCACTGGCAATTCCGCCAGCAATGCCGGCGGTGGGATTTATAGTTTTGGCACTGTCCACTTGAATAGCTCCACGTTGAGTGGCAATTCGGCCGCCAACGGTGGCGGCGGATTCTACAATGACCATAGCGTCGCGATCGTAACGAACTCCACGCTGAGCGGCAATTCAACGCCGACGCTCGGCGGCGGGTTCTACAATTCGGGCAGCGCAACTTTTTACAATGCGACCCTTGCTGATAACAGTGCGGCACACGGCGGCGAATTGTATATTCAAGGCAGCGCGCCGACCGTGTTGACCAACACCATCCTCGCCTACAGCCCCTCGGGCGGCAATTGCGCCGGCACGATCACGTCGTCGAAGTTCACGCTCTCCAGCGACAACACGTGCGGGCTGCCGCTGGCGAACACGATAAAAGGCCAGGACCCGAATGGGCTTGATCCGCTGCTCAGCGCGCTGGCCAGCTATGGAGGCTTCACGCAAGTTCACATGCCGCAAGCGAATAGCCCCGCCGTGGATGGCATTGTGGGCAACGATGCGCTTTCGACGGATCAACGCGGCCAGCCGCGCCCGGCAGGCCTGGGCTACGATATCGGCTCGGTCGAGCGGCAACCGTCCGATTTTGACCTCCCGCTGCACTTGTGGCTGCCGCTTATCAGGCGATGACAGACTCGTCGCTTGCCACAAAAGCGGCCCATCGTCCGAGCAAGGCTACGAGGCGCAGGTGCAAGATCGGCTGGGCCGCTAGCTCGCGGCACAAGAGCAGGCGCTGGACATTGACCAAACCCAGACGCTGCCGGAAGTGAGCCAGGCCGAGATCGTCGGGATCAAGCATTGGCTAGGGCCGAGATGTAGTCGCGAAAACGTTTGGGACTATACTTCACCGCGGGCAGAGACGTGGGCATCCCCTCACCCAGGAATCGGTCTTGGCGCACCGCGACATGAGCCCCTGTTTCGGTCTCTGCCATGTTCAACGGCCGCAGCCGGCGTTGGACTCGGGGATGCCAGCCCGCATGGGCGGGGATCAGGTATGCCGGCTGATGCCGCTGCAATGGGCGAGGGGCCTGCGCAACCTGCACACAGCCATAGCGACGGGTGACTGACATGACAACTGCATCGCTGTTTCGGCTCGGAGGGAGCGCTGCGCTTCTCGCCGCGGTCCTATTCGGCGCGGGAAACATCACCTACTTTCTGTCCAGGCAACAGCCAACCACGCTAGGCTACTGGGTTGGGATTATCGGAAACGCCTTCTTCGTGTTGGCATTGTGCGCTGTGTTCGCACGGCAGGCGCAGCGCGGCGGTGTTTTGGGATTGATCGGCTTCGTTCTCCTCGTCTGGTCGCTGCTGGGTGACATCGGCGTCCAGGCTGTCAGCCTGGGAGTCGCCGCCGGGGTGTTTACCAATGCGCAACTGGCGCAAGTGCCTGGCTATGCTTTGGTGGATACGGTGCATTTCTGGATGTTCGTCGTCGGGCAAATTGCCCTGGGGATATCCATTTACCGCGCTCGTGTGCTGCCCCAATACGCTGGAGCATTGCTCGTGGTCTTGGGCCTCATCCAACCGCTCACGGGTCCGCTGGCCTTTACCCGCCCAATCTATGCGATTGGCTTCTTCGTGGCCTGGTCCTGGCTGGGTTGGAGCCTGCTCATGGCCAAGAACGCCGTTTCTGCGCAACCCGTATCTGCTACCTGACCCCGCCTGCGGTGGCCGTTCTCGAGGAAAGCGACGCGCTACCTGGCGACCGCCCCCACTCACCCTAGTCATCGGTTCCTCACTACTCCGCGTAGGGCTGATCCTTTCCCACCGCGCTGTAGCCGATGCTCCAGACGTAGCCATCCGGGTCGGCGAAAGTTCCGCCGTACCCGCCCCATTGCAGCTTGCCCGCGGGCTTGAGGATCGTGGCGCCGGCCTTCCGGGCCTCGTCCAAGACTTCGTCCACGCGGCCCTCGCTTCGAACGACGTAGTTGAAGACGATGCCGCTGAAGCCGCTGCCCTCCGGGCTCAGGCCCGCGTCGTTGGCCAGGCCCTCGCGGCCGTAGAAGCCGATGAGCGAACCGCCGTGTGGAACGAAGAACACCGAGATGCCGTAGTCGTTCTGGATCTTCCAGCCAGGGCCCTCCGTGTAGAAGCGCTTAGACCGCTCCATGTCGTTGACGCCCAGCAGGATCGCGCTGATGTGTGAGTTCATTTCGTCTCCTTTCGTCTCCTTCTGGCCGTTCCCTATCTACAATTGTAGTATCACGGCTCATTTTTCCGTTCTGATCTATCGTCGCACGCGAGCAGGTCAAAATGACAAAAGTTGGATTATCTCATCAGACCTCTTATCCCCACGAACAGATTGGCCACCACGTGGGCCAGCAATACGTGCCCACGGCGCTGCTGGGCACGTACTTCTACTCTCCGTCAGAGCAGGGCTACGAGGCTCAAGTGAAGGACCGCCTGGCTCGCTGGCGCGCTGCGCAAGAAAACGTGTCAGCCCTGGCTGCCGCTTGTCGGGCGCTGATCTGATGCCTGAGCCGGCTGAGCTTCAGGTTCACTTGATCGTCATATGGCCAGAGATAGCGATGATGTGCCTCTGACGGGCACACCCGCTTCCTGACTGCGATCAGTTCCCGCCAAGACCACAGCCCTAACGGACTGCCGGCACGCATGGACTTTTGATGACCCAGCCCGTGAGCTTGAGTTGCCAGGCTCGTTATGGCCCGTGCCCTCGCCAGAATTGGGCGGAACTTCAGGTTGTGACCAGTTTGTAGCCCACCCCCGTCACCGTCTCGATGCTCACCCGGCTGCCCGCCAAAATTTTGCGCAGGTGGGCCACGTGCACATCCACCGTGCGCGTCTGGCCGTAAAAGTCGAAGCCCCATACCAGGTTGAGCAGCTGCTCGCGCGTCAGCACCCGGCCGCGGTTCTCGGCCAGCGTGTGCAACAAGTCGAACTCCTTGGCGCGCAGGCTGGCTGGCCGGCCGGCCACCAGCACCTCGCGCCGTGACTGGTCGATGGACACATCGCCCACGTGGATCGGCCCGGCCTCATCCTTAGCGCCGCGCGGCGCGCTGCTGCGCCGCAAGATGGCTTTCACGCGCGCCACCAGCTCACGCGGGTTGAAGGGCTTGGCCAGGTAGTCGTCCGCGCCCAGCTCCAGCCCGATAATCTTGTCGATATCCTCGTCGCGCGCCGTGACCATGATGATGGGCAGATCGGATTTGGCCCGCACCTGCTTGCAGACCTCGTAGCCGTCCAGGCCCGGCAGCATCAGGTCGAGCACCATCAGCGCCGGCGGCTCCTTGTCCACCTGCTCGAGCGCGGCCAGCCCGTCGCCCACCGAGCTCACGCGGAAGCCGTCGCGCTCCAGATATAGGCGCGCCAGCTCAACGATGTTGGCCTCATCGTCCACTACGAGAATCAATTCGCCCGGCATGCGCGCTATTGTACAGGGAAAGATGTTTTTCTCTCTTTCTCTTTCTTTCTGGTACAATACCCCCGCTCGCGCCCCCATCGTCTAGTGGACCAGGACGCGGCCCTTTCAAGGCCAAAACCGGGGTTCGAATCCCCGTGGGGGCACAGCCAGCACCCAATGGTCCAACACAAAAACAGCGAGCGAGACAATTGTCTCGCTCGCTGTTTGCTTATGGCCGTCAGCCAGGTTTGACCTTAGACCGCTTGCATCTCGAAGGTCACCTGGGTGAGCTGCTCTGAGACCTGCCATAACGTCTTGGCGGTATTTTCATCCTTGGCCCGGCCAGGCACATGCGCCGGCTTGGGCATGCCGGTCATCTCTCCCCATCCGTCTGGTCCATAGTAGCCGCCGCCCAGGGCGTGCGGGCTGGTGGCCGCGTACAAGGCGGGCAGGCAGCCTTGCGAGATCTCCTGCCACAGGCCGGGTATCCAGCGCGTCGCGCGCATCATCCTGGGTTCGCTTGTGCGGGCCTTGCCCAGCGATGGCCCGCTTGACTGTAAATTGGTGTGCGTGGCGCCTGGGTGCGCGGCGTTGCTGCGCAGGCCCCAGCCGTGTGCCTCGCTCAGCCGGTTCAGCTCGAACGCGAAGAGCAGGTTGGCCAGTTTGGATTGCGCGTAAGCCCCCTGGGCTGAGTAGCGCCGGCGCTCCCATTGCAGATCGTTGAATTGAATCTGGCCGATCATGCTCAAGCCGCTGCTCAAGGTTGTGACACGCGCTGCGCCTGCCTGGCGGAGCAGGGGCATCAAGCCCGCCGTGAGCACGAAATGGCCCAGATGATTGGCCCCAAACTGCAGCTCGAAGCCATCCGAGGTGGTTTGGCGCGTGGGCGGCGCCATCACGCCGGCATTATTAACCAGGATATGGATCGGTCGGCCGGCCGCGTTCAGGCGCGATGTGAATTCGCCGATCGACTGCAAGTTGGCCAGGTCCATTACTTCAACCGAGAGTTTCGCGCGCGGGTTCTCAATCTGTAGGTCATGCATGGCCCGCTGCCCTTTATCCGCGCTGCGCACCGCCAGGATCACCTCCGCGCCGGCTGCCGCCAGCCGGCGTGTCAGGCCGAACCCAATGCCGCTGTTCGCTCCGGTCACCACAGCCAGTGTTCCCCGTTGGTCGGGTATTTCAATGTCGCGCTTGTTCTTCATCGTCTCTGTTACATTGTTGTCCATATAATGCGCTTTTTCTGATTGAGTAGTCAATCATTCATCCGGCCAAAAAAAGAGAGCTGGTCTACGCCTTGGCGATCCCGCGCCAGAAAACTTCAAAACCCGCCTCAGAATAGTCAAGGTCGGCGGCGCTGTTTTGCGCCATAACGGCGATGGTAGTTTCAGCCATCCCGTTCAACATGGCCGCCACAAAGGCCATGGGGTAGGGGTAGATCAGTTGGCGTTTGGCACTGTCGGCCGCCATCCGCTCAATTTCAGCAAACGGGGCATTGCCCACGTCCCGGCTCTCGGCCGTAATCCGGTCCGATACGCCCAACTCGGCCAAAACCTTGCGTTTGGCCGGGTTCGCCATCCCCCAACGCACATACCGTTGCCAGATGTGATGCACCCGACTGCGAACATCGGCCTCGGTCGGAAAATTGTCCAGGAGCGCGTCGGCCATCTCTTGCTTCAGCGCGCGGTACAGCTCATTCAACAGGGCGTCCTTGTTGGGGAAATAGGTAAACAGCGTGCCTTCGGCCACGCCCGCAGCGCGCGAAACGGCGGAAGTCGGCGCCTGCCAGATGCCTCTTTCTGCAAACACTGCAATCGCCGCTGCCAGGATGGCGTTGCGCTTGTCATCGCTTTTTGGTCTGGCCATCTTGTCCTTGTTGACTGAGTACTCACTCAATATACGTCCGCTATTGAGTTTTGTCAAGGGCTTAGATCCAACTTAAAGTTTTCTAGTTTCCCAATCCTACCGATACGGATGCAGCAAAGACTCATTATGCTGTGGGTTAAATGCCAGTATGGCAACGATGACCGTGAACGGCCGAAAATGACCCAAAGGAATACTCGCCCCGCCGCGCTGCTCGCCTCTGCCTTCCTGGCACTGGCACTCCTGGCCTGTAGTCTCAGCGCCGCGCCGACGACAGGCCTGGTGGCAACGGCTACCCCGGTGCCAGCCGTTACGAACACGCCTGTGGCCGCCAGCCCCGCGGCGGGCGCCACGCCCGGGCACGCCTTCGACCTGGCTGCCGTCAAACAAGCACTCGATCCGGATGTGGCGGCCTACATGGCCGCCAACAACGTCGTTGGCTGCGCGGTCGCCATCGCGTATCCGGGCGCCGCCGGCGGCCCGCTGCTCACCCAGGTCTTCAGCTATGGGCTGGCGTCGAAAGCCACTCAGCAGCCCGTCACCCCCGCCACCGAGTTCGAGATTGGCTCATTGTCCAAGCTCTTCACTGCCGACCTGCTGGCACTGTTCGTCGGCCAGGGGAAGATGGCCCTGGATGATCCGCTGCAAAACTATTTGCCAGCCAGTGTCCACGTGCCCACGTTCAACCAGCAGGCCATCACCCTGCGCGAGCTCGCCACCCACACCTCTGGCCTGCCGCGCACCGACGGCCTGCCCACCATCCGCAAGGTCAATGACGTCTTTGTCTTTGGCTATGCCACCGACGACGAGCTGTATCACTTTCTGGACACCTACCAATTGGCGCGCCCACCCGGGGTCGTGTGGCTATATTCCAACCTGGCCAATGCCCTGCTGGGCGTGGCGGAGGAACAGCTTAGCCACAGCCCGTACGACGCCCTGGTGACCGATCAAATTTCGGCCCCACTCGGCCTGACCGGTACCCGGGCGGCGCTCACTGTCGCTGAACAACCCAACCTGGCCCAGGGCTATCAGGCCGACGGCCAACCCGCCCCCGCCGCCGTGACCGTCAGCGCCTCCACCGCTGCCGGCGGGCTCCACTCGACCGCGACGGACCTGGCGGCTTACCTGGTTGCCAATATCAATCCAGTCGCCACCCCGCTGGCCCAGGCGCTGCAGTTGACCCAACAGCGCCAGGCCATCGGTCCCAAGCCGGGCGTGGTGATGGGCTTGGGCTGGTTGATCGCCAGCCCCGGCACGCCGGCCGAGCAATACAGCAAGGATGGCGCCACGGCCGGTTTCACCGCCTATATCGCCTTCTCGCCCGCCCGGCGCAGCGGTTTCGCCGCGACGTGCAACGGCCACAACGTCAGCCAGTCGCTCGCGCCGCAAATCAACCAGTTGCTGTTGGGCGCCTCCGCGACCGAGTCGGACGACACGCCGTAATTCGGCTACTATTTGATCAGCACCAGCTGATTGTCCAAAGCCTGCCCATCCATCCCAAAAACTGGCACGCGCGATCCATCGGACCGGAATAATCCCACCTGCATCTGGTAGCAACCATCGGCGGCACGCGCGTCGAGTGGAATGAAACGCAGGTCATGCAGCTCCGTGCCGGCCGCTAACCCGCCAAAGGGCAGCATCGCGCCCAGTGCATGCCCGCTGCCCAGCCCCAACACATTGCCGGCGCAGTCAAAGGCATTGCGAAAGATCGTCGCGTTTGGATCGGGACCCAGATATAGCCAATCCAATACGCTGTGCAGGCCGCGGCCGTCGACGCTGAAATGGCCGTCGAGCAGATAGACGGAGCTCTCAAACCGCCCCAGGAATTGCTGCGGCGGCTGCACCGCGCTCGCGTTGACGTGCCCCACTTCCTCCAATATCGCCTGGCTGTCGGTATACGTTGTCAGCCAGGCGTGGTCTACGCTGGCAATGTGCGCGCTGAAGGTCGCCGTATTCCAGAGCTGGTCTGCGTCCTCATTTGCGGTGGAAATGTAGTGGTCGTGGAAAGCCGGCAGCAGGTCGGGAAAAGTGGCCACTGTGGCATCCAACCGCACGCCGGTGTTGATATAGACGAGGTCCGTGAGATTGAGGTAGGGTGCCAGCACGGCCACGCCATCGTGCCCGAGAGGATACCAAATCTGCCGGTACGACATCCAGTTGACGGTGTTGATGATCAGGTGCCGGTCGCGCGGATAGCGGCGCGCGGCGTCGTCGAGCTGCTGCAGCGGCGATAAGGCCAGGGCATTCAGCCGCACTTCGCGCGCCGCGTACGCCGTTGGGATGCCCAGCGCCGCAATGGCGAGCAGCCCGGTTGCAGCCACGGCGGTCAGACGCTGCGCGCGTC
>Ga0209166_10003643_pt1 | contig 11020 bp, 9 predicted proteins | sample Coa_R1_3_FD_187151 | JGI IMG/M metagenome (GOLD analysis project Ga0209166, IMG submission 187151) | Surface soil microbial communities from Centralia Pennsylvania, which are recovering from an underground coalmine fire - Coalmine... | ecosystem: Environmental > Terrestrial > Soil > Unclassified... | reverse complement strand
GCCCCGGTGCAGCCCGGCCCAGTCGATGACCGACCCGGCCAGCCACAACCGCGCCAGCACGGCCAGCACCCAGCCGGTTGCCGGCCCGGGGCCGGGCGCCACGCTGATCTCGGCCGCGGCCGGCTCGCCCGGGCCGGCCAGCCTCACCCCGAGCCGCCGCAGCCCGTCCGCCAGCGCCACCAGCCCCCCGGCTCCTCCGGCCGCTCCGCCAGCGAGCGGGCACCCGGCCGCGCCGAGCCCGGCCAGCCACTCGTCCGTGACGCCGGTGGGCGGAACGAGACGCACCACGGGATCCCGTCGCCGGGTCTCACCGTCGATCCACCGGGCCGGATCGGCCAGTGCCGCGATCGCGTCCGCCCGGTCCCGGACGACCACGGCCCGGCGCAGTGCGAACCGGCTGCGCGAGATCTGCAGGGTGTAGGCCACATCGGCCAGGTCAGCGTCGTCGCCGGAGGCCAGGTGGGCGCGCAGGCGGCCGGTCAGTGCTTCCAGCGCGGCACTGTCTATCGCCGAAAGGGTCAGCAGGTGTGGTCCGGGCCGGGGCGGGCGGCCCGGCCGCGGCGGTGCTTCCTGCAGCACCACGTGCGCGTTGGTGCCGCCCAGGCCGAACGAGCTGACCCCGGCCCGGCGTGGTTGCGGCCCGGCCGGCCAGTCGCGGTTCCCGGTCAGCACCGTGAACCGGTCCAGGGCCGGGGCCAGCGCTGGGTTAGGCGTCCGGAAGCCCGCCGTCGCGGGCAGCAGCCGGCTGCGCAGACTCAGCGCGGCGCGGATCAGCCCGGTGGCGCCTGCGGCCCGGTCCAGGTGGCCAATGCTGGGCTTGACCGAGCTGAGCACGCACGGGTTCTCCCGTGCGGTGCCGAACACCCGGCTGAGGGCGGTCAGTTCGATGGAGTCGCCGAGCAGGGTACCGACCGCATGGCACTCCACGTATCCGATGGACTCCGGTTTGACCCCGGCCACCGCGAGCGCGGTCTCGATGACCGTGGCCTGCCCGGTGACGCCGGGCGCGGCATAACCGGCGCGGTCCCGGCCGTCGTTGTTGACCGCCGAGCCAAGGATGACCGCGTGCACCACATCGCCGTCGGCCAGGGCGTCAGCCAGCCGCCTCAGTGCCACCACGGCCACGCCCGAGCCCATCACCGTGCCGTTGGCGGCGGCGTCCAGGCTGCGGACCTGGCCGTCCGGGGACATGATGCCGTCCTCCTCGAAGTGATATCCGGCCGGCTGAGGGAGCGGCAGGAACGCACCACCGGCCAGTGCCAGGCCGCACTCGCGGACGAGCAGGCTCTGACAGGCCAGGTGGACGGCGACGAGCGAGGTTGAGCAGTACGTCTGCACGGTCAGGCTGGGGCCGCGCAGGCCGAGCTTGTAGGAGATCAGCGAGGTCAGCGAGTCCCGCTCGACCCCGGCGGCCAGATGCTGCTTCCCGCCGGGCTCGGCGGCCAGGCGTGGCAGATGGCGGGTCAGGTAGTCGGGGAACCCGGCTCCGGCGAAGACACCGACCGGCAGGCCAGGGTCGGTCGGGCAGTAACCGGCCCGTTCCAGAGCCTCCCACGAGCACTCCAGCAGCAGCCGGTGGTGCGGTTCCATCGTCTCGGCCTCGCGTCGGCTCAGGCCGAACGCACTCGCGTCGAGCAGTTCGATGCCGTCCACCGGGCCGCCCATCCGCACATAGCCGGGGCCGGCGGCCGCCGCCGGGCTCACCCCGGCGGCGGCCAGCTCCGCGTCGGTGATCTCCCGCAGCCCACTGACCCCGGTCAGCAGGTTCTGCCACAACTCACCGGCGCCGGCCGCTCCGGGGAACCGCCCGGCCATCCCGACGATGGCCACGACCAGGTCGTCCGCTAAATCCGACACGGTGAAGATCTCCTTCTTCGGCTGCGCGGCGGTTATCGGTGGCGGTCATCGGCGGTGGTCACACAAGGTGGCTGCGGCCCCATCCATGGGCCAGCCGGTAGGTGGCGATGGCCCCGGTCACGATCCCGATGCCCAGGCACACCGGGGCCGCGCGCAGTACTCCAGCCGGGTTGCCCAGCACCGCCGAGCGGATGATGGCCAGACCCCAGTAGCCGGGCGAAAACGGCGCGATGGCCTGCGCCCAGCCGGGCATCAGGCTCACTGGCAGCAGCGTTCCGCCGATCGAGCTGATGGTGATCGCGCCGACATCGGCCGCGACGATCAGGTCGCCCCGGCTGCGCATCAGCGTGGCCATCATGGAGCCCATCGCCATCAGGGTGAATCCCCAGATCGACATGGCCAGCAGGACCAGGCCGGGCAACCGCGGCGCCGGCAGGCCGATGACCAGCATCCCGTAGATGATCAGCACGAACTGCTGGAAGAGCAGCACCAAGAACACCGGCACCGACTTGCCGATCAGCAGCTCGGCCCGGGCGGCCCGGCTGACCCGCAGCCGGTCCCAGGTTCGCCACTCCCGCTCCATGAAGATCGCATTGCCGACGATGGCCATCGCGAACACCGAGAACATCACGAGCTGCCCGGTCACCGTCTGAACCCGGCCGGCGCCGATCGCCCTGGTGTACAGGGGCCGGAACAGCACCATCAAGATCATCGGCGTGACCAGGTAGCTGACCAGCTGTGACGGGTCGCGCAGCCGTTGCAGCGCGTTGTACTTGATCAGCACGCCGACGCGGTACAGGGACTCAGTCATGCGGTGCCGCCAGGGATTTGTAGAGGTCGTCCAGGGTGGGGTCGCGCAGCTCGACCGACTCGACCGGCTGCTGCCGTTCCCGCAGCACTTCAAGGAGCGTGGCCGTGGAGTTGGTGGTGCAGACGCGGACGTCCTCCCCCCCTCCGGTCACCCGCACCTCGCCGGGCAGCTCGTTGAGCAGCTCGGCAGCGCTGCCGCGCGCGATGACCCGGCCGTGGGCTGCCACCGCGATGGTGGCCTGCAGGTCACTCAGCTCGTTCAGGTAATGGGTGGTATAGACGACCGTGGCGCCCTCCGCGGCCCGCTGCTTCACCACGTCCAGCAGGGCCTGCCGGGTCTCCGGGTCGGCCCCGGCGGTCGGCTCGTCCATCAGCAGCAGCGGTGGCCGGTGGATCAGCGCGGTCGCCGCCTGTGTCCGGCGCTCCTGTCCGCCAGACAGCAGACCGGTCTGGCGGTTCAGGAAGCCGGTCAGCCGCAGCGCGTGGGCCAGTTCGTCGACCGCGGACCGCAGGGCGGCCCGGTGCAGCCCGGCCAGCGCGCCGTAAAGCTCCAGGTGCTCGCGCACCGTCAGCGATCGGTACAGCGCGATGTGCTGCGGCGAGATCCCGATCTGGCCGCGGACCTGTGCGGGCGTCCGGCCATCGATGCGCACGGTGCCGCTGTCCGGCCGCACCAGCCCAGAGACCACCTCGACGAACGTTGTCTTCCCGGCACCGTTGTGCCCGACCAGGCCGGCGATCTCCCCGTCGGTGACCTCGAGACTGAACCCGTCCAGGGCTCGGATGTCGTCGTATCGCTTGGTCAGATCGGTCGCTCGCAGCACGATGACTCCTTCGGTCAGGCCAGATCGGCGGCGGCCGCGGCCGGGTGCGGCTCGGACGTGGCTGCGGCCGGGCACCCCGCCACCGTGGGCACGGACCAGTGCGGCATGGCCCGGCGCAGTCCGGCCCGGTCGAACTTGCCGTTCGGTGATCGCGGCAGCTGCGGCAGTACATCGATGTGCTGCGGTCGCATGTACGCCGGCAGCTGGCCGGCCAGCGCGCGGCTCAGCTCGTCCCCGCCCCGGCCCGGCCCGCGCATGGTCACCGCCAGCACGATGCGCTGACCCAGCTGGGCGTCTTCGACGCCCAGCGCGACCGCCTCCGCGACCAGGCCGGTGGCGTAGGCGGCCTCCTCGATCTCGGCCGGGCTGACCCGGTAGCCGGATGTCTTGATCATCTCGTCGGTGCGGCCGACGAAATACAGGAACCCGTCGTCGTCGCGGTACACCGTGTCGCCCGACCACACCGCGATCTCCGGCCGGGGGCCGGCCGATCCCGGCACGGGCCGGAACCGCTCGGCCGTCCGGGCCGGGTCGTTCCAGTAGCCAAGGGCCACCAGCGCGCCCCGGTGGACCAGTTCGCCGTGCTCGCCAGGCGCGCACGGCGAGCCGTCGGGCCGCACCACCAGGATCTCCGCGTTCGGGATGGCCTTGCCAATGGAGTCCGGCCGCCGGTCCACCTCAGCCGGGTTCAGGTAGGCCGACCGGAACGCCTCGGTCAGCCCGTACATGAGGAATGGCTCGGCACCCGGAAACTGCCCGCGCAGCCGGTCCAGCGTGACCCTGGGCATCCGGCCGCCGGTGCTGGCGAAGTACCGCAGCCTTCTGGTGGCCCCGGCTGGCCAGTCCGGCCCGGCCAGTTGCAGCCACAGCGGGGGCACGCAGGTCAGGCCAGTGATCTGGTGCGAGGCGCAGAGCCGGATCACACCGGCAGGCAGCAGGTAGTTCATCAGCACCACGTGTGCCCCGGCGATCAGTGCCGTGGTGACCTGGCTGAGCCCGGCGTCGAAGCTGAGCGGCAGCACGGCCAGCAGCACGTCGTCCGGCCCGTGACCGAGGTAGGAGGCCACGCTCGCCGCACCGGCCAGAATGTTCCGGTGGGACAGGACCACGCCCTTGGGCTGACCGCTGCTGCCGGAGGTGTACAGGATGGCCGCGACGTCCTGATCGATCACCGCTGCGGCGCCGGGCACCAGGACCGGCGCCGCCCTGGCCAGCGCGGCCCAGTCGTGCACCCGCCAGCCGGCCTCACCCGGACCCTGACCAGGAACGGCTGGCCCGGCCGGACGGCCGATGAGCACGACGTGCCCGGCCGGGGTGTCAGGGACGAGCACGGCGCGGACGGTTGCCCACCGCTCGGCCGTGGTGATGACCACGCGGGCGCCGCAGTCGGCGAGCACGTGGCCTAGCTGGCGCGGCCGCGACAGCGGGTTCACCGGCACGAACACCGCTCCCGCGGCGGCCGTGGCGAGCAGGGCGACCACCGTCTCGATCCGCTTCTCGGCGTACACCACCACCCGGTCGCCGCGTTGCACGCCCAGCGCGTGCAAGCCGCTGGCGGCCCGGCTCACCCGGTCACGCAGCTCGCTGTAGCTGAGGGTGTGCGACCGGAAGGTTACGGCCGGGGCGTCCGCCGCGCCGAAGCTCAGCAGATGGTCGACCCGTACCGGCATCGCGGGCAGCCGCCCGTGGCGAAGCTCAGGCATCGACCGGCAGCTCAGCTGCGATCAAGCCGCTCACCATCTGCCACAGCGAGCCGGCCGTCGCGAGCGTCTCCTCGGTGATCACCTCGTCCGGCAGCTCCAGGCCAAAGGCTTCCTCCAGGTCGACGAGCAGATGCATCATGCCGATGGAGTCGAGCCCCAGGGCCGCGAGGTCATCATCCGGGCTGAACTCCTCGCTGGCCGCGTAAGGGAGGTGAGCCAGCAGAATCTTCCGGAAACTGGACGGCATATTCATCGTCGGCACCACGGCTTTTCATCGGTGACTCACCCGGTGGGGTGGCTGCCGCCGGCAGACAGCGCCACATACCGAAGACCACTAGCCCCCGGCATCAGCCCGCCACCATTTCGCTATCACGAGCCCGGTAGTGGCACAGCGATAGCGGTTTGATGGCGCGGGCCGGCCACCGTGAGGCAGTCAGAACCGTCCCAGCTTCGGGAGGCGACATGACCCCGGTTACCCTCGCCCAGCCCAGGACCGCCCCTCTCGCCGGCGATCCAGCCCGTGGCGACGGCGGCCTCCCCGAACACGAAGGCGAAGGCGGGGCCGATGGCAGGGAAATCCGGATCTATGAGTATGTTACGCGGCGGGGCGAAATCTCCTCCATCGCCGAGACCGCGGCCCACCTGGGCCTGTCCGTGTCCGAGGTTGCCGTGTCGGTGGCCCGGCTGGCCGGGCTGCACCTGCTGCGGACCAGCGGTGAGCGCCTTGTGCCGATAACCGCCGAGGCAGCCGCGGCGTCCTTGATCTCACCGCTGGAGCGGGACATATATCAGCGCCGCGATCTCGCCGACCAGTTCAGCGAGCGGATAAAGGCGATCACGCGCACCGGCGCCGGGGCGCCGGTCAGTGCCATCGACGCCTTCGACGATGTGGCCGCGATCCGCGGCCTGCTGAAGCTGGCCGCCGAGGTGTGCCGCCGCGAGGTTGTCGTGCTGCGCCCGGGCCTGGACGACGGCGACCTGCTCGACGACCTGCTGGAGCCGTGCTACAGCGTGCTGGACCGCGATGTCACGGTCCGCGTCGTCTGCCCGCACCGTTACCGGGCCGGCTTTGCCACCCGCTCCGCCGTCCGGCGGCTGGTGGACAGCGGGGCCCAGATCCGCACACTGAGCCAGGTGCCGCACGCTGCCGTCGTATTCGACCGCACCATCGCCGTTACGCTCAGCCTCTCAAGGCCCGGCGGCGGCCTCACCGGCAGGCGGGTCCGCGACCCGGACGTGGCCCAGTTCCTGGTCGGCCTGTTCGACCAGCTCTGGGACGCGGCCACCCCGTTCGCCGTCGCCGAGCCGGGCTACGCCGACGCCGTCGATGACCTGCAGCAATCTATCGCCCGCCTGATGGCCCAGGGCCTGACCGACGAGGTGGTGGCCCGCCGCCTGGGCATGTCCGTCCGGACCTGCCGCCGTCACATCGCCGTCCTGCTGGCGAACCTTGGCTCGATCAGCCGCTTCCAGGCCGGAGTCCAGGCAGCCACCCGCTTCAGTCTGCCGGGCTGACTCATACCTGCCCGGCGGGCACCAGCAGGGCCGAATGCAGGCGTCCGCCGGCCGGGTCGTAGTCGGCCACCAGCGTGGGCTGCCGGAGCGGCCAGCGCCGGGCCACGTGGAACCATACCCCGGTTCGCCACGGCACGGTCACCGTCTCCCCTCGTCCATCGGTGCCGGGTGCCGCCAGCCCGGCGCCCGCGACGACCCAGGCTCCGGGATGGCGATCCACCACCCCGGCCAGGGCCTGGGCCGGGCTCGGGTCACCCGGCCCGCCCGCTGCCACCTCGTCCAGCTCGGCCACCGCGGCCTCGCCGCTGGAACCCAGCTGCAGTAGCACAGCCGCGTCCGGCCGGCTGCGCGGCGGGCCGTCAGTCTCCCACCCGACCGTGTTCTGGTCGTACCCGAACAGGACGGCCCAGTTCAGCTCGCCGAGCCGGCACATGCCGTCCGCGACCCGCAGCGCGAGGAACACGGCGCCCGGACCGGGCGCGGCCAGCGAGCACGGGACCGGGTTCCCGGGCAGCCGGCTGGCCAGGTAGCAGCCGGCCAGATCGGCCCGGTAGAGGTCGGGTGAGTGATAAGCGAGCAGCACCGCGTCCAGGTCCGGCAGCTCACCGGGCAGCTCGACGAGCAGCGCCTCGCTCATCGAGATGAAGCTGTTTCCCTTGCTGGTCAGGTAAGAGTCCAGCTCGCCACCTCGCCCCAGGTCCTCGATCAGCATCCGGGCCAGCCCGGCGTCCATGCCGAAAACCGGCTGGGTCCGCTCCGGGAACACCCGGTGGACCACCCTGGACACGTGCACGCCAGCCGCCGTGGCCGGGCAGGCAGCCCGGCGGGGCCGGGCCAGCGCGGGCCCCGGCATCACGGCGCCGGTCCCGGCATCAGTTCGCCACGGTCCGGGCGAACTGGGCCTCGATGTAGTCGGTGAGGCTGCCGATCGTCCGGAACACCTCCGGCCGCAGCGCGTCGATGTCCATCTCCAGGCCCATGGTGTCTTCCAGGCTCATCAGCAACTGGATCACGCTGGTCGAGTCCATACCCAGGTCATCGCCCAGCCGGGATTGCGGGGTCATGCTGGTCACCTCCCGGTTCAGCACCGCCGACAAGGAGACCTGCAGATGGTCAATGATCTCACCACGGTTCATCGCGCGCTCCCTCCTCCCATCTCGGCCTCTCCTTCCTTGACCGCTCCCTTCCCGGCCTCTCTCACCCCGGCTTCAACCTCTCCCATCTCGATCACGGTTGCGGCGAATGCCGCGCCGAGGCCGGCCGCGGCCAACACCACCCGGTCCCCGGACGCCACATCACCGTTGTCCCGCGCAGTGGCCAGGTTAATGAAGGGGTCGCAGCCGCCACAGTGGCCAATTCTTGGCACGTTTTCCAGGTAGACCTGCCCGTCGGGAATCCCGGCGATCATGGATATCTGCTTCCAGGACCACGTGTTGACGTTGTGCGGCAGGATCATCGAGATGTCCGCCGGGTCGGTGCTGGCATTCTTCATGGCCGCCCGCATGGCCTGGATCAGGCTGCCGGGGTAGAGCTGCCGGTACTCCCTGAGCAGCTCCGCCGGACAGTCCAGGCACTGGTAGAAGCGGCCATCGACGCGCAGTGCACTGCCCAGGATCCGGTCGCCCCGCGGATCCTGGCCAACCAGGCAGGCCGCCGCGGCGTCGCCCTGGATCGTGGTGTCCGGTATCAGCCTGGCCTGGTCGGCCAGCGCCTTGTCGCCGATCAGGATGAGCACCTTCTCCCCCGCCGGGGCCCCAGCCAGCAGCGCCCGGGCCACCTGCAGTGCGTAGAGGCCGACCACGCAGTTCAGGTGCGACATGGCGAACGCCGAAGCGTGCCGCAGCCCGAGCCGCTGTCGTACTTCCTCCAGCAGATGCGGCCGGGTGACTGCGGCATGCTGCATGGTGTGCGCGTGGATCAGGTGACTGACCAAATCCCGGTCGGTGCCGCGCAGCGCCGCCTCGCCGGCCGCGGTCAGCATGTCACCCAGCTCGAGGCCATCAGCCACCGCGACCTGGTCCAAGCCAAGGAACCGGGTGAACATCCGCAGGTCGCCCCGGCTCAGGCCGAGCAGTTCGCCTAGCTTGCGGACCGGCACGGTCGATTCGGGCACAAAGGCGGCCACTCGTTCGAGATAGCACACCTTCTCCTCGCAATCTCCGTCAGGCGGCGGTCGCCACACGAGGCTGCCTGCGCAGCCGGCCGGCGATGGTCCACAGTGGCCGGAGGCTGGCCAGCTCCCGCAGCTCCGCGCCTTCCCAGCCCTGGCAGGCCAGCACAGCCAGCACCTGGGGCAGCCGCAGCACGCGACCGCCGGCCAGGCAGTAGCTGTCGGCCAGGTCCACCGATGACAGCTGGTTCACTGTGGCAACAGCCTCCCCGAGTGCCCGCTCGGCCGCCGTGCGCAGCGGCCAGGGCGGCACCGGGCGGCCGTCGCCCGCGGCAGGCGGCCCGCCGGGGCAGTTGACCTCAAACCAGTCCGGGCAGCGGGCCGCCGGGTAATCCGCCACCGCGCCCAGCGCCGCCTGGCGCAGTTCGGCCGGGGTTACCGGCTGGCCGGCCACGACGTGCGCCACGAGGCCCGGCCCGGTGCAGCCCAGCCGGGCTGAGCGGACCGCGGGATGGGACCGCAGCGCCAGTTCCGTCTGCCTGGGATCAACCGCGTCCAGGCCGATGCGCAGCATCGGGCCCGGCGCGGGCGGCAGGAAGCCCGGGAGGCTGGCGGCCTGGCTGACCCGCAGGTCGGCGGCCGGGCCGGCAGCCACCGCCGCCAGCAACCGGGCATAGCCCCGCAAGAACCGCTCGACCGCGCCCCGGTCCATCACCTCGTCCATCACCTGCAGGGCCAGGGTGATGCCGTCACGCCACTCATAGATCCGCAAGTACAGATCCGAGCCGGCCTTGGCCCACTGCGTGGGAGCGGGGTTCCAGGTCAGCCGGTCCCGGCTGGCCCGGCACGACCAGCGCGAGTTGTCCAGGAAATTCAGCTCGGAGGCGACCCGCAGTGGCTGGCCGCGCCGGGAGCTCTCCCGCGAGATCATCTCGACGACCCGGTCGTGCGGTATGTGAGCGTGCGTCATCAGCCAGCCGACCCGCTCAGCGGCGCGCCGCACCACCTCGCTGAACGGCGGGTCGTCGGCTAGGTCGAGGCTGATGAGAGCTGGGTATGACATGCAGGTCAGCACCGAGCGGAACCCGCTGGCCTCCCGCTGACTGGTATACAGCCGACCTGGGATCACCGGCTCGGCCGTGTATCCGGCCATGGTCACCGCGTAGGCGGCCAGGTGAACCGCGGACGGCCAGGCCTGGTGCCTGGCGGCAACGGCCCTTGCGTCCGGCCGCAGCGATGAGACGGTGAGCGACGCGCTGTGCGCGGTCGCGCCCGGGCCGGCAGACCGGCGCCGCCGCCGCGCGTAGACGTCAGCGGGCAGGCGCGCCACCTCGGCCCGCCAGGGCGCCAGGGCCGCCTCCACCGTGCCCTCAGGCTGGGACATCTCGTACCTGGCCAGGTCCACCGGCTGGTCCAGGACCGGCGGCAGGGTAACCGCCCGGCCAGCGATCCGCGCCTCCAGCAGGGCATCCAGTTCGCGGTGCAGCTCATCGAGGCTGACATCGTCGACGGAGAGATGGTTGAAGACCAGGTGCAGCCGCCGCAACTGGCCGCCGGCAGTAACCATGCAAGCCCGGATCGGCCAGTCCCGGCCGATGTCGAATGGGCGCTCAGCCAGGTCCAGGAGCACCTGCGCCGGGGCCGGCGTGCCGTCGTCCTCGGCGGTCACCTCGGGGATCGGCAGCGGCGCGGCTGGCTCGACCCGCTGCCGTGGCCACGGGGACGCGTCCAGGTCGTAGACGGTCCGCAGCGCCTCGTGCCGGCGGACCAGGTGGTTCAGCGCGGCCCGGACATGGCTGGTGCCACAGCCCGCGGGCAGCGGGTAACTGGCCGTGATATGGGCCTCGTGCCGGTCCGCGGCCGGCACCTGGTGATACCGGAGCAGATGGTGGCGCTGTCCCCAGCCCAGGTCAGCGCTCTTCGCGGCGGGCATCTGACCTCCATCTGCACGTAGGCGTATGCCGATAATCGCCGCCGGCCCGGCAGGCAGGTAAGTAGCCTCCGGTGGCACCTTGTGGCCGTGCAAAAGCTGTCATCGTAATGCAATTAGCCCCGATCAGGACCCCTTGACATGACCTTTCATGTAGGTCAGCATCGTGTTACGCCCTTTAAGCAAGCGAGGAATTTCGCCCGATCCGGCCGCATAAATGCATGGCACCGGCCCCGCCGTGTAACTTATATTCCAGAACTAGTTACTAAAA
>Ga0209166_10003641_pt1 | contig 11022 bp, 11 predicted proteins | sample Coa_R1_3_FD_187151 | JGI IMG/M metagenome (GOLD analysis project Ga0209166, IMG submission 187151) | Surface soil microbial communities from Centralia Pennsylvania, which are recovering from an underground coalmine fire - Coalmine... | ecosystem: Environmental > Terrestrial > Soil >... | reverse complement strand
TTAAAACCCTCACTGTACGCTACAATTCCGCTCCATGAGCGCACCGGTAAAAGTCCAAATCTTCGGCCAGGTCTACTCGATCCGCGGAGAATTGGAAGAAAAGTACGTCCAAAAGCTTGCCAAGTACGTTGACGAAAAGATGCACGCCATCGCGGAAGCCACCGGAATTGTTGACACCCAGAAACTTGCAGTTCTCGCGGCCCTAGCCATCGCCGACGAGTTTCACAGCCTCAAGACGGAACTCACCGACGAAGAAGAAATGCTCCGCGAGCAGGCCGAGCGCTGCCTAACCCTCGTCGAACGCGCCCTCAAACAAACTGCTTGAAGTCGCCTCCATTTGAGCGTTCCCTCTCGACGCGCGTGTCCCCAAGTATAATGTTTGTTCGAGCTCAGGAGCCTACTTCATGCGCTATCGCCGCTTTGGCCGCACCGGATGGAACGTCAGCGAAATCGGTTATGGCATGTGGGGGATGGGCGGCTGGACCGGCTCCGAGGACAAGGAATCGCTCGACTCGCTTCAGCGTGCCGTGGATCTAGGCTGCAATTTCTTCGACACCGCTTGGGCATACGGCGAAGGCCACAGCGAGCAACTGCTTGGCAAGACTCTTCGCGCCAACAACAACAACTCGGCAGCGGGCGGGCCCGACAAAAAGCTCTACGTCGCTACAAAAGTTCCGCCGAAAAACCGCCGCTGGCCTTCGCGCCCCGAATACTCTCTCGACGACAGCTACCCCCCCGACTATATCTTCGAGTATGTGGACAAGAGCCTCCAAAATCTCGGCGTCGAAACCCTCGACCTCATTCAGCTTCACACCTGGGAGGATGGGTGGCTTGACGATGAACGTATCTCCCGCGCCATCGAAAAGCTGCGCAGCAGCGGCAAAGTGCGCGCTGTCGGCCTCAGCCTCAACCGCTGGGAGCCTACGAACGGAATCCTCGCGGTACGCACGGGCCGCATCGACGCAGTCCAGGTCATTTACAACATCTTCGATCAGAATCCCGAAGATGAACTTTTCCCAGCATGTCGCGAGAAAGACGTCGCGGTCATCGCCCGCGTGCCATTTGATGAAGGCTCGCTTACCGGCACACTCACTCTTGATTCCAGATGGCCCAAGAACGATTGGCGCAGCACTTATTTCGTTCCGGAAAATCTCAAAGCCAGCGTCGCTCGCGCCGACGCTCTCAAGCCGCTGCTCCGCGACGGTATGACCATGCCTGAAATGGCCCTGCGCTTCATTTTGAACAATCCTGATGTGCACACCATCATTCCTGGCATGCGCAAACGCAAAAACGTCGAATCCAACCTCGCCGCCAGCGACAAAGGTCCGCTGCCCGCCGCGCTCCACGGGCAACTCCGTCCACACCGCTGGGCGCGCACTCCCACCAAATGGAGCCAGTGAAACGACCATTCCTTGCGTGCGTCAGAAGGCTAGAGGCGCAAAGGGGCCAAGACGATGAACATGAAACGGTTGAAACAGGCAGGTTTGCTGGCTTTGCTGTGCGCGGCGTCGACAACATTCACCGCGCTCGCAAGGCCGAATGCCGCTGACGAAATGAAGCGGCTAGCCGCGCTGATGGAATGGAAGCAGGGAACCATCGTGGCGGACATCGGGGCGGGCGACGGAATCTATTCGTTTGCCGCGGTCGAGCACGTCGGCCCGACAGGAAAAGTGTACGCCACCGAAATTGACGCAAAAAAGCTTGAAGAGCTGAAAGCTGAAGTCGCCAAGCGAAAGTTACAGAATGTGGTCGTAGTGGAAAGCAAAGAAACGGACACGAACCTGCCGACAGCCTGCTGCGACGCAATTTTCCTGCGACGTGTGTACCACCACTTAACAAAACCCTCAGAGTTCGACGCCAACCTGGTGCGATCGCTCAAAGCGGGAGGAAGGCTCGCAATTATTGATTTCCCCGCGCGCTCCGGCCTAGAACCTGTGGAAGGAGTTCCAGCTAACCGCGGCGGCCACGGCATTCCACAAAAAGTCGTCATCGAGGAATTGACCGCCGCAGGTCTGCAAATGGAAAAAGCGGTGAACGACTGGCCCGAGAACGATTACTGCGTGCTCTTCGTGAAAAAGTGAGGAGTAGACGTGCGGTGCCGGGAGCAATTCCGGCACCGCACAGTTATCCTTTATCACCGGTGCGTCAGCGAGCGCTGCCGACTTTCCTGATATAGATACTCCCGTTGAAATTCGTAAATTGCATTTCGGGACCGCCGTTACCGATGGTTCCGTGGACGGCTTTGTCGATCTTGACGACGTATTTTCCGCCATTCTTCCGGTCATCCTCGACGGTCTGCTGCGGCGCCGAAGCCTGAACCTGGATGTCGAAATCGCTGAAGATCTCACCACGATCGGACTTCAAAGTAAGGTTCGCCTTCAAATCGGCTGGAAAGGTGACGTCGATGTCGCCGTTCAAGGAACTGAAAGCCATCGGCTTTTGATTGATGCGCGCGAACGTAGCCAACAGGCGGCCGTTCAGAGCATGCGCGACGGCGCTGCCGGAAACGTTGTTCAGAGTGACCGAGCCGTTCACGTCGTTGACGTCCAGTTCGCCGTCCACGCCAGTGACAACGATGTTGCCATCGTTCACTGCGCTCAGTTTGAGGGACGTATGAACAGGTACGGAAATAGTGAGGTCAATGGGGCGCGCAAAAGAATCGGTGCTGACATGCACCTCGTTGTTTTCCGCCTCGACAGAAAGGCCCGTGGAAGAGACCACGATGCGCTTCATGTTGTTGGACTCGGAGCGCGACGATTCGCGCTCGCGAGTACGGGCGCGCGCCTCGACAATGACTTCCTTTCCGTCGTAGGCCTTGACGGTGATGCCGCCGTTAATAAGGCTGGCTCTCACCAAGGCAGGCCGCGAGGGATCGGTGAGAGTGACGGCGACACGATCCGGGCCCGCCTGTTCTTGCGCCTGCGTGCGCGCGGGCGCAGCAGCCATTGCCGCGCACGAGATAAGAGCTGCAACGAGAGATGAGTACCGCTGGGCTTGGTTATTCATGGTTTTCGAGAATGCGAATGTCTCCATTTAGATTTTCCACCTTGATTTCCGGACCACCTGCCCCGATACGCACACCGGTATAGCGATCCGCCCGAAAGACGAATTTGGCGCCATGGTGCTCTTCCTGAGCGGCGCGCACCGGTAAAGCGGTAACAGGAAAATCGCTATAGATGCCGCCGTTGAAAGTTTTGAAGCGAAAATCGGCGGCGAGACTTTGCGCGAAACGCAGCTCGACATTGCCGTTGATGGTTTGGAAGTCTGAAGCCTCCCGCGGATTCTGCCGGAAGGTCACTTTGACTGGGCCATTCACGGTGTGCGCCGTGCCCGAGCCCGCGATGTTGCTCATTTCGACGTCGCCATTGACGTTGCGCACGAGGAAACTCCCGCTGATGTCGCGCACCACGACCCGGCCTTCGTTCACCGTCTTGACCTTGACGTCCATGTCACGGGGCACTTGGAGCTTGAAATCCATTTTGACGATGTAGCCCTCGAATTCGCGGTGGCCGCATCCATCATCACAATGGCAGCGGAAAGGCCCGTTGACGTAGAGCTTCAGGGAACCCGGTTGTTCGGTGATGTCGAGTGTGACTTCCTTGCGTGCTTGTTCGAGCTTGTCTTTGGATTCTGCGCGAGTGGATTTATTCACCGTGAGTTGCACCTGGTCGGAGCTCGTTCCTACAACCTCGATGGAACCCCAGATGTTGTCGATCTCCAGAGATTTATGCGCGGCACCCGACATTGAAAAAGACTTCTGAATGGTTTCCTGCTCTTGTACCGGGAGGTCGCGATCGGAATCGCCGTGAGTCATGGGAAAAGCAAAATGAGGCGAAACTTCCACGCGCGGAGAGGGGGAGATATTTATGACCGGGCGCGGAATCGGCATCGGTTCCGGAATCGGCACCGGCGTTACCGACTGAGCTGTCACGGATAGCGGAAACAGGCTGCAGAGCGTCAGTGTTGTGAAAAAGCGCACGTTTCGCATGGTCTCCTCCTCAATTCAGTTTGCTGATGGCCCAATCGGCGTGCTCGCGCACGGCGGGATTGAGATCCTGCGACTGGCGAAGTTTTTCCAAATGCGGCTTGGCTTCGCGGTCATGCCATTCGACCAGTTGATCGATCAGCGCCACTTGAACCAGCGGGGACTGCTGTTCCTGCAGGGCGTTCACCACGCTGCTGCGCACTTGCGGTTGTGCGGAGTGGCGGCTGAGCGCATCGAGCGCGGCCAGGCGGACGTCCACGCTCGGGTCGAAACGCAACGTGTGAAGGAGAGCGGAAAGCACTTGAGGGTCGATCTGCAGTTCGCGTGTGCTATAACTCACGCCTTCGAGTCGGGCGCTGGCCGATTGCTGCTGCAGCATGGAGAGCACGACCAATTGTTTCGTGCTGGCAAGTTCTTTTTGTATTTCGGCGATGTCGGGCGACGGGGGCTTGGGAGCAGCCAGGCGCAATCCAGCGAAGACGCCGATAACCAACAGCGCGGCGCTCCAGGTTGCAACACCAAGGGGTGAGCGCAGCCAATGGAAGAAATTCCACGAGGATGCGCGTTTCCTCCACTGCGAATTGCCGCTCGGGTCATTCGAACGGCCGGCCTGATAGGCTTGCAGCATGGCTTCGAAGCGCACGCGAGACATGGGACTCGGCTGTTCGACGGGAAGCAGCGACAGCTTTCTCCAAACAGCAACCTCTTCCGAGCAGTCCGCGCACTCCTTGAGATGGGCTTCCACGGTGCGATGCTGATCGGGGCTCAGGCTCCCTTGCAGGTAGTCCGGCAAAAGTTCGGAAATTTGTTCACACTTCATGACGGCCTCCTCGGGGAGGAAGATTTTCTGCGGCTACGGCGCCAGCTTGTTTTAGCGCTCCGCCTTTCGTGAGTTGGTGAAAAGACTTGCGCAGCTCCTGTAAGGCGCGGTGGATCCGCGTTCGGACGGTGTTGAGTTCGCAGCCCAGGAGATCGGCGATTTCTTCGTACTTTAGTTCCTGAAAGCGGCAGAGCAGCAGAATCTCTCGCTTGTCTTCCGGCAATTGGAGAAGAGCCCGATGCAAAAGCTCCACCTCCTCCTGCTCCTGCGCGGAATCCGTGGGGACGACAGGGGGAAGCATTTCCGGCTCGAAGGTTCGCTCACGGGGAAACTTCCGAAAATGATCGATACGGGCGTTACGAGCAATCTGGTACACCCAGGCGCGGAAAGGCGTCCCAGGGCGGTAGCTCTGGCGGTATTTGAGAATGCGAAGGAAGACTTCCTGGACCAGGTCTTCGCTCAGCGTTCGGTCGCCCGTCAGCTTCGAATAAAAGTTGAAAAGGGGCGTTTGGTAGCGATCAAACAACACGCCCAGCATTTCGCCCGCGCCATCGCGCACTTGGAGCATCAGATCCTCGTCGGGAGCCAAAGTCATCGCCGAAATTATGGTCCTAAACGGCCGAACTTGCCCTTGCAAAGATGAATACCGGGCATCGGTGAAAAGGTTCCATGCAGGCAGTGTGCTTAATGCGGGCATTCTGAGGGCACTCTGCTGCAATGGGAACAGCAAGGCGACACGATTGGGGCGTACGTGGGCTCACAACGGGAAGAAACGCCTACAATTTGGTTATAGAAGGAGCTTTGCGAGAGGCCTCTGAATGTAACTTACTGGCCGGACCAGGGCGGCACGACGCCGGTCATGCGTGCGTAGGCGACGAGTTGGCCCATGTGCTCGTTGGCGTGAACGATGATGCGCAGATACATTCCATCCACGGTGGCGTCGCGGCCGTTGACGCGGACTCTCCGCGCGAAATCTTTGGGCGTTTCCGCCAAGTGGGCCTGCTTGACGGCTTCGAGTGAGCGTTTCAGCCAGTCGATGACTTCAGCTTTCGAGGTGACCGATTTTTCCATGCCCTCCTTGAGGTCGGCGGGCACCTTCGGGCCGGTGACGGCCAGCAGGCCGAAATTCGCGATGGCGATGTGCATGTACACTTCGCTCGTGGAGCGAATGCCGGGCGCGGGACGCCAGGCGAACTTTTCCTCGGGCGTGGCTTCGGCCAGGGCGATGAGTTGACGCGAGACGTGGCGCCATTCCCCGTCATAACCCTGCCAGAGCCCTTCGTACCAATCCTGCGCGAGTAACGGACGCGCGCTGAATCCCAGCAAAAGAAGCAGGAAGAATGCTTTCCTCATGGCTCTTCTCCTTATGTCTTTCCTCAACCTGCGAACCTGTAACTGTGACCAAGAATGAAGGAATTCTATTCCGCTTCGCCTAGTTGGACGGGCCTTTCGCGGAATATTCTTTTTTATGTGCCTAGAAGGTTCGGCTGCAGGCGCGAATAGCCCTGTTCGTTGGCCCACAGCGTGTGGGGGATGGCCGCGAGGTCATCGACGATAGGAATGGCGTTGCCGTCCTTGGTCAGGTCAATGGTGCGCAGATAAAATTTGCAGGTGTCACAGGCCTCGACGCGAATATGCGGAGAGTCCTCGGCGATATACACGGGCAGCTTGTTTTCGGCTTCTTCGCCGCAGGTGGGACAAAGGATCCGCCGGAATTCCCACTCCTGCAAGCAGAAGGAGCAAAGCAGGAACCTTTTACCGCCATCTCCCTCCGGGTGCAGCACGCCCAGAAGCGGCCGTGAGCCACACACGGGACAGAGCCGTGGCGTCGTTACCTGCGGAGCGCGAGGGACTTGTGAGGCGCGAAACTCCGCATACGGCTGCAAAAATGCGCGTGGAAGGAATTGCGCGAACGCGCCGACCTGTTGGTCATAGATGCCTGCATGCTGCCAGTACGCTTCGAGGCTTGCGATCCACGACTCGGTGGGAAGATTGGTGAATTGGCGGGCTGATTCCGCAAGCGCCGGAGGAGCGTGACTCTCGATGACGGAAAGGTAACCGCGAAAATGCGGAAGGAGCACCGTGAAGTCGATTTCGTCGCGCAGATTGCTTGAAGAAAGGCCACTGGGCTTGACTTGATAAGCGGCAGCGACATTTGCCCGAAGCAGCTTCTGAAACGAAGCCACGTGTTTGTAGAACTCGAGGAATTCCGTGGCCGCGGAATGTGGGGAACTCAGGCGTTCAGCGCGGCGAATGCGCGCACTGTATTCGGCTTCCCCGGTTTGTGCCGGCTTCATTTGCGCGGTGAGGAAGACTCGCCCACGATTTCTTTATACCACGCGGGGTGATAGCGCTTGGCAAATGCGATGGAAACGTCGCCGCGGATCACTGAGCCAAACGCACCGCGCTCGGCAAAAAGTCCCATATACAAGTGGATCATGAAAAGGCCAATAGTGAACAGCGCCGCGGCAGGGTGGATCAACACAGAAAGATAACGCAGGAAACGAAGATTCCATGGAATATATTCGGGGAACCAAAGCACGACACCGGTGAGCAGCAACGCCACCGTGCTCCAGAAGAATCCCCAGAAGAGGAATTTCTGGCCCGCGTTGTAGCGTCCGGCGGGAGGCATTTTGTCATCCTGGTTCGTGCTGTAATATTTCACCGCTTTCCACCACTTGCGGTCGTCGTCGGTATGTTTCATCTGTGGAGCCCACATCGAGTACATGTTCCACACGGACGCAAAAAAGATCAGCCCGGCCCAGGGATGCAACATTCGCGAAACTTGCGCGCCTCCGAGCGCCGCGGCTACCCAAAAAAGCCAGGGCGACCAGAACGCCAGTCCCGTCGAGAGCAAATAAATGTAGGCCGCGGCCGCGACCCAGTGCGTCAGGCGCTCGCGCAGGTTGTAGCGGAGGACGTGCCCGTGAGGAATGATCTGCTCCGAGGAACTCACGACTTTCCTCCTCCCGGCTTTGTGGCCAAGTCTTCTTCTTCGCGGGCCTTCGGGCCGTAGCGTAAATAGTGAACGAACAGGCCGACTAAGCCGCCAATCATGGCCACGTTGCCAAGCCACTTCAGCGGGCCTTTCCACAACTTTACCGACAAAGGAACGTGCGGGTTTTTCGGTAAGCCGCCATAAAGTTCGGGATTCGAAGCGTCATGCAAAACATAAACAACGCCGGTGCCGCTAACGCCCGGGGGATCGTACACGCCGGCGTTCGGAAAATTCGAATGATCCCGAAGTTGCTTTGCGCGCTTCTGAGCAAGGTCCAGCATGTCGTCCTTCGAACCGAAATGCAGGCAGCCGGTGGGACACGACTTGATGCACGCGGGTTCGAGCCCTTCGCTCACGCGATCGGTGCAAAGCGTGCATTTGAAAACGCGGTGCGTCTTCGGATTCATCTTGGGAATATCAAACGGGCAGCCGGTGATGCAGTAACCGCAGCCGATGCAATTGGCCTGCTGGAAATCCACGATGCCGTTGGTGTACTGGACGATGGCGCCGTCGGCGGGACACGCCGCGAGGCAGCCCGGCTCGGAGCAATGCATGCACTGGTTCTTGCGCATCAGCCACATCAGCGAACCGTCTTCGCGCTCATGTTCGTTGAAGAGAATCAGGTTCCAGTAATTCCAGCGCGTCTCCGGCATCGTCTGGTAGGTGTTGTCGAAGACGGTTTCGCTAAAAGGCAGGTCGTTCCACTCCATGCAGGCCACTTCGCAGGCTTTGCAGCCAATGCAGGTGGTGGTGTCAATGAGTTTGCAAACGGTGTATTCGCGTTGCGTATCTTCGCCTGGAACGCTGCCGGCATGTCCCGAAATTTTTTGAACGCGTAGTGTGGCTTGGCTCATGGCGCGGCTCCTACGCCTTCTCGAGTTTCACGAGGAAGCCCTTGAACTCGGGCGTCCACGCATTCGGGTCGATGACTGTCGGCGACAGCAGGTTCGCGGCAGTTTTTGCAGTTTTACCCTCGTCTTCCGCGATGCCCCGATAGCCCCAGTGGATGGGGATGCCGATCTGAAAGGTTTCCTTGCCATCGATCATCATTCGTTTAATCCGTTTGGTGACCATGGCTTTAGCTCGATACTCACCGCGCGCGCTCGTGACCTTCAGCATTTCGCCGCCACGAAGTCCCATTTTGTCGGCGAGCTCCGTGGGAATCTCCACGAATGGTTCGGGAACGAGCTGCACGTTCATCGGATTGTTCTTCGTCCAATAGTGGTAATGCTCGGTCAGGCGGTAGGTGGTGCAGACGATGTTGTAATCCTTGGCAGTGCCGTATTTGTCCGCGTCGGTCTTGAATTTCTTCACAATGGGATTGGTGGACTGCTGCGGATGCAGCGGATTTTCGATCGGGCTTTCGATCGGCTCGTAATGTTCAGGGAAGGGCCCATCGGCCACGGCGCCGATGGGTACGAACAAGCGTCCGACGCCTTCGGGATTCATGATGAACGGCCCCATGTGGTCCTTTGGTTTGGAGTCCGCCTTGAAGTCCGGCACATCGTTGCCAACCCATTTTTGCGCTGCTTCGTTCCACCACACTTGCTTGCGCGAGGCGTCCCAAGGCTTTCCTTCGACGTCGCAAGACGCGCGGTTATACATAACGCGGCGGTTGGCGGGCCACGAAAACGCCCAATTAGGATAGATGCCGAGGCCGGACGGATCTTCCGTTCCACGGCGGGCCATCATATTTCCGGCTTCGGTGAACGAGCCAGAATAGAGCCAGTTCCCGCATGACGTAGTGCCGTCGTCTTTTAGCCAGGCATAACCGGGAAGCTGCTGCCCCGCTTTGATCTCCTGCTTGGTGATGGGGTCCTGCAAATCCGCCAGCGCCTTGCCGTTGATTTCTTTTGCCACTTCGGCCAGCGCCGGATTTTGTGGATTCGTATAGCCCCAGGTCGCGTGCAGAATCGCGTCCGGGAATTTTCCGCCTTCCTTCTGGTATAGCTCGCGAACCTTCAGAAAGATGCGCGCGAGAATTTCTTGATCCAGTCTCGCGTCGCCCGGCGGAGGCAAGGCCGCGTTCTTCCACTGCAACCACCGCGCGGAATTGACGAAGGCGCCGTCCTTCTCGGCGAAGCCCGCGCACGGCAGACGATAGACTGTGGTCTGGATTTTTTTCATCTCGTCTTGCGTGATTCCCGGTGACTTCCAGAATTCACTCGTTTCGTCCGGATAAATCTCCCCGACCACCAGCCAGTCCGCCTTCTTCAGCGCCTCAATGTTTTTGTTCGAATCAGGACCGATGGCCACACCATTCATGCCAAAGGCGAAAATGCCTTTCACGTTGCCCCGGTACATGTCATCCCAGATGTAGGTCCAGGAATAATTGCGGTCCACCTTCGGCAAATAGTGGAAGGCCCAATCGTTTTGTTTCGTGGCCACGTCGCCGTACATCGCTTTCATAAAGCTGACCGCAAATTTCGGCGTGTTCGACCAATAATTCCACGAATCCCAGATGTGCGGTTTCGCGGACTTCGGCGTGATGCGCTCCAGGTAGGCCTTGAAATCCGTATCAGCGGGCACTGGGACTTTAAGATAGCCAGGAAGAATCTCGAAAATCCCGGCCATGTCTGTGGCGCCCTGAATATTGGAGTGGCCGCGCAGCGCGTTGACGCCGCCCCCCGCGCGTCCGACGTTGCCGAGCAAGAGCTGCAGCATCGCTGCCGTGCGAATCGTCTGCGTTCCTGACGTGTGCTGCGTCCAGCCTACGGCATAAATAATCGTAGCGACCTTCTTGCTGTCGCCGTCTTTGCGAATCGAGGTGAATAGATCCGCAGCCTTAAGAAATTGATCCTTGGGCACTCCGGTGATGCGCTCGACCATCTCCGGCGTGTAACGCGAATATTGCTTTCGCAGCAGTTGAAAGACGCTGTTTGGGTGCTGCAGCGTCAGGTCATACGCCACATTTTCCGGCAGATGCGGGGGCAATGGCTTGCCGTCCTTGCCGAGCGCGGGTTTCGCAGCGGAATGGGCTACGCCACCGCGTTTGCCGCCCACATCACCCCCTTCTTCGTAATTCCAGGTGGCCTTGTCGTAGGTTTGTGTCGCAGCATCGAACCCCGAATAAAGTCCATCTTCAGGCAGCTTGAAACCGTCCTTGATAACAAATGCCGCGTTCGTGTAGTTGAGCAGATAGTCTTTGGCGATGCGGTTGTTTTCGATGGCGTAATGAATCAGGCCGCCAAGAAAAGCAATATCCGATCCCGCGCGAAT
>Ga0209166_10003638_pt1 | contig 11026 bp, 9 predicted proteins | sample Coa_R1_3_FD_187151 | JGI IMG/M metagenome (GOLD analysis project Ga0209166, IMG submission 187151) | Surface soil microbial communities from Centralia Pennsylvania, which are recovering from an underground coalmine fire - Coalmine... | ecosystem: Environmental > Terrestrial > Soil > Unclassified... | reverse complement strand
ATTCTGTCGCCATTGCGCCCTGCGCTAAAAAATATCCTGCTGCGCCGCTTCATCTCCACGCCCTGCTCCATCAGGACTTGCTGATCTGGCGGCACAACGCCATATTGCACCGCCCACGCGGCACATGGGCCTGCGGCCGAGCCAGTGGCGGGATCTTCACCGTTATAAAAAATCATGCGCGACTGCAGCTTTGCCTCCGAGTTCACGGCTTCGCGGGAAACAAAATAAAAGAACTTGGCGTCGGCTTTGTCGAGGTACGCTTTCATGTTGGACCAGGTAGGCGCCAGGTTTTGCAGCACCGCCAGCCGCTTCAGCGGAACAATGGCAAATGCGTTTCCGGTGCTCACGGTTTGGATCGGAAGATCGTCGGCAATGTCATCTACCGCCAATCCGGCGGCGCGAGCCACGTCTTCCCGCGAATGTTTCTCGCCGAACTCGGGATCGCGCTGCGTCATCATGCCGAAAGGCAGGCCGTCGCGCGTGGAAAAGCGCACAGGAATGCGTCCCACGTTCAGGTCCAGTGCGACTTCGTCAGGAGCACCGTTGCCGCCATGGTGGGCGTTCTGCAGCCTGTCATTACGCAGCACCATAGCCGTCCCTAGCGTGGGATGTCCGGCAAAAGGCAGCTCTTCATCCACGGTAAAAATGCGGACTCGCACGCCGCGCTCGCGCTCCGTGGCCGCATCACGGGGCAGGATAAAGGTGGTTTCAGAGAGGTTCATCTCCTTGGCCAGCGCCTGCATCTCAGCGTCGGTCAGGCTGCGGCCGTCGGCAAAAACGGCAAGCTGGTTGCCTTCCAGAGCGACTGACGTAAAAACATCCACCTGCACAAACGGCAAACGGCGCTTCGTATTTGACATTGGATTCATCCAACCCTACCCTGAGATTTCACGATAAACAGAGACCGATACCACGATTGCCAAAATTGCCAAACATCGCCGGCGCATTGAAACCTTAGTGGATATGACCACATTACAGCCTATGAGTACATTGCTGGCTATGAACTTAGATAAACCTTGGACGTCTTTCCCTCCGGTTCCTCCGTTCCTCTGTGTTTCAAGCTTTTGGTTTTCAATCTTGGCATTCTTTGGTACTTTTGGCATTTCTGGCAATTGTTTACGATCTATCGCACTGTCTAACCCATGAAATCTCTCCGCAAACTCCTGGCTCTTACCCCGTTCTATGGCGTCTACAAATCGCTGGGCCATTACCCTGACTATTGGTACTGGAAGCTGCGCGGCCAGCCCATTCGCTCTCCGCACCTGCTCAAGCAGCGCACCGTCCGCGATTACGCCCAACGTTACGGCCTGCGCGTGCTGGTTGAGACCGGAACATATTACGGCGAAATGGTGGCGGCCATGAAAAACCGCTTTGCGGAAATCCATTCCGTGGAATTCGATTCCGCGCTTGCCGTACGCGCCGCAAAAAAGTTTTCCCATTCGCCGCACGTGCATATCCATGAAGGTGACAGTCAGATTGTCGTGCCGGAATTACTCAAGTCGCTGCGCGAGCCCGCTCTCTTCTGGCTCGATGCCGGCTATTACGGCTGGGCCGGACTCCAGGGTGACAAGCAGCGCCTCACCAGCGAATTAGTAGCCATCCTGCGCGACACTCGCTTCCCGCACGTCATCCTCATGGACGACGCTCGCGGCCTCAACGGCCAGAACGGCGCGCCGACTGTCGAGCAGTTGAAGCAGCGGATTGAGGCGGAGTTCCCCGGCCGAACCGTTGAGGTAAAGTACGATATTCTAAGAATCACCTAGCTTAGCCTTATCATCTGCTGGCCCTTTACGAAACTGTGTTCAGTCAAGCCGCGAGCCCGACCACGCGGCGAGCGGCGCTGCCTCAGGAGCAGCTGATCCTTGACCACGTAATTGACTCGTAGGCGGTTTGGAGCGAAGCGACAAAATGAAAACGATCCGAGAACGCGCGCTGAAAATTGTGCTCATAATAGTGGGCTTGTTCTTCACTGCTGCCGCTTATCCGGCAATCATGGGTTTGCACAACCCTGTCGATTCTGATACCGGCGATACCATGCAGATGGCTATTTATGCCACCTTGGGCATTTTCCTCCTCATTGCAGCGCGAAATCCGGCGGCGCACCGCAGCCTGATCGCCTTCGCCGCCTGGTCGAGCTTTGCTCACGCTGCCGTCATGGGGACGCTGGGCTTTGAGATGCCCTCAGAACGCACAGGATTTCTGATCGCTTCGGCTATGCTTGTTGTGATCGGTATAGTGCTGATCGCCCTGGCTCCGCGAAAGCAGCCTGCGGACAGAGCATCGGCATCTGGCGCATAACCCGTTAGTTCTTGAAGGTAGCATGTCTGCCAGCATATCTTTACCAATCTTCGTTCTTCTTAAGCAGGACTAAGGTGTAGAATCCGCGTTGCGGGGGATAATCATGCCCAAGAATTCATTTTTAGGCAGCATCGGCATATTGCCATTTTTGTTTTTACTAGTCGGATGTGGCGGCTCAACCCAGACCCAGCCTCAGCCTCAGCCCCCACTCCCACCGCAGTTCACCATTGCAAGTCTAAATGGAGCCTACGCCTTTACAATCAACGGCTTCAGTTCAAATGCCTTAGCAGTTGGTGGCGTCCCTACCGCTGGACTCTATAGCCTCATAGGTACGTTTGTGGCGGATGGTCTCGGCAATTTGTCGCAGGGGCATACCTTCTATACGGTCAACACATTAACAGGTATAGGCCCAGGAAGCTTCGGCAACCAGGGGTTTACCGGGACTTACACAGTCAACTCGGACGGGCGAGGCACGGCCAATTTGTTAACCGACATCGTGGGCCCGGTTGTCCTCGATTTTGTGCTCGTTTCGAACCAACACGGGCAGGTGATTCGTTTTGACAACGATGCCAGTCCAAGTGGCACGCTGGACAAGCTGAATACTTCCCTTGCTGTGGCAAACCTCAGCGGCACCTGGGCGTTCAATTTGAGCGGAACCGATACTGCCGGGAAGCCCAAAGCATCTGTTGGTGTGTTTACGATTGATAGCTCGGGATTAATTACTAGTGGAACCATGGACAGCAACGACAATGGTACGATCCAGACCAACGTCGCCATGCAGCTCGGCCCTGCTTCTGAGGTGTTTGTGGTCTCCGGGCTCGGCCGCGGAGGCGTTCAATTTTCGACAGCTATTGATCCGCTACAGATCTACCTTGCTACCATTGTGGATGCCAACCATCTGCGGCTTCAGTCGGGCGAGTTCGACATACTTACCGGTGACGCCTACCGGGTAAGCGGCACAACCATTTCCGGTTCGTTTGCGTTTACTTTGGCGGGAACGAGCGCAAACGGTGCATTCGCCACGGGCGGAATTCTCAATACCGATGGTGCAGGAAATATTCTGAACAGCCTTCGTGACACAAACGATGGTGGTACGGTGACCTTCAACTCCCCTTTGGCCGGCACCTACTCGATCACCGGCAATCGTGCGACCATCTCGCTCAACGGCGGAGCCATCAAGTTAGTCGGTTATCCCTCCACAGGAGGCATCCAGTTGCTCGATCTCGACAGCACCACCGTAGCAAGCGGGGTCGCTCTTGCTCAAACTGGAAATTTCTCCAGCAGCACCCTGACCGGAGGTTATGGGGCCACCTTATCCGGGACCGGCAACAATCACGAATTTGGCTTGATCGCTCAACTCAAAGCCAATGGCAGCGGCCAATTCAGCGGCGCCTTGAATCTGAACGATGGAGGGTCTTTGGCGCGCGCCGTGAACTTGAGCGGCACATATGCATTCGCAGCCAATGGACGCGCTACTGCAGACCTCACCACAGGTTTCGGCACCCGGAACGTCATCCTTTATGCAGCGGATAGCAGCCAGGCGTTATTCATTGAGACAGATGCTAACCAGGTTGGACAAGGTGTTCTTGTCCGGCAAAAATAGCTATCAGGAACGCACGCATCGCTTAACACGCGTGCGTTCTCTTCTTATACCGCACATCAGCATGTACTCGTTGCGCCCTCGCTGGTCGAGTTTCCACTAGAAGCTCAAAACCGCAGCCTTGCTGTTTACCCTCAGCTTGTGCCCGGAAACCGGCCGCGCCAGGACTTCTTCAGGCCTGGAGTGATTTGTTAAGGTGCCACGAAGATGAGCTCTTTTTCCCTCGCTTCTCTAACCGCCCGTGGCACGTCTAACTAAAATCAGCGCCACCGTTGCGCCACTGAGCCGACATTGATATAACCAACAAACGAGGGTCCCCCATGTCTTTTCTTCGCGATTTGAAAGTTGCCATACGTTCTTTGGCCCGAGTCCCAGCGTTGTGGTTCACCGTGGCCATTACTTTGGCCCTGGGCATTGGCGCAAACGCCGCCATCTTCAGCGTGATTCGCGGCGTGCTGTTGCGGCCCCTGGCGAATCGCGACGAAGATCGCCTGCTCTACGTCCGCCAGAGCGCACCGGGAATCGGCGCTGACAATACCACTTTCTCTGTCCCTGAAATCAAGGACATGGATTCCGGCCTGAAGAGCATCAAGGAACTTGGCACTTTTTCCGCGGTCGATTTCACCATTGTCGGCCTGGGCGACCCGCGTGAGATCCGCGCCGGCGTGGTTGATGGCAATTATTTTGACGTGATGGGCCTGCGCCCGGTGCTTGGCCGCCTGCTCAATCCCGGCGACGATGGACCCAACGCCGCTGGCGCCGCTGTGCTCACGTACCGGTTCTGGGTCACCTCGCTGCATTCTGATCGCGGCGTGATCGGCAAAGTGGTCCGTCTTGGCAGCTTTGAAGGCAGCCGCTCCGCCACCATCGTTGGCGTTCTGGAACCGTCCGTTCCTTATCCGGTGGAAACCGAGATGATTGCCAACATCGTCACCAGCCCGCATCACCTCTCGGCGACGATGGTCACCGGCCGCGAGCATCGCATGACCGAGGTCTTCGCGCGCCTTGCTCCCGGCGCTGATCTCGAAGCAGCCCGAGCGGAGCTGCGCACGGTGCATACGGCCATGGTCTCAGCGCATCCTGAGGTTTACAAACCCGGCGACCATTACCAGATCGCAGTAACGCGCATGCATGATCAGATTAACTCGCGCGCCCGGACTATTTTGTGGGTGCTGTTCGCCGCGTCCGCCCTGCTCTTTGTGATTGCCTGCTCCAACGTGGCCAACCTTATTCTGGCGCGCGCCGTGCGCCGCGAACCGGAGATGGCCATTCGCGCCGCGCTGGGAGCAACCACCTCGGCGTTCCGGCGTTCGCTGCTGGCGGAAGGAATTGTGCTTTGCGGCAGCGGCGCTCTGGCGGGGATCGCCATCGCCGCGCCGATGGTCGCCGTTCTGGCGCGCTATGCTTCGCGCTTTTCTGTGCGCGCCCTCGATCTCACGCTCGATTTCAGCATGGTCTGGATCGGGGCTGGGCTCGCGCTGCTGGCCGCCATTTTCCTGGCCTTTGTGCCTCGGCTACCAGCCCCGGATAGCTCCTCGGGATTCAGCCTCTCCAGCAGCGGCGTGCGCGTGAGCGGAGGCAGCAGCCGCCGGCTTGGCATTTTTGCCGTCACGCAAATCACCGCGTCATTCCTTTTACTGGCCGGAGCGGGAGCGCTGGTGAAGACCCTGCTGGTGCTGGAAAAAACGCAGCCGCCATTTGAGACGGCGCACGTGCTGGCCGTGAACCTGCCGGTGATGGCCGACGGAAAAACCCCGGAGCAGGTGCGTGATTTTTATCGTGAAGTGTCGCGCCGCGTGAGCGCTCTGCCTGGAGTGCAGCATGTGTCTTCAGGCTTCGGCGTTCCCTGGCGCGATGGCCGGGCCCTGAGCATCAGCTTCACGTTTTCCGTCGAAGGTGCGCGCCGCGATAAAGACGAGGATTCGCGCGCACGCTTCCGCTCCATCTCGCCGGGATACTTTGAAACCCTGGGCGTGCCGATTGTGGAAGGCCGCGACTTCCGAGACAGCGACCGTGACGGCGCGGAGCGCGTCGTCATCATCAGTCGCAGCGTGGCCCAGAGGCTCTTTCCCGGTCGCGAGGCCGTGGACCGCCATATGCAATGGACAGACGGCGTGATGAAGTTTATCGGCATCAGCACTGAGCCGCGCCGGATCATCGGCGTGGTCCCCGACGTGGACGATGAAAACATCATCCCGCAACCGGCCATGACCATCTATCAGCCGTCAACGCAGGAAGGCTGGAGCGGGCGTCTCTTCGTGCGCGCCCAGAATGACCCGTATGCGCTGGTCCCCGCCATTACCCGGACCATCCGCGAAATTGCCGGCGACCAACCCGTGGAGCGGGCCGCCACACTCGACGACGTGCGCGCGGAAGTGCTCACGCCGGACCGCCTCAACGCCATCGTCTTCGGCGGATTCGCCACGCTGGCGCTCTTGATTTCCGTGGTGGGAGTGGCGGGCGTGCTCGCCTTTTCCGTGAGCGGACGCACGCGCGAATTCGGCATCCGGCAGGCCCTTGGCGCACGGCCGCGCAGCATTCTCACCAAAGTGCTCTCTGAAGGACTGGTGATTGCGGGCGTCGGCGTCGCCGCGGGTTTTGTGGTTGGCTTCGTTCTTGAACGTACGATCGGCAAGTACATTGGCGAAGTGCAGTTGCCGGGTGCGCTGCCGTTGATTGCATCCGCTGCCGTTATCCTGGCTGCTGCGGTGATTGCGTCCGCGCTGCCTGCTGCCCGCGCTGCCCGTGTCGACCCGGCAGAGGCGCTGCGCTCGGAGTAATAGCCGTCAGCACTCAGCACTCAGCATTCAGCACTCAGCAATCAGCCAAGCACACTTTACTGCAAAGGACGCGATCGCTAAGTGCCGCCGTTGTAAGTGTGGTCAATCGCACAGACCAATCGAACTTATGATCTTCCAGTTCCTTTGCGCTCTTTGCGTCCTTTGCGGTTGAGTTTTTCAATCCTTTGCCTTTCTCCGTGCCTCCGTGGTGAATCAGTGCTTCCTGTAAACTAACAACAAACGCGGAAGCGCATGGGGTCCGGTGACCCTTCCGGTCTTCAAAACCGGCGAGAGTTAGCTTCGCTGGCTCTGGTGAGTTCGACTCTCACACGCTTCCGCCAAACTTTGTTTTCAATGGTTTGAGATAAGCGGACGTCGCTTGCTAACCCGCCCTCTCCGTCAAAGGCCCGTGCCTGAATGGCCATGTCCTGCCATGTCCTTCAGAGGGTAGGCTGCCTCTTTCATCGTTCCTTTCGCTTAGCGGGGTTGCTACCATTCGCTTTAACCATCTCGAGACGGGAGTTATAACGGATGAAAAAGCAGAAAGGCGTTCGTTCACCCAGGTTCGTTGTGCCGAATAAAGAGCAAGCGGTTGTTTCAATCGGCTCTGAAAGACTCAAAGGCACTCTTCATATGCTGTCTCTTACTGGCGGCACAATTCGCCTGGAAAAACGGTTTGCTTCCGGCACATTGGCTGACATCGGTATAGAAACTGCGTCCGGGACCTTCTCCGCAGCCATTGAGCTTTTGCGCACGGCCGGCGGCAATGCCCAGGCTTTTCGATTCATCGCCATGGGCCCTGTAGCTCGAGATCGGCTGAACGACGGCCTGAACAAAATGCGCGCGCAGGGATTGGCGCTTCAAAAAACGCCTTTGGAGCACGTCCGCAACCTGGCCCGGCGCGTGCTCTCTCCTCGTTTTGCGAAATAAGTCCAGCGCCTTTATTTTTCAGACGGTGGTTGGTCATCATCGGATGACGGGCGTGGACGCACCTTAAGCACAGGCCGCTGTGGCTTCGGGGGTGGAGTGATAGGCTCGAAGCTGGATTTTATGTAATCGTACGCATCCGTTTCGTAGCAACGCAGAGGAAACCGTCTGCGGTCCAGGTCCTCTCTGGGCACGTTGCGGGAATAGACGAGCGGCTGGCGGCGATTGGGCTGGCTCCGCGCCGTTAACTGCGCAATGGTCTCGTCGCAATTCTCGTCTCGCCACGCTGAGATCTCGTGGACCACTGAGTAATCAAAGCCCGATTCCGAGAGCCGCGGCTCATACGGAAGGAAGGTGAAGACCAGCTTGATCAGGCCCCACTCCTCATGGCTAATCTCCGTTTCGGCCACGAACACCTCAGCGCTCTTAAAAAAAGAAGACCGCGGCAAAGATATAGCTATGGCAACCAGGCGCACTCGCATCGGCGCTTTCTTGGGAGGATAGTCCCAGCGGAGCTGTCCTTCCGCCTGCCAGCCCGGGCCGCCGATGCAAGCCGCGGCCAGAAAAAGCAGGGCTGCAATCCAGTTTCTCGTCCTCACGCTAATCACGTTTGCGCACCTGGTTTTTCCGCATAAGCGCTTCCACATAAGCCTTTTCCGCATAAGCCTTGCCACACAAGCACGGGTCTCATGCGCGAAAGGAAATCCTTCCAACAGTTCACCCTCTCTGGGATGCTTCTTAGCAGCCACGCGTCAACCCAAAGAGCAGCTCGACCGTGTAAAGAAGCGCCGGAGTACTAAGCGATGCCTCTTAATTTCGCTGGCCATTTTTTCCGTCGCGCAACACGATTTTACTCTTCCCCATCACCGGTTCCTGATCCGCGTTTATCCGTGTTTATCCGCGGTAAGGTTTTGCCTTTGCGAATCTCCGTGTCTCCGTGCATCCGTGGTAGGTTTTGCCTTTCCTGATCCGCGTTGTTCCGCGTTTATTCGCGGTAAGGGTTTGTCTTTAAGCGTCTCCCTGGTGGTAAAGTTGGCTTCATGGCCTCCGACACAAATCCCAAAAGCTTTGAGGAGATCGTCGAGTGGGCATACACCACCCTGCCCAAGAAGATCAGGGACCTGCCGGATTTCCCCGGCATTCAAGTGGTTGACGAGCCTCCCGCGGAGGTATTGCATGAGATGTCGGCCCGAGAAAAATGGCGCCGTGGAACCGAGTTATTAGGTTTGTACAGCGGCATATTCAGGACGAAACGGTCATTCACCCAACTGAAGTATGCTCCCGACTTGATATTTGTTTTTCGCGGCCCTATTCTGCGCTGTTCAAAAGGAGATTTGCGGGCTGAAGTGAAACAGGTGGTCTGGCATGAGGTTGCGCACTGGCTCGGCTATGAAACCGAGGAGCAAGTGGAGGCCCTGGGCTTATGAGCGTCAACGAACTGCGGATGTAAGGGAAATCGGGATGTTACGCCAGTTGGTGTTGGTAGCGTGTTTGTCCAGAAGTGTTCTGCAGATAAAATCTGTCGGCGCTGGGCGCGAGCGCAGATATAATGCCGAGCCGTGGCCTTCATAAACAAGGATGAGCGGTTATGGAGCTTTGCTCGCAAGGTTTGGATCCCCGTCTCAGGTGTGGTTGCGATCATTAAGACGCTGTTCTTCGACATCCCCGATATCGTCCACAAATTAGGCTCACTACATCTCGGTCAGCTAATCTTGTCAGCGGTTGGGCTCATTGTGAAGTATATGTTGATCGGGATCGCCATTCTAGTCGGTGGCGCTTTGGTCAGTTGGCCGTTGAGGTTAGTCGTCTGGCCACTGTGGGCAGGGTTGATGATTTATTGCTGGCTATATGGAGGCAGAGATGGGCTCAACCTTGTCTACCTGTTCGGTATCGCAGCGATATTAGACATGGTCTTTTCAAGCACTAAGCCGCGCACTGAGTAATTTGGCGTTCTCGACGATGTCAACAGGCGATTACGCCTGGATTGACTGGTGTAAACAGGCGTTTACACCAGCAATCGTTGACACCGTCCCCTCGTCGCCAGGCGCTAAGCAATTCCGCTACCCACAATCGAGCGTGATGGATTTGTGATGACTCTACGTTCAAACTCGCTCAATTGGAATCAAGTCCGAGGAAGCCTCCGCTCGGTTGCCGTGCACTCGCGCAGGCCGCCATTACCCCACCCGTGGAGCAAAGGATTTTGGTATCCATAACTCATCAAAGCTTAGCAAACCATTATTCCAGTGCCATGGTCCTGTTCGCCGCTCTACTTTTCCTGACGCCCATCGAATGGTCTCTGTAAAACGGTCATCGGGCGCAATCTCCAGGCTGATCAGATCACGCCCCACTTTCAGCTCATAGAGGCCGACGACATCACGCTTCGATCTGACGGAATGACACGCAACAAGTGCGCAGCTCAAGCTCACAAGCCAGGCCACCAGCATTGACCTTTTATACAACGAGCGCCCGGAGCATTGCGACGCCCGAGATGCCTTCTGCGCAGGCCTGGAATTCAAATAATTGAACACGTTCACTTATTACGCGCGAGCGCTCGCTAAGTCAAGGTCCCCACGGGATGGGAATTCAATTCAATAGTGCGTTTGTCAGACGATTCCACTCCTCAATCCTTACCCGAAGGTCGACGCTGCTGAAGACGAAGCACGGCCGCCTTAGCTTCATCTGACCACTTCGCCGGCCCTGCGAGTTCTTGCGCTGTCTTGTATTGTTCAATCGCTTGCGGAAGCTGGCCTAGTTTCTCAAACACTCGTCCCAGCCGCACATGAATGGCAATATCTCCCGGCTTTTCTTCAGCCGCATCCTTGTAGCGGAGCAATGCGCCGTTATAGTTATTTGCCGCGAAGGAGTAATCGCCAACTTCTACGTCGTGAGCGGCCTTAAGTGTCATCTCCATCGCCTCATCACACTTGTCCACTGGAATCCTGCTGGAACTCGTGCCGTCGTTTTCGTTAGGATTCTTCGCTGGTGTCACGGATCCTTGTGGCGCGGATTCTGGCGGGGATTCTGGAACGCTCGGCGGCTTCTGCTTGCTGGAATGGCCGCGGCACCAACCTCCGATGCAAAAGACATCGGGCAAGGGGTTCGAATTGCGGTGCTTCTTGTTCGATTGCTGCTTATGTATCTCAGTGATGATGTCGTCCACCGGGCGATCAGAAGGGCATGATGGCGGCGGCGCAGATTGTGCAAGCATCCCTGCGCTGAGAACAATCACGGCTACTGCGCATCGGCCGTACATACAGCGATTATATCGCCACAGCGTTGACTCCCGTAACTGCTGTAATGCAGGCCATTTCACTCAGAACTCCTGGCCTGGGCCGCGATTCGTAACCGAATCGCTGGACTCCGATACTGGATACTGGCTCAGTTTCTAACTGACCCAGCATCGGCGGTATAATCATGTTCT
>Ga0209166_10003636_pt1 | contig 11029 bp, 12 predicted proteins | sample Coa_R1_3_FD_187151 | JGI IMG/M metagenome (GOLD analysis project Ga0209166, IMG submission 187151) | Surface soil microbial communities from Centralia Pennsylvania, which are recovering from an underground coalmine fire - Coalmine... | ecosystem: Environmental > Terrestrial > Soil >... | reverse complement strand
GGCACAGCCCAGCAAGGCGGCCAGCTCAAATGGCAGATCAGGCCGGATAGGCACCGCGCCCATGGCCGGCACGACCACCAGCGGGCAGAACGTGCCGGCGTTAAGGAACACCGGCAGCGGGCTGCCGTTCCAGCGGACACGCGGCTCTTTGGTGCCCTGGATGTCTTCGCACAGATCGGCGCGGCCCGACAGGCAGCGCCGGCAGCGGCCACACTTCACCTGCCAGTTGATGACTACGTGGTCGCCGGGCCGGATGTGGCTAACGCCGTCGCCGACGCTCTCGACGATGCCGGCGCCCTCGTGGCCCAGCAGCACCGGCGAGGCGCGGGCGTCGCGCACCGCCGCCAGGTCCGTGTGGCACAGCCCGCTGGCGCGCATCTGCACGCGCGCCTCGCCTGGGCCGGGTGGGGCCACCACGACCCGCGTGAGTAAAGGGTTGTGCCCAAGCTCGGGCAGCACGATGGCTGGCAGCTCGCGCTCTGACATGGCCTTTAGCTGGAAGCCGCGGCCTCGCTGGACGTTGCGGCGAGGCGCTGCGCCTTCGCCAGCATGGCATCGGCCAGCCGGCGAATGTGGGCCTTGTCGGCGGGTGTGGCCGCCTGCACGATCTGCTCCACCAGCTCGCCGCAGCGCGCCCGGATGACCTGGGGATCGGTCGCCGCGTCGCCGCGCAGCTCGAGCAGCCGGGTGAGCCAGTGCGTGCCATAGGCGGCGTGGATGGTCTCATCCGCCCAATCGAAATCCATGTCGTGCCGGCTCACCTCGTCGCCGTAGCTGATGAACTTCTTGACTCGCTCGGGCTTGCGGCGGATGTTCTTAGTCTCAAAAAAGTAGAGCATCCCCAGCCGGTAAATGGGATCCTGGCCAAAGGCGGCATCGTAGATGTAGCTGCCCAGCGGGATCTCGACCGGCGCAAAGCCCCAGTCGGTGAGGCGCTGCCAGCCCATGCGGCAGTGGCGCGACTCGTCATAGGTCCAGCGGGCGGCGTCCAGGATATATTCCCAGCCGAGCGTGTCGGCGAAGGCCTGCAGTATGGCGCCGCCCGTCTCCACCGCCCAGACCTCGTTGATGTGGCTGACCGCGCTGCGCACTTGCAGGCTCAGGCCCTCGCCATAGGGATAGGCCGGATCAATGACATCCGGCCAGTAGTAGCGCGCGTAGGTAAAGCGCGCGTCGCGGGCCGGCGTCTGCGCCAGGGCAAACGGCACACGGCCGGGCAGGGGCTCATACGCCGCGGAAGGCGCCTCGACCGGGTCCAGGCCGACCCCGCCCAACTGCTCCAGGCGCCGGCGCACACCGGAGGCCCAGGCTTCGGCGGCCGGCTGGCCGGCCGGATCCGCTTCGATCAGCAGCGGCAGGCTTGCGCTCAGGGTGGCCAGGTGCTCGGCCAGCTCGCGCGCCGCCAGCTGCATGAACCGCAGGCTCGGGCCGTCGCCGAGCGCGTCGGCCATTTCCAAGTAGTCCTGGTAGGCTTGCAGCAGGGCCGGCTTCAAGACCTCGGTCAGCGCCCAAATGTAGGCCAGTGCGCTGGGCGCGTTAATCGTGTCTTCCATGAGCTGCACCAGCGGCTGCTCGTCGTCCACCGCCAGCAGCCGGCTGGGGTAGCGCAGCTCGAAGACCCGCGAGCGCTGGGCGTCGGCGGTCATGGCGTCTTGCCAGAACAGCCGGGGCAGGGTGGTCTTCAGCTCCAGCGGGGCAATGGCCGCTAGCCAGCCGGCCTGGCCCAGGATGAGCGCGCGCTCGCAGAAGAAGAAGCGCTTGAGGATGACCGCCGTGTCATAGCGCATCAGCCTGGCGCGGCTCTGCGCGCCGCTGAGATAATTCGTTTGCTCCAAGCCTGGCACCTCCTTCATGGTCGACCGACCCGTTCCTCGCCACTCTGTTTCACTCGAGAGCATTTTCTACCATGCGCTGCGGTGTACCGGGGCGGACACATAGGCGTGTTTCGGCCCCTACAATCCATAAACCCATTAAGGCAGCCCGCAGGGGCCGACCTATGTGTCGGCCCTGGGGCGGGCACGCGGGCGTGTTTCGTCCCCACCGGTCCATCTACACACTACGACGTCGCGTAGCGGCCGACCTGTGTGTCGGCCCTGGGGCGGACAGGCATGCTAATCCTCCGGTACCGGCGGCGAGGCCATCACCCCTGTCTCTTCGCCTTCGCCCGGCCAGGGGTCGGATTCATGCCAGGCGGCGTCGAACGTGCCGATCTGGTGGTTGGTGGCCCGCACGAAGATCCAGCGCATGCGGTCGCGCTCGTAGGTCGCGGCGTGGGCGCCAGCCTCATTCAGGCCCTCGGCCGTGGCGTCGCGCAGCGACACAAAGAACGGGTCGACCCATTGCTCCACCCAGGCCTTCTGGCGGGGCGAGAGGCCGCTGGGCCGCTCGGCCTGGTAGCGCTGGCCAAAGGTGACTGGAAAAGCATAGCAGGGATAGTAGGCGCAGCAGATATCGCCAAACGTCCCTTCGTAAACCGTCCGGGCGAAGAAATTGACAAAGGCCTCGCGCCGCGGCCGGGCTGCCCAGCGGGTGGCGGCGAAGGCGCCGTATTTCTGAATGAGCTGCAGCTCCACGCGCGAGGCATTGGCGCGCGCCACATATTCCACAATCAGCTTTGACCAGGGGTTGTGCGGCGGCACCTTGGGCATGGCCACCGCGGTGATGCGCTCGCCCAGGTACGGCAGGTTCTGCGCCAGCCAATACTCAAAGCGGTCTTCCGACAGCCGGCCGGCGAAGAGCGCCTCGATCCACGGGTGGTGAATGTAGCGCTCCCACACCGGGCCGGCGAATTCGATGCACTCATCAAGGAAAGCCATCTGGGTTACTCCTGGCTGGCCTGGCCGCCCGGCTGCTGCTCCGTCACCACCAGTTCATCATAACCGGTCTGGGGGTCGAGCGGCCGGCTGAACGATAGGCCCTCCAGCTCGCCAATTACCAGCTCGGCGGTGGTGCGGACGATATTGCCATCCTGCAGATGGCCGCCGAGCGTCACGCCGCCACCGTCGGAAATGGAGATGTGCAGGTGCACGCCGTCGGGGCAGAGGGTGCCGGTGAGCGAGACGATCTCAAACGTATCCTCGTAGATCGTGGTCTCGGGCCGGGCGGCCAGGCGCAGGCCGGCCCGGCTGAGGCTGCCCACGCAGGTGAGGATGAAGCCGGCCCGCAGGTTGTGCTCTCGGCTGAAGGCTACCAGCGATTGTTTGAGGTCCTGCCCGGGGTGCAAACGCAGCGCGAAAGTTTTCATGTCTAGCGCGCCCACTGTTCCAGCATGTAGTCATAGAAGCGCGCCGTGTCTACCGTGGCCATGGCCGTCAGGCGGCGGCCGCCCGGGCGTACCTGGGTGCGGCCCTGGCTCAGGCCGGTGGCGACGAGCTCCGTCTCGCACTCGCGTGTTTGGAAAATGTCGGGTATGCCCAGGTAGGCGGTCGTCAGCACGTCCCAGAAGTAATACGGCTGATGCGATACCAGGGCGTAACAATGTCCGGCCAGGTCCGAGATGGGAAAGCGCCGCTGTCGTCCCAGCCGGCCGATAAAGTCGGATGTCAGCGGCACGTTGTTGGTAATGTCCAGCGGGCAGAGCACGATGGGGATGGTGCTATCCCACACCCGGCGCGCCGCGGGCGCATCCCAGTAGACGTTCCATTCGGCGCTGCCATCATGCTCGCTGTCGCGCACGTTGCCTGGCACATTCAGCGCGCCGCCCATCCACACCAGCCGCTCGATTTTGGCCGCCACCTCGGGGGCCGTGTCGAGCGCAAAGGCCAGGTTGGTCAGGGGCCCGGTCACCAGCAAGGTAACCGGGCGCTCCGCGGCGCGCAGCCGCTGGACCAGAAATTGCTGGCCCGTCTCGGCAGCCAGTGGCGTACGGACCGTGTCGTGCTCGTTGAGATTGGGGAAATGGTCGATGCAGACCGAGTCGCGGCGGTTCTCGCGCGGAAAAGGGTGCACGCCGCGCACGGTGCTCTGGGCCACGGTCAGGTCGGCGCGGCCCATGAGGTCAAGTATCTTGCGGGTCGCGCCGACGGCGGAATTAATGAAGCAGTCGGCGGGCGTGACCACGATGCCGAGCACGTCCACGTGCTCATAGGTCAGCAGCAGCATGGTGGCCAGGTAGTCGTCCACGCCCCCGTCGTGGTCGAGCAAGACCAATTGCCGGTCAGACATAGGCTCCTCCGTGACAAAACGTATTGAGGCACGAGGCTCGCCCACGCGCCGGCACGTAACCGCGGCGCGTGGGCGAGCCTCGTCCCCCCCGGCTCGGGTTTACGGCCCGGTCCGGTCCAGCGCGATCAGGCGGCGCACGCCGTCGACGGCGGTGGCACACAGCGGCTTCAGGTCCAGCGGCTCGCGGTTCAGCGCCAACATCAGGCCGCCGGCGCGCTTGTGCAGCACGCTCGACACCACAAACAGCGTGGCGGCTTCCATCTCTGAGCACAGCACGCCGCCCAGCACCCAGGCCCGCCAGTCCCACGTCAGCTCGTCCGCCAGCGGCATGCGCTCGGGCTCCGTCTCGGCATAGAATGAATCCTTGGAATGCGACAGGCCCAGATGGAAGCGGAGGCCCGCGGCCTGGCAGGCCTGGCGCAGGCACTCCGCCACGTCCAGGTCGCCCACCGCCGGAAAGGCCTCCGGCATGTAGTGGCGGCCGGTGCCTTCGTCGCGCACGGCGGCGGTGACCACCACCAGGTCATCCGACTGCATGAAGGGCTGCATCAGGCCGGCGGTGCCCACGCGGATAAAGGTGTCGGCGCCGATCTTCGACAGCTCTTCCACGGCGATGGCGGTGGAAGGGCCGCCGATGCCAGTTGAGGTCACCGACACCTTCTCGCCGTCAAGCCAGCCGGTGTAGGTAGTGTACTCGCGGTGCTGGGCGATCTTTTGGGCGTTCTCCAGGAAGGACGCGATCAGCGGCACGCGGCCCGGGTCACCGGGCAGCAGCACATAGCGGCCCACGTCGCCGGGCGCGCACTCGATATGATATTGCCGGGCCACCGGAACGTCGCGGCTGGCGGTTGTCATGGCACGTTGTCTCCTCGTGAGTAACCCCCCACCGACCGGTCGGCCGCTGGCCCGCGCTCGACGACGATCCAAACGGCCACGGCCAGCAGGCCTGCCACGGCCAAGGCCACGCTGGCGGCCAGGGCGGTGGGATAGGAAAACCAGCCCGCCAGCGCACCCCCGGCCAGCGGCCCGAGCGCCACGAGCGGCGCCAGGCCGGTGTTGGCCAACCCGATGAAGCGCGTGGTTTCGGCGGCGGGGCTCAGCAGGTAGGTGGTGTGGGGCTGCGCGGTGGCCTCGGCCCCCAGGGTGATACCGATGAGCGCGAAGATGGCCGGGAACCAGCCGGCGGCCGGCGCCCACAGCGCCAGGGCCGTGTGCAGCAACTGTACGCCGGCCGCCAGGGCCCACACATAGTGCGGATGCCACCGGTCGCTGAGGAAGCCCCAGACCGGCGCCGAAACGCTCTGGGCCGCCAACATGAAGGCGGTATAGGTGGCGACGACGCCAGAGCCAAGGCTAAACCGCTGCAAGGCGTAGATGGCCAAAAAGGGAATACTCATCTTGGCCAGCACCATCACCGCCCGCACTGAAAGGAACCGGACAAAGGCCGGGTGTTCGCGCAGCAGCGGGCCCGCCTGGCGCAAATAGGCGCCGAGCGGCTGGCGCGCCGATTCAACCGGGAAGGCCACTTCACGCAGGTTGTGAAAGGCGATCAGAGCGGGCAGGGCGGTGAGCAGGGCGTAGGCCAGCACCCGGATTAAATTCGTGGGGAAGGCCGCTCCGGTGAGCAGCTTTTGCACCAGACCGGCGCTGACAACACCCAGCGCGCCGTATATGAGGGCCTGTACACCCAAAAAGGTGCCGCGGCCGGTTGGGATATGCTTGGCGTAGAAGTTGGAGTAGGCCGGGATGATCAGGCCGATGACCAGCCAGAAAGCGAAGTACGCCGCCAGAAACGCGCCAAGCACCAGGCTATTCGGCAGCCGCCCGATGAGCAGCGCCACCAGCAGCATGGCCGTGATGGCGACGCGCTCGAGCCAGGCCATCACAATGATATAGGGTTTGCGACGGGTGAAGCTGTGAACCAGGTAGGCGCCGAACAGCTGTGGCAGATAGAGCCCCAGCCAGGCAATGGCGGGCGACAGGCCGATGACGAACGTGTTCGCGGTCAGCTGGCTGACGAAGAACGGCAGGATGGTCGTCTCCGTCAGGGCGGCCTGGGTGAGGGCAAAGGACGAGCTATCGAGGATGTTGGCGGCGAAGTTCCAGCGCCGATTTTTCGCCAGGGCGGCCACATACTCGGGATATTCGCCGGCCAGCGCCTCCACGTCTGGCGCCAGGCTGGTGCCGGGCCCCAGGGTCATGCGCGGTCCCGCTCGATCAGGTTGCGGATGCCCGTCACCGCCGTCTGCACCAGGTTGCTCAGGTCGTTGGTGGTGCCCCCGGCCAGCATAATGCCACCCGCACGCCGGCCCAGCAGGCGGGCCACCACGAACAGCGTGGAGGCTTCCATCTCAGAGCACAGCACGCCGGCCTGCACCCAGGCGTTCCAGCGATCCTGCAAATCGCGCGCCACCGGCATGCGCTGCGGCTCATGTTGGCCAAAGAACGAGTCCTTTGACTGGCTGAGCCCCACGTGGTGCCGCACCCCGCGGCCGCGGGCCGCCGCTCGCAGCGCCAATACCACGTCGTGATCGGCCACGGCCGGATAGCGCAGCGGCAGGTACTGCTGTGAGGTGTACTCGTCGCGGACCGCGCCCGAGGTGATGATCACATCGCCGGCCTGTATGAACGGCTGCATCGGCCCGGAGGTGCCCACGCGGATGAAGGTGTCGGCGCCGATCGCCGCCAGCTCCTCGACGGCGATGGCGGTGGACGGACAGCCGATGCCGGTGGAGGTCACCGACACCTTGACGCCGTTCAAGGAGCCGCTGTATGTGTTGAACTCGCGGTTATAGGCGACCGGGCGCGCCTCGTCGAGCGCGGCGGCAATCAGCGGCACGCGGCCCGGATCGCCGGGCAGCAGCACGTAGCGCCCTACGTCGCCGGGGCCGCAGCGGATGTGGTGCTGGAGTTTGCCAGCCACTGCCTGGGTTGGGTTCATGCTCATGAGCTTGTCCGTGTCTGTAGGTTATTCTTGCTGGGCCTGCCGCCACAAGGCGATGGTGAAGGTGACAAAGGTGAGCGCGGCCACCACGACGATGGTCACCGACAGCCAGGGCGGCAGGAACTCGACTTTGCTCCAATCGAGCAGATCGCGGTAGCGCACCACCAGGTAGGTGCCGGCGCCGGCCAGCACCACGCCCAGCAGCGCGAAAACGTAGTCGGTGGCCGTGGCCTTGCTCTCGCGCAGGCTGGTCTTGACGCCCTTGGAGCCGAAGGCGCGCGACTCCAGGCTCATGGCCAGCTGCTGCACCCGCTCAATGGTGCCGGCGAAAACGGGTACCATACTGGGCAGCACCGACGAGAAGCCCCGCGCGCGCATGCCGCGCGAGCGCTGCGCGCTGAGCACGATCTGAAACTCGCGCTGCACGATGGGCACCATCTGCAGGCTGGCCGAGACCATGAAATTCAACTCGTGTGGCACACCCAACTTCTGCAGCGCGGCAAACAGATCGCTCGGGTGGGTAGTCAGCACCAGCAGCACGGCAAAGGTGCTGCCGGCATAGGTGCGCATGAGCAGCGACAGGCCGCTGTAGATGCCCTCGCGGTAAATGGTGAAGGGGCCCAGCCGGCTGATGGGTATCCACGGCTGCGGAAAGGCCGGCGCAATCGCTTGAAAGACGATCAGCGACAGCGAGATGGGGAAGAGGATCAACATCACCCGCCCGTAGGCCGGCACCACGCCCGCCACGGCGATGAACGCCAGCCCCAGCACGGTCATGCCGAGCAGCACCAGCGGGTTGCGCGTGGCAAACGCCATCACGATGGCCACCACGGCCCACACCAGCTTGGTCAGCGGGTGCAGCCGGTGAAAGAACGAGCGCCCCGGCACGAACACCACTGGAATGGGCAGGTTTTGGGCCATGGTGCATCAGTGTCCTGGGTTCAACCAGCTAACGGCCTCGGCCACGGTCAGCGCCAGGTGGTCTGGCTGGCCAGGCCAGCGGCGGCGCGAGAACTGGGTGATCTGCGGCGGGCTGAGCTTGGTGCGCCGCATCACGTCGTCGTCGGCGAAGATCTCGCGCGGCGTGCCCACCGCGATGACCTCCGCCGCCCACATGGCCACCAGGCGGTCGGCCACTTCCGCCAGCAGCGCCATGTCGTGTGACACGATGATCACGGTCTTCTGCTGCTCGCGCAGCCGCTGCACCAGGCGCCGCACCAGGTTGAAGCCTTCGTGGTCCTGGCCGGTGGTCGGCTCGTCGAGCACGAACACTTGCGGCCCCATGGCATAGACCGAGGCCATGGCCACCAGCTTGCGCAGCGGAAAGGCCAGCCGGTAAGGGTGCTGCTCGAGCAGCGCTGCCAGATCGAAGAAGGCCACCGCCTCCTCGACGCGGGTCTGCACTTCCGCGGGCGGCAGGCCCAGATTGTTGGGGCCGAACTGCAGCTCGGCGCGCACGCTGGTCGAAAAGAGCTGGTGGTTGGGGTTCTGGAACACGTAGCCCACGTGCCGGGCCAGCTCGTACACGGGCTGGCCGGCGCTGTCGTGGCCCATAACTAGCAGCCGCCCGCTCGACGGGCGCAGCAGTCCATTGAAATGCTTGACCAGGGTGGTCTTGCCCGAGCCGTTTTGGCCGACCACACCCAGCACTTCGCCGACCTGCACCTGGAGGCTGGTGGTCTTCAGCGCCTGCACGCCGCCCGGGTAGACGTGCGTCAGGCGGTCAGCTTCAATCGGAAACTCTGCCATGTACGGCTCCTAGCTGGGGATGGCCGCCAGGGCTTGCTCCAGCGTCACCGGATAATCGGCCAGCCGGTGCTCGTTCGGCTCCAGCGCGTAGGCCAGCGCCGTCACCTGCGGCGGCCGGGTGTGGTAGCGCCCCAGCGCCTCCACCTGCGACAGCACTGCCCGCGGCGGGCCGTTGAGCACCACCCGGCCTTCGCTCATCACCAGGATGCGGTCGGCGTAGGTAGCCAGCACCTCCACCTCATGCTCCACGATGACGATGGTCATGCCCCGCTCGCGGTTCAGCCGGGCCGCCACCGCGAACACCTCTTCTTTGCCGATCGGGTCCAGGTTGGAGGTCGGCTCGTCGAGCACCAGCACTTGCGGGTACATGGCCAGCGCCGCGGCGATGGCCAGGCGCTGCTGCTGGCCTCCCGACAGGTTCAACGGGGAGCGCTCCTCAAAGCCGCTCAGGCCGACGATCTCCAGCACTTCGCCAATGCGGCGCAGCATTTCGTCGCGCGGCACGCCGATGTTCTCCAGGCCGAGCGCAATCTCCTCGCGCACGGTCACCTGCGACAGTTGAAACTCGGGGTTGTCGAACACCATCCCCACGACCCGCGCCAGCTCGCGCACCTGGGTTTCGGCCGTGTCGCGGCCGGCCACGAACACCTTGCCCTCGATACCGCCCGCCATCATGTGGGGAATGATGCCGTTCATACTGAGTGACAGCGAGGTCTTGCCCGCGCCGCACGGCCCCATGACGGCCACATACTCCCCGGCCCCGATGTCCAGGCTGACTTGGTTCAGCGCCGGGTGCTCGGTCAGGGCGTATTGATAGCTCAGGTTCTGAATGGAGATGATTGGTTCAGTCATGCCATCAATCGACCAGGCGGCCGGCTAGACCGCGGACCCGTCCGCGGCATAGCCGGCCTAGCCAGGATAGTGACGAGCTGGGCGGTTCAGCCTTCTCCCGCGTTACGGATGACGACCAGGGCGATGCCGCCGAGCAGTGCCAGGATGCCCAGCGCGTAAACGGCGCCGGACAGGATGGCAAAGTCGGTGCTCTTGATGAAGCTCAGCTCGGCAATGGCGCCGGCCGCCCAGGGCATGGCCAGCAGCAGAATGGCCAGGCCGACGATGCCCGCACCCAGTGCCTGGCCGAAGCTCAGCGTATTGCCGGCCGCCGAGTCGGGCTTCACCGCGCGGGCATAGAACACCGCGGCCACAGCCACGATGGCGGCGATGATCGCAATAATGAGACCTTTGTCCATTGCAGGCTCCTTTTGGTCAGTCGATGCTGCCGATGGATTAGTGAGGAACGAGCGCGGTCAGCACCAGCACGATGACCACCGACAGCACGATAGCGCCGGCGATCCACGCCACCAGCTGCATGCGGGGCGCTTTGACGATTTCCAGGTGGCTGGTGAGCATGGGCGGCAGGGCTTCCAGAATGGCCAGGGCCACGAAGGAGGCAATGATCTTGTCGGCCAGCGAGACGATGATGTTGCTGCTGAACACTGAAACGATCAGGTTTTGGCCCATGCCGACGAAAGCCGCGGTCATCATGTCGGAGAAGTGGCCGGTGGCGCCACCGAAGACGAAAACGTAGATCGGCACGGCCATCAGGGTGACGGCCAGCGCCACCAGGCAGGCCAGCACAAAATAGCGCGGCATGGTTTTGCCCATGCCCAGGCGCACGCCATAGCCCCACACCAGCGCACCGATGACGTTGCAGGCCGCGAAGGGCAGGTTGATGGGAGTGCTGATGAAGCCATTGACCGTGTTGGTCAGGGCGCCGGCCAGCGCGCCCCACCAGGGGCCGATGGTGATGGCCACCACAGCGGTGCCGATCATATCCAGGAAGGTGGGCAGCTTGAGAGCGGTATTAATGTAGCTGCCGACGATGTTCAGAGCGACAGCAGCCGGGACCAGCGCGATCACATAGTTGGTGGGAATGCGAAACGAGCGTAGGGCGGGAGCAGAGGTCGTCATGGTTGTCTCCTCAAACAGCCAAACGGCAGAACGCACGGTGAGGCGGCGGTTAGGTGTGAGGGAAATTCGGTCGGGCGGATAACTGCCTCCTTTGCTCGAACGCCAGACTTCGCCCCTATTCCGGGTCTCCGGCGGCGCTGCCGGCGCCTGGCCCCTCTTGTCTACGCCCCCTTTGATGGTTCCGCGGCACCGCCCACGCCA
>Ga0209166_10003633_pt1 | contig 11033 bp, 7 predicted proteins | sample Coa_R1_3_FD_187151 | JGI IMG/M metagenome (GOLD analysis project Ga0209166, IMG submission 187151) | Surface soil microbial communities from Centralia Pennsylvania, which are recovering from an underground coalmine fire - Coalmine... | ecosystem: Environmental > Terrestrial > Soil > Unclassified... | reverse complement strand
CTCTGCTTTGCCATTCCGCAGCTTTTGGATTGCCCCATCCGGCGTGAATACCCAATCGGTGACTGCGGGCCACCGACCGCCGAGAACGAACTCATTATCGCCGATGAGCCGGCACGGGAAAAGAAATTCGCAGTGCGTTGAAGTGGACCACACGGCGCGAATCCGCATCAGTTTGGTATCGGTGCCGTAGCAGTAGGTGACCCGTCGACGGGTTGCAGCTGGAGTCCCAACCCGAGGCGGACCCCACACAATCGTTACTCGAACAATCGCGCCGTCTCTATTCCACACAAAGGCCAGCGGACCCGGTTTGCCGGCTGCATCCCACTCGTCTCTGCTGGCAAATTCCTTCCAGTCGCCCGGCGACTTTGTTGCCGGGTGCTTTAATCCTGCGAGTATGCGAGGCTGCTGGCCCTGCACGGCGTCGTCAACCGCGTCGCAGTAGTTCATCGCCGAACGCACTCCCTCGTCGTCGCCTTTGTAGGCTCCGAGTTCACGCTCGTTGAGTTTTTGTTGTTGTGCACACAGCGGGAGGGTAAACGCGAGGATGAATCCAACGAATCTGACGCCGCTCATGCCCAAAACTCCTTGGACAAGATAGCCGCTCGTGGGGGCGGTCAGGTCTATTCTAGACTGAGCAGGACGAGTAATCGAGGTTGTACTCCGAGGACCGCAGGGGCGGCTGTCGCCACACAGTCTCTCGAAATCCAATTAGCGTACGGCATTCTGCTGTGCGAGCGCCACGGCCCCCGTGCCCACTTCACGAGAAGCGCCGGAGACTGGCAACGTAACCACGATCATGGTTCCTGGATTCGCCGGTTTAATCTCCAGTTGCCCGCCCAACTCGCGGACACGTTCGCGCATACCTGTGAGGCCGACTCCTGATTTGCTAGTGGATGAGTTAAATTGCGACAGCCGGGCGTTCGGAATTCCTTTGCCGTTGTCCGATACTTCGAGACAAAAATGGTCGGCAACGCGCCTGAGGCGAACGCTCGCCGCCGAGGCTTCGGAATGGCGGTGAACATTGGTCAGTGCCTCCTGCAACACGCGGAACAGAACCAGTTCGCAGGCGCGGGAGGGGCGCTCTATCCTCTCTGGAATATCGCACTGCACTTCAATGCCGCTGCGGCGAGCGAAGCCTTCGACAAACCAGCTAGCCGCGGAGGCGAAGCCGGCCTCATCGAGCAACGGCGGGTGCAGCAAGTATGAGGTCGTACGGACTTCTTGCAGAGCCTCGTCGGCCAGCGCGTTCAGATCATCGATCAAAGGTTCCGCGGAAGCTGAAACGCTTTGGCGAATGAGGGCGATAGACATCTTGATCGCAGCCAGAGTCTGGCCGACGCTATCGTGCAGTTCGCGCGCGATGCGGCGGTGTTCTTCATCCTGCAGGGTCATCAGGCGCAGTGACAGGTGGCGAAGTTGCGTCTCTGCCTGTTCGCGTACCGAGATTTCTGACGTAATCCGGGATAGCGCTTGCGACAACTCTGAGGTACGGTCAGCTACGCGCTGTTCCAACTCGTCGTGCGCCTTGCGCAATTCCTGTTCAGCGTGCCGGCGCTCCTCCGCCTCGGTGGTCAGGGCATGGATTGTACGGTTGAGACGTAACTGCTTCCTGCGGTTAGCATCGCCGAGCGCGATAAGGACGCCGGTCACCAGAAAGAAACCGATGACACCATGAATTTCGGCCGGACGAAACGGGAGCAGGGAGTGGCGGGGATCGACGAAGAAGTAAAAGACTCCGAGAAATCCGAGCAATCCGGACAACGCCGCCGGCGCGAACCCGCAGACGATGGCACAATAAGCCACCGCGATGTACACCGTCGGATAGAAAGCCACGTGACCGAGAACCGGGTCGAGGGCCCAGCGCAATAGGACGGCGAGGATCGCACTAGCAACCGCGATCGAGAAACGTCTTGCTACATAACGTCTGGGTAGGACGGTCAGGATTCCTGCTGGAAATGCGCCTGCCATTCAGCCTCACTGCTACCTGTAAGAATGCACCGGCGAGCGTTGGAAGCGGCAGCGGTGCAGTTGTCAGTTCAATGCAATGCGGAAATGTAGAAGCGCCGAGACTCAATTGGGAAAGATGCATGACATGGCGGGAAGGTTGTAGGCAAGGCAAAGGTCCGCGTGCGAATGTTTCATGCTCCGGGGGAAGCACTGCGCCGGTTATGGGACGCACGCCGGAAGCAAAGGCAGCACCGTTCCTCCAGCCAATCGCGATAACAAGAACAGATAGCTGGTCAAAATGTGCAGGCAGATGAGGTCGGGTCTGACCAGGATCCGGGGAGGAAGTCCCAGTTGGACGGAATTGAGGTCGTACAAGGTATTGACGTGCTCGTACAAAGGCGGGAGCGGCAATTTCGGCACGAGATCGATGCGGCCAGCGATGCGTGATGTGTTGGGGACGACCTGATTGTAAGTAGCGGCGAATTGCGGGCCTCCGGTGCGAGGGCTGGCGTACGTGTAGACCGTTAGATTCTTGAAAGCTGTATTGGCGGCGACATCGAGTGCAAGCAACGTGGCCAGCGCGCCGCCCAGACTGTGTCCGCAAATAGTGAGCGAAGTGACCGGCCTGGGAAAAGCCAAAGCCGGCAGCGCTTTCACCACGGCCGGAGATCCGGCGGGAACGCCCGTGGTCATCGACAAATACATCTCGGTGAAGCCGTCCTCGGTGTGGCCAGCGCCGGCGAGGAACGGACATGGTACAAGCAGAAATTCGGCGTCGTGAATCCACTCCTGAATCCCTTCGGTTCCACGGATGGCGATGATCACATCCCCGGCCGCGGCTGCTTGCAGAATAAGCCCGATGGAGACACGCGCCTGGCCCCGCGCGGGGTTCATGTCGGTAGCAAGGTCGTTTGCGAAGATCGAGGTCACGACCTCGTAGTTCACGGCACCGACGGGAATGTTTGTGCCCGCGCGGTTCTTCGTATCTCCCGGATCGATCCCATAAGCTGCATTCACGGCTTGGCCATAGAGAATCGCCTGATTGAGATCCATGGTTTGAATTCCCCTTTCGTAAGCGCTGGTTGCCGGGTTCTTCTTCTACTTGATTCCTTTGCAGGCTTGGTCGAGGTCCTGCTGGGTGGTCCCTGCCGGGAGCGCAAAGTTTCGTGCCTTGTAATTGTGGCAGACGTAGTTGCGAATGGCGTCGTCGCGCACCCGCTTGCTGGGGTCAATCTGAATTTTGTGGGTTGTCGGTAGAGGAGCGGGTTGGGGCATTCCGGATTTGACGGTCAGAAGGCGTTCGCATGGCTGAACTGGAGGAGCCAGCGTCATCTTCTTGAGTGCCTGCATGCGGGTCTGAAACTTCGGCAGGCCCGGCAAAATATCCTTTTCGAGAGACGGATGTTCGACATTGGGATTCTGGCTCCGAGCGGTGGCGCGCACCAGAGCGCCCATGTAGTCTTCTCCGCGCATTGGTCCGGGTTTCGGCGCCTGTTCCGGCGAAAGGGACATGATCGCGGCTGCCGACGGTGGCAGCTGCGTGCAGGCCACGGGTTCGGCACCGGAGGGCCACTGAATCTTCAGAGTGAACGCGGCGACCGGCTGTTGCTCGGGCGGAGGCAGAGTCAGGTTTACGACGGTCTGACCGTTTTGGAAATACATGGTGGGACATCCAATCTGTGCAGTTGAGATGTTCGCGGCGGAGGCGAATTCTTTCACTTCCACGCTGGTCGGCGGTTGCGATGAGTTGTAAGGAAGGATCAGCGAGATGTTGGACTCGGCGAGTTCGTCATTGTACTGGCTGCAGTAACCTCCGGTGCCCCAATTGCGGGCCATGACCGACCATTCGTTATCGCTGGCATCTTCGGTGCGCTGGATGGCGAGTCCGTAGATGGGATGGAGTTCGCTGCGGCAGCCGTGGTCGCAGTCGAGGCCGAACAATCCAACGACCGAACCGCAGGCCAGCGTTTTCTGGCCGGGATGGAAGAGCTGAGCGATTTCCGCAACGTTATTCGCCTCCCCGTTCATTCTGAAATCATTCCACCAGCCCTTGGTGAAGGCACTCTCGGTTTCATTGGAATCGAACTCCATCTCGATGTATTGCGGACTCTGGTCGCCGCTGACGTGATTGTTATTGGTGGTGATGCCGTGCTCGTTGAAAGGCGCGGGAGGCGCGGGCGGCAGGTGGTCGCTGCCGGGGATGAGGAAGAGATCGTAATCCCAATCGTCGCCGAAATTGTACCAGCCGATGCTGCCATTGAATTGAGCCACCATCCAGTCAGCGTGCCCAAAGAAGGGCTGGATCGGGCTGCCACTGGCCGCTTTGCCAATAAAGCAGAAGGCTTCGTGAATCCCGCTGGGCTGATCCTGGAAGGGTTTGTCTTGCGTGCATGCGGAGGAGTAGGGCTGGCCATCATTGCAGTTGTCGGGACTGGGGAGGTGTCCTTGCAACTGAGACTGCCAATCTAGATTACGTGGAACGCCGTTGGGATCGAGTTGAGTCGCCTCGATGTGGACATCGAAATCCTTGCTGGGAGCGGGAGCTGGAGGCGGCGTGTAGTGCCATTCTTGTTTTGGACAGCCGCACAGCAAGAACGCTGCCAAGGCAACGATTGAAGACGGCGTGAAACGTACAGATGCTCGTGCTGAAAACATGGGGGGACCTCCGCCGTGTCGGCTCTTGAGCGGAAGAGGGAAGAGAGGTACGCCGAAAGCCGAGCGACTCTGGGTAGTCGCGCGGAATTATATGAGGATTGATGAGTTGAACCGGTAAATCAAAATTCTGTTCGGATTTTGGAACAAGGACGAAAGCCGGCCCGTTAAAGCCTGCCGAAGACCTCCTTCAATAAGGTTGTGGTTTGGGCGGCTGGCTCCTTACGGATCTTTTTTTCTTCTTCTCCGAGCATGTAAAAGAGCCCGTCGAGAGTTTTGCCGACCACGTACTTATCGAGATCGAATTCGCCGGCAAGAGCACCGCCGCCGGGAGCGGCTTTGATCAGCCGATCGTACTGCTGGACGACACCAACGTGTTGCATGGATTGATGCACCAGGGGAGAGAACGCGGTCGTGAGGTCGGCGGAGCTGGTTCGCTTGAAATAATCGGTCGCTGCTGTGTCCCCGCCCGTGAGGATGTGGCGCGCATCGTCAAAGGTCATCTTCTTAAGAGCCGCGAGGAAGATTTGTTTGGCCAGCGGAGTGGACTGCTCGGCGGCACGGTTCATGCCAATTTCGAGCTCGTCCACTTTCTGACCCATTCCCAACATGCGGAGACCGCGACCAAGCGGTTCAAGTTTGGGTGGTAGTGCGATCTTGATCGCGTCGTTTTTCAGAAACCCGTCGGGCCTTCCGGTTAGAGTGACCGCTTTGGCAGTGCTGAGACGGAGGGCTTGCTTCAGTCCGGCGACGATCTTGCTGTCGGCTAGATTGGAGATGTCGCTACTTTGCCCGGTCCGCGGCAGGGCCCCGGCAGGCTGGGGAATAACATTGATAAACAGCCAGAACGCAACGGAGGCAACCAGAACGGCGGTGCGCATGAATTTCCTCCCGAGTGGTGTCGGATGATTCTAGCAATAGAGAGGAAATGCCCGGAGAAGAGTTGCCTCTTGTAAGCGAGGTGAAGCAGCGAGGTAGAATGCTGACCCTGAAACTGGGGTTTCCACGCCGCCAACTTGGAATGTACAAATTGATGACAAACTTTTGACAAGCGAGAAGCCGTATGAGACCTAGCATTCGGGGGCTGAAAGCTTTGCGGATAGTACATGCGAACCCGCAGCGGGCTGTCAGTTTCATTAGTTGCTCGGTTCTAGTTCCCCCCGAAATCAAATTTGAAGGAGAATCTCCCTATGCAGAGTTCTGTTCGAAGCTTTCTCACGCTAGCCGTTTGCTGCCTAACCGTAGTCATGGTAACGGGTGCGGCGGCGGCACAAACATTTGCAGGTGCCTACCTGGTATCGAACCTGTCAGGAAAGGCAGCGCATACCGATCCGCTATTGCAGAATGCCTGGGGTCTGGCCTACGCGCCGGGCGGAGCGTTTTGGATTAGCGATGACGCTGATGGCTGGTCCACGCTGTACGACGGCAGCGGCAATCCGCAAACCCTGCAAGTGATCGTGCCGTCCTCGTCGGGGACAGGTCCCGGATCGCCGACCGGGATCGTCTACAACGGCTCTTCGGAATTCAAGATTGAGAACTGGACCTCATTGTTTCTCTTCGCTTCTCTGGATGGAACGATCAGCGGGTGGTCGGCATTCTTTCCCAGTTCCACACTGATCGCCGTTCGGTCGGCGGGTTCGGTGTACACGGGACTGGCGATCACAAGCCATGCTTCGGGCAACTTCTTATTCGCAGCCGATAACGCGAATAACAAAGTGGACATCTATGACGCGAATTTCAATCTGGTGAAATCGTTCACCGACAACGCGATCCCCGCGGGATTTGCGCCGTTCGGGATTCAGGACATCGCGGGGCAGGTGTACGTGACCTACGCCAGCCAGACGGGCGGAGCGGGAGGATTGATCGACATCTTCGACGAAAGCGGCAATTTCGTGAAGCGGCTGGTGCAGAGCAAGGTGTTAAATCAACCGTGGGGATTGGCGGTGGCGCCAGCCATCTATGGGACATTCAGCGGCGCGCTGCTGGTTTCGAACAATACGTCGGCTGGCACGATCAATGCATTTAACCTGACGACCGGAAAGTTCGTTGGAACGCTGATGAATTCACTGGGCAAGCCCGTTACGATCAACGGGCTGTGGGGCATCGAGTTTGGCGGAGGTTCGGCGCTCAACGGAAAGACGACCGATCTGTTCTTTACCGCCGGCCCGAGCGACACCAATGGATTTTTTGGAGTGCTCAAACCGCGCAAGTAGAGGGAAGAGTGTTCACCAAGGCTGCCTGCCAAGGCGGCCTTCTTCGCGTTTGTTGCGCACAAAAATACGATGTGCCTCCTGCGATTTATTCTTTCTGCGTTTTATCCTTTATGAAGGAAGGATTAATCATGGCACGGGTCTTCGTCACAGGGTCCGCGGACGGATTGGGAAAAATGGCGGCGCAGCTTCTGGTCGAGCAGGGGCACAAAGTGGTTCTACACGCGCGCACCGAGCAGCGAGGAAGGGAAGCGATGGCTGGGGTGCCGGGCTCGGAAGGCGTGGTCACCGGCGATCTGACCAGCATCCGCGAAACGCGCGGCGTGGCCGATCAGGTGAACGCTTTTGGTGCGTTCGATGCGGTGATTCATAACGCGGGCATTGGATACAGGGAGGTGCGCCCGATCGAGACTGAAGACGGGTTGCCGCACGTGTTTGCCGTGAACACGCTGGCGCCATACATTTTGACGGCGTTGATTCGGAGGCCGAAGCGGCTCATTTATTTGAGTTCCGGATTGCACCAGAGTGGTGATCCGAGCCTCAAGGATCTGGCGTGGAAGGAGCGGCCGTGGCGCGGACAGCAGGCCTATTCCGACACGAAACTGCACGATGTGTTGCTGGCGTTCGCGGTCGCGCGACGGTGGAAAGATGTTTTCTCGAATGCGTTGGAACCTGGGTGGGTGCCGACAAAGATGGGCGGGCCGAGTGCGCCGGACGATCTGGATGCCGGATGCCGCACGCAAGCCTGGCTGGCGGTGAGCGATGACGCGGCGGCGAAAGTTACGGGGGAGTACTTTTATCACATGCGTCTGCGGAAACCGAATCCGGCAGCTCGCGATGCGGAGCGCCAGGAGAGGTTGATCGAAGAGTGCGAGCGATTTTCGGGAGTGAAATTGGCCAAGCAGTGAGGCGGCATCGGCTGTTGGGCGTGTGTTACATTAAAAGATTGTGGGCGCGTAGCTCAGTTGGTAGAGCAATGCCCTTTTAAGGCATGGGTCGCAGGTTCGAATCCTGCCGCGCTCACCAATTTGTTCCGGTTGAATTGTCATTTCCCTTTTTCCCGCATCAGCAGCTTCTGATTTAGATCTGTGGCCGGCGTTTAGACGAGCGCCACGGTAGGAACACTCACCGGCAGGCGCGCAGTGACGGTGGTGCCGTCCGCGCGGGACTGAATTTCAAAGCGGCCGTTGAGTTGCCGCACCCGTTCTTGCATTCCCTGAATCCCGACGCCCGAGCGCAGTTGCGATGATCCATTGTTCTTTCCACCGGGCATGCCCTTCCCGTAATCGCGAACTTCCACACAAACCTCGTCGGCAGCACGATGGATTTGAATCTGCGCGCGTTTGCTGCCCGAATGGCGGTGGATGTTGGTGAGAGATTCCTGCACGATACGGAAGAGTGTAGTCTCCATGTCTGCCGGGAGGCGGCCGAGGTCGGACGGGAGTTCCAGCTGAACGTCGATCTTGCTGCGCTCGGAAAAACCCTCGACGTACCAGCGCAGAGCCGAGGGCAATCCCAGCTCATCGAGCAAGGGCGGGTGAAGCAGGTAGGAGACGGTGCGCAATTCCTGGGAGAGTTGCTGAATCAACTCGAGACTTTGGCCAATGCCGCTGGCAATCTCGGGATGTGATTTTTCTGTGTCGCTTTGCATGGGAATGAGTTGCATCTGCAGGGCGGCGACGATCTGGCCGGCGCTGTCGTGCAATTCGCGGGCAATGCGGCGGCGCTCCGCATCCTGGGCGTGAAGCAGTTTGCCGCTCAGCTCGCGTACCCTGGCCATCTCTTCCAGTTGCTTGCGATCGGTGATGTCGGTGTGAGTGCCGATCAGGCGGATGGCATTGCCATGAGCATCGCGGACGATGCGCCCATGCGAAAGAATCCAGCGGATTTCACCATCAGGGCGGATGGTTCGGAACTCAAACTGAAACTTGTCGACACTTTTTGCGAGGCGTTCGTATTCCTGGATGAGGCGGTCCACGTCCAGAGGATGAAATAATTTCCGCCACTCCTCCGCAGTGATGTAGCCAGCGTCCGGGTTGTAGTCGTAGAGCGCCGCCATTTGATCGTTCCACATCCCCCGCTGGTCGACGATGTCCCAATCGAAGATGGCAGTTCGGGAAGACTCGAGCGCGAGTGTAAGCTGGGCCTGGCTTTCGCGAAGCGCGTCCTCAATGCGCTTGCGATCGCTAATGTCGCGCGCGATTTTTGATGCGCCGATTACTTTGCCTCGCGAATCTCGAATAGGCGAGATGGTCAGAGAGACGTCCAGCCTCTTGCCGGACTTGGTGACACGCACCGTTTCGAAGTGCTCGATGCGCTCACCGCGGCGCAGCCGCTCAAGGATTGTGGTTTCCTCCGATTGCAGTTCGGGAGGAATCAGAATGGTGACGGAGCGGCCAATTGTTTCCTCGGCAGTGAACCCAAAGATGCGGCTGGCGCCCGCGTTCCAGCTGGTGATGATGCCGTTGAGGTTCTTGGAAACAATGGCGTCGTCGGAAGAGGCGACGATAGCGGCAAGGCGGCCCTGTACTTCGTCGGCCCGCCGCCGTTCCGTGATGTCCTCTACTACGCTGATGAAATGCTTGAACTTGCCGGTTCGATCGCGAGCAACCGAAACGCTGAGATTGACCCAGACCACCGCCTTGTCTTTTCGGATATAGCGTTTTTCCAGGGAGAACGTGCTCAACTCGCCATTGAGGAGCTTGGCCGTCTGCGGGAGATCGGCCTCAAGGTCGTCGGGATGAGTGATTTCCTGAAAAGTGAACTGTAAAAGCTCGGCCTCGCTGAAGCCGAGGATCTGGCACAGCTTTTGATTGACGCGGAGCCATCGGCCCTCGAGGCTTACATGCGCGACTCCGACGGCTGCAAGCTCAAACGTGCTGCGATAAAGCTGTTCACTTTCGAGCAGTGCCTGCTCCAGGTCGGCACTGCGGCGTACGATCTCCTGCACGTCAACCGGGGGCGAGACCTCAGAAATGGCCGGATCAATAAAGGACTCATGGCGCGAGACTTTCTGGAGAGCGTTCCACAAGTTGTTTCCGACGGAAGACTTGATGACGTAGCCGCGGGCTCCCCCTCGAAAGGCCTGGCGCACCATCTCCGGAGACTCGTGCTGGCTCAACACGAGGACTTCGCAGGAGGGTAGCAGGGTGCGGATGGTACGGGTCGCGTCCAGCCCATTGAGCGTAGGCATGCTGACGTCCATGATGATGACATCAGGCCTGAGATCGATCGCTTTTTCGACGGCTTCCTTGCCCTGAGTTGCTTCGCCGCAAATCACACATTCAGGATGTGTGACCAGAAGAGAAGTCAGGCCGCGCCGGACCACTTCATGGTCATCGACTACCAGCACCCGCAAAGGTCATCCTCACACGCTGACAATTTTGAAAAAAACCAATGAATTGAAGATTGTTTCGACGTCCTGGGAAACTCGCCGACACAATCAGGACCACAGGATATCGTAGGGCGGAGCTGACTGATCACGAATACAGAGAATCCTGTAGCGGGAGGAACCGCACTGCCAGCCCCCTAATCGCCCTAAGACAGGAGTCTGAAGTCGAGCCCGCGTGGATGGAATCGTTCACGAGCAGAGTGAACCGGTCAGGCGGTCTTTCGAAATCGGTTGCATGCGCCATGCATTAAAAGAAATGATTTCAGCGCTGTCGTCGAGCTTCAGTCGCAGAGGACTCGAGGGTACCCGGTAGATTCGCGCTGTGAGAGCAGTTTCGAGATTTGCGAAGAGTTCAAGGATGGAGCCGTCGAGGAATAAATGGAGTCCGACCATCGGTATCTCTCCTGGGCCGAGCGGGGCGGTCACACTATTTACCCGAATTTGGCGGCTGCCTGACTTGGTTACGCAGGAAATAGTTGCGAAGTCTTCGCCATCTTCGGATTGAAGGCGTAGGCTGAACTCGTCACCTTTTGGTCGAATGATCAGGTCAAGCTCCGCAGACAAATCAGGAATGCGAACTGCGTCAAACAATGCCCTGCGGCGAGCAGATTCTTGCGGCCGTTCGGCGCCCCTGTCTACGGATAGGGCCGTACTCGCGCCCTCATGCGACGTTCGAAGAACCTGTGCCGCGGTGATGCGAGTCACCAATTCGTTCTGCTGATTCAGAGATAAGGTGCGCGGCAACGACATCGCGCCAGCCCATCCCGCCGCAATCAAATCCGCATCGGGGCGACTCTCCGTAATCCACCCCCAAAGAATGCGATTGCCTTTGG
>Ga0209166_10003629_pt1 | contig 11045 bp, 8 predicted proteins | sample Coa_R1_3_FD_187151 | JGI IMG/M metagenome (GOLD analysis project Ga0209166, IMG submission 187151) | Surface soil microbial communities from Centralia Pennsylvania, which are recovering from an underground coalmine fire - Coalmine... | ecosystem: Environmental > Terrestrial > Soil > Unclassified... | reverse complement strand
GCGGAGCAGCAAGGAAGAGAAGTAGTCATGCCTCCTCTGGCGCAACGAAATTTATTTCACGACAAAGTGCGGCTGACGGTCACCCTGACCGGGATCGTGTTCTCCGTGGTGCTGATCGTGGTGCAGCTGGGATTGTTCCTCGGGTTTACGACGGCGACCTCCAATTTGATCGATCACTCGGGGGCGGACTTGTGGATCACGTCAAAGAATGTGCCCTACGTCGAACAGGGAGTTGCATTCAGCGAGCGCAAGCTGAATCAGGCGCGGGCTGTGCCCGGTGTGGCGGACGCGCAGAAGATCATTGCGCACTGGACGCAATGGAAGCGGCACGATGGTGGGGAAGACTCCGTGCAGATCGTCGGCATCAATGTGGATGATCCGCTGGAACAGCCGTGGAATCTGGTGGAGGGAAGCGCGGAAGACTTGAAATCTCCAGACGCGGTGATTCTTGACGAACTCTACAAGCAGAAATTGGGCGTCACGCGCGTGGGCGAGGTATTTGAGATCGGTGGGCACCGCGCGCGCGTGGTCGGGTTCACGCGGGGCATTCGGTCGTTCACGACATCGCCGTATGTGTTCACTTCGTTCAAGAACGCCCAGAAGTATACCGGGCTTCGGGAAGATCAGACGCTATTCATTCTGGTCAAGGTGTCGCCTGGAGCGAGCATTGAGCAGGTGCGGCGTGATCTGCTCGCGCACCTGACAGAGGTTGAGGTGTTCAAGTCGGCAGAGTTCAGCCGAATGACAACGTTCTATTGGATGTTCACCACTGGAGCAGGAGTGGCGGTACTGATTGCAGCCGCACTTGGGCTGGTCGTGGGGTTCGTGGTGGTGGCGCAAACGATCTACGCGACAACCATGGATCACCTGCGGGAGTTCGGCACGCTGAAAGCCATGGGTGCGCCAAACAGCTACGTCTACAAAGTGATCATGAAGCAGGCTACGATCAGCGCGGTAATCGGGTACGTACTGGGGATGGTCGTCAGCGAGTTTGTGGTGCAGGCGAGCCAGAAGGGCGGGGCAGCGATTCTGATGCCGTTCCCGATGGCGGTGGGGATGTTTTTTCTGACGCTGGCGATGTGCGTAGGAGCAGCGCTGGTTTCCATTAACAAAGTGACCAGGCTGGATCCAGCCATGGTGTTTCGGGGTTAAGTGGTCGGAATATCTGTGGGGGACTGACGATGAAGGCGGCAATTTCGGTTCGACAGCTGACGAAAACTTACGCTGAAGGCGCGACTGGAACACTCGCGTTGCGCGGCGTGGATTTGGATGCCCACGCGGGCGAAGTGCTCATGCTCGTTGGCCCCTCGGGCAGCGGCAAGACTACGCTGCTCTCGATTATGGGATGCATTCTGACGGCGACGTCGGGAAGCGTGCGGATTGCGGGCAAGGAAGTGGTGGGGCTGCGCGAGAAAGAATTGCCCGCGATCCGGCTGGAGCACATCGGATTTGTGTTTCAAGGATTCAACCTGTTCCCCACGCTTTCAGCGGGGGAGAACGTCGAACTGATGCTGGACCTGAAAGGCGTGTCTGCGGCAGCGGCGAAGATGCGAGCGCAGGAATTGCTCGACCAGGTGGGGCTGGCAGGGAAATACGAGAGCTTTCCGGCTGACCTGAGCGGTGGACAGAAGCAGCGTATCGCCATTGCACGCGCCCTGGCTGGGGATCCCGAGATCATTCTTGCGGATGAGCCGACGGCTGCGCTCGACTCGCACACCGGCCGTACCGTGATGGAGATGATGAGCGACTTGGCGCACAAGCGAGGACGAGCGGTGGTGATTGTGACGCATGATTCACGCGTGCTGAATTTCGCTGACCGCATCGTGAAGATTGAAGACGGTGCGATCGCGTCGGCGGAAGCGGAAATGGTGCCGGCAGGGCTGATCACGCGACATGTGTCGCAACCATCTGTTGGATTGGTGTAAGCAGATCTTCTGTGGGGATGTCCAGGAAAGAAGTGGAGCGTTTTATGAGTGAAACTTTCTCGATACAGGGTTTATTGAAGAGCCGGACCGCACTGGCTGTGGGGTTGGGAGTTTTCCTGCTAACCGCGTCGTTGATGGTCGCATCCAGACGCGCGCAAGAGTCTGCTGCGGCGTCGGCCATCGCTACGGCGAATCGGGCGCCGCTGTTGATCGCCGGACCAGGCCGCGTAGAGCCGTATTCGGAAGACATCAAAATTGGCTCGGAATTGAGCGGGCGGCTGAAAGTTGTCAGCGCCGAAGAGGGCGACGTGATCCGCCGTGGGCAGGTGCTCGCTGAACTGGAGAACGCCGACTATCGCGCCCAGGTCGAGTCGGCACGCGCCAACGTTGCTGCCAAGCAAGCGGTGATGCGTAAAGTCATCAACGGAGCGCGGCGCCAGGAGCGCGCCGAGGCATGGTCATCGGTGAACGAGGCGAAAGCGGTAATGGAGAACGCTCAGTCGGAACTGCATCGGCGGCAAGAGTTGTTCTCGGCAGGAGTCGTTTCGCGGGAAGAACTCGACCGCTATGGACGCGAAGCCGACGTAGCCAAAGCTAAGTATGAAACGGCCGTAGAGCAGCACGCGCTGGTCGACGACCATGCACGCGAGGAAGACCGCTCGCTGGCCGAGGCGGATTTGAAACTCGCGGAAGCACAACTGGACGAGGCGGAAGCGCGTTACCAGAAAACCTTCATACGCTCGCCGATCGATGGCAGCGTGTTGCGTAAGCATCATCGCAGCGGAGAGAGCGTGTCGAACTCGTCGACAGTGCCGGATCCGATTCTGACCATTGGCGACCGGAAGGCGCTGCGCGTACGTGTGGATGTGGATGAGACGGACGTCAGCAAGGTACGCGTCGGGCAGAGGGCATTCGTGACGGCGGATGCATTCGGAAAACAGAAATTCTGGGGACGCGTGGTGCGCGTAGGCCAGCAACTGGGTCCGAAGAATGTTCGCACCGACGAGCCCACCGAGAGAGTGGACACGAAGATTCTGGAGACGCTGGTGGAACTCGATTCCGGTTCGACGTTGCCGGACGGCCTGCGGGTGGATGCCTTCATCGTGCCGGACCGTAGGGAAGTCGCGGAGAACCGGTGAGTTTCGGTAAACAGAAGGCAAAATCACAATCCCCACTTCTCGCGCAAAAGACGCGCTAGAAATTGGCATTTATCAAGTCACTTGAACGACTCTCAACGAGCGAGTTTCGGGGTAACTAATTTTCTGCTCAATTCTGGAGGGAGAAGAAGGGAAACGTCCAAATCCGGTAGAATGAAGGTTTTGACTGGACTATTCGTTGAATCCTGATCTCATTCTGACTGCGACAACGGCGGTGTGGGTTGCGCCGAGAGGCGTTCTACCCTACATCCGCCAGCATTTTCTCGATACCACCTTTCGCGGCCTGTACCACGTCAACGGCTTCGACCTGGCGATGCTGATTCCGTACTTCATCGTTCTGATTCTGCTGGCTGGATACGGAATGCATCGTTATGTCTTGGTCTATCTCTATTACAAGCATCGGCAGAATCGGACGAGCGACCCGGCAGCCCTTTTCGAAGACCTTCCACGGGTGACCGTGCAGCTGCCGATTTTCAATGAGCAATACGTGGTGGAGCGGTTGCTGGAAGCAATCTGCAGGTTGAATTACCCTCGCGAGAAACTCGATATCCAACTGCTCGACGACTCAACCGACGAAACTGTGGAGGTTGCTCGAGGACTCGTGGAGCGCTACGCGGCGCTGGGGAATCCGATCACCTACCATCACCGGACAAATCGCGAGGGCTTTAAGGCGGGAGCGCTGGCGGAGGGGATGAAGACGGCGAAGGGAGAGTTCATCGCCATCTTCGACGCCGACTTTGTGCCGCCGGAAGATTTTTTGATGCGCACGATACACCATTTCACCGATCCGAAGATTGGGATGGTGCAAACGCGCTGGACTCATCTCAACCGCAATTATTCGTTCCTGACTGAGGTGGAGGCGATCCTGCTCGACGGCCACTTCGTGCTCGAGCATTCCGGGCGCGCTCGTACCGGCCTGTTTTTTAATTTCAATGGCACGGCGGGTGTGTGGCGGGCCAAGGCGATTGAAGAGGCCGGAGGCTGGCAGCACGATACGTTGACCGAGGACACCGATCTCTCCTACCGCGCCCAGCTCAAGGGATGGAAGTTCATTTACTTGCAGGATGTGGAGTGTCCCGCGGAACTTCCGGTGGAGATGACCGCGTTCAAAACGCAGCAGGCGCGGTGGGCCAAGGGACTGATTCAGACCGGCAAGAAGATTCTGCCCCGAGTTTTGCGCAGTGACGCTCCGCTGCACACCAAAATCGAAGCGTGGTATCACCTGACTGCGAACATGAGCTACCCGCTTATGGTGATGCTCTCCGTTCTCCTGCTTCCGGCGATGATTATTCGCTTCTATCAGGGCTGGTTCCAGATGCTGTACATCGATCTGCCCCTGTTCATGGCATCGACGTTTTCGATTTCGAGTTTCTACCTGGTGTCGCAGCGCGAGCTGTTTCCGCGAAGCTGGCCACGAGCCTTGCTGTATCTGCCGTTTCTCATGGCGCTGGGAATTGGGCTGACCGTGACCAACACCAAAGCGGTGATGGAAGCGCTAATCGGCAAGCAGAGCGCGTTCGCTCGTACCCCTAAGTACAGCGTGATCTCGAAGAAGGATAGAGTCGGGGCAAACAAATACCGCAAACGGCTGGGATGGGTGCCGTGGGTCGAGCTGGTCATCGGTACTTATTTTGCGCTCACGGTTTACTATGCAATCGATAACGAAAACTACATCACAGTCCCATTCTTACTGTTATTTGTTGTCGGATATTGGTACACAGGGCTGATGTCGCTGCTGCAAGGGAGGTTTGGCGGCCGCTCGCTGAGCTCCAGCACACACACCAAGCCATTTCCCGTGGGCGTTTAATCTCAAAACACTTCTCCTGGCGCGACTTCTGGCGTGACCAATTCTTCGCCTCACGAACGAGGCGGTCTGCGTCTCGGCGGGTGTGTTCTGGTCTTCTGCTTGACCGCTCATTTACAATCCAGTCGCTGAAAGTGTCGCATCCGAACCGACGCGGTATTTTTCGGGTGCGAAGGAGGATGCAATGTTCCTCTCGCGCAGAATTTCCCACGCTGCTTTACTTGCCGTTTCAACTGCGTTCCTACTCAGTTGCGGTTCCGCCCACGACTCCGATGAGTTTTTTGTCCTGGTGTCGGCCAACCTGCAGATTCCCTACTGGAAAGCCGCCGGCGCGGGGTTCACCAATGCGGCAGCGCAGTTCAAAGTGCGCTCCGACATCATGGGTCCGCAGACCTTCGACCCCAAGGCCGAAAAAGATGCAATTGATGAGGCTGTGCAGAAAAAAGCGACAGGCATCCTGGTCGATGTCACGGATGCCGCGCTGCTGAAAGAGAGCATCGATAAGGCGATAGCTGCGGGCATTCCCGTGATCACGATTGATTCGGACGGTCCGTCGAGCAAACGGCTGTTCTTCATCGGGACGAATAACTACCAGTCGGGCGTCGTCGGCGGGCAACGGCTTGCTCAGGAACTCAAGGGCAAAGGCAATGTTGTGGTTTTTACTAACCCGGATCAGCCCAACATGCAGGATCGTTTGCGCGGCTATAAGGAAGCGCTGGCGCGCACTCCCGATATCAAGATCAGCCGTGTGGTCGACATTCAGGGGGACCCTCGAATAGCGTTCGATACCACCACGCAGATCATCGGCAAAGAGCGCGACAAGGTGGACGCTTTCGTGTGCCTGGAGGCGCAGTCGGGCAAAGAGGTCGCAGGCGTGCTCAACAGTTATCACGTTACGGGAAAGGTCGTCATGGCCATGGACACGGATCCAGAAACATTGGATTGGATTCAGAAGGGTGGAATTGCGGCGACGATCGCACAGAAACCCTACACCATGGCATTCGTTGGCATGCAGATGCTCGATAACCTCTACCACCACAAACCGTCGTCGCTCGACAAGGATTGGGGAAAAGACAGCTATTCGCCGATCCCCAGCTTTGTGGATACAGGAACCGGACTGATTGATAAGAACAACGTGGAATCCTTCATTCAGGCCGGCAAGAATCTGGCGCCTGGGTCGAAGTGAGGACCGGTGGTGTTGTAAACCTTAGCCTAATCAACTCGCAGGAATGGAGCTCCGATGCGGAAGGTGTTTTCTTTTGCTTTTTTCGGCGTGGCGCTTGTCTTTGTTTCCCTGAACGCTAGCTCACTCGAACGCCAGTCGGGCGCCGACTATCACGTTCGCCGCCAAGCCCTAGCGAAGAAGGCCGGCGGGGTGGTCTTATTGTTCGCGCCGCTGGAGGGGAACGACGCCGTATTTGGATTTCGACAGGACGAAAACTTCTACTATCTCTCCGGCATAACTGAGCCGGGCGCAGCGCTGCTCATTGCCCCCGCCGCCGAGGCCAAAGGTGACTCTCCGGCGTCTCCCTATATCGAAATTCTCTTTCTACCTCCGCACAATTTGCGGGCCGAGAAATTTACCGGGCCTAAACTTGGTGCCGAGAATCCGGATGCCGCAAAGATCACGGGATTCGACCGGGTAGAAGAAATGGAGAAGTTGCCCGATGAAGTCTCGAAGGCGATCGGTGGTGGACGTCCTGTGATCTACACCGAACTAGCGTCTCAGGGGGAGCCGGCGGCTGCCTCGGAGCCGCTCGCTTTCCTGAAGCGCACCAATGCATTCCTTTTCTTTCAGGATGTGAAGCCGATACTGGCTTCGCTGCGCACCGTTAAAGACGATGGGGAGGCGGCGTTGATCCGGAAGGCGGTGGACGCTTCGGCGGCTGCGCACCTGGCCGCCATGAAAGGAGTGAAACCGAATGTCAAGGAATTCGAAGTCTCCGCCTTGATGCAGTATGAGTGGGGCCGCCGCGGGTGTGAACGCCCCTCTTACTCCCCAATCGTGGGCTCGGGTCACAATTCCACCGTTCTTCACTATTCGGATAATAGCAATGCGATGAAGGCTGGTGATGTCGTGGTGATCGATGCGGCCGGAGAGTTTTCCATGTACGCCGCCGACATTACCCGCACTCTCCCGGTGAATGGACACTTCACGCCGCGACAACGGGAGATCTATGACATTGTGTTGGGCGCCCAGGAAGCCGCCATGGCCGCATTTCAATCTGGCAAGTCCATGCTCTCCGGAGACAGCGAGACATCGCTCAACAGAGTCGCCAGGGATTACATCAAGTCCCATGGAAAAGATCTACACGGACAACCGCTGGATCAATATTTCATTCACGGGCTGGGACACTACATTGGTCTGAATGTCCATGATTTTGGCGACTACAAAGTTCCGCTGGCGCCGGGAATGGCCTTTACGATAGAACCCGGCATTTATATTCCCGAAGAAAACATCGGCGTTCGAATTGAGGACGACTACCTGGTGGATGCCGACGGCAAGCTGATCAAGCTGAGTGCGTCTCTGCCATCGAAAGCAGAGGACGTGGAGAAGGCGATGAAGAATTGAGTATTTTGCAACCGGGACGCGTTGCGAAAATTACACGATTCTTCACGAGATGTATTCACGGATGTACTCGTCCTTGGTGTGGGTGAGTTGGCGAACGTCGCCGTCAAAGATTACTTTTCCGTCCCGAAGAATCAGAAAACTCATCGGGACATCGCAATGCTGGCCTCGCGGAAGAAGCCTCACCTGGTTCGTCTGTTTGTCGAATTGACGCGACGCCATGGTGAAGGCATCCTGCAAGCGGTGCGTGACCAGCAGGGAACTCGTCTTGTAGACGTCGCGCTGCTTCATGATCAATTCGACGATCGTGTTGGAGGTCACCGGGTCGAGGCCGCCGGTTGGTGAATCGTAGAGCAGTAGCTCCGGTTGCGTGATGATGGCGCGCGCGATGGCCACCCTCCGGCGCATGCCTCCGGAGAGTTCTGACGGGAACATATCGATCGTGTGCTCCAATTCCACGAAACGCAGCGCCTCTCGAACGCGTTGATCGATTTCATTGGTGTAGGTACCGCGTTCTTCCAGCAAGCGGAACGCGACGTTTTCGCTCACGGTGAGCGAATCGAAGAGCGCGCTTTCCTGAAACACCATCCCCAGGCGGCCGCGCATGGGGAAAAGATCCTGCTCCCGCATCTGGGTGACTTCGTTGCCCAGCACGGTAATGCGTCCAGAATCTGGTTCGAGCAGGCCCAACGCGAGTTTAAGAATCGTGCTCTTGCCGGATCCGGCTACGCCAAACAGAGCTTTGGTTTCTCCGAGAGGAAGGTGGAACGAGACGCCGCGCAAGACCGCATTGTCTTCGAAGGAGAGGTGTACGTCTTCGAAGACGATGGCCGAGGCAGACGGCCGCTCGACACGAGCATCGAAGGCAGCGGGCATGGTGGGCGTGGACATCCGGTTACCTGCGCACTTAATGGTAAGACAGCACCGAGATCAACAGCTTGGTGACAAAGAAATCGGTGACCAGAATAAATACGGACGCGGCCACTACGGCCTGCGTCGTCGCGCGACCGACTCCCTGGGTACCACCACGCGCGGTGATTCCGTAATAGCACCCCACGGTCGCGATAATGAAGCCAAACATAACGGGCTTCAGCAATCCCATGAACACATCCTGCAGCACGAGTACCTGCCAGGCATTGCTCCAGTATTGACGAGCGTCAAGGCTGAGAAAAAGCTTCGCAACCATGAGCCCCCCGGCGAGTCCGACGAGATCGGAAATGATGCTCAGGAAGAACAGCATGAAGACGGTCGCCGTCACCCGTGGCGTGACCAGTTTCTTGATCGGGTCGGTGCCTAGGGCACGCATGGCATCGATCTGCTCGGTGACCACCATCGAGCCGAGTTCGCTGGCCATGCCGGAAGAGTTCCGTCCGGCAACCATGAGTCCGGTGAGCACCGGGCCCAGTTCGCGCACCATGGATGTGGAAACCAGTTGCCCGATCAAGGTGATTGATCCGAAGCGTTGCAGGGTGTTCGCAGTTTGCAGGGCCAGCACGCCTCCGGTAAAAAATCCGGTTAGCACGACGATCGGCAGGGAACCCACGCCAATCAGGTCCGCTTGCCGAACCATGTCGCCGAAATATAGAGGCTTGCGGAAGAGGTTGCCGACAGACTGCGCGGCCAGCAGGGTGTACTCCTGAACCGCCTGGACCTTCTGCTTGGCGAAGTCTGTGGGCGAGGTCAATTCCATGCGGGTCGAGAGGCCAACGGCACGCGCGTCGGCTTCCCCGAACTATAACAGATTGGGCGGCGGACTTCGGGCGTCAGGCGGCAGACCTCGGATCTCAGACTCTTCCTCCCGAAACGGCCTATTGGTTCCGCTCGATGGTGTCAGGCCTTAGGCTGTTCTCTAACGAGCAAAGTGGCAGATATTTAGGTTTGGCTGAGGTCCGACGCCTGACGCCTGACGCCGGTTTCTTATCCCCGGCCCTTTTTCTTGATCTCAATGTTAAGCCGGCGGATTTTCTGGTTCAGCGTCGAGAGCGGGACGTGGAAACGCTCAGCGGCTTCAGTCTGGTTCCAGTTGCAGCGCTCGAGCATGTCGGTGATGACGCGGCGTTCGACGTCTTCTACGATTTCGAACAACGATGCGTCTGAGGGCGGGTCATGCATGGTAAGTGACGAACCGCGGCCGAGCATGTGGTCAGGTAGAAGATCCATGCTGATCTCGGGACCGGACGAGAGTACAACGGCGCGCTCAATGACATTTTCGAGTTCTCGCACGTTGCCCGGCCAGGAGTAGGTCATTAGCGGACGCAACGCTTCCGGCGTAATCCGCGGCACGGCGCGGGCGTTCTCTTCTGCATATTTTTTTAAGAAGAATTCCACGAGCAGCGGGATGTCTTCTTTGCGCTGGCGCAGCGGCGGCAGTTCGACCGTGATGACGTTGAGCCGGTAGAAGAGATCTTCGCGGAAGCGTCCCTCGCGCACCATATGGCGAAGGTCAATGTTGGTGGCGGCAATGATCCGAACGTCCACTTGAATTTCCTGAATACCACCGAGGTGCATGAATCGCCGATCCTGCAACACGCGCAGAATCTTGGCCTGCGTCTCCAGTCCCATCGTGGCGATTTCGTCGAGGAAGAGCGTTCCCTTATCAGCGACTTCGAACAAGCCTTTCTTCGAGGCAATCGCGCTGGTGAACGCTCCTTTGACGTGGCCGAAGAGCGTGGATTCGAGCAGATCCGTGGGCATGGAGCCGGTGTTGACCGGCACGAAGGGCTTGTCACGACGCGGAGAGTTCAGGTGAACGGCCTTGGCAATCACTTCCTTGCCGGTTCCACTCTCGCCCTGCAACAGAACGGTCGAGCGACTGTTCGCGACCTGCGCGACAAGGTCAAAGATCTTGAGCATGGGCTCGCTCTTGCCCACAATGTTTTCGAAGTTGTAGCGCTGTTTGAGAGCCCGCTTGAGCTGTACGTTCTCTTCCTCTGCCCTGCGCCACCCCACGGCCGCGCGAACGTCGGCGAGTAGTTTTTCGTTGTCCCAGGGTTTCTGAACGAAGTTGGCGGCGCCAGACTGAATCGCGCGCACGGCGTTTTCGACCGTACCATAGGCGGTAATCATGATTACCGGGAGTCGCGAGTCGCGGGAACGAATATCGGAAAGAATATCCATCCCGTCGCGCCCCGGAAGACTCAGATCGAGAAGCAGCAGATCGAAGGGTCGATCGCCGATTTGTACCAAGCCCTCTTCGCCAGTCGCAGCGGTCTCGACCTCGAAGCCTTCCATTTCGAGCAGGGTCTGCAGTGATTCGCGAATCTCCGCTTCATCGTCAACGATGAGCACCGAACCGGCCGACGATGAATGACTGTTCAACACGCTACGTGAAATGACCGCTGCCTCAGACATGAACTGCCTTCCTGCTCAGTGGAAAATCCAAGGCGAACGTAGTCCCTGCCCCGGGCGAGCTCTCGACGCGAATCTTGCCGGCGTGCTCTTGAATGATTCCGTAGGTCACCGACAGGCCCAGCCCCGTGCCGCGGTTCTGGCCCTCTTTCGGTGTGGTCTTGGTGGTGAAGAATGGGTCGTAAATGCGCTGAATGTGTTCGGCCGCGATGCCCGAACCCGTGTCAGAGACGCGCACACTC
>Ga0209166_10003628_pt1 | contig 11045 bp, 9 predicted proteins | sample Coa_R1_3_FD_187151 | JGI IMG/M metagenome (GOLD analysis project Ga0209166, IMG submission 187151) | Surface soil microbial communities from Centralia Pennsylvania, which are recovering from an underground coalmine fire - Coalmine... | ecosystem: Environmental > Terrestrial > Soil > Unclassified... | reverse complement strand
CCCAACGTGAAGAAGGGCAAGACCAAGATGGATCTCGCTGAGCAGTTGCGCGACGACATCCGCGAATTCAAAAAGAGCAGTGGCGCGACCCGCCTGATCACCATGTGGTGCGGTTCGACCGAGTCGTACATCGAGCCCACCGAGGCGCACCAGTCGCTGAAGTCGTTTGAGAAGGCGCTGCGCGAGAACGATGAGATGATCGCGCCTTCGATGATGTATGCCTATGCCTCGCTGATGGAAGGCGTGCCCTTCGCTAACGGCGCGCCAAACCTGACGGTCGATCTGCCTGTCATGCTCGAACTCTCGCGCAAGAACGAAGCTCCCATCTGCGGCAAAGATTTCAAGACCGGCCAGACGCTGATGAAGACCGTCCTCGCGCCCGCCTTCAAGGCGCGCCTGCTCGGCCTGAGCGGATGGTATTCCACCAACATCCTCGGCAATCGCGACGGGGAAGTGCTCGACGACCCCGGGTCTTTTAAGACCAAGGAAGAATCGAAGCTGGGCGTGCTCGAGCACATCCTGCAGCCCGGACTTTACCCCGAACTCTACGGGAACATCTTCCATAAGGTGCGCATCAATTACTATCCGCCGCGTGGCGACAACAAAGAAGGCTGGGACAACATCGACATCTTCGGATGGCTCGGCTATCCCATGCAGATCAAAGTTGACTTCCTTTGCCGCGATTCGATTCTGGCCGCGCCGATCGTGCTCGACCTGGTCTTGTTGATGGACCTGGCACAGCGCTGCTCCGAGCTGCGCGGATTGGGCATTCAGGAGTGGTTGAGCTTCTACTTCAAATCGCCGATGACCGTTCCGGGCCTGTATCCCGAGCATGATCTGTTCATCCAGTTGATGAAGCTGAAGAACACGCTGCGCCACCTCAAGGGCGAAGAGCTGATCACGCACCTCGGCCTGGAATACTACGACTAAGTCCGCTTTCACCACGGAGTCACAGAGCCACTGAGAAATCCTTTCATTCTTTTCTCTGTGACTCTGTGTCTCCGTGGTGAATTCTTCATGTCAGCTTCTTCTCGCGCTTGTAGTCGTCGAACTTGGCGAGGAAGCGGTCGATGTCTTTCTTCTGTAGATAATATGGCGTGGAGAGGCGGAGCTTGTTAGGCTCGCCGCCGCGAATGCGGATCTTGTGGGTCTTCCAGAGCCAGTTCTCCAGGTCCATGCGCGGGACTGGCGGGACGTTTACCGTGACGATGGCGCAACGTAGCGCGGCGTCGGGCGAGGTCCAGCTCTCGGCGCCGCGCTTCTTCATCTCATCCAAAACGTAGTCGGCGAGCTGGCGGTGGCGGCGCTCGATGCGGTCGAGGCCAATGTCGTTGGCGAGTTTGATCGAGGCGCGCAGTCCCCACAGCGCGGGCACGTTCGAGCTGCCGATGCGCTGGAAGCGTTCGGCGCGAATCTTGGTGTCGTCCCAGCCTTCGGTGGCGATCGTGTTCCACAGGCGGTCGATGACTTCGTCGCGGACGTAGAGAAATCCTGAGCCTTTTGGCGCCATCAGCCACTTGTGCGGGCTCGACGAATACATGTCGCAGCCGAGGTCGTGCACGTTGAGGCGCATCATGCCGACGACGTGCGCTCCGTCGACGGCGGAGAGAATTCCTTTGGTGCGCGCGAGTGCGGCGAGTTCTTTCGCGGGCAGGACGACTCCGGTCACGGTGGTGATGTGGCTGAAGAAGATCACGCGGGTGCGCGGCGTGATGGCGTCGTTGAACAGATTGAGCACTTCCGCGGCGTCCTTCGGCGGGAGAGGAAGCTTGACCTTCTTGATCACGATGCCGTAGCGCTTGGCCTTCAAGTCCCAGGGATGCAGGCCTCCGGGATGCTCCTGGTCGGTCATGAGGACTTCGTCGCCGGCCTTCATGTCAACGCCGTTGGCAATGTAGCTGTTGGCTTCGGTGGCGTTGCGGAGCAGGGCAAGCTCGTCGCGCGTCGATCCGATGAAGGCGGCGAGCGGGTCGCGGAACTCGTTCCAGGCAGCGTATCCCCAGATGGGATAGTCCTCGGGATCCTGCTGGTCCATTTTCTCGGTGGAGTTGTAGCCGTCGAAGATGGCGCGGAGAACGGGCGCGGGACTGGAGCCGACAGTGCCGTTGTTGAGGTAGATCTCGTCCTGGGGAATGATGAACTGGCGGCGCATTTCGGCCCAGTAGGCGTCTTCGTTTTTGTCGAGCAGAGCGCGGTCGGGAAGCGGCGGAACTTTTTCGAGCTGCGCGAACAAATTGTTGCGGAGGGCGAGCGAGGCCGCGAGTCCGGTGGCGCTGGCGGAGAGAAAATGACGGCGGTTCAGCATGAAGCCTCCTCAAAGGAACGGAAGGCGACATCGTACGACCGGGCGCGGACGGAGGCAAGAAAAGAGCGGCGGTTGGGAGCGAGGAGCGGTGAAGGGAACCGGTTGGGCAGTTGGGAAAAATTGTGGAGAATTATTTTTGGAGCTGGATATCGCTAAAATCTTGGTTCCAAAAGGTTTAATGGGATCAGCAACCCGTGTCCCCTCGCAAAATCTTCTATCCTAAGGACTTAGAGGTAAAATCTTCAAGAATAAGGACTTAGCGGTGCTGTTTTAGCCCTCTACGGGCCGAATCCACTCACCTACCCCTCCCCCCTCCCCTGTGGTCTATTGGAATCATCAGGTTAGGCTGGGTCAGTGAAATTAATCCATGGGCTGCAATGAGTTGCGGGCAAAATCTTGAAAAGAAAGAGGTTTCAAGTTTCAAGGTTCTAGAAAACCTTGCCTGCGAACCTCGTCCGATCAGGGTGTGCGTGTTGCAGCCAACGCTCCGCCCGGCCCACCCCTGGCTGTGAAGGCGAGGAGCAGGCCGTTTTCCCGCGATTGGTTTTCAAAGAACTGGGTTTGTCTGGAGTTGTTGGCTCCAAAACGAAGCCCCCATCGGACTCTGGGTCCGTGGAGGCTAGCCACACGCCGTGGCTAGGTTAAGCTCTCAGAAAAGAGGGGAGAAGTCAGTGAGGGGAGTCACGCTGTCGAGTGACGCGGAGCACTAGAGGGGCGAATATGAAGTGGGGGGACATTAATAGAATTGGCTCGTCCGGTCTATCCCCAATTTTTTGTCCCGAATTTTCCCCATCAGCCGTTTTTAGCGGCGGAGAATTGGCTTTTGCTTGACTTGCCGGTCCGTCACCGACCGTCGAAGATTATCGATGAACTCGTTGGATGGATCGATTTCCAATATCCTATCTAATGCGTTCTGGGCCTCCTTTAGCTCAACGGATGCTATTGAAGGGAGAGTCGTACGGTTCGCGTCAAACAACCCGCATTGTACTTGTACAAGCAATCCGAGATTTGGTATCACATTTCGTGAGGCCGCAATCTCTGACTTCAGCAGTTTCTTGGCAGTGGCGAGGTCCCTTTTTGCAAGCGCAATCCGGGCCTTCGTATGTGCCAGCAGCGCGAAGTTTGATGGAGTTCGTGCCTTCTTCTCAAGGTCTTGCAGCAGCTTTTCAGCCTCTTCCCATTCGTCAATATCCAAAAATGCTGATGCCAGGGAGTTGGCGGGGCTGAATTGATCGGGGTCCAATTCGATTGAAGCCCTAAAGTGATCGATCGCAAGGTGGGGTCGTCTCTGCTTGATTCGTATGACCCCCAGGCGATTGTGAAATCTTTCGTTTAGGGGATCCCGAGCCGCCGCTAGTTCGGCCGAATCGTAGGCCGCGTCTAACTCACCCATATCCTCAAGTATTCGAGATTCGAGATCCAGTACAAATGGGTTCTCCGACTCGCGTTCCTTTGCCCGCTCGAGGAACTTAAGAGCTTCTTCGTTTCGATGCAATCTGTAGAGGCATTCCGCCGCGTCACGAAGGGACGCAACATGTTCACGTCTAGCGATGATAGCCGTAAATGTCTGAAGTGCTTTCGACCAGCTGCGCTGTTTGAGTAGACTCCATCCCATCGCGTGCATGACTCCGACGTCGAGTGGGCGTTCTTCCAACATTTTCATGAAAATCTGTTTGGCTTCTCCCCATTCCTCGTGTCGGACTCGAATTCTGCCCCGATAGAGCCGCATCCTCCAGTTGCTCGGATCAACGTCGAGCACATATGAGATGTATTGATCGGCGAGCTTATAATCTCTGCGGTTGTAAAGCGTGATCGCGGTCGCCTCTAGCTCACCTGAGAGATCGCGACGCAGTGCAGTTGCCTTCGCGAGTTCACCCCCCAGAGCATATGACCTAAAAGCTACCTGCAATAGGGAAGCGAATTCGGGTGACGTTTTGTCCAAGCCTTCTAAGCGAGCCCTCGCAGCTTCGGCTAAGTCGAGGGAGCGCGTTCGATAATCGCTGCGATGCAAACGGTGCCAATAGAACTCTTGAAATAGCGGGTGAGTCTCAATGATGCTATCGGCGGTGACGAGCCCAGCACTGGCGCATTGCGCCACCGCTTGCTGAAACTCATCTTCGGAAGATCCGGCCGCGACGAGCACGGAGGCCGGCAAACCGACGCCTGCAAGCGCTAGGGTCTCCATGAGTTTTTCTGCTGCTGGGGTAAGTTTCAAATCCTGAAGGAGGACACGGGCTAAGTCTCGCCTCAGAGCGACGAGTTCTTTAGGATATTTCTCAAGAAAATCTACGCTGTGATCGCCCAGGAGTCCCGCCACTAAGCGGGCTGCGACCGGGTGTCCAAATAGTCTTGGGGCAATTCGATTCGCATCTTCAACTGGCAGTTCTTTGTTGTAAATTGCGAAGTGCCAGTTTCTGACTAGTGCTGCAACGTGTTCATCCTTAAGGCCGGAAACGTGGAAGAGCGCGAGGCGCTTTTGGATTGCTGCACCGAGTGTGGGACGCCTAGTCGAGGTAACAAAAACAGGGCGGCTTGCGAGCGAGGGTAGGCTGTCAACGATCGCCAGAACGGACAGCATTGGACCCTGAGGTTCACCGTCCTCATCAAGCCAGTGCTGCACGTTTGAGAGAATCAGCAGCTGTCCATTCTTAGCAAGCATCTCGACGCTCAGACGAATCTCCTGTTCTAGATGACTTTGATCCAGTCCTTCAGGAAGTGTCGCGCGTCGGACAGACGCAGATAGAATGAGAGCAAGCTCCACAAATCCGGTTCCTTGGCTGACATCAACGTAAACGATGTTGACGCCTTCGAAGATTCGCTTCAAGGCTTCTCCGATAGCTGAGGTCTTGCCTACGCCAGTGAAGCCGAAGGCCCAAACCGCGCGCAGATCGGGGTCGTCGACGGCCGCTTCAATTTTTGCGATCTCATCGTGGCGGTTAACGAACCTTGATCTTACCGACCCAACAGGCTCTCTGAGCAGCGGTGTCAGCTTTTGCAGAATCTCCGAAGTCGGCGAAGGTGAGCCGACTACGGAGAAAACATGGAACGGCTCAAGGTAGAGAGGCAATGGCGTATCGTCCAGCACTACGACTCGGAGTCTTATAGCCTTTCTGCGGAGAGCTTGTATAAACGCCATGTTTATCTCGATGCGAACCCATTCGCTTTTCGAAGCTGGTTTGCTCCAGAACAATACGAAGTCGGTCGCCGACTTGATTCCGTCGGCAATCCTCTCGAGAAACAAGTCTCCCCATTCGATTTCAGCCCGGTCAAGCCACGTCGAGTCTTTTTCGAGACCATTTTGGACACCAGTAACAGTGGCCTTGTCTGCGGATGAGTGACTAAGGAATGCGCGCATCAATTTTCCCTCAGGTTTCTATCAGTATAGGTCCTTGGCAAAGCATATCCGTGTAAATCCCCTGAACGTCAGGCGTGGTGGCCCGCCTTTCCGCTGTTGCAAAGCAGCACGAGCGACGGTGCCCATACTTGCGCTTCTTGAAAGACCCTGCCCTGAGCGAAGGCGAAGATGGGGCAACCGCCCGGTTCTCGCTTTTGTCGCTTTGCGTGTGCATACGAGATAATTGAAGAGGGTCGGCGTGATGCAGCGTTGTACAAAACCCGGACGAATCGCCGCGTGGCTTTGTGGATTCGTGTTTTGCTGTGTCGGAGCTACCGGGGGTGGCGCGAGTCCTCCAATTCCGGTGTCCCACTACGAGCGGCCAACCGCCAAAAGCGGCCCATTCAAAGACCGCGTGATCGTCTTCGTCCACGGGATATTCGGGGATGCGCATGGTACATGGACATCTACCGGAGGAGCATACTGGCCCAAACTCCTATTGAGTGACCGCGCATTCGACGAATCTGATATTTACGTGGCGAATTATAGGTCACCGGTTCTCGGCAACACCATGACGGTAGATGAGATTGTCGCGAACTTGAACAGTCGGTTCACGGCTGACGGCGTATTTGAGAAGCACCGTGAGGTTGTCTTTGTCTGCCACAGCCTAGGTGGTATCGTCGTCCAGCAACTCTTGCTGACGTTCCGAGACGAAGCAAGGAAAGTCCCGCTCATTTACTTCTTTGCCGTGCCGGAGGAAGGTTCGCAAGTCGCCAAATTCGGCAGCTTGCTGAGTTCTGACCCATTGTTACAGGTCTTACTCCATGGCGACGAGAACGGGTACATGCTGACGCTGGAGAATCAGTGGAAGGCAGCACACTTTGGGATTCATCGCTATTGCGCATATGAGAAGAAGCCGCTCAAAGGCACTGCACTGATTGTGGACCGCCTGAGTGGCAGCCGGAATTGCGACGACCCTGCAATACCGATTGATGAGGATCACTTCGGCATCGTGAAGCCGAACGGCGTGGAACACGATTCTTACATCGCTCTTCGTAACGCGATTCTAGCTAACCCAATTTCTCCGACGCCAAACGCAAAGTTCGGCAAGAGAAAAGCACTAGTCGGATCCGCAAGCATCAAATATGTTCAGATAAATACAACACGGCTCGTGGAAGGGGATCCGCTAAGGATCACCGTGCATGCACAGATCGCCGGACAGGTACATGACTTCCTTCTTTCGCCAAATCTCGCAATTATTCAGTTTAATCAAATGCCAATTACAGAAAAGGAGGACATCGAAGCGGATGCGGCGGCTCGTAGGCAGCAGGCGAATATGAAAAATGCCCTGCCGTCCTTATCGCAGCGCCCGCCAGACATCCTTACCTCTAGCGTGGAGCCGTTCCAAACTGCCGTTTATTCAAACGTTGCTAAGCGCGAAGTGGACGGTTTTATTACTGGCCAAACTAGAATCTACCTCATGACGTTCATAGCATGGAAGGATGGCAACAATACCGCCGGTTCTTACGATTCTTGTGTTTGGCTGCAGTCCATGCCGTCTCCCGAGATTGGCTTACAGCATGCAGTCTGGCACGAGTGCCGCTAAGCAGCCTGTGGGTCCTTGTTTTCGAGGTTGTCCGGTGTTAGGGCGGGATGGCCCACCCTTTTTCTGAAGAGCCATACTAACTGAGGCTGCCGCACCTTTTGCGATTTTCGAAAGGTAGACCACAATGCTGCCGGGAGCGGGAGAATTTGATGGGAGACAACATTATCATCCTGCTTGCTGACGTATTTCCCGTGATGTTCATCGATCACAGACGGGTTAGCGGGTCCCGTAGCGAAGAGTCCGACTTCAAGCCGAAGAGCCCCACTCAAGCCAAAAGCGGGCTTGAATGGGCCACCCTGTTCCCCCAGTCAAGCCAAAAGCGGGCTTGAGTGGGCCATCCTGTTCCCCCAGTCAAGCCAAAAGCGGGCTTGAGTGGGCCATCCTGTTCCCCACTCAAGCTAAAAGCGGGCTTGAATGGCCACCCTGTTCCCCCACTCAAGCCAAAAGCGGGCTTGAATGGGGCACCCTGTTTCCCCACTCAAGCCAAAGGCGGGCTTGAATGGGGCACCCTGTTTCCCCACTCAAGCCAAAGGCGGGCTTGAATGGGCCACCCTGTTCCCCCACTCAAGCCAAAGGCGGGCTTGAGTGGGCCACCGGGCTAATTTTGGATTCAGTGGGGCGGTTCAACGGCTGGACAGAGTTTTGCCGCGGCTCGCTCGCGTTGGCGTGCGGTCCATTCGGATTCAATCTCAACCGGTCCATCGCGGCCCGATGCGTGATGGAGAAAGCTGCTGCATGGCCAGTCCTCGGGGCGTTCGCACAATCCCTGCTTCACCGGGTTCGAATGAATGTAGTGGAGCTTTTCTACAAACCGCGCATGATTGCGAACGTTGAAGTCGTAATAACGCTTTTGCCAGAAATGGTCGGCGTGTCCGATCAAACGGCGTGCTACTCCTTGTTTCAGCGATTTGAGGGCGTCGGCTAAGGTGTCCCGCTCGGGTTCGCTGAGGAGAAGATGAACGTGCTCGGGCATCACAACATAGGCGTAGACGCGGAGGCGGAAGTTGCGGCGGACACGCTCGAGGGCGTTCTCAAAGACGCGCCGGCTGGCTTCGGTGGTGAACAGGGGACGGCGGTGATAACAACAAAACGTCACGAAATGGCTTTGCCCGGTTTGCTGATAACGCTTAAGGCCCCAAGGCATGAAGTCAGCGTAGTCTGCGGAAAGTCCCCACTCAAGGCAAAAGAGGCCTTGAGTGGGCCACCGTGTTTCAAAATGGAATCGAGTGTGGAAAAGTTCCCCACTCAAGCCAAAAGCGGGCTTGAATGGGCCACCCGTGTGTCAGGCAACCTGTTGCTGGTTCCGGCTCGCTATCGTCTCTTTGTAGAGGGTGATGTAGGAGGCGACCATCTTTTCGATGGAGAAATTTTCTTCGACGTAGCGGCGCACCGTGGCTGGCTGGAAATTCAGACTGCTGAGGCGCCGGGTGATTTCGCGGACCGAGCGGCAGACGTGGCCGGAGACTCCCTCGCTGACAACTTCCGGAACTGAGCCCCCGGGCATTGCCAGTACCGGAGTGCCGCAAGCCATCGCTTCTACCATGACCAATCCAAAGGGCTCGTGCCATTGAATGGGGAAGAGCATGGCCATGGAGTTTCCTAACAGTTCGTTTTTGGCCTGAAGATCGGCGGGACCAACGTATTCCACCAGCTTGCCGTCAAGGTGCGGCCGGATTTTATTTTCGAAGTATTCGCGGTACATGGGCTGAACTTCGCCTGCAATTTTCAGGGGAATTCCGGTGCGCTGCGCGACGTCGATGGCAATGTGCGTTCCCTTGATGGGAGCGATTCGTCCGATGAAGCTGAGATAGCGCTGCTTGTTCTCCACCAACTGATAGAGGCTCAGATCAATTCCGTGATGGATGGTGCGCAGTTTAGGCAGTGATTCCTGATGAGCCTGATCGTTGCTGATGGCGACGTATTGAACGTCGGGATAGTGGGAATAGTATTCGCTGATTTTGGAATCGTGTGGACCGTGCAGCGTCAGAACAAAGGGGCGCCGGGCGAAGCGGGAAAATACGAGAGCCTGGGCGGATTGCACGTGAATGAGATCGCACTGCTGCAGGGCATCGGCGGTGGCCCAGGCCGTGTGGTTAAGCTCTTTGAGCCAGGCAAGCTCGGGCTGCTTGATGGGCCACTGGGAGTGCTCGTAGAGCCAGCGGCGTTCGGTTTGGACGGTGGATTCGCCGTTGGCATAGACCACGACATCCACGTTGGACTTTTTTAGACCCTCGGCGAGGTGGGCGACGAACAGCTCCGTGCCTCCATATTCTGCCGGTGGAACCGCGATGAACGGTGCAGCGACCAGGGCGATTCTCACGGGAAAACCTCACGGTGTAAAAGAGGGTGTGCTGGAAGTGTTTCCACTTGCCATAGTGCACACCCACGTTTTTCTGCTTGCTAGTGGATGTGGTTTCTATTGCCGCAGGTTTACTGGCAAAGGCGGCGAAGAGCCGTCGTGGTAATAAAAATGTGATCGTTTCTCTGAGGATTCGCTGAGACTGCAGTCCGCTCTGTCGCGTTATACCCTCGCTCCCCTATATGACGAGGCGTCGAAGGTCTGTAGCGTCGTTAGAACAGTATTTTCATCTTTCTGCACGTCGAAAAGGGGATTTCAGTGAAATACACGTTAAGGCTCTTTGCGTTCATCTTCTTCTTGAGCACTCTGGGAGTGGTGTGGGCGCAACAGGAGCAGCCTGCGAACGGCGGCCAAGCGCCGGCCGACAATACCAAGATCAACCAGCGTGATCGTAACTCCAACGAGCCCACGGCAGACCAGCAGAAAGAGAACAGCTCGGATCGGGCGCTGGCTCAACAGGTGCGACGGGCGCTGGTCAAGGATAAGTCTCTGTCCAGTTACGCGCACAACATCAAAGTGATTGCCCAGGATGGCGTCGTCACGTTGAAGGGCCCGGTGCATTCTGACCAGGAAAAGCAAGCGATCGAGGCCAAAGCGGCGGAAGCTGCGGGTGGCGCTGACAAAATCAAGAGCGAGATCGACGTAGCGAACAAGTAAGACTCGCGATCGAAAATACATCAACCTTTCATCATCAACATTTCAAAGGAGATTACATGGCGGGTAAAAATACAGCAGCATTCGGCATTTATCGCGATCGCGTCAGCGTGGATAGCGCAGTGGACGCGTTGCGCGCAGCGGAGTTTCGGAACACAGATATTTCGGTGCTCTTTCCGGAGAACGAGGGAACCAAGGATTTCGCGGTGCAGAAACAGACCAAGGCGCCAGAAGGGACAACCACGGGGGCGACATCGGGAGCCGTGATCGGGGGCGGCCTGGGATGGCTGGCTGGAATTGGTGCATTGGCGATCCCTGGGTTAGGGCCGCTGATTGCGGCGGGCCCCATCGTGGCTGCGTTAGCGGGAGCTGGCGCTGGTGGCGTGGTGGGAGGCATCGCGGGAGCTTTGATCGGGATGGGTATCCCCGAGTACGAAGCGAAGCGTTATGAAGGGCGAATCAAAGAAGGCGGAATCCTGCTTTCGGTTCATTGTGATGATTCAAATTGGACCAAGAGAGCAAAGCAGATTCTGAAGGAAACTGGCGCGGAGGACGTGTCCTCGACCGGAGAAAGCAACGCGGATTTCTCGAAGACCGACAAGCCTATGCAGCGGGCAAGCTGAATAGGGATTAAAGACGGAGGCCCTGGGTATCTGATATCCAGGGCCTTTTGTCTTTGATAGTGCCAGTCCGTCACATAATTCGTGCGGAAAGATTTCGCCAGGCAGTGGGAGCGCCAGCGGCGAAGCTTTGAAGCAACCATCAAAAATCATCCATCAACAATGCG
>Ga0209166_10003627_pt1 | contig 11046 bp, 7 predicted proteins | sample Coa_R1_3_FD_187151 | JGI IMG/M metagenome (GOLD analysis project Ga0209166, IMG submission 187151) | Surface soil microbial communities from Centralia Pennsylvania, which are recovering from an underground coalmine fire - Coalmine... | ecosystem: Environmental > Terrestrial > Soil > Unclassified... | reverse complement strand
CCATTCATCCAGGCAAAACGAGTATGAGATTACGGGTGTGATTGGCCCGGATGAATGGCACGAACACGTCAACAATAATGCCTTCACTAATTACATGGCTCGCAGGAACATCCAGGTGGGCCTGGAAATTTTTGAATGGCTGAAAGTGGCTGCGCCAGCCGGGTGCAGGGAATTGGAGGAACAACTCAACTTGACCAACAAACGCCTGGAGCACTGGCAGGATGTGATAAACAAGCTGCACATTCCACAGGATAAGCAAACGGGCGCCTTCGAGCAATTTGATGGCTTTTTCCAGCTCCCAGCCCTGGATCAGGAGAAGTATAAAGGACGCCATGGCTCCTATCAGGCGATTCTGGGTATGGAGGCGGTACAGAAGTATCGCATTATCAAGCAAGCGGATGTGCTGATGTTACTGACAGTCCTTGACGATGAGTTTGATCTCCCGACGAAGAGAGCGAACTGGGAGTATTACTATCCCATCACCGACCACGACTATGGCTCCTCGCTGACGCCGGCGTTGCACACCATTCTGGCATGTGAGGTAGGGCAGATTGATCCGGCTTATCAGCTTTTTATGAAGGGCGCATTGGTGGACCTGGAAGATCTGCGTGGAAACACGGCTGAAGGGATTCACGCGGCCTGCGCGGGTGCGGTCTGGCAGGCAGCCGTGCTGGGCATAGCAGGGTTGCGCTTCAGCAAAGAGGGGTATACAACAAATCCTTGTTGGCCAGATGGATGGACACGATTGGCCTTTACTATCCAGCACAAGGGTGAAACAGTGCACATTGATTTGCGCAAGTAGAGGAACATCTACGAGCAAAGCGTGCTGACCTGATGTGGGAAGATTGCGGTGCAAATCCTGTACGCGCTACTAACAGGCAAGCATGCTTTGTTCGAGAGGAGTGAGAAACTCAGCGGCAAACCTATTGACAACAGGAAAGAGTCAGAGTATCATATGACCCGTGATAAGTCTGACAGCTATAGTGTCAGGAGCTTAAAACAAGAGTTAAGGCGCATTCGTCTAGCGGCCTAGGACATCGCCCTCTCAAGGCGGAGATCACGGGTTCGAATCCCGTATGCGCTACCTATACAGTGTCTCAGACCAGATGAAAAGGGGTCTGAGGCATTTTATTTTGTAGACATTTTCTCATTAGGGGAGCAACAACACCAGGGTGACAGATACCCCGTCGCGTTGCTATGTTGAGGACATTTTGCTATATTTAAAGTGTCCCCTTTCAAGGATGTTCCCAGAATCACAAGCAAACAATCCACAGGAGACAAAATAGACCACCAGGAGGTTTTGAAAGGAAACAACTCATGTATAAAAAGCTCTTATTTGGCATGATAGCTCTGGCATTACTCACCGTTCTGTTCACGGCCTGCACCATTAAAGATACGGCCAACGCACCGGCTGGCCCGGTTGTAAAGATGGGCTCGTCAAACTTTTTACAGCCCACGATTACCATCAAGAAGGGGGAGGCGGTTACCCTTGTGAATACGGCTGCAGTCCCTCATATTGTCGTTAACGGTACCTGGGATGGCGCAGTACAAAAACCCGCACAAGAGGCAGGGGCCCCTAAGGTCAGTATGAACTTTAATGGACAAGGATCTCAGAGCACTCCGCCATTTAATACAGCCGGAACCTTTAAAATATATTGTACTATTCATGGTGGCATGAACCTGACCGTCACCGTTCAATAATCCCCTTTCTTCCCAAAGCATCGTATCCCAATAAGATACGATGCTTTTTCATTTGCAACCACGCAAGATACCCTTTACCCAGAGGAGTACATAGTACTTTCATGGCAGAGATGGCCCGAATCATGTAGGATGTTGTGGCGATTGTGCTATACTCACTCAACGAAGGTATTTTATTGTAAGGTGATATGAGAGTTATGCAACCACAGGCAGGAAAAAGGAAGAAAACAGTTCCCACACGTGTACTCTATCTCAGTGGAGTCATTTTTCTACTACTCCTACTCAGTGTGTTGATTGTGGCTTGTGGTGGGACGAACACGACCGATCTTACAGCTCCCAGTTTTAATAGTTCGGCTGTCACTACCACTATTCATCTCGGAAACAATACTAATGTCACGCCACCACCGTTGCCACCCTATTCTTGTGCGGCCTGGGCAACAGAAACAACACCTGCAATTAATATGACCACAGTTGTTGGTGTCTACGCGAAATTTATTCACAACGTAAGTGGCAACCCCGAAGGAGTCGCAGGAGCTACGGCGACTGCTGTAGTGAGTTGGGGAACCGCTGCTGGGGAAAGCATGCCAGTGCAGCCAGTCAACCCCACTACCGGCACGGATGGTTTAGCGAGCTTCAAAGTTGACCTCACCAATCTGACGACTGTTCTTAATAAAGTAATTCTCGTTCAGGTCACATTTACAAAGGATGGCGTTCAATCCTGTACCACGTCTTCTTCGCCGGCGTATTTCACACTTGTCATGGTTTCGCCAACAGCCGATAATGGCACTCCCACTGACATTAATGGAACCCCCATCGATAATGGCAACAACGGCAACGGCAACGGGGGCGGCAAAAAGAAACATCACGGATAGAGAGGAGTGCCCTTCTCCGGCAAGGCACTCCCCCGCTTGACTTACGCTCCTCTAACAATTGACAACGCGCCCTCTCGTGTGCTACGCTTTTTTGGTCACGAATCGTACCTATCTTTTCCCTATGTCAACACCTATGTTGCAAAACAATCTCGCGCTTGATTGAGAGAAGAGGTAAAGGCGTATTCGTCTCCAGGTATATCAGAACGGGTAGATCCTACCCCCACAACATGCTTTATCCTCTGTTGAGATCTCAGAGAAAGGAGTTAAACACAGCACGTCAAGAGGGAAATCTGAGTCTGTGGGATGTTCATCCCAATACCCCTACGAACACTTGTCGATAAAATAGTCATTATCGCGTTTTGTGTTGGAAAGCCTGGACGCGATTAGCTGGAGATGGAGGTACCATCAATGACGATGAAGCGCGCAATTACAGTAACAGTGAATGGTCAAGAGCACCATTCCGAGGTCGAGCCACGCACGCTGCTGGTCCATTATTTACGAGATGCTTTAGATCTCACTGGAACACACATAGGCTGCGATACATCGCAGTGCGGAGCATGCACCGTGCTGCTCAACGGCGAGTCTGTGAAATCCTGTACCGTCCTGGCAGTTCAGGTAGATGGCAGTTCAGTCACGACTATTGAGGGCCTGGCGCCAGAGGGGAGCCTGCATCCTATTCAGGAGGGCTTCTGGGAAAAGCACGGCCTGCAATGTGGCTTCTGTACACCAGGTATGATCATGGCCTCGTATCAACTACTTAAGAACAACCCCAACCCAAGCGAGAAGGAGATTCGCAAGGGCCTGGAAGGCAACATCTGTCGCTGCACCGGCTACCAGAATATTGTGAAAGCCGTCCAGCATGCCGCGGAACAGATGCGCAGCACGACAACAGAGCCGGTAGGAGCCGGGGAATAACCAGAGCCCAATGCGCGTAACCGCGCAGTCCCTGAAGGGGGTACAGCAAGAATGCGTACAAGCCAACGTTCTTTAACAGTTTCGTTTCTCACCGATTTGAGAAAGGACATGGACGCTCATGGGTATTGCAGCTATGGTTGGGACGCCGATCAAACGGCGTGAAGATCCTCGTTTAATTACAGGGCAGGCGACGTATGTCGATGACCTCAGGCTCGTCGGCTTGCTCCACATGGCAGTACTGCGCAGTCCCTACGGCCACGCTCGTATCAACAGCATCAATATCGATGCGGCAAAAAAACATCCCGGTGTCGTAGCCGTCTATACAGCTCAGGACCTCAAAGGTGCGGTAGGCAATATTGCCGTTGCGGTTCCTATTGGGCACATAGCCAATGGAATGGGAGCACGTGGCCCCCTGGCTGAGGGCAAGGTGCGTTTTTATGGTGATCCGGTTGTAGCCGTTATTGCGGACAACCCCTATACTGCTCGTGATGCACTCGACCTGATTGAGGTTGATTACGAGCCATTGCCAGCGGCCATTGATGTTGAAAAAGCAATGCAACCTGAAGCACCGCTGCTGTATGAGGAATTTGGAACGAACGTCGCCTTCAGCATGAATCCTCCGACAGACGAGATCGACAAAGTGTTTGAGCAGACCAAAGCTGATGGTGGCATTGTTGCCAACGTGCGACTGGTCAATCAGCGTCTGGCTCCTGTCCCAATGGAGACACGGGGCGTAGTTGCTGAGTATCGTAAAGCAAGTAAGAATTTGACGGTGTGGAGTTCATCCCAGATCCCGCATTTATTACGCAATATCCTGGCAGCGCTGGTGGGCCTTCCACAACATCAGGTACGCGTGATTGTCCCGGAAGTTGGAGGAGGGTTTGGCTGCAAACTCAACATCTATCCCGAGGAAATGTTGGCAGCCTTTGCCTCTATGAAGATCGGGCGGCCTGTCAAGTGGATTGAAAGCCGCAGCGAGAATCTCTCATCAACCATCCATGGACGCGACCAGGTTGACTATATTGACATCGCGGCCACGAAAGAAGGCAAGATAACAGGACTGAAGATACACGGGATCTCAGACCTGGGCTCCTACTGCCAGATCTTTACCGATGTCATCATGATGGCCTTCGGTTTCCCAGTATCTTGCGGCGCGTACGACATCCCGAAGGTCCATCTCAGCGCCGATGTAGTAATGACGAACAAGGCCCCCACGGATGCCTATCGAGGAGCTGGTCGGCCTGAGGCAACCTATGCTATTGAGCGCGCTATGGATGTAGTAGCCAGAGAGCTTGGCAAGGACCCGGCAGAGATCCGCAGGTTGAATTTTATCCAACCAGATCAATTCCCCTACAAATCGGCGGCGCATGGGTTGGTGCCTGGGGCAGTCTATGATACAGGCAATTACGAGCCGGCCCTGGACAAAGCGATGGAGATTATCGGCTACCAGCAGTTGCGAGCTGAGCAGGCCCAAAAGCGTGCTGAGGGCAAGCTCATGGGCATTGGCATCTCCTCCTACATTGAGATCTGCGGCTTTGGTCCGAAGGGATCAGCCCCTGTTGGTCTCTACGAGAGCGCGCGTGTACGTGTTGAGCAGAGTGGGACGGTGATGGTCTATACTGGCTCTTCCCCACATGGGCAGGGAGAGGAAACAACCTTCGCGCAGATCGTCGCCGAAGAATTTAGCATTCCGGTCGATAATGTCATGATTATGCATGGCGACACCGACTCCACCCCGGAAGGACGCGGTACCTATGGCAGCCGTACTACTGCGGTGGGTGGTTCGGCGGTCTTTAACGCAGTCCAGCGACTGAAGGAGAAGATGACGCAGATTGCTTCCCATATGCTGGAGGCCAGCGCATCCGATGTGACGCTGGAAGATGGCAAGTTTTCGGTAGCCGGCTCGCCTCAGAAGTCAGTTACGTTTACCGATGTAGCGGCAACCGCCAATCTCTCGAATACCCTGGCGCCTGGTATCGAGCCGGGTCTGGAGACGACGGTCTTCTTCGAGCCAGAGGCCTGCGTCTTCCCCTTTGGCACGCATATCTGTACCGTTGAGGTAGACAAGGACACCGGCGAGGCAAAGATGACACGTTTTGTGGCCGTTGACGACTGCGGCCGACAGCTTAATCCTCTGCTGGTGCAGGGCCAGGTCCATGGAGGCATTGCGCAGGGCGTCGGTCAGGCTATGTGGGAAGGCGTCGAGTATGGAGAGGATGGCCAACTGTTGACCGCAACACTGATGGACTACGCCATGCCAGTTGCTTCGGAGTTCCCCACCTTTGAGCTGGACCACACCATCACATTAACACCGGTAAATCCTCTCGGGGTGAAGGGTATCGGCGAAGCAGGCACAATCGGATCAACTCCGGCGGTGGCGGCAGCAGTTGCCGATGCGCTGGGCGTGGCTCACGTAGATATGCCATTCAGAGCAGAGAAACTGTGGAGAATCATCCACCAGAAATAAAGATTACCAGACGCGATACAGCGGCGCTCTATCTACCCTGATAGCGCGCCCAACGAAGAGGAGAAGATAGTATGTCAGTTCCAGCAGCATTCGAGTATCATACTGCACAGACGGTGGATGAGGCTATTGCCCTGCTGCAACAATATGGTGACGAGGCCAAGGTACTGGCAGGCGGTCATAGCCTGATCCCGGCGATGAAACTGCGCCTGTCACAGCCAGAACACCTTGTTGATATCGGCAGAATTAGCGGCCTCTCGTATATTCGTGAAGATGGGAACGCGGTTGCCATTGGCGCACTTACAACATATAGCACGCTAGAGCGTTCCGAATTATTACGCCAGCACTTCCCACTGCTCCCCGAGGGCACATCCTTAATTGGCGACACGCAGGTACGCAATCGCGGGACCATTGGCGGCAGCCTGGCGCACTCAGATCCAGCCTCCGATATGCCTGGCATTGTACTGGCACTCAAGGGAGAAATGGTTGTCCAGGGTTCCAAAGGCAAACGGACGGTCAAGGCGGATGATTTCTTTCTCGGCACCTTTACCACAGCTCTGGAGCCTGACGAGATCCTGGTAGAAATTCGCCTGCCCATCCCGGCCGCGCGCACAGGTAGCGCGTATGAAAAGCTAGCTAATAAAGCTTCGCACTACGCAGTCGCAGGCTGCGCAGCTGTCATCTCGCTGAGTGGTGACGGCACCTGCAGCGCGGCCAGCATAGCGATCACAGGCGCATCCATGCAAACAAGCCGTGCCAGTGCAGTTGAAGCGGCACTGGTTGGCAAGAAGTTGGATGAGGCCACAGTGGCGGAAGCGGCCAGTCACGCCCCGGAAGGACTGGATCTTGTGGCAGATATCCACGGGTCCAAAGAGTATCGTAGCAATATGACCACAGTAGTCACACGCAGAGCTATTCTGCGAGCTGCTGAGCGCGTCTAGGGTCTTACAGAAGGTCTACCACCGTTTAACAGAAGGGCGAACAATACATGTTCGCCCTTCGCTTAAGATCCAACTTCATGCTATTCACATCTCTTTAGCATGTTTCTACTGTCTCTGGATGTTCTCCACCTATAGAAAGGATTCTCTAGAATGGAAATGCTCCGCGAGATTATTCCGTTTTTCATCGGGCTGGTGCTGCCGCCAGTGATGATGCTCCTCGCTCGTATTATGCGCTTTGAGCGCATGAACAGCTTGCTCTCCTTCATACTGGCCATCCTTGTAGGCTGCTGCGTCAGTTTTTTCGCGGGAGAAATTACTGATAGCCTGGCTGAAAGTTGTATGGCTATTATCATTGATACCTCTCTGGTCTACACAGGCTCGCAAGCCGCCTATCGACTGTGGTGGAAGCCATTGCTGGCTCGTCGCCTCTCTCAACAGCAGGTAAAGTCGCCGCTCTCTTGAACAAGAAGAAACGCGGGATCCACCTCATATATCTACATACAGCAGATGAAACAGAATGCAAGAAAGAATGAGAGATTCTGATGCACGATCAGCATGACTCACACGCGAAGGAGAATCAGCCTCTAAAAGCAAAATCGGGTGCACAGATTGACCCCAGTTTGCTGAATGGCATGGAGTGGCGCTCCATTGGTCCATATCGTGGAGGGCGGGTAGTTGCAGTGGCTGGTGATCCTGTGGAGAAGCAGCGGTTCTATTTTGGTTCGACAGGAGGGGGCGTCTGGAAAACCACAGATGGCGGTTTAGTCTGGGAGAATATCTCTGACGGATACTTTCAACGAGCCTCCGTTGGGGCTCTCGCCGTTTCACAGGCTGATCCTAATGTCATCTATGCCGGAATGGGTGAAACAACGATTCGGGGAAATGTTGCGCATGGCGACGGCGTCTATAGATCGACGGATGGAGGGCAGAGTTGGACGCATCTCGGTCTGCAAGCTACGCGCCATATTGCCAGAGTGCGGATCCATCCTCAGAACCCTAACCTGGTCTATGTCGCTGCACTCGGGCATGCTCATGGCCCTAATCCCGAGCGAGGCGTTTATCGCACACAGGACGGCGGTAAAAAGTGGGAGCTGATCCTCTTCCGCAGCGAAAAAGCGGGAGCTATTGACCTCTCAATAGACCCTGATAACCCACGCATACTCTATGCTGCTTTCTGGGAAGCGTGCCGTCTACCGCATACGCTTATCAGCGGCGGCGAGGGAAGTGGCATCTTCAAATCAATAGATGGCGGAGACAGCTGGACCGAGATCTCACGCAAACCTGGTCTACCAACCGGGATGTTGGGCAAAATTGGGATCGCAGTATCACCTGCAAAGGCCGGACGAGTGTGGGCCATTATCGAGACGGAGGACAGCGCTGTGTTTCGCTCAGACGATGGGGGCGAACACTGGCAGCGACTGAGTGAAGAGCGAAGTCTCTTTGCCCGTGCATGGTACTACCAGCACATCATCGCCGACCCGGCAGACGCAGAGACGCTCTGGGTACTGAATGTGCAAGCCTGGAAATCTATCGATGGGGGACGCACATTTTTTGACGTGGCAACCCCCCATGCGGATAACCACGACATGTGGATTGATCCTCTTGATCCCTTGCGCATGATCGAAGGCAACGACGGTGGGGCCTGTATCTCCTTTAATGGAGGCGAGAGCTGGTCAACGCAATACAATCAGCCAACGATAGAGTTTTATCATGTCACAACAGATAATCAGGTTCCCTATCGGATCTATGGCGCCCAACAGGACAATACCACGCTTTCGCTGCCCACACGCTCTCCGCTGGCCGGGATCACCCAATTAGATTGGTATGATGTCGGAGGTGGTGAGAGCGGCTATATTGCTGTGCGACCTGATGACCACAACATTGTGTACGCCGGGAACTACCAGGGTTATATTACTCGCTATGATCATAGAACGCGGCAGTCACGCAACATCAGCGTGTGGCCTGAGGCGGCGTCGGGCTGGGGAGCCGGATCGCTGAGATATCGCTTCCAGTGGACGGCGCCGATCATGCTCTCTCCCCATGATCCAGATATCCTCTACATCACAGGAAATCACGTGTTTCGCTCGACCAATGAAGGAAGCAGCTGGCAGGCGATCAGTCCCGATCTGACGCGCAACGATAGCAGCCGCCTGGAAGCGTCGGGAGGGCCAATCAATAAGGATAACACGGGGGCGGAATATTATGGGACCATTTTTGCCTTTGCCGAGTCGCCCTGTGAACGTGGAGTGTTCTGGGCCGGCTCAGATGATGGGCTCATCCACCTCTCGCGCGATGATGGGAAGTCGTGGGAGCCTGTCACGCCTCGGGATCTACCCGAATGGGCGCTGATCAGCATCATCGAGCCCTCACCATATGATCCGGCAAGCGCATACGTTGCCGCTACACGCTACAAACTGGATGATTTCACACCGTATCTCTACAAAACGCATGACTATGGGAAAACGTGGTATAGAATCACGGCAGGGATTCGAGAACAGGATTTCACACGTGTTATACGGGCTGATCCAGTAAGGCGCGGACTCTTGTATGCTGGAACAGAGACAGGCGTATATATCTCGTTTGACGACGGGGAACAATGGCAGCCGCTCCAATTGAATCTGCCTGTGGTACCCATTCATGATCTGGCCATCAAAGAGAGCAATCTGATCGCGGCTACACATGGGCGAGCATTCTGGGTGCTGGATGATATCACCCCTCTGCGCCAGCTGAATGAGCAGGTCGAGCAGAGCGCAGCCTATCTGTTCGCTCCACGCCCTACAATCCGCTTTATGACTGTAGGGGGATTTTCACAGGTGCCGGAGAGTGGAAAATATTACCGTAAGACCGGGGTGACGACGATAAGCACGCGTCGCGAAGAGAAACCCACAGGAGAAAAAGTTGATCGTAACCTGGATGCCGGACAAAATCCGCCCGATGGCGTGATGATCAGCTATTATCTCAAGGAGCAACCGGAAGGGGAGGTGAAGCTGATTATCCTTGATACCAGTGGCCAGGAGATCAGAAGCTTCTCAAGCGAAGAAGCTGCAGCAGACCCAAAGAGAACAAGAGCAGCAAAAAAAAATGGGAAGAAGGAAGTACGCGTAGCAAAAGAGGCTGGCACGCATCGCTTTGTGTGGAATATGCGCTATCCCGATCCGACAAAACTTGAGGAGGGGTTTATGGGTGGCGAGAATACGCTGGTAGGACCGGTCGTGGCGCCCGGAACGTATCAGGTTCGGTTGGTGGCAGGAGAGCAGAGCCATACAACCTCTTTTGAGATCCAGAAGGATCCCCGCGTAGCAGCAACCCAGCACGATCTGGAGGCCCAGTTCGCATTGCTATTACGCATACGAGACAGGCTTTCAGAGACCCACGAGGCGATCACAACACTCCGAGATATCCGGCAGCAAGTAGAGCAGTGGGAGCAGCGGACACAGGGGCGAGAGGATTACAAGGCCATTGGTGACCAGGCAAAGGCATTAAAAGAAAAGCTAACAGCCATCGAAGAAGAGTTCATCCAGGTCAAGGCCAAAACCAGGCAGGATACCCTGAATTACCCGGCCAAACTCAACGTCAGGCTGTCGGCACTCACAGGCGTAGTTGCCAGTGCTGATGCGGCGCCAACTGAGCAGGCATATGAGGTGTTCGAACACCTCTCAACGCAGGTGCAGGCGCAGTTGAATCGCTTACAGGAATGTATTACTACTGATCTGGCTGCTTTCAACAGGCTCATTCGTGAGTCAGAACTGCCCGCCATAATGCCCTCTGTGCCTGCGAAAAAGCGGGAGGGTTGAAGGAAAAGGGAAGGAAGCTCTCACCTCCTCAGGAGGTAACTGCTCTGGTCAGTCCTATTTGTTACTGGGTGGCAAGCACAGCCCGGTTACATCCTGGTTACATGTAACCAGGATGTAACCAGGATGTAACCGGGCTTGGAGCGGCCTCTGGAGGGGCTTTATGGCATTCTGGTTACAGGTTACACGTCAGGGGGGAAAAGCAAAATCCCGGAAATACCGCTTTTACTAGTTAGATGGTTGTCTAATTGTATCATTCTCAAAGGGGATAGCGAGCGTTTCTCCTCGCAGCCGTTGCACGTCGCGCATGGGGGGGACACCAAAGAGGCTTTTGTACTCTCGATTGAAGTGGGAAGCGTCTTGAT